>Ga0068867_100003131_pt1 | contig 11665 bp, 10 predicted proteins | sample KBSMisM32_FD_65649 | JGI IMG/M metagenome (GOLD analysis project Ga0068867, IMG submission 65649) | Miscanthus rhizosphere microbial communities from Kellogg Biological Station, Michigan, USA - KBS Miscanthus M3-2 | ecosystem: Host-associated > Plants > Roots > Rhizosphere > Soil ...
TCCGACAGCAGCTTGGTCACCGCCTCGAAGCGCCGGTTGGCCGCGGCCGCGTCCCCCTTCTGCATCAGTTGACGTCCCTCGGCGAGCGCGGCGCGTGCCACCTCGGGGATGAGCCGCGCGCGGGCCGCGTTGAACACCGAAGCCACGCGTGGAGCGAGCTCACTCGTGTCCTGCACCGTGAACGGATCGGCGGAGACACTGGCCGCGATTGCTTGATCGGCGTCGGCCATCCGGCCGAGCGCGATGAAGCAGAGGGCGCGATAGTGGTGGATCTCCGACGCCTTGGGACCGCTGGTGCCGGCGGTGGCCGCCTGCTTGTCGAGGACGGCCAGCGCCTCGTCGTACGACGCGTTGACGTAGAGCGTCTTCGCGCCGCCGAGATCGTCCTGCGCCCGCACCGCCGTGCCGGGCGCGAGGGCAAGCCCCGCCGCGAGAAGGGCCGCCGAGAAACCGCAGCGCTTCACGTGCTTCATGGTGACTCGATGATCAGGGGCGCCGCATGTCCACGCTGATCCGGTTTGGACCGTTGGTCGTCAGCGTGACGGTGCGGCGGCGTTCGCCGAGCTCGGGATGGCGCAGCACGATCTCGTGCCGGCCGATGGGGCGCGCGAGCGTGCCGATGGGCGTCTCACCCACACGCTCGCCGTCCACGAACACTTCCGCCCACGGCTGTGCGTTGACCGACAGCGTCACGGAGGGGAGGTCGAGGCTCAACTCGGTGACCGCTCCCGGCTTGACGGTGACGGTGCGCTGCGCGCGGAAGCCGAGATCGTCGCTCACGAAGTCGAGCACGTGCTGGCCGGGCGCGAGCAGCAGGCGTCCGATGTTGGTGGTGCCCACCAGTCTGTCCTGCTCGAAGATCTGCAGGGGCGAGGCGACCGCCACCGAGAGCGAGCCGGCCACGGTACCCGGAGTCTGCGGCGCGACGATGTGCACCGACGCCGTCGCGCCCTGCACGACCTCTACGCGCTGCTCGACGGTCGCAGTGGGGAAGCGCACGGCGATCGCGTGCGCGCCCGCCGCGACCTCCGGCAGCGTGAGCGGTGTCACCCCGCGCGTGACGCCGTCCACGATCAGCGCGGCGCGCGACGGGTCGCTCGTAATCTGCAGCGTGCCGCTCGAGGCCAGGACCGGCGCGGCCGGTGTGACGAACTCGAAGCGGTGCCGCACCGTCTCGCCGCGCGTCACTTTCACCGTCACCGTGCGCGACAGCGCGCCCTGCTTGAGCACGACCGAACGCATGCCCTCGGGCAGCGCGAGCTCGATCGGCGATCGGCCGGCGGCGCGCCCGTCCACGATGACGTCGAGCCCGGCGGGATCCGTTTCGATGGCGAGCGTTCCGGTGGCGGCGCCGACCACTCCGGCCGATCGCAGTCCCCAGTACGCGAGGAACGGCGCCTGGATTGCGACGAGCGCGGCGAGCGCCACGACGACCCATCGCCGCTGCAGCCATGAGAGTGCAATGGCCGCGGGCTGCTTCGCGGCGAGTTCCACCGGCGTCAGCGTGTCGCGCGTGGCGGGGACCGATGGCGCCTCGGCGACCACCGGCGGCTGCGCCACCGACGGTACGAGTCCGAGCTCGTTTGCTGCAGCAGCAGGAGCAGCCGGCGTCTGCGACGCGTCGTGCCGCGCGGCGCTGCCTGGCGTTTCGGTCGAGAACTCGTCGATGCCCTGCAGGTCTGTGCCGGATCCCTCCGCTGCTGTCGGCGTGGCCGGCGGCGTCGAGCGTTCGAGAGGGCGAAGGTGTGTTGGTCTGGTGCTCACCGGCCGCACTGTCGCGAGCCGCACATCAGGTGCGGGGTCGCCGCATGATTGTGGCCCAAAACGGGACAGCTCGTCTATTTGTCGAACTGGGGCCCGGCTGAGCCGTGGAACTTTAACGAATGATCTGGTTCAGCCGAGCTTCGCCGATGATTCGGACGTTGGTGACGTACCAACGGGCGCCGCGGCGCTGCCAGAACTGAGAGACGCGCGAAACGTGCTCGCCGGCGCCGGACTCCCCATGCTCGGTCATGCGCGCAGTGAACACGGCCACGTCGCCCGTGAGCTCGAGCGCCACCTCATCGAGGTTGCGCTGGACGCCGCCCTGCCAGGCAGGAAAGCGCTCGGTCACCGAGCGCTCGTCGGAAACCGTCACGTTCTCGGTGCCCATCGCGCTCATGGTGTCGCGGTCACGCCGCTGGTAGGCGTCGAGCCACTGCTGCGCGGCCTGCACGAGATCGGGTCGTCCGCCGCCCACGCCGTCGCGGACGGCTGCCGAGGCGTCAGGTGCGCCGGACGCCGCGGCGCGCGGCGCCGAGGCAGGCGGCTGCGCCGCGGGTGGGGGCGCCGACGCCCGGAGTGTTGACGCGGGCGCTTCCGCGACCGTCTGGCGCACGGGCACCTGCGCCGAGGTGGCGGCGGGCGCGGTCGCCGCGGCAGTACTCACGGTCGGCCGGTCGCTGGTGCTCGCGACCGCCGGCGTGACGGCAGCGGAGAACTGCTTCGTCGCCGGCGCGCCGTCGGGGCCGAGCGGCTTCGCCGTGCCTCCATCGAGCCCCACGAACACCGCGCCGGCGTCGCCAGCACGAATCGACACGCTGCGGGCGCCGTAGATGTGCCGCGTTTCGCCCGCCTGGTAGGTTTTCCCCAATTCGTCTTTGCCGTCGATCTGCGCGCGAATCCACGACGAACGGCGCGCTTCGATCGTCAGTGCCAACGTGCCCGGAGCGGGTGCCGCCGCTGGAGTCGCGGTGGCCGATCCTCCGGCCGCCGTCTTCTCGGCGACCACGGGGGGCGTCGCGGCGGACAGCGGCGCGGAGTCGCGGCTCAAGGCCCACCAGAGCGTGGCGATCAGGGCCACCGCGCCGGTGGCCGCGAACAGCCCCACGAAGGTACGCGCGGAGCGCGCCGAATTGGCAGTGTCCTCTTCGCCGAAGAGCCGTGACGGTGGCGTGAACAGCGGCGGCTCGAAGGTGATCGGCTCGTGCGCCGGGGGCTCGACTTCGCGCACCGCGTCGATCGTCTGGTGCTCGGTGAAGAAGTCGGTCTTGGGCGCGGTATCGAACGCGAACGGGCTGGTCGGGAGCGGCTCGACGTCCGGCGACAGCACCGGATGTGCGGCGGGCGTCGACGGCTCTCGCGCATCGATGCGGTCGCGAAGGAGCGAGCGCAGCTCGGACAGCCGCGGGGTGTCGAACGACAGCAGCGGTTCGAAGATCGCGTGCGTGGACGGCGTGCGGTCAGCCGGTGGGGCTGGCGACTCGTGCACCGGTTCGGTGCCGAGGATCCGCGCGAGGGTGGGAATCGGAAGATCTCGCGTCTGGAAGTCGAGAGCCGCCAGCGACTCGTCCAGATGCAGGTCGTGGATCGGGATCTGGTCGCCGAGCGGTCCGGTAGCCGACTCGTTGACCGGCTCGTCGGCTCGCGCGTCATCGTCCTCGTCGTCGCGCGAGGGGGCGTCGTCGTCGGGAGCCGCTGCCGCCGCCGGCGCCGCGTGCGGGCTGCCGCCGTGGCCGAACACCGCCGGGGCCTCCGCGCTCAACGCCTCGATTTCGGCGCGCGCTTCATCGAGCACGCTGCGCACGCCCTTGCGCGCTTCGTGCACGACGTCGCGCGTGATGTCGGGCTCGTGCGACGCGCTCTCGACTCGGGAACGCGAGTCGCCATCGCTCAGGAGCGCAGTGAAGGGCGGCGGTTCGATCCCGGGAGCGTCGGTGGCTTCGACCGCCGCGTGCAGCTGCGCCGTCAGGACGAGGAGGTCGCGCCGCGCCTCGACGATGATCTGGCGCACGTCGCGGCGGGCGGCGGTCACGATTTCGATCGCCTCGCGCTCGGCCGCCTGGCGGACCTCTTCGCGCATCCGCACGAGCGCGTCGGCCTGGGCCAGCCAGGCACGGCGCTGCTCACGGTATTGATCGAGCAGTCCGGGCACGCGGGCGGGATCGGCCTTGGCAGCGGTCTTCGGGTCTTGATCGGCCACGGTAGAGAAAGAGGTTGCCCGAGAACGAAATCCCGCGCAAGCCAAATCTGCTGCCGGGCTGGGCTCCTCTGACCGATCTGAAACGCGGCCGACGAAGATGCCGCGTGCGCGGGCCGTCGATCCGCCCCGGGGCGCTCCGGGGCCTGGAATTCCTGCGTCTTCTGAGCGGTACGTTGGTTGCCCCACGATCTGACAATCGGCTTGATGCCGGTTCGCTCTTAGACCTGGCTGATGGCGAATGCGCAAAACTGTGAAGGAGGACCCAGCCGATGATCCGACTGGTGGTGTTTCTGGCGATCGGTGTGATGGGATTTTTTCTGGTGCGAGTGCGGCGGCAGCGGAAGACGCGAACGGCGGTGCCGGCCGCGGAGTGATCGTCGGCTTAGGGCTTAGGTCTTAGGGCTTAGGCCGGCTTAAGCCCTAAGCCTCAAGTCTTAAGCCGTCTCTAGATCGAGACCGCGTCCACCAGCTGACGCCAGGTCGGCAGGCTGGTGTCGGGAATCGCGGCGCCGCACAGCCAGCCGCTCGTGCCGCTGGGCTTCTGCCACACCACGTTCATGTCGATGGCGACGTTTGACGTCGGCAGCGTGATCGAGAGCAATCGCGGCAGCCGCTCTTTCGGCGTGCGCTCGATTTCCAGCCGGAGACCGCCGTAGCTGACGTCGAGGATGCGCACCGGCAGGTCCTGCACCCAGGCCTTCAGATGGCGCCGCACCGGCTTGCGGGTGTATCGGCGCGTGACACTGAAGAGCGCGTTTGGTGCGCTCGCTTCCAGCTTCTGTTGCACCAGCGCCAGCAGCGATGCCGGGGAAATCGGCTTCAGCAGATACTCGGCGCCCATCTTCCGGGCGTCGGCTTCGATGGACCGATCGGGGTAGCCGGTGACGACGATGGCCGGAATGGGCCGCGCTCCCATGGCCAGAATCTGCAGGCCGTTGTAACCCTGGAGCCGGATGTCCGTGATGATCAGGTCGGGGGCGTCACGCTCGAGAGCGGCGGTGGCCTCATGCAGCGAGCCCGCGGGCAGGGCCACGAATCCGGCACCCGCCATCAGCGCCACCAGGCCGCGCCGCGTGGTGTCGTCGTCGTCCACAATCAGGATGCGTCGGGGAGTAGCCACCGTGTCCATGCGTCTCTAGACACGCAACGCCCATACCGACGCGACTGCTCCGGATGTAGCCGTCCTCCGGCGTCTCTTGGGGCTGTGACCGCCAACGCCCCGACGGTTCCAGTGCGTGAGATCTCGAAGCTGTAGCTGAGGTCGAACAGAACGGCTGAGATAGCGAACCGGCGTCAGCCGGTTTGCCAGATACTGCCGCGCGGTCCGCGCTCTTGGCGGGCCGCGCTAGCTTCCGAACGCCGAGCGGGGGTCGCGCGTGCCGGCGCGGCGCGCCAGTCCCCAGCTGGCCCAGCGTGCGTGCAGGGCCACACGCTGCGACGTCGAGAACTGCCAGTCGTCCGGACGGTTCCTCGTGAGTTCTTCCGCGGTCCACGTCTCCCGCATCAGCCCCTTCGGCGTGTGATCGTTCGAACCGAGCAGCTGGTGTCCGATCTCGTGCGCGATGGCGCGCCCCAGGACTTCGGCGCGGAGGGCCTTGCCCGTGGACGCCAGCCAGTCCACGCGGTCGACGAACACCGTGGACAGCGTGCCCGTGGCGGTGGTCGCATCGATCAGCGAGTAGCCGAACGCGCGGCTGTTGCCGTCTTCGGCGGTGGAGGAGCTGTGCGTCAGCCGCACGACGAGCTCATGCGACGCGGGCGCCGCATCGCAGCCCGGCTGCGGCCGGCCGTCCCGCGCCGGGGTGCAGACGATCCAGGTGGCGTCGAGATCCGCGCGGGCCAGGATGGCGCCCGCGGTCTTGAGTGCGGCCGAGCGATCGCTGGCCGTCACGCCCGCGCTGTCGTAGATGCGGATCGTGATGTTGTCCAGGATGATGGCGCTGGTGCGGCCGAGCGCGTCCGGCGCCAACGACACGAGCGCCGCGAGCACGAGGAGTGCCGGGACGACCGCCAGGCGCGCGCGGCAGGCGAGTGAACGGGTCATACGTCGTCTCTGGACAACCTGCTGGCCACGGAGGGCTGCAGAATATCACGCGCAGACGCACGTTCGTCCCGCCACTTGCGCCGGCGCGCTAGCGTGGAACCGCCGTGCGGCCGCCGTCGCCGCCGCTCGACCCGCCCGACGATCCCGCGCTCGAGCCGCCGCTGCTCGAGCTGCCGCCACCGCCCGACGAGCTGCTCGAACTGCTGCTGGAGTCGACGGCGGTGTAGCCGCGGGGTGACGCGGCACCGCGTGAGCCGCTCGAGCGTGCGGTGCTGCCGCCGCTCCCAGCCCCGCCATCGGCACTCGCCGCCGACGCATCGCGACGGTCGACCTGCGTGTACCCGAATCCCTTGACCGCGCGGCCGTTCTCGGGCGGCCGGGCCGATCCGCCTCCACCGCCCCCGCCTTCGCCCGGCACGATGACCGCCACGGGCGCAAAGCCGCCGTAACCCCCGTAGTACCTGAGGTACGAATAGCCGAACGGGGAGAAGAAGTACGGCGAGTAGTAGTAGTTCGAGTAGAGCGGCCCGTACAGCGGGGGGTATTCATACGACGCATCGACGAAATCGGCGCCCGTCAAGAACGGCGGGAACGGCGTCAGCCGATCGTCTGGGCCCGACGGCCGGACGGCGAACGAGCGCGGAAACGACAGCGCCACCATCAGATCGATGACGCGGTCGTCCACGCCGGCCTTGTCGAGGTCCACCAGCGCTTTCGACGAGAGCGGGAAGCGCGCCGAGGTTTCCATGAGCGCCGCCTCGATGGCGCGCGACGACACATATTTCGTCGCTTCCTTGACGTGCTCGATCTGCAGCCGGACGGCCGCGGCGGGGACGCCCTTCTGCGCGCGCTCCACCGGCGGCCGGTAGCGCCGCACGCGCACGCTGTCGGTGCCGCCGATCGTCACCGCCTGCACGTCGACCCATTCGCCGTTGGGCGCCATGAGCGCGAGTCCGGTCACGGTGCGCGGCGGCTGGTTTTCACACGCCACCTGCGCGCGCGTGAACAGACGGAGCCCGTCCTCGGACCAGCGCGCGCGCTGGGTGCCGGTGCAGCCGCCGTCGGACACGGGGTGATCGACGTCGTCGGCGACGATCGTCTGCGACAGCACCGGCTCCCCGCCGACGAAGGTGCGCAGCTCCGCGCCGCCCTGGCTCGGCGAGACGCAGACGCGCGCGCTGCGGCTGCCGCCGGGGCGCACCGGCCCCGTGACGCCGCCGGCGGCGTCCTCGGCCGGTGGAAGCCGGGCGACGTTCCCGTCCGCCACGAGCTCCCAGCACCCCATCCAGTCCGTCCACCGCAGGTCCGGCGTCTGCGCGAGCGACGGCGTGGCCGCGGCCGCGAGGAAGGTGAACGCCAGCGCGAGCGAATGCGAGCCTCTCATGCCGCCTCCCGGCGCGGCTCGCTGCTCGCGAGCCGCGCGACAGTGTCTGGCAAACCGGCTTAACGCCGGTTCGCGGCTAGAAGATGATGCTGGCGCCCGCCGCCAGCTTGAATCCGGCCAGGTCGATCGGATCGAAATCGACCCAGTCGTTACCCAACGTCGCCTTCGACCACTGATAGCGCCCGTCGAGCGTGACGTAGACCCGTTTCAGCACCAGCACGTCCACGCCCGCGAAGGCCTGCACCATCGGCGCCCAGCCCGCCGACTTCAGCGTGCTGCCGAAGACCCGGCTGGTACGGAAGTCCACGAAGTCTCCGTACTGCTCCAGATCGTAGCGCAGGGCGCCACCGCCGGCCCCCACATACGGCACGATGTGCTTCGGCACCCAGGCGAGCCGGCTCACTTCGAGCCCGCGCTCGACGAGCGCGAACTTGAGGCTGCCGCTCAGGCCGGTCGTCCAGAGCTGTGTCGTCTGGTTGATCGGCAGCCGGTTGTTGTCGACGAAGTCCCGGTACTCCGACTCCTTCTTCGACTGGTTGAACTCCACGCCCACGACGGCATCGGCGCGGCGCGACACGGCGAAGCCGACGTCGGCGGCAAAACCGGGGGCGTTGAAGTCCTTCCGCGACAGCGACAGCTGGTCGGTGACGAAGCTGTACCACTCGCTGTTGGCCCGCGCGAAGAGCCAGTTGCCGCGGAAGCCGACCGTGCCGCGCGGCCGGCCGAAGAGGAAGTCTGCTTTGGCGAAATCGGCGACCGGCGCCGACGGCGGGGGCGACGTGTCCTGCGCTCGTGCGTCGCCCGCAACCGCCAGACCGAGTACGACGACCACCCAGAGCGTCATCTGCCGCATGCTGCCCCCTGATGATGGTAGTTCGACAGCGGGAAGGCAAAGGGCGCGCCAGCGCATTTCGTGGATTCTCTTCGGTTTTCCCGACGGGCCCAACCTGGCCTCACGCGGTGTGTCCGCCGCGGGCGACAGAGTATCCTTGCGAAACCCGTGACCGTGGCCACTGTCTCGCGCTTCGTCGAGTTCAGCCGCGCGCAGTGGGCGGCCCTGCGCGATTCGACGCCGCTGCCGCTCACCGAATCGCAGCTCCGTGGGCTCGTCGGCCTCAACGAGTGGATGTCGCTCGACGAGGTGACCGACATCTACCTGCCGCTTTCGCGCCTTCTGAACCTGCACGTCGGCGCGGCGCAGAGCCTCCACCGCGCCACCGCGACGTTCGTCGGCTCGGACAGCCCGCGGGTGCCCTACGTGATCGGGCTGGCCGGGAGCGTCGCGGTGGGGAAGAGCACCACCTCGCGGGTGCTCCAAGCGCTCCTTTCGAGCTGGCCAAGCCATCCCACCGTCGATCTGGTGACGACCGACGGGTTCTTGCGGCCGTTGCGCGAGCTCGAGGCGCGCGGCCTGACGCAGCGAAAGGGATTTCCGGAGAGCTACGATCTGCGGCGGCTGGTGCAGTTCATGGCCGACGTGAAGTCGGGCGTGCTGGAGGTGGCGGCGCCGGTGTACTCGCACCTGGCCTACGACATCGTGGCCGGCGAGCAGCAGGTGATCCGCGCGCCCGACATCGTGATCGTCGAAGGGCTCAACGTGCTGCAGACCGGCAGCGGCCGTGCCGGCCAGCCGATGCCGAGCTTCGTGTCGGACTTCTTCGATTTCTCGATCTACGTCGATGCCCTCGAAGCCGACATCGAGCAGTGGTATATCGAGCGGTTCTTGAAGCTCCGCGACACGGTGTTCCAGGATCCCTCGTCCTACTTCCACCGCTATGCGGCGTTGACGCCCGACGAAGCGGCCGCGACGGCGCGCGACATCTGGTCCGCCATCAACGCCGTCAACCTGCGGGAGAACGTGCAGCCGACGCGGGAGCGCGCGCACGTGATTTTGGAGAAGGGGCGCGACCACGCCGTCAGACGCGTGCGGCTGCGGAAGCTGTAGGTCCGCCTCTACATGTTGCGGACTACGACAGGCGGACGTTGCTCGGGGCGCGCTCGAAGGCGCGAGCGAGCAGCGTTTCCGTGGCCTCGGTGGTCCGCGGTTCCGAGAACAAGTGCCCTTGCGCGTGGGGGCAACCGAGTGCCAGCAGCTGCTCGGCGTGTGCGAGCGTCTCCACGCCTTCGGCGATGAGGCCCATCCCCAGCTCCTGCGCCAGCTTCACGATGGCGTTGCCGATCGCGCAGCCGTGATCGGGCGAGCCCATTTTCGCCACGAACGATCGATCCAGCTTGAGCGCGTCCACCGGATACCGCTGCAGCGAGCTGAGCGACGAGTAGCCGGTGCCGAAGTCGTCGAGGTAAACCGACACCTGCATGCGCCGCAGCCGTTCGAAGTTCTGGTGCACGATGTCCGAGGTGTCGAGCAGCGTGGTTTCCGTGATCTCGAGACGCAGAGTCCCCGGCAGCAGGCCGCTCACCTCGAGCGCCCGTTCGACCTCGTCGAGGAAGTCGGGGCGGGCAAAGAGGCGCGACGAGATGTTCACGGAGATCCCGAGCGGCTGGCCGAACATCCGCTGCCACGCCGCCACCTGGCCGCACGCGTCGCCGAGCACGGAGTAGGTCAGGGGCACGATAAGGCCAGTCTCTTCGGCCACCGGGATGAAGTCGGTCGGGCCGATGACGCGTCCGTCGGGGCGCGTCCACCGCACGAACGCCTCGAGCCCGCAGATCTCCGAGGACGGCAGCTCGACGATCGGCTGGTAGACGATGGTGAAATGGTGGCGCTCCACCGCGTGGCGCAGCTCGGTCTCGAGCGTGAGGCGCTCGACCGCCGAGGCGTGCATGTGCGGATCGAAGATCTGATAGCCGCCGCGGCCGGCCGCCTTCGCCCGGTACATCGCGATGTCGGCGTCGCGCAGCAGGTCGTCTACGGTCTCGTAGTGCGGCCCGCCGAACACGACCCCGATGCTGGCCGACGCGTAGAGCTCGCGCCCCTGCAGGCGAATGGGATCGCGCAGCGAGCGCTGGAGCCGCTCGGTCACCGCGCATACTTCGTCGGTCGTGGTGAAGTCTTCGATGAGCACCGCGAACTCGTCGCCCCCGAGGCGCGAGAGGGCGTCGCTCGGCCGCAGCTGCGCCAGCAGGCGCGAGGAGATCGCGACGAGGAACTGGTCGCCCACCAGGTGGCCAAGGCTGTCGTTCACCAGCTTGAAGCCGTCGAGATCGATGAACAGCACGGCGTAGCGCGGCTCGGCGGCGCGCGCGGCCCGTGCCATCGAGCGCTGCAGCAGCTCGCTGAAGAGCCGCCGGTTGGGGAGGCCGGTGAGATCGTCGTGCCGCGCCGCGCGGGCGTAGCGCTGTTCGGATTGGCGGGCGGCTTCGAGCGCCTCCACGGCCTCGCCGTGCAGTCGCATCATCTCCCCATGGTGGCGCTGGTCTTCGGCCACCTGGTCGCGGTAGATGCGATACGACTTGATCGTCAGGTAGACGAGCGCCAGGGCGAGCGGGAGCATCCACGCGCGTCCCGCCAGGGCGAGCAGCGTCGCAAACGTGGTCGCACTGCCGGCGACGACCACGCTGTACAACTGCATGCGGGCGCCGCGGGGCGGCCCCGGAGTGTCCTGGGTCGCGGAGTCGCGCATACGCGGCTCCGCCAAGATCGTCATCGGACTCTGGAGCAGCAATCACGAAGCCAGTCTGTGCGATTACGCTTCCGTCAGCGGTCGGCGTAACTCTGTGTAGCGAGGGCGTTGCGTGGCGTTTGCCCGAAGCGCGAAGGGGTCAGACCTTCTGAGGAACTCAGATCTCTGAGACTGGAGGCAGAGTGGCGGAGAAGGCGGAGAGAGCAGAGATGGTTGACTCGCGCTGCTCGGGACTGACGATGGCGGGCCTCATCGGCGGGACGATGTGGCTCGCGTTCATGTATGGACTCGAGTCGAGGAGGCGTGTCGTATGCCTCGACGGGCAACTGGTATCGATTCAAGTCCGCCCTCTCTGCCTATCTGGCGAGCCACGCCGCGAGCGAGCGGAACGCGTGGCCTCGATGAGCGACGGCGAGCTTGTCGGCCTCGCTCACTTCGGCCAGCGTCTTGCCAAACGGCGGGTACTCGAAGATCGGGTCGTAGCCGAAGCCCGCGCTGCCGCGCGCCTCGCGCGCGATGACCCCTTCGATCGTGCCGCGCGTCTCGAACACGACGCGCCCCCGATCCACGACCGCCAGCGCGCAGACGAAGCGAGCGGTGCGCGGGGCGGACGGGCGCTCTGCCAGCCGCGTCTGGATGGCGGCGAACCGCTCCGGATACGTCGCCGAGGGCGAGAGAAACCGCGCCGAGTA
>Ga0068867_100003135_pt1 | contig 11663 bp, 15 predicted proteins | sample KBSMisM32_FD_65649 | JGI IMG/M metagenome (GOLD analysis project Ga0068867, IMG submission 65649) | Miscanthus rhizosphere microbial communities from Kellogg Biological Station, Michigan, USA - KBS Miscanthus M3-2 | ecosystem: Host-associated > Plants > Roots > Rhizosphere > Soil ...
CGTCGGGTCGAACGGGAACACGGGAAGCTGCGCCGCGCCCGGAGGCAATCCGGGGAGCCCCTGCGACGGATACACCGGAGCGCCGGGCAGTCCCTGCGACGGATAGACCGGAGCACCGGGCAACGTGTTGTCGGGGCTTCCGCCGCCGTCGACATACGTGATGATCGCCATGCGTGAATTCAAGGTGGCCTCCTTCGATGGTGCGATTGATAAAGCGGAGAGTCGTAAGACTCTACTCGATCGGGTTCACGATGGGGCAACGGTGAGACCATCTCCCTCGATGCGCTCGACGAGCAGCGCGAGGAGTCGCGGTTCGACAGCGAACGACACGTTCCCGACCCATTGCCAGGATTCGAGCGCAAGGTGTTCGGTGACCCAGGCCCGCGCCTCATCGGTGTGTGGAGTCATCAGCACGATGCTCCCGTGATGCTCAACGCTGAAGTCGTTCATCTCAGTATTCCGACGCGAGCATGATGGTCAGCACCCGCCTCGTGATGGAGGGGTCTGCCGCATCCTCGCTGTGCATCGTGAACGTCGGGTCGTAGTAGTCGATCTTCCAGATCACGCGCTCGCCCTCGACCTCGATGATGGCGCAGTCGTGTTCCCCGTGCGGGTCGTTGTCCTTCGTGAACGCCTTGAACGTCTCCACCGCTTCTCGAATCTTCGATTGCGTGCGCGAGGGAAGGGCATTGATGCCCTCGGTCTGCACGACTCGTGCGCCGATGCCGAGTGCCGTCCGACACTGGTCGTTGAGTTCTCGAATCCGTGCCGCTTGTGTGGTCTCCATCAATCTGTCTGCTCCCGGTCGAAGCTACTCGCCATAAGCGGGGAACCCGCCTGCGGTCAACGACCTGGGGGAAGTGTATCGGCGTCCGCGCGAGTCGATCGACGGCGAACACCGCGCGAGATTGACGGACTCGGAGCATAATGCCGCGAGTCGATTCGCACCGGGGGAGACTCCTCGCGCCCTGGGGGGATGGTAGGGGGGGCAAAATCGCTGGAGGCGGACGCCCTAAGTAACCCTCCAAGCGGGTCGCGCGTGCTCCCGCGAAATTCGACAGGGGGGGATTGGCTCCCAAGGGCGCCAAAAACGTGCCAGGGCACGCCAGGGACGCCCAAGGACGCGCACACCGGGGCGGCACCCGGCCTCCGGGACTGGGAACCCCGAGGAGCCTCCAGGCGGGTCCTGGCCTCGTGGCACACCGGAACCCCGAGGGGACCTCCAGGCGGGTGCAGAAACCGCGCCAGGAATCGAGGGGATATCGGGTCATCCTGAGCACCGATCGCACGCCCTGGCACCGCCTCGCGGGTCCCCTGGGGCACTACACCCGGATTCACCGAAGGGAGTTCCACCATGCCGCCCGTCGTCACCATCACCGACAACCTCTCCGTCTGGACCATCACACTCGCGAGCGGGGCGGTGAGAACCGTCGTCGCCTCCTCGATTCAGTCGGCCATCGGGAACGCCCCGAACATCGTGAGCGTCACGAAGGGCGCGGCGTTCACCGGAGAACCGGCACCGCCCGTGCTGACGAGTCTCACGCCATCAACGGCGGCACTCGGCGCAGCGAGTTTCACGTTGCACGTCAACGGCACCGGATTCCGTGCGGGCATGTCGATCCTCTGGAACGGGTCACCGGAACCGACGACGTTCGTGTCGGCGACGGAGCTGACGACCGCCGTCAACATGGCCACGGCCATCGTCGCGATGCCGATTCCGGTGAGCGTGCGGACGCTCGCGGGGCAGGACAGCAACGTCCTGACGTTCACGCTCACCGCGACCGAACTCGCCGCGAGAGGAGGGCGCGATGTGGACGTTGACCAAGCGGTTCAGGTTCGAGGCCGCGCACCATCTCCCGCAGCATGACGGGAAGTGCCGTCGTGTGCACGGGCACTCCTGGGTCGGGGAGGTCGAGGTGCGCGGCACTCGTCTCCAGACGACCGGCGCGAAGATTGAAATGCTCATCGACTACGGGGACATCGGCGCGGTCCTCACCGCGTTTGTCGATCGGGTGCTCGACCATCACGACTTGAACGAGACGACGGGCCTGCCGCATCCGACCTCGGAAGCCCTGGCGCGGTATGTGTTCGACGAACTCGCGCCGCGTCTGCCAGGATTGAGTGCCGTCACCATCGAGGAAACCTGCACGACCCGGTGCCGTTATGAACCTGCGCGTGACTGAGCTGTTCTATTCCCTCCAGGGTGAGGGCCTCCGCGCCGGCGAACCGAGCGTGTTCGTCCGTTTCAGTGGGTGCAGTGCGAAACACGCCTGCGCGACCTCGGGCGTCGTGTGCGACACGGAGTTCGAGAGTGGACGTCCGACGACCGAGGACGAACTCCTCGATGACGTCGCGACCCGTGGCGGGCACTGCCGATGGGTCGTGTGGACCGGAGGTGAACCGACCGACCAGCTCACGCCCGAGCTGATTGCACGGTTCCACGCGGCGGGCTATCGGCAGCAAATCGAGACGAGTGGTGTGCGCCCGGTGCCGCCTGGACTCGACTGGGTCACGGTGAGTCCGAAGGTGGCCGAGCACATTCTCGCGCGGCATTTCCCGCTCCGCGCGGACGGGTTCCACGTGGACGAGCTGAAGTATGTGCGCCATACCGGGCAGGACATCCCGGTGCCCGCGCTGCGGGCGCAACGCTACTGCCTCTCGCCGCACTGCGATGGTGAGCGGATGAACGTCGAGAACCTCGCGCACTGTATCGCGCTGTGCCTGGAGCATCCCGTCTGGCGGCTCTCGGTGCAGCAGCACAAGCTCTGGAGAGTCCGATGACCCGAAAGCGATCGAACGACGAGACCGGACTCGGGGTCCTGACACCGGTGCCGAATGAACCGCGTTCGCTCGATGACCTCCGACCGAACCCGCTGAACCCGCGCGAGGACTGGAAGCCGGAGCAGGTCGAATCGTTCACGCGCAGTCTCGATCGGTTCGGGGACCTGGGCGGCATCGTGCGGAACCTCACGACGGACCATCTCGTCGGCGGACACAAGCGGGTCGCCGTGTTCCGGCAAGCGACGAAGGTCGAGGTGACGGCCACGCCCCAGGCGGAGGACCGACAGGGCACGGTCGCGCACGGTTACGTCATCGTGGACGGCAACCGATTCGCGTATCGCGAAGTGCGCTGGACGGAGGAAATCGAGACGGCGGCGAACCTCGCCGCGAATCGCTGGGCGGCAGAGTGGCAGTGGCAGGGTGTCTCCGAAGCCCTGAAGGGCATCTCGGACCTCACGCTCCTCGGGTTGACCGGGTTCGCGGACCATGAACTCTCGAACCTCCTGGCGGCAGAGTGGAACCCGGCACAGGTCGGGGCACTCCCGAACGACCACGGGAATGGGCACGCGGTGCATCTGACACCGGAGCAGTTCGCGCAGCTCCAGGCGGTGAAGGCCGTCCTCGGGGAACCGGACCTCTCCGATGCGGACACCATCGAGCGCCTCTGTTCGCGCGTGCTCGCGGAGGGCGAATGAGTGCCCCGACTGTGCGGCTCGGGTTCTTCGCGACCCGGACCCCGGCGTCACATCGGGCACTACAAACGCGAGAACGACGAGATGTGAATATATGAATGGCCCGACTGTGCGGCTCGCCGTGGCGGGAGCGGGGAGTCAGCGAAACATGAACGCCCCGACCGTCCGTCTCGCGATCGCGAACGGGGTCGCGAAGCGGAACATCAACGACGCGCCGACCGTGCGGCTGGCCCTGGCGAACGGGCAAGCGGAACGGAATGGCACGAGCGGGTTCGAGCGGGCGACCCAGGTCGAGGACGTGAACGCGCCTGGACTCCTCGTGTCCTTCGTCTACCTCGAACCCTTCCTCAAGAACCGGGCGCGGTATCAGTTCCGCGACTGGGTCATGGATTCCGGGGCCTTCTCCGCGCATCACCTCGGACGCCCGATCGTCCTGGCGGACTACATCGCCACGTGCCAGCAGCTCCTCGCGAGTGACCCGACCCTCGTCGAGGTTTACGCGCTCGATGTCATCAGGGACCACGTCGCGAGTCAGCGGAACTGCGAGGCGATGTGGGCGGCGGGCCTCCGTGCGATTCCCTGTTACCACCACGGGGAACCGGAATCCGTGCTGCGGGAGATGGCACAGACGTATCCGAAGATCGCCCTCGGCGGGGCCGTCGGATTGAAGAAGGCTTACAAGCTCCGCTGGGCGGAGCAGTGCTTCGCGCGTGTGTGGCCGAAGCCGATTCACGGGTTCGGGTTCGGGAGCAAGGACCATCTCCTCGCGTTGCCCTGGCACTCGGTCGATGCGACGAATTGGGAATCGGGGCCGTGCCGCTGGGGGAATTGGGAACGCTACGGGCAGATGTCGGTGAAGGGCAGCTATCAAAATCTGCGGGGAGAGGTCGAGCACTTCCTCGATATGGAACGACTCGCCCGCGTGAAATGGAAGCGCGAGATGGAACAGATCGCCGCGCTCCCGGAGGGAGGACTCGCATGAAGATCGTCGTCGTGCTCTCAGGCGGACTGGATTCGACCGTGTTGCTCGCGGACCTGCACCACAAGGGACACGACCTCCTCGCGCTCTCGGTGAACTACGGGCAACGGCATCGCCTTGAACTCGCCGCCGCCGAGAGCATCGCGAAGGACTACCGGGTGCCCTGGCATCTCGCGCATCTCGGGACCGCGCGTGAACTCCTCGGCGGCAGCTCGCAGACGAGCGATGACGTGCCGGTGCCGCACGGCCACTACACCGACGAGACGATGAAGCAAACCGTCGTGCCGAACCGAAACATGATTCTGCTCGCGCTCGCCGGGGCGCTCGCCATCAGTCGCAAGGCCGACGCGATCGCGTATGCCGCGCACGCGGGCGACCATGCGATTTATCCGGACTGCCGCCCCGCATTCACCGAAGCGCTTGCGCCCGTGTTCGTCCTGGCGGACTGGCGACCCATCACGCTCCTGACCCCGTTCATCGCGTGGTTGAAGGCCGACATCGTGCGTCGAGGGGGACAGCTCGCGGTGCCATTCGAGCGGACATACTCGTGTTACGAGGGCGAGGCCGAGCACTGCGGCGCGTGCGGCACGTGCGTCGAACGGCAGGAAGCGTTTGCCCTGGCGGGCCTCCCGGACCCGACGACGTATCGGTTGGCCCATGCCTGAGACGATCGCGCTCGACGACCTCATCCGCGACTTACTCCAGGCGGTTGGCCACGACACCGATCGGGAGGGACTCCAGCGCACGCCCGCCAGGGTCGCGCGGTTCTATCGAGAGTTCCTCGCGCCCGTCGCGACACCGGTGCTCACCACGTTCGATGCCGAAGGGACCGACGAGATGGTGGTCATCGGGTCGATTCCGTTCTACTCGCTCTGCGAGCATCACCTCCTGCCGTTCTTCGGGACCGCGACCGTGGGCTACATCCCGCGCGATCGCATCGTCGGGCTCTCGAAGGTGCCGCGTGTCGTCCAGGCGTTCGCGCGGGGACTCCAGAATCAGGAACGTCTCACGCAGCAGGTCGCGAAACACTTGATGGAGAAGCTCGAACCGAAGGGCGTGGGCGTGGTGTTGCACGGACGGCATCTCTGCATGGAGATGCGCGGCGTGCAGATCGCGGGCGCGATGACCACGACCTCGGCGCTCCGTGGTGTGTTCCTCGATGACTCGCGGTGCCGCCGTGAGTTCCTCGACTTCGATGCCCAGGCCCCGAGGACGTGATGCGCGGACGGAAGCCGTTGCCCTCGTGGCGACATCAGCTCGAAGGGAATCCAGGGAAGCGGAAGCGGAACACGCGCGAACCGCAACCGCCCGGCCTCGCGGACGATGATGCCCCGCCGCCCGAATTGAGTAGTGACCCTCGGGCGCTGAAGGAATGGGCACGCCTCCTGCCCATGCTGCGCCAGGGGCGACAGGTGACGGATGCGGACCGGGCGGCGCTCCTGGCGCTCTGCCTGGAGTGGAGTCGCTACCTCACGGCGATCGCGAAGATTGCCTCGACGAGTCTCATCGTGATGACCCCGAAGGGCTATCCGATTCAGAACCCGTATCTCCCGGTCGCCACGAAAGCGTTCTCGAACTGCGCGAAGCTCTGGCCGGAACTCGGGCTCACGCCATCGAGTCGATCGCGCGTGAAGACCCCGACCGCCGACGAGGACCCCTTCTCCGAATTCGATCGGCCGGTCCCGGTGCACATCCCGAAGGTGCAATGACGGGCGTCCTCCTCACCGAAGCCCGGATTCAAACGCGAGTCGCGGCACTCGGGGAGGAGCTGCGCCGCGCGTATCCTGGGGACCTCCATCTCGTCGCCGTCCTGAACGGGGCGTGCGTGTTCCTGGCGGACCTGATGCGCGCCATCCCTGGCGACCTCTCGATCGACTTCCTCACCGTGAGCAGCTACGGGAACGGCACGACGAGTTCGAACGCCGTGCGCCTCCTGAAGGACCTCACGCACTCGATCGAGGGGCGGGACGTGGTGCTCGTCGAGGACATCGTCGATACCGGCTTCACACTCAGTGCGATGCGCGACTGGCTCCAGCAAGGGAACCCGCACTCCCTGGCGACCGTGGCGCTCCTCGACAAACCGACGCGGCGACGGGTGCCGGTGCCGGTCGAGTTCGTCGGGTTCACCATCGAGGACCGATTCGTCGTGGGCTACGGTCTCGACTACGCGGGCCGCTATCGCAATCTGCGGCATGTGGCGGTTCTGATGTGAGCCATCCGCTCGATGCGTATGCTCGCGCCATCGTCAGCGGGGCACTCCCGGCTGGCAAATATCACCGCCTCGCGTGTGTGCGCCATGAACGCGATCGCGGACGCGAGGGCACCGACGCGACGTTCCCCTGGGTCCTCGACCTGACCCGCGTCGATCGGTTCGTGCGGTTCGCGGGACGGCTCAAGCATTACAAGGGGCGGCAGTGGGCGGGGCACTACATCGCGCTGCAACCGCATCAGGTGTTCCGCCTGGGCTCGATCATCGGCTGGGTCCATCACGAGACCGGCCTGCGCCGGTTCGTGCAGAGCTACGCGGAGATTCCCCGGAAGAACGGCAAGTCCCTCGAAGGCGCGATCCTCGCGCTCTATCTGACCTTCTTCGACGGCGAACCCGGTGCCGAGGGCTACTGCGCGGCAACGAAACGCGAGCAGGCGAAGATCGTCTGGGGCGATGCCAAGCGGCTCGTCGTCTCCAGTGCGCTCCGCTCCCGACTCCAGGCGCTCACCGCGAACATTCATCAGGTCAGCACGGTGTCGAAACTCGAGCCACTCGGGGCCGAGGAAGACTCGCTCGATGGGCTCAACGCGCACTTCATCAACATCGACGAACTCCACGCCATCAAGACACGCGGGATGATCGACGTGCTCGAAACCTCGACGGGGTCCCGCACGCAGCCGCACGTCCACAAGATCACCACGGCGGGCGTCGACCCGATTTCCCCCTGCGGCACCGAACACGACTACGCCTGTCAGATTCTCGAAGGCACGACCGAGGTCGACGATCGGTATTTCGCGTTCATCACACACGCGGACCTCGATGATGACCCGTGGTCCGAGGGCACCTGGCGCAAGGCGAATCCAAACTTCGGCGTCTCGGTGAATCCCGAGGACCTCCACGCGAAGGCGACGAAGGCGCGGCTCATGCCGGAGGCGGGCGCGGCGTTCAAGCAGAAGCATCTGAACTTGTGGAATCAGGCGCTCGCGCCCTGGCTCTCGATCGAGGGCTGGCGCCACGGACAACATCACGACTGGAGTGCCGAGGACCTCGCGCACGAGTCGTGCTTCGTCGGCCTCGACCTCTCCTCGAAGCTCGACCTCACGGCGATGGTGTTCGTGTTTCCACCGACCGAGGTGCGCGAGACGTGGCGGCTCCTGCGCTGGGTCTGGACGCCCGCCGAGACGCTGGAGGACCGGGCGCATCGCGACCGTGCGCCGTATCCGATCTGGGTCGAGAGCGGGCATCTGCTCACGACCCCAGGCACGCGCGTCGATCATCAGGTCATTCGCGCGGTGCTCCTCCAGGCGCGCACGGAGTTCGACATTCAACGCATCGGGTTCGACCCCTGGCACGCGGACCAGCTCATCGACCAGCTCGTCAAGGAGGACGGGTTCGCGGAGGAACAGGTCCTCGAAGTGCGGCAGACGTATGCCGGAATGTCGAGTGGTTGCAAGATGCTCGAAGGCGCGGTCCTGGCGGGCGAGGTCGATGCGGGCGGGTGCCCGTTGATGGAGTGGTCCTTCGCGAACGCGGTCGTCCAGCGCGACGGGAAGGACAACATCTATCCGCTCAAGAAGCGGAGTCGCGGGCGCATCGACCCGTTGATGGCGACCGCGATCGGATTCAATCTGGCGACCCGCAGTGCCCTGCTCGACTACGCCGCCGAGGACCCGGACCTCGTCGTCGCCTGACGGTGCGATAATGCCGAAGTCCATGCACCACGCGCGACGGAACGGACGCCCGCCACTCGACGCGGACTCCTCCTCGGTGTCCGTCAACGTGCGCGTGCCCGCCAGTCGTTACGATGAACTCTATGCCCAGGCCCGCCGCCAGGGTCTCTCCGTGCCCCAGGTCATTCGCGATCGCGCCCGCCTTCTGATACCGAAACTCGACACCGACGAATCCGAGGACTGATAGTTCCTCGCGTGGTCACGACTGGCATGGTGGCGACCACCGTGCCTCCTTCGCATCGTCCTCGTCACGCTCGTCTCCGATAACGAGACGGCGTTCAAGGGCGTGCTCTGGAGGAGTCGCGGAGCATGGCTCGTGCTCCGGGATGTCTCGATCATCAAAGCGCGGACGGCACCGCTCCCGATGGACGGGGAGGTGGTCATTCATCGCGCGAACCTCGCCTTCATGCAAGTCATGCCCTGATGCCGATCGTTAGTAGCTTCGGGACACTGCAAACCTACGACCCCGGTGCACCGGTGCTCATCGCGTCACCGATGACGAGCCCCGCCTCGGCCCCGATGGGCGGCTCCTGGCTCTCCGACCTCGATCGCTATGCCGCCATCTATCGCACGCAGCCCGCCGTGCGGACGTGTGTCGATTTCCTCGCGCGGAACATGGCGCAGCTCGGGTTCCACATCTTCCGCCGTATCTCCGATACCGATCGGGAACGCCTCGTCGATCACGAGCTGGCGCGGATGTTGTCGCAGCCGAATCCCAGCACGACCCGGTATCGCTTGTTCGAGTCGATGATGCAGGACCTCTGCATCTATGGCCGGGCCTACTGGCTCAAGGTGCGCCAGGGCGGACCGCTCGGGCTCGTGCGCCTCCTCCCGGCGACCGTCGCCGTCGATGGCTGGCTCCTCCCCTCGGTGTTCTATTGGACGCTCCCGGATGGCACGGTGCGATCGATCGCCCCGGTCGACGTGGTGTATTTCGCCATGTATGACCCTGAGACGCTCGAACCGCTCTCCCCGCTGGAAACGCTTCGCAAACGTCTCGACGAGGAGAGTGCCGCGATCGACTTCCGCGAGGGCTACTGGCGGAACGCGGCCCGCCTGGAGGGCGTCGTCGAACGTCCGCTCAACGCGCCGAAGTGGACCAAGGACCAGAAGGAATCCTGGCGCGAGCAATGGGTCACGCGGTTCGGGAATCAGCCAGGGCAGACCGCCGTCCTCGAAGACGGGATGCAGTGGAAGTCCATCACACAATCGTGGGTCGAGTCGGAATACATGTCAGCGCGGAAGTTCGCTCGCGAGGAAGTGGCGAGCATGTATCACATCCCGCTGCCGATGGTCGGCATCCTCGAACACGCGACGTTCTCGAACATCGTCGAGCAACACAAGCAGCTCTATCAGGATTGTCTCGGCCCGCACTGTGAACACATCACCGAGGAGATTGAACGGCAGCTCCTCCCCGAGTGCGCCGACACCGATCGCGTCTATGGCGAATTCAATATCGCGGAGAAGCTGACCGGGTCCTTCGACGAACAATCAACCGCCCTGCAGCGCTTGGTCGGGCGTCCGATCATGACCGCGAACGAAGGGCGCGCGAGACTCAATCTCCCGGCGATTCAAGACGACCCGACGGCCGACGCGCTCGTGTTCCCACTGAATCAGGGCACGGGCGGTGCCCAGGCCCCGACCAAGCCTGGAGGGGAGGCGGTGCCCAGCGATCGCGCCCTGGCGGCGGCCACGCTGACCCCGGTCCTCGAAGCCACGTTCGCGCGACAGTGGACCCGCCTGGAGAAGCTCCCGCCCGACCTCCGCGTGCATGGGTTCAATCTCTCGCGCTGGGATAAAGAGTTCGCGGACGATCTGCGCCCGCTCTATCACGACGACGCCGACGCCCTCGCCGAACGCATCAACACGGACACGCTACGACGACTCGTCGATGGCGCGGTGAATCCCTTCGAAGGACGCGGAGCGCACCTGTATGTCTAACCGTCCAGACTCTCTCGGTCTCGATCGCGTCGTGGCGTTCGCCATCGAGCATCCCTGGGCCCTCACGCGCCCGATGCTCTCGGTGGTCGCGAACGTCCTGGCGCGTCGGCTCACCGCGCAGGAACACCACGCCCTCGACTTCACACCGAGGGGACCGGCCACGTCGCCGCGTGCGACCGGGGTCGCGGTGATTCCGATTCATGGGGTCATCGCGCCGCGCATGAACATGATGAGCGACGTCAGCGGCGGCACGACGTTTGAAGGGGTCACCGCCGACCTCCGCGAGGCCGTGGCGAACACGGCGGTCGGCACCATCATCCTCGACATCGACTCCCCAGGCGGGAGCTGCGCGGGCGCGACCTTGTTCGCGGAGCAGATTCGCCGGGCGAAGACGGTCAAGCCGGTGATCGCCGTCGCGCAGTTCGCGATGTGCTCGGCGGCGTATTGGGTCGGCTCCCAGGCGAACGAGGTGGTGGCCGCGCCAGGATCCCAGGTCGGGAGCATCGGCGTGTTCTCGATTCACGAGGACCTCTCGAAGTATCTGGAGGAACTCGGCGTTAAGGTGACGTTCCTCTCGGCGGGCAAATACAAGGTCGACGGCAACGAGACCGAACCGCTCAGCGCGACGGCCCGCGCTCGGATTCAAAAGGAAGTCGATAGCACCTACCTCACGATGACCCGTGACATCGCGCTCGGGCGCGGCGTCTCCGATACCGTCGTGCGCGCGAGTTATGGCGAAGGCGCGGTGCTCAGCGCCGAGGATGCCCTCGCAGCCGGGATGGTCGATCGCATCGCTTCCCTCGACGACACGCTTGCACGCGCACTCACCGCAGCGCCGACGCTCGGACTCACCGCAACCGCCACGCCCCAGGAGCTACGCGCAGCCACGGGCCAGGAGCGATCGTGGTCGACCGGCATCGAGCGGGCCTTCCTCGAATGGGCGCTCTGACCGCCCCAGGAGACACGACGATGAACATTGCCGTCCTCGAAGCTCAATTACAGAAGGAACAGAACGCCGCTCGCGATCGGTTCACGAGCATCACTGCCACCGCCGAGAGCGAGAACCGTGAACGCACCGAGGAGGAGCGCGCGGAAGTCGATGCCCTCATCGCGAAGGCGAACGGCACGAAGATGCAGCTCGCGAAGGCGAAGGGCGATGCCTCGATGCTCGACACCATCAACGGACTGACGCAGGGGCACGGCGCGTCGCCGCTCGCGCCCGCACGCGGTCGTCGGTTGACGATGGGCCAGCAGTTCACCGCCTCGCCCGCGTATGAGGACTTCATCAAGAAGGGCCTCCATCGGACGACCTCGTCCTGGCGGTCCCCGAG
>Ga0068867_100003136_pt1 | contig 11662 bp, 7 predicted proteins | sample KBSMisM32_FD_65649 | JGI IMG/M metagenome (GOLD analysis project Ga0068867, IMG submission 65649) | Miscanthus rhizosphere microbial communities from Kellogg Biological Station, Michigan, USA - KBS Miscanthus M3-2 | ecosystem: Host-associated > Plants > Roots > Rhizosphere > Soil ...
CTGCTGCGGCTGGTGTTCACCGCCTGCCACCCGGTGCTCTCCACGGAGGCGCGCGTAGCGCTCACCCTGCGCCTGATCGGCGGCCTGACCACGACGGAGATCGCGCGCGCATTTCTGCAACCGGAGCCCACCATCGCGCAGCGCATCGTGCGCGCCAAACGCACGCTGGCAGAAAAGCAGGTCCCCTTCGAGCTGCCGCGCGGCGCAGAGCTCGGAGCACGGCTCGCCTCCGTGCTGGAGGTCGTGTACCTGATCTTCAACGAAGGCTATTCAGCAACGGTCGGCGACGATTGTCTGCGACCCGCCCTGTGTGAGGACGCACTGCGCCTCGGGCGCATCCTGGTGGAGATCGCACCCAGCGAGCCGGAGGTGCACGGCCTGCTCGCCCTGATGGAGCTCAATGCTTCACGGCTCGGAGCCCGAACGGACGCCAGCGGGGAACCGATCCTGCTCCTCGACCAGGACCGCTCGCGCTGGGACTCGCTGCAAATCGCGCAGGGACTCTCGGCGCTCACTCGTGCCGAAGAGCTCGGTGGGGCAAAAGGCGCTTATGCATTGCAAGCCGCGCTGGTCGCCTGTCACGCGCGGGCGCGCACGGCGCCAGAGACAGACTGGCGGCGCATCACCGCCCTGTACGCGGAGCTGCTGGAGTGCGTTCCGTCCCCCGTGGTGGCCCTGAACCGTGCGGTGGCGGTGTCGATGGCGGAAGGGCCCGAAGCCGGCCTCGCCCTGCTGGATGTATTGAGCAGCGAGCCCCTGCTCGCTCGGTACGCACTGTTGCCGAGTGCGCGCGCCGACCTCTTGAGTAAGCTCGGGCGCAGCAGCGAAGCCCGGGCGGAGTTCGAGCGAGCGGCTGGCTTGACGCAGAACGCGCGCCAGCGAGCGCGGCTTCTCGAGCGCGCCAAGTCAGCGCAAAGACCGGCCCGCTGAAGTTGTGGCGGCGCGGGCGCGCAGGTTGACGGGCTCTCTCTCGATGCTACCAGGGAAGCACTCGAGAGGAGGTTCAGTGACGAACATTCGATGGCGTTGGTGGGTCGCGGCAGGGGTGGGGTTGGCCAGTGTGGGAGCAGACGGCAGCGGGCCGAGCAGCGTCGCGCCGCCGGACGCGAGCTTTCAGAAGGTGACGCTCAATGGCGCCCCGGGCGAGCCGATCTCGCTCAGCGTATTGCCGGACGGCCGCGTGCTGCACAGCACGCGCAATGGCCGGCTGTTCCTCCATGATCCAGCGACGGGCTTCAACGTCGTAGCGGGTGTCGTCCCCGTGTATCAGCACGATGAGGAGGGCCTGCAGGGCATCGCCATCGATGCCGACTTTCAGCGCAACCATTGGCTGTACGTCTACTACTCCCCTCCCCTCGCGACGCCGCTCGACGATCCGTCGACCCCCGCGCTGAACGAGGGCGATGCCCCGACGACGGGCACGGCGGCGGACTTTGCGCGCTTCCGCGGGCACCTGCAGCTGTCGCGCTTCAAGTTCGAGAACAACTCCCTGGTGCTCGGCTCGGAGCAACGCATCCTGCAGGTCGCCGTGGATCGCGGCATCTGCTGCCACGTCGGTGGCAAGATCGACTTTGATGCCGCCGGCAATCTCTATCTCTCCACGGGCGACGATACGAATCCGTTCTTCTCCGACGGCTACAACCCCATCGACGAACGCCCGGAGCAGAACCCGGCCTTCGACGCTCAGCGCAGCGCCGCCAACACCAATGATCTGCGCGGCAAGCTGCTGCGCATCCACGTACAGCCCGACGGCAGCTACTCCATCCCGGAGGGCAACCTGTTTCCGCCGGGCACGCCGCGCACGCGGCCCGAGATCTATGCCATGGGCCTGCGCAATCCGTTTCGGTTCGCGGTCGACCGGCGCAGCGGGGTCGTGTACCTCGCCGACTATTCGCCGGATGCGATCGAGCCCAATCCCGAGCGTGGCCCCGCGGGCCAGGGCAAGTGGACGATCATCCGCAAGCCGGGCAACTACGGCTGGCCTTACTGCGCCACCGCGGAGCTTCCGTATCGCGACCACGACTTTGCCACCGGTGCTGCAGGGCCCGCGTTTGATTGCGGCGCCCCCGTCAACGAGTCGCCGCACAACACCGGGCGCCGGCGCCTGCCGCCGGTGGTGCAGCCGGAGGTCTGGTACGGCTCGACCCTCTCGGCCGAGTTTCCCGAGCTCGGGGAAAATGGCGTCGCCCCCATGGCCGGGCCGGCCTACCACTTCGATCGCCGCAGCCGCTCGACCAACAAGTGGCCGCGTTACTTTGATGGCGTGCCGATCTTCTATGAGTGGACGCGCGATGCCTTGTTCGAGTTCCGGCTGGATCGGCAGCGCCGATTCAGCGAGATTCGCCCGCTCCTGCCGTCGATCACCTTTCAAAATCCGATCGACATGCAGTTTGGTCCGGACGGAGCGCTGTACGTGCTGGAATACGGGGACGGCTACTTCTCCGAGAACCCGGCAGCGCAGCTGGCGCGCGTGGACTTCTTGCAGGGCAACTCCACTCCGGTTCCCGTCGTGGCGGCGGACGTGGGCTTTGGTCTGGCACCGCTCACGGTGCAACTCACGAGCACGGGGACCGCGGACCCCGATGGCGACGCCATCACCCTGGCCTGGGACTTCGACGCCGACGGCGTGGTCGACTCCACCGAGCCGAATCCGAGCCTGACGTTCGATCACAACGGCAGCTTCAGCCCCACCTTGCGCGTGGTCGACAGCACCGGGCGCTCGGCCACGGCCTCGGCGCGTATCGTCGTCGGCAACGCGCCGCCCGTCGTGACGTTCGTCACGCCGCAGTTCGGCGACCCGTTCACGTTCGGACAGACCTTGAGCTACGAGGTCGCCGTGAGCGACGCCGAGCCGGTCGAGTGCGCGCGAGTGGAGGTTCAATACATCCTCGGTCACGATACGCACGGCCACTCCCTGTCGACCGCGCGGGGCTGCACCGGCAGCTTCACGACGCAACTCGATGCGGGCCACGAGGGTGCAGCGAATGTCGTCGCCGTGCTCGTCGCCTCCTACACGGATGCGCCCACGGACCCGGCCGTACCGGCGTTGACGGGGCAGGCCGTCGTCGTATTGCCGCCGACGCCGGTAGCGCCAGCAGCGCCAGCAGCGCCAGCAGCGCCCTGAGGGACTAGAGTCGGCGGCATGGTCAACCTCGAAAGCCTGCCCGAGTCGCAGCTGCTGGCGGCCGCCCAGCAGGGCAACGCCGCCGCGTTCGAGCGGCTCGTGTCCGGTCATCGGCGGGAGCTGTATGCGCATTGCTACCGCATGCTCGGCTCGGTGCAGGACGCCGAAGACGCGTTGCAGGAAGCGCTGCTCGGAGCCTGGAAGGGGCTCGCGCCGTTCGAGGGCAGAAGCTCGCTCAGGAGCTGGCTCTATCGGGTGAGCACCAATGCTTGCCTGCGGGTGGTCTCGCGCCGGCCGCAGCGCGTGCTTTCTCCCGACTACGCTCCACCCTGCACCAATACGGCCGAGCTCGGCGAGCCGGTGCTCGAACCCATCTGGCTCGAGCCCTGGCTCGATGCAGAGGCTCCCGTGGCAGCGGCAACGGATCCGGCTGCGCGGGTCTTGCGGCGCGAGAGCATCGAGCTCGCCTTCATCGCGGCGCTGCAGCATTTGCCCGGTACGCAGCGCGCCGTGTTGCTCTTGTGCGAGGTGCTGGAGTTCTCCGCGGCCGAGGTCGCCGAGCTCCTGGAGAGCACGGTCGCGGCCGTGAACAGCGCGCTGCAGCGCGCCCGCAAGACGCTCGCCGAACGGGTGCCGGGGCCCAGTCAGCAAACGGAGCTTGCGGAGCTGGGCGAGGCAGGCCAGCGCAAGCTGGTCGAGGACTTCGTACGCGCCTGGGAGGGTGCCGATCTCGGGGCGTTGCTGCAGTTGCTGACCGAAGACGCCCGTTTCATCATGCCACCCCTGCCGGCCTGGTTCGATGGGCGCGCGAACGTGGGCCGCTTCTTCGGGGAGCGGGTATTTGCCCTGCCCTGGCGCCTGGTCCCGCAGGCCGTGAACGGGCAGCTCGGCTTCGCCTGCTATTCGCGGCCCGCCGGCGCGAGTGAATTTCGGCTCTCGGCGCTCAACTCGCTGCGCCTGCGCGGAGGCCAAATTGCCGAGATCAATGGTTTTTTGGACCCTGAGTTGCATCGCTGCCTGGGCCTGCCGGCGGCTCTAGCGGAAGAAAATCGTCGCGCCGAGCGATGAGTTTCGAGGTCGCCCCGTCTCTCTACCTCCGCTGAGGCCGGCAGGGCGCCAGCCCAGCCAACAGGAGAGATTCATGCGCAAGCTCATCGTGACCAACATCGTTTCGCTCGACGGCTACTACGAGGGACCCAACCGCAACGTGATGGCTCTGCCGATGGACCACAGCTTCGACGCCTACAACGTCGAGCGGCTCCGAGCGGCGGACACGCTGTTGCTCGGTGCCAACTGCTACCAGATGTTCAAAGGCTTCTGGCCGCAGATGAAGGACCACCCCGAGGCCACGCCCGCGCACCGCGAGATCTCGCGCCTCGACGATGCGATCGAGAAAGTGGTGGTCTCGGATCGCTTGCAGAGTGAGCAGACCGCGCCCTGGCAGAGCACCACCCGGATCCTGCGCCGCGCCGAGGCCCATCGGCAAATCGCCGAGCTCAAGCGCGGCCCGGGACGCGACATCCTGGTCTTTGGCAGCCGCACGCTCTGGAACGACCTGCTCGAGGCCGGCCTCGTCGATGAGCTGCATCTGATGGTCGGAGCGGTGGTGCTCGGCGCAGGGACGCCCGCCTTCTCGCAAGCCCAGCCAGCGCCGTTTCGCTTGATCGACACACGGCGCTGGGAGGGCTCGAGCAACCTACTGTGCCAATACGCCGTGGCAACGAAGCCCTAGCGGGTGGGCGAGCGGGCTCTGTGCCGCACTGCGCGGCACCAAGCCCGCTGCTTTCCCATCCCTCGAGCAGGGGGTCCCGCGCGCCAACAGGTCGTTTGCACCCCAAACGTCCTCTCCACGCACCCTGAGGGGTCCCGCGCGCGGCGCTGCCGGGGTCGACGGAGCACTCGAAGGACTACGGCGCTCGGTCGCCACTCTCGGGTGCTCGGGGCTCGGCGCGGCGCGGGCGAGCTTTGCCCCGCAGGCGCCGGACAGCGACGCAGGTGAGCGCCAGCCACGGCGCCGGCAGGCGCGAGCTCCCTGGGGCGCGCAGCGCGCAACCACCCTCCTCCGCATCCTCGTCCCGCGCGTCCGTCGACTCGTCAGCGGTATCGGTCGCGGGAAATTGCACCGCTCGTGTCTCTCCCCAACCCGAGAAGTTCGCCGCCAGGTCAAACACGCCGAAGCGCAAGCTCGTGCTGGCCCCCGGTTGGGCGGCAAAATTCTCCATGCAGGGGCGCCGCGCGAGCCGCACGAAGGGTCTGGGATCACTGCCCTCTTTCACGTGCGACACGTCGATAGCCGCCAGCGAGACGGAGCCGTGCGCGCCCACGTCCTTCACCAAGAGGCCCTGGAAGGGCGCGAATCGGAAGCGCGCCTCGGCGCTCGAGCCCATCACCGAATATTCCAACAGCTCGATCACGGGCGGCGCGGGCGGGTCGCTGTTCGCCTCGACGACACGGAAGTTGCGGGGGCCGCTCGGGCTCGAGAACGCTCCCGGGTCGAGCTTGTAGCTGGCCCCGACCTGCAGCGAAGTGGCGGGGCGATAGCGCGTGATCAGCCGCGTGGGCGGCGCATCCGCGCGTCGGTCCAAGGTAAGCTCGATGGCATTGCCCTGTGCGTCCCACAGCTTCGGAGCCGCGCACACGTCATCGGACTGCGCGCCCTCTCGATCGCCTGCCGAAACGAAGTAACAAATGTCCCAGATCGATCCGTCCACCGGCAGCGCTTCGTCCGGCAGGGGATGAATCTCGCGCAGCGGCTCGCAGTCGTCGGTCTGTGCTCGAGCCCTCACGGTGCCGAGCGTGAGAGCCACACCCGCCGCCAGAGCGAGCCAGGTGGAGCGGCGCGCCCCCGCGCCGTCGTTGCGCCGGGGCCGCTGTCGAACATTGCAGCAGGGAGACTTCGCCACGTTGCCAGTGTTGCGCCAATCCCCACCGGGCGCCACCAGTCCGAGCCCTCACCCGGGGCCAGGCAACGCCGACCCGCCGCCGGCATGTGGGCAAATGTGTTGAGCCCCGGAGCGCTGGGTCCGTCTTCGCTGAGACACGTGGGCAACACGTGCCGACCCTGAGTCGTCGGAAGCCGCGCCGGGCAGAGGGCACTCCTGCCGAGGCGCAGCGCGGCTGGGGGCCGAGCCCCATGCGCAGCGCCAAGGATCCGGCGTGAGCTCGGCGAGGCTCCGCGAAACCAGCATGTGCCGGAGATTTCGCGGCGTTCTACTCGCGGTCCGGCTACCGGAGGGGCGCGCCTGGACCCTTGCTTCGAGCCCGCGGCCATGGGCAAGCTCCAACCCCGATCGAGCTCATTCGAGGAGAATCTTTCCCATGCGCGCCTTCCCCAAAGACACTCTCACCCGAGCCGCCAACATCGCCCGAGGCCTGGCGCTGGACGCGGTCCATGCGAGCCAGAGCGGGCACCTCGGGCTGCCGCTCGGCTGCGCCGAGATCGGAGCGGTGCTCTTTGGGCACGAGCTGCGTCACTGCCCCGACCACCCGGAATGGATCGATCGCGACCGCTTCGTGCTCTCCGCCGGCCACGGCTCGATGTTCCTGTACGCCTGGCTGCACCTGTCCGGCTACCGCGACATGAGCATGGACGAGATCCGCCGGTTCCGGCAGCTGCACTCGAAGACCCCGGGCCACCCCGAGCTCAGCCACGCCCCAAGCGGTGTGGAAGCCACGACCGGGCCGCTCGGACAGGGCGTGGGCAACGCCGTGGGCATGGCAGTGGCGGGGAAAATGGCGGCGGCGCGCTTCAACACCAAGGAGCACCAGATCTTCAGCCATCACGTGATCTGTCTCGCCGGCGACGGTTGCATGCAAGAGGGCGTGGCCATGGAAGCCCTGGCATTCGCGGGGCACCAGCAGCTAGATAACCTGATCCTGATCTATGACTCGAACGCCGTCACGCTGGACGCGATGGCCAAGGAGACGCAGAGCGAAGACACGGCCAAGCGAATGGAGGCCATCGGCTTCGACGTGCAGACCATCGACGGCCATGAGCTGGACGCGTTGCTCGTGGCGCTCGCGCGCGCCAAGCGGGCGGGCAGTGGCAATCCGCAGCTGATCATCGCCAAGACGCTGATCGGCAAGGGCATTGCCGAGGTCGAAGGCACGCAGAAGGCGCACGGCGAAGCGGGCGCCAAGTTCACCGCGGGAGCGCGCAAGGAGCTCGGGCTACCGGCAGAGCCCTACTTCGTCGCGCCCGAGGTGCGAGCGTTCTTCGACCAGCGCAAGATCGAGCAGCAGGCCGAGTTTGATGCCTACCAGCAGAAGCTCGCGGCCTGGAAGCTGGCGAACCCTGCGCTCGCTCGCGAGCTAGCGCTGTCTCGAGCCTACGCCCAGACGCTGCCCCAGGACACGCACCAGAAGACAGCCGATCGACAGCAGCTGCTCGATGCCATTCCGCCTTTCGCAGCAGACACCAAGATCGCGACCCGCAAGGCAGGCCAGGACGTACTGCAGCCGCTCGCTCGAGTGACGCCCCTGTTGATCGGCGGCAGCGCCGACCTGTACGGCTCGACCCTCAACTACATCGGCGATCTGAAGACGGGCGACGACGACTTCAACCCGGGCCACCGCGCCGGCCGCAACCTTCGCTTCGGCATTCGCGAGCACGGCATGTGCGCCATCCTCAATGGCATCGCCTCGCACGGCATCTTCCGCCCGAGCGGCGCGACCTTTCTGGTGTTCGCCGACTACTGCCGGGCCTCGATCCGGCTGGCAGCGCTCGGCCACTTGCCGGTGATCTACGTGTTCACCCACGACAGCGTGGGCGTCGGGGAAGACGGCCCCACGCACCAGCCCGTGGAGACGATCCCGGGCCTGCGCATCATTCCCAACCTGGACGTGATTCGCCCCGCCGATCCGGAAGAGACCGCCGGCGCGTTCGTCGCGGCCCTGGAGCGCACCGATGGTCCGACCCTGCTCGCGCTGTCGCGCCAGGTGGTCCCGCTGCTGAATGAGGTGCCCGTAGAGGTGCGGCGCGAAGGAGCGTTGCTCGGCGGCTACATCGCGCGTCGCGAGACGGCCGCGCTGGAGCTGATCTTGCTCTCCGCCGGGAGCGAGCTCCAGCTCGCGCTCGACGCGGCCCAGCGGCTCGGGCCGGGCACGCGCGTGGTGAGCCTGCCCTGCTTCACGCGCTTCGATCGCCAGCCCGAGAGCTACCGCGAACAGGTGCTGCCGAAGAGCTGCCGGCGCCGCGTGGCGATCGAGGCCAGCGTATCGTCCACGTGGGCGCGCTACATCGGACTCGACGGCATCGCGCTCGGCATCGACCGTTTCGGTCTGTCCGCGCCCGGCTCCGCCGTGCTGAAAGAGCTCGGCATGACGGCCGACGCGCTGGTCACGGCCGCGGAGAAGCTGCGCTCCGCTCGGGCGTGAGGCCCGACATGAACGCGCCTGCCCCGAGCCCGCTCGACGCCGAGCAGGTGCGCGTGTTGATCCAGACGCGCGCCCTCGGAAAGAAGCTGCGCCTGGCCCGCGGCATCGCGCTCACCAACGTGCTCAGCCTCGCCTTCCTCGGCTTTGTTTCCGTCGTCATCGATCTGTTTGGTCGCAGCCTTCCGCTCGTCGGGCTCGCCTTGCTGCTGCTCGCGTTCAACGAAGAGCGGGGCCGCAGGCAGCTCGTGGCGCTCGACTCGCGAGCGCCGAACCAACTCGCGTGGAACCAGCTGGCGCTGTTCCTGCTCGTGCTCCTGTACTGTGCACAGGGCGCCTACGCCACGTTGCACGGCCCTGACCCGCTGGCGGCGCTGGCGAGCCAATCCGCCGAGATCAGCGACACCCTCGGCCAGCTCAGCCAACAAATGGACAGCGAGATCTCCGATCTCGGAGCCTGGGCGCGCACGGCCACGTTGCTGATCTACGGCGCCGCGCTGCTCGGCAGCGCGATCGTGCAAGGCCTGACGGCGCTCTACTATCGATCGTTGCAGAGCAGCGTGGAGACGCTGGCGCGAGCGCCCGAGTGGGCGCGGGCGCTCGACTGAGGCGCGCTCCCTCAGCAAAAGCCGCCGACGCACGTGCCGTCCACGCAATCGCTCCCGATCAGGCAGGCCTCCCCCGGATTGCAACGCCGGCAAAATGGATCGGCGCCGCCGCAGTCGATGCCGGTCTCCGTGCCATCCTTGACGCCGCTACCACACGAGATGCAGACGCCCTGAAAGCAGTTGTTGTTGTTGCAGTCAGAGGCCTGTGTGCAGGTGAGGCGGTCGGCGCAACGCTGGCAACGGTCACCGCCACAGTCGACCGCGCTCTCCCTGCCATTGCGCACGCCGTCGTTGCAGGTGCCCAGATCGGCGCAACGGCCCGCCTGACAGAAGCCGCTCTGGCACTCGGCGTCCAGCGCGCACTGGGCGGCAATCGGGCACAGGCCGCAGCCGGCGCCGCAATCGGTGTCGATCTCGTCGCCGTTGCTGACCCCGTCGCTGCAGCTCGGTGTCTGGCAGCAGCGTACAACGCCCGCAGCACAGCCGGCCGCGCCGCACACACCGCTCTGACAATCAGCCGCTGCCGCACAGGCGCCCCCCACCGGGCAGTCCGGGCAGCGACCGCCGCAGTCCACGTCGCTCTCGTTGCTGTTGCGGACACCGTCGTTGCAGCTGGCCGCCTGGCAACAGGCGGCCAGACCGGGCCCACAACCGCCCGTGCCGCACACGCCGCTCTGGCAGTCATCCGCTGCCGCACAGCCGCGCCCCGTCGCGCAGTTCGCGCAGTTGCCTCCGCAATCGACGTCGCCCTCGGCGCCGTTCTTCACGCCATCCGTGCAGCTCGCAACGGCGCAGCTGCCGTTCTCCCCGCACACGCCGCTGCGACAGTCGGACGCTGCGCTGCACGCCGTTCCGTCGGGGCAGCCGGGGCAGGTGCCGCCGCCGCAATCGGCGATCACTTCGGCTCCATTGTGCACACCGTCGATGCAACTCGCCACCGCGCAGCGGCTGCTCGCCGGCGAGCACACCAGCCCGCTCTGGCAGTCGCCGTTCACCGCGCAGCGCTGGTCCACCCGGCAGGTGCTGCCGCAGACGCCGCCACAGTCGCTATCCGTCTCACCGGGGCCCGGTACGCCGTCGTCACAACTTGGCCCCGAGGGCGCCGGCGCAAGGCTCTCTGGCGGGGGGCACTCGCTGCCGCGGCAGCCTCCCGCGTCGGGGCTCGACACCACCTGCGCCGGCTGGCACGCGCCCTCGCGACAGCTCTGCCCTTCGCCACAGGCAAGGCTCTCGCAGCACTCGTCACCCCCTGGGCAGGCCATCGATGCCGCACCGGCGTTCGCCGCGAGGTTGGGCAACGACTCGACGCGGACCGGTTCGAAGTCGTCCGAGAGCGTGCACGCCGAGAAGGCCGCGAGCCCGCCCAGGAGCACGGCGGCAAGCTGCGCAGCGACGCTGCCGGGCGCAGAGTATTTGGTGCGGTGGAACACGACCGAAGCCAATTCGGGCCAGAAACTGGCGCCGTAGGTGGGGAGGACGTCTTTCCATTACCGCTCGGGAAGGCCGCAGGCACGTGGAAACGTTTCCGGCTCAGAATTTGCCGAGCAGTGGCGCATTCCGCTGATATTCCGGGCGCTTTTTTCGCGCTACATTGTTCACCTACAGCGGCACCTTCCCTCGCTGGGCCATTTTGGCGCGCAGCGGGCAGGAGCGGGTTTCGAGGGCATGCGCGCGGCGCCGTGCGTCAGGCGGCAGCGGCGCGTCGTAGCTGCAGCTCCCGCTCGATGCGTTCCACCTCGCCCCCGTGCAACGGGTAGGCCCAGAGAGCGGCGGCCTTGAGCCCGGCGAAGAGCCCGGGCAAGAGGCTGAAGGCGAGCAGGATGCCGAGCAGGGCCCGCTCGCTCTGAAGGGCGTTCGAGACGAAACCGAAGCGGTCGAGGAAGACCGGCAGCAGCCAGCCCGCGATCGCAGTCCCTGTCTTGAGCGCAAACAGAGAGGCGGAGTACACGAGCCCGGTCGAGCGGCGCCCGAACTTCCACTCGCCGTAGTCGGCGACGTCGGCATACATGGCCCAGACCAGCGCCGACGTCGGCCCCATGCAAAAGGTCCCGACGCAGTTCACGGCGAGCAACAGCCCGTACTGCTCCCTGGGCAACACGAAGAAGGACGCGAAGCAAACACCCGTGATGAGACTGAGCGCGATGGCCAGCGCACGCTTGTCCCGAGACGCGGCAAACAGGCCCACACACGCAGTGCCGAGCATCATGCTCGCCATGCCCGCAGACAGGAAGACACTGACGCGGTCGAGCTGCCCGAACAGGATCGGCGTGCCCTCGTCGTGCAAGTAGTACTTGAAGTAGAACAGGGTACTGCCGCTGCGCAGCACGATGAAGGTGGTGGAGAAGATGGCCGTCAGCAGCATGATCACCCAGGGGCGGTTGCCGATCAGCTCGCGGAGCTCGGCTTTCACGTCCGTCTGCTGGCCTTTGGGGGGCGTGACGCGCTCGCGAGTAGTGGCAAAGGTCACCCAAAAAAGCAGCACGGAGGCCGCAGCGAAGAAGGCCATCGTGCGCTGGAAACCCTGCAGCTCGTTGCCCGCACCCAGGTACTTGACGAG
>Ga0068867_100003144_pt1 | contig 11642 bp, 13 predicted proteins | sample KBSMisM32_FD_65649 | JGI IMG/M metagenome (GOLD analysis project Ga0068867, IMG submission 65649) | Miscanthus rhizosphere microbial communities from Kellogg Biological Station, Michigan, USA - KBS Miscanthus M3-2 | ecosystem: Host-associated > Plants > Roots > Rhizosphere > Soil ...
GGTGCCCGCAAGCCCTTCTTCCACGCGCTGGTGTCTGCGCTCGTCATCGAGATGGGCGACGCGTATCCCGAGCTGCGCCAGAGCGCGCAGCGCGTGACCGAGGTGCTGAAGCAGGAAGAAGAAGCGTTCTTCCGCACGATCGCGAACGGGATGGAGATTCTCGACAAGGCGCTCGCCTCATTGGAAAAGGCGGGCGCGAAGACGATCGACGGCGAGACCGCGTTCAAGCTGCACGACACCTATGGCTTTCCGGTCGACCTGACGGCCGACGTGTGCCGCGAGCGTGGTGTCACGGTCGACGAGAAGCGCTTCAACGAGTTGCTCGACGAACAGCGTCAGCGAGCTCGCGACGCCGGCAAGTTCAAGATGGCTCAGGGCCTCGAGTACAGCGGCGCGGCGACCCAGTTCCACGGCTACGACGAGCTGGCGCACGAAGGCGCGAAGGTCACCGCGATCTACGTCGACGGCACATCGGTGCCGAGCGCGAAGTCGGGCGACGACGCGGTGATCGTGCTCGACCACACGCCGTTCTACGCCGAAAGCGGCGGCCAGGCCGGAGACACCGGCGAGCTGCGCAATGCGACGGCGCGCTTCCTCGTCGAGGACACGATCAAGGTGCAGGCGGCCGTGTTCGGCCACCACGGCCGCATCGTCGAAGGTGTGATCGCGCTCGGCGATGCGCTGAACGCGAAGGTCGACGCCGAGAAGCGCGCGAAGACCGTGCGCAACCACTCGGCGACGCACCTGATGCACAAGGCGCTGCGCGAAGTGCTCGGCGAGCATGTGCAGCAGAAGGGTTCGCTCGTCAACGCCGAGCGCACGCGCTTCGACTTCGCGCACAACGCGCCGCTCACCGACGCGCAGATCGCGAAGGTCGAGGCGATCGTCAATGCCGAGATCCTCGCGAACGCCGACACGCTGGCGCGCGTGCTGCCGATGGAAGAAGCGCAGAAGCTCGGCGCGATGATGCTGTTCGGCGAGAAGTACGGCGACGAGGTGCGGGTGCTCGACATCGGCAGCAGCCGCGAGCTGTGCGGCGGCACGCACGTGCACCGCACCGGCGACATCGGCCTGTTCAAGGTCGTGGCCGAAGGCGGCGTGGCAGCCGGCGTGCGACGCATCGAGGCGATCACGGGCGACAACGCGCTCGCCTACCTGCAGTCGCTGGAAGGCACGGTGCAGCAATTGGCCGGCGCGCTGAAATCGGCGCCCGCCGAAGTGCCGGCACGCCTCACGCAACTGCTCGACCAGGTGCGTTCGCTCGAGAAGGAACTTGCATCCTTGAAGGGCAGGCTCGCCTCGTCGCAGGGCGACGAGCTGCTCGCGAAGGCGGTCGATGTGAAGGGCATCAAGGTGCTGGCGGCAACGCTCGACGGCGCCGACGCGAAGACCCTGCGCGACACGCTCGACAAGCTGAAGGACAAGCTGAAGAGCGCCGCGATCGTGCTCGCGAGCGTCGACGCCGGCAAGGTTCAGCTCGCGGCCGGCGTCACGAACGACCGCATCGCGAAGGTCAAGGCCGGCGAGCTCGTCAACTTCGTCGCGCAGCAGGTCGGCGGCAAGGGCGGCGGCAAGCCCGACCTCGCGATGGCCGGCGGCACCGAACCCGCCAAGCTCGCGCAGGCGCTGGCCTCGGTACCAGGCTGGGTGGCCGAGCGCGCCTGAGCGGCGAATCGGCCGGCCGCGGGCGCACGCGATGACACTGACATTGCGCCGCGCCTCCCCGAAGGACGCCGCCGCGCTCGCGCGTTACATGAGCGACCCGGCGATCTTCGGCAGCCTGCTGCAGATGCCGTACCCGAGTGAGGAAGCCTGGCATGCGCGCCTGAGCGAGAACGGCGCGCCAGGCCAGCCCGACCTGCACCTGATTGCCGAGCGCGACGCCGAGCTCGTCGGCTCTGCAGGGCTGTTCGGCGTCGGCCCCGGCTCGCGACGCCGCCATGCGATGGGCCTGGGGATTTCGGTCGCACGCGCCGCGCAGGGGCAGGGCGTCGGCACGGCGTTGATGACGGCGCTGTGCGACGTCGCCGACAACTGGATCGGCTGCCTGCGCATCGAGCTGACCGTCTACACCGACAACGCGGTGGCGCTGCGGCTGTACCGCAACTTCGGATTCGAGATCGAAGGAACCCTGCGTGGGTATGCGCTGCGAGACGGCGCGTATGTCGATGTGCACGCGATGGCGCGGCTGCATCCGAAGCCGCCGTCAATCACGGCTTAGACCGCAGCAAGAGCAACCGCCCGCGTCGGGAACTCCCGAAGCAGCTTCTTGTCCACCGTCACGAACTGGGTGTCGAGCTTGATCGCAAGCGCGATGAATTCACAGTCATACGCCGAGCAGTCGGTGTCACGCACAAGTTCGAGCACGGCACTGGAATCGACCTCGAACTCCGCGCCTGCAAGCAGGCTTTCGGCTTCACTCTGCAAGCTGCACGCTTGGTCAGAGGTGATCGTCTTTCGCCTCATGTACCCGGCAAGAATGTTGCGAAACTCGCTCCGCCACAGAACCGGCGCAGCCCAGTCTGGATCTTGCTCGAGCAGCGCTTCTGCGGCTGCCGTCCTGTCACCCGGCAAGTACAGATACGCCACGATGTTGGAGTCGACCACGATCACGGTCGGCCTTCCCGTTTGAGCGCATCAATGTCGCGCGCTCGAAACTTCCCTTGCGGCAGGGTGTCGCGTAGCGCACGCGCGCGCGCCAGGCGTTCCGTAGGCGCCACCTTGGCCGGCAGCAGCATGGCTTCGAGGCACACAAGCGCCTCGCTGTTCATGCTTCGCCGATGCGCTTCTGCCGAAGCCTTCAGTCGCGCGTACACCTCATCCGGAATGTTCTTTAGAGTCAGCGTCGTGGGCATGTCGATCTCCAACCGATTTGGAACCATTTTGGTTCCAGGCAGGCGCCGGCGTCAAGCCTGCGGCAAACATCCACAACCATTCCAGCGGAGAACCGAAAATGATCCAGGGTTCCTGTCTCTGCGGTTCCGTTCAATGGCAATTTCAGGGATTGCCTGAGTCAGCTACTGCGTGCAACTGCACGGCCTGTCGCCGATACGGTGTGCTGTGGGCATACGACTACGAGGGCGAAGGCATCCAGGTCTCAGGTGCTACCAAGGCCTACGTGCGCGGAGACTCACTCGGCTTTCACTTCTGCCCCGAGTGCGGTTGCGTCGCGTATTGGCGTGCGCTGAAGCCGAACCAGGAAGGGCGAAGCAGGATCGCTGTCAACCTGCGCCTTGCCGAACCGGAGCCCATTGCCCACATCCCGATCGATCACTTCGATGGGCTCGACACATGGGAAGATTTGCCGCGCGACGGGCGATGCGTACGGGACCTGTGGTTCTGAGCTCCCAACTGCGCGCCGCACAGCCCTGACCCATTCATTTCATCTGCTTCGAACAAAAAGGATCGCGCATGCGCAAAGGCAATCTCCTCGCCCTGGTTCTGATTTCTCTCACCGTCTCCGTGCACGCGGCCGAGGGGGCCTACTTCAAGTTCAGCGATCTGCTGGAATCCGAGTCGGTCAAGGAGGATGTTCTCGATCCAACTGTCAAGCTCTATTGGGGCACGCAGCCGACGCCAGACTTTGCGGAGGTGGCACGACCTGAACCCTACACGCGGTCGAGCATCAGCCTGAGCCCGTTTGGCGGCTCCAGAAAGCACTGCGTCGAGGCGTTCGAGAAGGCGTTGCAGGGCATGATCGCCGATGCGCGCGCGCGTGGCTACGACGCCGTGGTCAACGTTCGGGCCGCTCGCGACGGCAAGCCGACAGATGATCCGGCAGGCTTCAATTGCAAGCCGGGCTACAAGACGACGGAGGTCCCGCTGATCGGCGCATTCGCGATGACATCGGCTGCGGTGCAAAGGGCGTCGCAGGCCGAGGAGCGCTCGGTCAACGGGCCGGCTCGGCCGCCGTCTGCCGGCGCGATCTTCCTGCCGTTGGATCCGCTCCTGGTCTCGGATGAGGCCAAGGCCATTCTCGGCCCGAACGTCAACGCCTACGCAGGTGTCAAGGCGCCGGCGTACAGCCAACGCTATGGCCCGGATCTGTACTCCGAAGATGCCGTCATTGAAAAACTTTCGAGTGAAGAGGCCTGCAAACGGGCCGTGCTGAAGACCTTGAGTTCCATGGTCGAGGACGCGAAGTCGAGAGACTACGATTCGATCATCAAGATCCGCAGCTTTCTCGACGGTAAGTTTGCTCCCGTCGCCACGGAGGTCGAATGTCACCTGGGCAAGAAGAGCGCCAGCGTCACGCTGCAAGCCTCTCTGGCAAGCAAGAAGTAGCGCGCGTCATTTTCTTGCCGTTTGGGCGTGACCTTCACCCATGTCTGCAGCGCTGATCGCGGCCTTGATCTTCACGGTGGCCCTGCTGGTGACCACCGCGTACTTCCTGATGGGCTCGGTGCCGCTGTTGATTCTCAAGCACGACACGCCGATGGACGCCCGCTTCGTCCGCGGCTTCTTCAACACCTACTACCTGGCCGCGGCCTTCACCGCGAGCGCAACGGCCGTGAGCTATGCGTTGGCGGGCAGGCCGGCCGTCGCGACGGGTGCTGCCGCCCTCGCGTTGCTGGCCGCCATCCTGCGTCGCCAGGTCATTCCGAAGATGGACTCGCTTCGGGCCCGGATCCAGGGCGGCGAGAGCGCTGCGATCTCATGGTTCCGCCGCATCCACGCCGCGGCCATCTTGGTCAACCTGGCTCAGCTGGTACTCATCGTCTGGAGCCTCATTGCCGCGTCGATGGCGCTGCGATGAGGCGGCTTCCCGTATCGTTGCGACGCCGCGACTGCTTGACGCCAAACCCCATGCCCCGATACGTTGCCTTCCTGCGCGGGGTCAGCCCGATGAATGCCAAGATGCCAGCGCTCAAGCGCTGCTTCGAGGCCGAAGGCTTCACGGACGTCCGCACGCTGCTGGCCAGCGGCAATGTCGTCTTCAACGCCCGTTCATCGCCGCTGGCCGCGCTGGAGCGCCGCGCCGAGAAGGCGATGCAGCGCGATCTCGATCGCGGCTTCGATACCATCGTGCGATCTGCCGGACAGCTTCAGGCGCTGATCGAGCCCGACCCCTTCGCCGACTTCGGCCTGCCACCGACGGCAAAGCGGGTCGTTACCTTTCTCCGCAGCCCGGCCGCCGAATCGACGCTCGAGCTGCCGATCGAGCAAGACGGTGCGACCATTCTGAAGTTCAACGGCTCGGAGGTCTTCGCGGCGTATGAGCCCGGTCCGAAGGGTCCCGTGTTCATGGCTCTGCTCGAGCGCACATTCGGCAAAAGCATCACGACGCGGACACTGGACACGGTTCGCAAGTGCGCTTGGGCGTAGCGCCTGCGCGCGACATCGCGACGTGCTGCGCGACCGGTCGCCCGAGCCCAATCCCCAGTGCTCAGCCAGCCGGCGCCCAGAACACCGCGAACCAGCCGCGCTCGTCGCACCAGTGGCGCGGTGCACCGAAGCCGGCCGCCTCGAGCAACTGGGCGAAGCCGTCGACCGTGTACTTGCAGGAATTCTCGGTGTGGATGCGCTCGCCGCGCTTGAACCGGCGCTGCGCCGTCGGCCAGCGCACGACCAGGTCGTCGCGCGCTTCGAGGTGCATCTCGATGCGCGATGCCACCGCGTTGTACAGGCCGACATGGCGCCACTGCGCCGGATCGAAGTCGCTGCCGATCAGGCGGTTGAGCTGGCGCAGGATGTTCAGGTTGAACGCGGCCGTGACGCCGAGCGCGTCGTCGTAGGCGGCCTCGAGGATGGTCGCCGGCTTGACCAGGTCGACGCCGACCAGCAGCCCGCCGCCGGCCGCCTGCATGCGCACCCGCTTCAGGAACGCCAGCGCTTCGGCCGGCGTGAAGTTGCCGATGCTCGACCCGGGGTAGAAGAACACCGTGTGGTCGTCGCGCAGCTCGGCGGGCAGATCGAGCGCGCTCGAGAAATCCAGGCCGAGGCCGAGCACGTCGAGCGCCGGGTATTCGCGCTGCACGCGGCGCAGCGCGTCGTGCAAGAAGTCGACCGAGATGTCGACCGCGACATAGCGGCGCGGTTCGAGCAGGGGGAACAGGCGCGACGCCTTTGCGCAATTGCCGGCACCGAGATCGACGAGGGTCGCGCCGATGCCGATGCCGCGCGCCATCGCGGCGCCGTGCTCGGCGAAGATCGCCGCTTCGGTGCGCGTCGGGTAGTACTCGGGCAGCTCGGTGATCGCCTCGAACAGGTGCGAGCCGAGCCGGTCGTAGAAGTACTTCGGCGCGGCCTGCGCCGGCTGACGCAGCAGTTCGGCCTCGATCTTGGCACGCTCGCCTGCGGCGTCGGCCACATGGCGCTGGATGAATCGCGGGGCGCGAGGGGTTTGGGTCATGGCAGCCATCTTGTCAGGCCGGGCGGTCCGGCGAAAGCTGCCGGCGTGCTTGCCCGACAGAAGCCAAGGGTGTCGATGAACGTTCACGGACCTTACACCGGCTTGGCCGAGAATGCTGCGGATGGATCGTTCGCGTCCCGGTAAGACAACGCGCCGTCGGCTGCTGGGCGGTGCGCTCGGCGTTGCCGGGGCGGTCGTCTGGCCCGCACTGGCGCGTGCGGCCCACGTGCTGCGGCCGTGGCCCGCCGACAGGCAAGTGCCGGCGCTCGAGCTGAACGACCTCGACGGCAAGCCCTGGCGCCTCGCGGCGCTGAAGGGTCGGCCGGTGCTGTTGAACTTCTGGGCCACCTGGTGCGAGCCCTGCCGCACCGAGATGCCGTCGCTGGAGCGGCTCGCCGCCCGTCATGAGCGCGCCGGTCTCCTGGTGCTCGCGGTCAATTTCAAGGAGCCGGTGCCGACGATCCGGCGCTTTCTCGAGTTGCAGCCGTCCAGGTTGACGGTGCTTCTCGATGCGGATGGCGACGCCGCCAGCGCCTGGACGCCGCGCGTCTTCCCGACCACGGTGCTGATCGACCGCGGCGGCATGCCGCGCCAATCGGTGCTCGGCGACCTCGACTGGAGCGGCAGCGTCGCGCGCGAGCTGGTCGAGCCCTTGCTGGCGACCCCGCGGTCGGCCTGAGCCTCGTCGACGAACTGCCGCGCGGATAATCGCCGGTCTCACCGAATGGAGTGGAGCATGCAGCTCGGGTTTTCGATCAACGAGATTCTGGCGCTCGCCACCATGGCGACCGGCACCTGCTGGGTCGCCTGGAAGGTGCGCACCCGGCGCCTCGGGCGCGTGCCCGAGAAGAAGCCGCTGTGGGTCAGCTTCGGGGCCGAGCTGTTCGTCGTCGTCGCGCTGATGTTCACCTGCCGCGTCGCGCTCGCCGATTGGCCGAAGGTGCCTTCAGGCTCGATGGAGCCGACCTTGCGGGTCGGCGACTACCTGCTCGTCAACCACCTTGCGTACGGGCCGCGCCTGCCGTTCACCAACACCGCGATCGAGTTCGGCCAGCCGCAGCGCGGCGATGTCGTGGTGTTCCGCTACCCGGCGGATGTGTCGGAGTTCTATGTCAAGCGGCTCGTCGGGCTGCCGGGCGACGTGGTGCGTTTCGACGGCGGTGCGGTCAGCGTCAACGGCGCGCCGTTCGACGTGCAGCTCGAGAGCGAAGGCACCGGCGCACAGGTCGCCCCGGAAGACCGCGGCCAGTGGCTGCTGCGCGAAACCGCGGCGAGCGCGAGCCGCACGATCAAGGTCAATCCGTTCGTGATGGGCCGCATGGCGCCCAGCGGCATGGGCGCGAACTGCACGACGCAAGGGCCCGCCGCGTGGCAGTGCACCGTGCCCGCCGGCCAGTACCTGATGATGGGCGACAACCGCGACAACTCGGCCGATTCGCGCGCCTGGGGCTTCCTGCCGCATGCGCAGGTCTACGGCAAGGCGGTGCGGGTGCTGTTCAATCTGCACGACCTGTCGCGCGCATGGACGGCGCTGTGAGCCGCCGGGCCGCTCCCAAGGCGAACATCAAAACCGCAGGGCGCAGACCGGAGGTTATTCAATGAGCGGTGACGATGTGAACGCGGCCGGCGTGCCGCTCGAGCTCGCCGGCAAGCACATCGTGCTCGGCCTGTCGGGCGGCATCGCCTGCTACAAGGCGGCCGAGTTCACGCGTGAGCTGGTGAAGGCGGGCGCAACCGTGCAGGTCGTGATGACCGAGGCAGCCGAGCAGTTCATCACGCCGGTGACGATGCAGGCGCTGTCGAACCGCACTGTGGTCACCAGCCAGTGGGACGCGCGCACGCCGAACAACATGGCGCACATCAACCTGACGCGCGAGGCCGATGCGGTGGTCGTCGCGCCGGCCAGCGCCGATTTCATCGCCAAGCTGGTGCAGGGCCGCGCCGACGATCTGCTCAGCCTGCTGTGCCTGGCGCGGCCGATCGCGCGCTGCCCGTTGCTGGTGGCGCCGGCGATGAACCGCGAGATGTGGGCGCACCCGGCGACGCGGCGCAATCTCAGCCAGCTTGTCCAGGATGGCGCGACCCTGCTCGGCCCCGCCAGCGGTGACCAGGCCTGCGGCGAGACCGGCGATGGCCGCATGCTCGAGGCCACCGAACTGCTCGACGAGCTGATCGCGTTCTTCCAGCCCAAGCGCCTGGCCGGCAAGCGCCTGCTGATCACCGCCGGCCCGACCTTCGAGCCGATCGATCCGGTGCGCGGCATCACCAACCTGTCGAGCGGCAAGATGGGCTTCGCGATCGCGCGTGCCGCGGCCGAGGCCGGCGCCGAAGTGACCCTGGTCGCCGGCCCGGTGCACCGCCCGACGCCGCGCGGCGTGCGCCGCATCGACGTCGGCACCGCGCAGCAGATGTTCGATGCGGTGATGGCCGCGGTGCCGGCGCAAGACATCTTCGTCGCCACCGCCGCGGTGGCCGACTGGCGGCCGGCGGCACCGGCCGAGCACAAGATCAAGAAGACCGCCGACAAGACCGTCCCGACCTTGGCAATGACCGAGAACCCCGACATCCTCGCGGCCGTCGCGCGCTTGCCGAAGGCACCGTGGTGCGTCGGCTTCGCGGCCGAAAGCCAGGATCTGCTCAAGCACGCGCGCGACAAGCTCGAGCGCAAGCGGGTCGCGCTGATCGTCGGCAACATCGGCGCGGCGACCTTCGGTGCCGACGACAACGAGATGGTGCTGGTCGATGCCGCCGGCCACCGCGCGCTGCCGCGCGCCGACAAGCTCTCGCTTGCGCGCACGCTCATCGCCGAGATCGCCGACCGCCTGCCCTTCGCACCGACCTGCACACCGACCCCATGACGATGATCGACCTGAAAGTGCTGGACGCCCGCCTGGCGGATCAGCTGCCCGCCTATGCCACTTCGGGCAGCGCCGGCCTCGACTTGCGCGCCTGCCTGGCCGAAGCCCTGGTGCTCGAACCGGGGCAGACCAGCCTGATCCCGACCGGGCTGTCGCTCCACATCGGCGACCCGGGGCTGGCCGCGATGATCCTGCCGCGCTCCGGGCTCGGCCACAAGCACGGCATCGTGCTAGGCAACCTGGTCGGGCTGATCGATTCCGACTACCAGGGCCCGCTGATGGTGAGCTGCTGGAACCGCGGCAGCAGCGCGTTCACGGTGCAGCCGCTGGAGCGGATCGCCCAACTGGTGATCGTGCCGGTTGTGCAGGCGCGCTTTCGTGTCGTCGACGACTTCGACGCGTCGACGCGCGGCGCCGGTGGTTTCGGATCGACCGGTCGCGCCTAAGGCAGTTGGCGGCGCGCGCTGGTTGAACTTGTCGGTGCAAATCCGGTCCAGCGTTGCTGGCCGTGCCCGCGCGCGTCAAAATCACACGCAGTAACAAACAAACGCGCACAGCGCTGAACGGGAATTTCATGGAGCGTTTGTCGAAAGCGGCGCTGGCTGCGGTCGGCGCGATGGTGCTTTGCGCCGGCTGCGGCAAGGAGACGCCTGCGGGCGCCGCGGCATTCAGCCCTTCCGCGCCGACGGCTGCATCGGCCGCGGGGCCGGTCAGCGTGACGACGGTGCGTGCGCAGACCCGCGATGTCGACGTGGTGCTCGAAGCGACCGGCACGGTGATGGCGCTCAACAGCGTCGAGATCCGGTCGCAGGTCAGCAGCGTGATCACGAGGGTCAACATCCGCGAGGGCCAGTACGTGAAGGCCGGCGAGACCTTGTTCACGCTCGATGCGCGCACCGACGAAGTCAATCTCGCGAAGGCCAAGGCGCAGCTCGCGAAGGACATGGCCGCGCTTGCCGACGCGCAGCGCCAGCTCGCGCGCAGCCGCGACCTGCTGGCGCAGGGCTTCATCTCGCAGGGCGCTGTCGACACCAACCAGACCTTGGTCGACAGCCAGCAGGCCGTCGTCGTCGCCGACCAGGCCGCGATCGACGCCGCGCGCGTCGGCCTCGGCTACAACCGCATCACCGCGCCGAGCGCGGGCCGCGCCGGCGCGATCAACGTGTTTGCCGGCACGACGGTCCAGCCGGGCGGCGCGGCGCTGGTCACGATCACGCAGCTCGACCCGATCGCGGTCGGGTTCAATTTGCCGCAGCGCCATCTCGACGACGCGCTGCAGACCCTGCGCGCCGGCGGCGGCAAGGTGATGGCCGAGCTGCCCGAGCGGCGCAAGGTCGTGGCCGGCAAGCTGCAGTTCGTCGACAACGCGGTCGATCTCAACTCGGGGACGGTGCGCGTGAAGGCGCAGTTCGACAACCGCGACGAAGCGCTGTGGCCGGGTGCGTTCGTGACGGTGCGCTTCGCGGTGCGCACCTTGAAGGGCGCGATCGTCGTCCCGCAGGCCGCGATCATCCAGAGCCCGCGCGGGGCGATCGTCTACCTGCTCGACGCGCAGAACAAGGCGGTCGCCCGGCCGGTCGAGCAGGTCTACGCTAGCGGGCTCGATGCGGTCGTCACCGGCGTCGCGTCGGGCGAGCGCATCGTCGTCGACGGCCGCCAGAACCTGCGCCCGGGCGCGAGCGCGGTCGAGCGGGTCGCCGGCGAGGCCGCCGCCGGCGGCCGCGACGCGGGCGCCGACGCCGCTTCGACCGCGGCGTCCGGCACAGCGGTCGGGCCGGTCGCCGCGCTCGGCGCATCCGGCGCGCCGTCGGCGGCGGCGCCATGAACCTGTCGGAGCTGTTCATCCGCCGTCCGGTGCTGACGGTGCTGCTGAACGCGGCGATCGTCGTCGCCGGCGTGCTGGCCTACGGGCGCATCCCGGTGGCGGCGCTGCCCAGCTACAACACGCCGGTCATCAACGTCTCGGCGGCGCTGCCGGGCGCCAGCCCCGAGACGATGGCGACCTCGGTCGCGCTGCAGCTCGAGAAGCAGTTCCAGCTGATCCCCGGCCTGAACGTGATCAGCTCGACCAGCACGCTGGGCTCGACCTCGGTCACGCTCGAGTTCGACCAGGGCCGCGACATCGATGCTGCAGCGGTCGACGTGCAGGCCGCGCTGCTGCGGGCGCAGCGCCAGCTGCCGCAGGACATGACGGTGCCGCCGTCGTACCGCAAGGTCAATCCGGCCGACGCGCCGGTGCTGTTCATGGCGCTGACCTCGCCATCGCTGAACCTGTCGGATCTGAACGACTATGCCGAGCACCTGATCTCGCCGAGCCTGTCGACGCTGTCGGGTGTCGCGCAGGTCAACATCTTCGGCCAGAAGCGCTATGCGGTGCGGGTGCGCGTGCTGCCGCAGGCGCTGTCGGCACGCGGCATCGCGCTCGATGAACT
>Ga0068867_100003156_pt1 | contig 11622 bp, 9 predicted proteins | sample KBSMisM32_FD_65649 | JGI IMG/M metagenome (GOLD analysis project Ga0068867, IMG submission 65649) | Miscanthus rhizosphere microbial communities from Kellogg Biological Station, Michigan, USA - KBS Miscanthus M3-2 | ecosystem: Host-associated > Plants > Roots > Rhizosphere > Soil ...
AATACAAGAATCAGCTTAAATTCCTTGTATATCTTGTATAGTTCATATCTTATCTACCGTGTCCTAATTAATTTTAAATACTTTTGAAATAAATGTCTTTAAAATAACTACTGACTATGGAATGGAAAGGAATTTTCCCCGCTCTCACAACACCGTTCACAACAAATGATGAGATAGACATGTTGATGTTTGAAAAGAATGTAGACGCACAGGTAAGTGCCGGTGTGCATGGAGTCATTATTGGTGGCTCGTTGGGTGAGGCGAGCACATTGACCACATCTGAAAAAGAACGGCTAATAAAGTTTGCAGTGAAAAAAGTCGGAGCGAAGATCCCGGTGATTTTAAATATTGCAGAGGCATCTACAAGAGATGCAGTACAACAAGCAACCCTGGCAAAACAATGGGATGCGGGCGGGCTTATGTTGCTACCCCCTATGCGTTACAAATCTGATGACAGGGAAACCGTGGAATATTTTAAAACAGTTGCTAACTCAACTGATCTTTCAATAATGATCTACAACAATCCGGTAGACTATAAGATCGAGGTGACGCTTGATATGTTTGAAGAGTTGGCCGCCTGCAAAAACGTGAACGCCGTCAAAGAAAGTACAAGAGATGTGAGCAATGTGACAAGAATGAAGAACCGTTTTGGGGACCGTTATAAAATTCTTTGCGGTGTTGATACTATTGCAATGGAAGAATTATTACTTGGTGCTGATGGCTGGGTAGCGGGTTTGGTCAATGCATTTCCAAACGAAACGGCTGCCATTTATGAATTGGTAAAGTCTGGAAAAATAGAAGAAGCAACAACTATCTATCGTTGGTTCATGCCTTTGCTGGAATTGGATATTCATCCGAAACTTGTCCAGTATATAAAGTTAGCGCAGGCACAAACCGGTTTGGGGACGGAACATGTTCGTGCGCCACGACTGGTATTAGAGGGTGAAGAAAGAAAAAACATATTGAAGGTCATCAATGATGGTATTGCCTCCCGGTCTTCTTTGCCTGCGAATGTAAATGCAAAGAATAAAACAGCTGCTTATGCGTAATCTATTTTGCTCCGCTCTTTTTTTCATCCTTTGTTTCACGGTAAACTGTCAGTCAATCTGGAAACATGGTCGTTTAAAAGTAACGGCTGATGGGCATTATTTGCAATTTGAAGATGGCCTTCCGTTTTTTTGGCTTGGTGATACAGGTTGGGAATTATTTCACCGCCTGACGAAAGAAGAGATAAATATCTACCTGGAAAACCGAAGAGCAAAAGGTTTTAATGTTATACAGGCTGTTATCCTTGCAGAGTTCAATGGTCTAAAACGGCCGAACCAGTATGGAGAAGTGCCGTTAACAGGTCTCGATCCAACAAAACCAAATGAAAAATATTTTGAGTTAGTTGATTACACGGTACGACTTGCGGAAGAAAAAAATATGTTCGTGGGTCTATTGCCAACGTGGGGTGATAAGATTACAAAGATGTGGGGTGAAGGTCCTGTCATATTTAATGAGAACAATGCTTACCTATATGGCAAATGGTTAGGTGATCGGTATAAAAATTATCCAAACATTATCTGGATTTTAGGTGGAGACAGGCCTCCCATAACAGACTCTGTGGATTATCGGCCGACCTGGAGAGCAATGGCAAAGGGGATCGCAGAAGGCGCCAATGGCAAGGCTATTTTTACCTATCATACATGGGGTGGTCATTCCACATCAGAATATATCCACAATGAAGAATGGCTTTCGATCAATACCATGCAAAGTGGTCATGGGAGTGGGCATGACGTAGCGGTTTGGAAAATGATCGAGCATGACCGCGGTTTAACTCCAACCAAACCTACCCTGGACGCAGAGCCCAATTATGAAGATCACCCGGTAAATCCATGGCCAAAATGGGATCCTGCCAATGGATATTTTCGTGATTATGACGTTCGCAAACAAACATACCGGTCGGTGTTTTCAGGTGCTTGCGGTGTCACGTATGGTCATCATGCGGTTTGGCAATTCCTGAGTGCAAGAGAAGACACCATCAATCACGCCGATCGTTATTGGACAGATGCTATCAACAGGCCCGGAGCTTTCCAGGTGGGTTATTTAAAAAGACTAATTGAATCTCATTCAACGTTGGACCGCATCCCTGATCAATCCATCATTGCAGAAGGACAGGGAGAGAAAGGTGAATATATCGCCGCTTTCAGGGATAAGAACAATAAATATGCAATGATCTATTTGCCCGTGGGCAAGAAAATTGCAGTGAATACATCATTTATAGAGGGCGATAGTATCAGGATATCATGGTTTGATCCACGTATTGGAAAAACAGAAAATGCGAGCCAGGCGAAAAAAGAAACGATCATGAACTTTGTTTCTCCTACTGCAGGTTTAGAGAACGATTGGGTATTGATTATTGAAAAAATTAATTGATTTAAATGATTGTTCGCAGGCAGCAACCTTATATTTTCTTAACCATACAAGGCATATGAGACATACAAGAAGACATTCACAGTAGCCAATTTAAATTTTAATTTACGCTTTATGTTTAATGATTCAACGATAGAAGAGATCAATGACGCGATGGAAAAAGCATGGCAGGCTTTTCTCCTGTACAGAAAATTTTCATTGAAACAAAGAGCAGGCTTCATGCATGCTGTTGCGAAGGAACTGGAAAGTCTGGGTGACGAATTGTTACAGACAGCCCAGGAGGAAACTCATTTGTCTGAGGCGAGATTGAAAAATGAAAAAGCAAGAACAGTATTCCAATTGAATAATTATGCCGATGCCTGTGAAAGAGGTGAATGGCTGGAAGCGAGAATCGATACAGCTATTCCAGATCGGAATCCTCCAAAACCCGATCTGCGCAAGATGCTGATACCCCTGGGGCCTGTCGTTGTTTTCGGGGCCGCCAATTTTCCATTTGCTTATTCCACGGCCGGTGGAGATACGGCGTGTGCGTTTGCGGCCGGATGTCCGGTAATTGTAAAGGCACATCCTGCACATGCCCGCACAAGTGAAATGGTTGCCAATGCCGTTCTGAAAGCCGCCGAAAATTGTAAGATGCCAGCTGGAATTTTTGCTCACATGCACGGAGCAGGCAATGAAGTGGGAGAGGCATTGGTAAAACATCCATTAACAAAGGCCGTTGGATTTACGGGTTCTTTTTTGGGAGGCAAACAATTATTCGATTGGGCAAATCAGCGCAGGGCGCCTATTCCCGTTTTTGCAGAAATGAGCAGCATCAATCCTGTCTTTTTATTGCCGGAAAAATTAAAGGCATCTGTTGTTGACGTTGCAAAATTATATGCAGGCTCCATTACCCTGGGAGTAGGTCAATTTTGTACGAATCCCGGTTTGATCATTGGAATTGATAATGAAGACCTGGAAATGTTTATACAAACATTGGGAGAAGAAATTAAAAAGACTTCTCCGGGTGAAATGTTGCATACAGGCATCTTCAAAAATTATGTGGAAAGGAGAGCAAATGCTTTGTCGCAGGAAAATGTCGAAACAATTGCAACGTCTGAAACAGAACCCCTGCTCAACGAGGGAGCTCCAACTATCGCATCAGCAACCGCGCAGGCATTTATCAATAATCCTGTTCTGCACCAGGAAGTGTTTGGTCCGTACTCCCTCGTTATTCGGTGTAAGGACCTGGATGAAATGATCGATGTAACAAAACACATCGAAGGACAGTTAACAGCCACATTAATGGCTACGGAAAATGATATGAGAAGTCACGGTAAACTGCTTGAATATATAGAAGAGGTTTGCGGACGTTTTATTTTAAATGGAGTGCCGACGGGAGTTGAAGTTTGCTTAAGTATGCAACACGGGGGCCCATTTCCGGCAACAACTGATTCGCGGTTTACTTCAGTAGGTGCTGATGGGATAAAAAGATTTGCAAGACCTATCTGTTATCAGAACTGGTCAAATGAATTTTTGCCGGATGAAATAAAAAATGAAAACCCGCTTGGCATTTGGAGAACGGTCAACGATAAGCTGAGTAATGGTTCGATCGTGTAATTTCAAAAAAATCTGTGCTGATCCCTGCCTGCCGGCAGGCAGATGTAAAATCAGTGAGATAAAATCCTCGAATTTCTCACAGATTACACTACACGGAGGCAACTTTTGACAGTTGTCTGTCTTCTTTCAAATGAAGACGAACAAACCACACGCAAACTATTGTCGCAGTAATGAAATAAGCAATTAAGAAGTAATTGATCCACGAAATATATTGGGAAGCACCAAACCAATCACCGTAATAAAAAATTATGGCAAGACCAGCAAAGTTTTTCAGAGCCTCCCAAAAGATCGCGTACGGATTGCGATCCATTAATTCAGTAAAAGCATATACACTCAGAAAAACAAAAGCGCCGTATAAATAAATGAAGCTTCCATCCATTTTATTAATGGAAGCAATATTTCCAAACAGGTAGCTTATCGATAGCAATACGAAAATAATTTGTACCCAGCTCCAACCCTGCAAGGCAGTTGAAGTTCTTGGTGCGTATTTATCGAAATGATAAACGTCTTCGATCTTATGTACCGGGTATTTTTCAACCACGTCGGCAGGACGATAACCCGTAGGTTTGAACCAAAGCGTAAATTTTTCTTTCCAGCTTTTTGTGCGCCATGCATCTTTCATCAACAACCACAGGTGCTGGAAATTTATCTTGATGGGGTTCCAGGTTTGTGCGGGTCTTGTAATTCCATATACAGGTTGTACGTCCGGTAATTCTTCCTGGAAAGTGCCAAATAACTTATCCCACAGAATAAATATTTGTGACAGATTCTTATCGAGATATTCTTTGTTGATGGCATGATGCACTCGGTGATGAGACGGGGTAACAATAATTTTTTCCAGGAAGCCCATCTTTTTTACATGTCTTGTATGGTACCAGAATTGAGCGAATAATTGTATGGGAGCTACAATGGCAATTACCTGGGCAGGCACACCCAGCAATGCAGCGGGCAACAACAAGAAGGCAAAAACTTTTACAAACTCCGAGATACTTTGCCGTAAAGCACAGGCGAGATTAAACTCTTCACTGCTATGGTGAATAACATGGAGGTTCCAGAAAATATTGATGTGATGACTCCAGCGATGAACCCAATAACCGGCAAAGTCTAAAGCAATAAACGCGATCACGTAGGTCCAGATCGAAGTTTGAAAATGAACCAACGCCACTTTTTGTACCAGCCATGCATAAGTTAAAATAGAGACGCTCACCCCGAGTACGTCTTTTGTGACGTTGGTGACACCGCTGCCCAGGCTGCTGATCATATCCATAGTACGGACGGTATCGTTGTTTTTATACCAGCCCCAGAATTTTTCAAAGAGAACAAGAAATAAAAAAGCTGGCATTGCGATCAGCAGTATTTTCCCGTAGGCTTCCATGATGCATTTCTATCCTGCAAAATTAATAAAAGAAGCGCTTAGGTTTCGATAAAAATCCATTGGGGCCTGACGACCCCAATGGAACAAAAAACACCAACAATAGCGAGAGAGTTGAACTAAGCTTTTACCGTTGAAACTGAATTGGATCAATAATTTTCCTCCATGTAGTTGCCCGGCTCGTTTTCAAATCCCAGGTCGCGCATTTCCCAATTTTTCATTCGCTGGGACTTTAGTGTATTCAAAAATTCATCTTCAATTTCTGATACCGTTTTTAAAAAATTATTGATAGAATCCTTCGTCCTGTCTTTAAAGTGGTCAATATTTTCTTTATAGAACCGGAATGATAAATATTGTGAAAAACTGTTTGTGTCTTCTTCTGACGGCGGTTGGTGATTGGCAAGCCTCGTTTTTTCATCCATAAAAAATCAGTTTGGAATATCCACTAAAAATTCATGCCAGTACAAATATTTCGAAAATTTGGGGAAAATTATTGTTGAGGCCGTGTGACTAAATCTTTAAATATTGGAGAACGTTAATGGAGATTATGTTTTACCGGTTTAACTGTGTAAAATTTTTCCTATTTGTCCCATCCCAAACCCCAGCGCTGGTTTGCCAGTTACTGGTTAATGGTTGCTGGTTGTTAGTTGCTGGTCGTAGCTACGATCCTATAAAGGAAGCTAAGACCAGTGGGATATCACCTTTGACCAGGGAAAAGTAACGAGCAACGATAAAAAAACCCCTTCGTTTTGCGAAAGGGTTTGGCATGCAAGAATATTATTTATTAGCCTTTTGATTTTGGCTTATCTGCTTGTTTTGTTTTTACATATTGATCATAAGCTGCAGCGTCAAGCGTTTCTCCTGTGATCTTTACATCTTTAGGTGTCTCAACTCCCGCAAACTTAATATAGACATCTTTGCTAAAAGCTCCGAGGGCGGCCGCATTGTAATTTACTTTCAACTTAGCCGTTTCACCCGGTGCGATAGGCTTCTCAATTTTTTCAGGAGTAGTACAGCCGCAGGAGCCCCATGTATTTTCAACCACTAACGGCTTATCACTGATGTTTTTGATCTCAAAATAGGTAACTACAGGTACCGATTGTTTTATTTTTCCGAAATCATATTTTTCGGTATTTATCTTAGCCACATCTTCAACCTTTGTCTGGGCCATGACTGCAGCGCCGAAAAGTAGGACGGATACTGCTAAAAAAATTCTTTTCATTTTTTACTGATTTTGTTGTTTTAAAATTTGAACAGAGGCATTGGCGGGTGCAGATCCAGCCGGAGCTTTCCACACGGTGCCTTTGATATGAAGTTGTTTAGATAGATTTCCATTGTACGTGATCGTGATGTATTTGTCAAACGCTCCTTCACTCGCCGCATTGTAGCCAACCCTGATTTTATCCGCAGAACCTGCTGGTATAGCCTCGTGATTCCATTCTGGCGTTGTGCATCCACAACTTGCCTGGACATTATCCAGTTTTAAGGGCGTGGTTCCGGAATTTACGATCTCGAAAAAATAAAATACAGGCTTACCCTGGGGAATCATTCCGAAATCATGTTCAGATTCTTTCAACTTTAAATCGTCGGTTTTCACGGCGTCGGTCTGTGCGCTCGCTATCCATGCCATGCCAATAAACAAAATAACAGCGACTAATTTTTTCATGCTTGTGCCCTTTAGGCCGGTAAAATTAATTCAAAGATGCCAAACCTCATAGAAAGGATGCACCCAAATTGAGTATTTTTTAACAGTATTTAATATCCCTATTTTTGCCCGTATGGAAAATCAAACCTCTGTGACACTGGTCAATGAGAAATTGTCATTTGATAGGTTTCGTGAGGAGGTGCTCAGTGACTATAAAATAGCCTGTATCAGCAGGGAAACCAGCCTGGTAGCCCGTAAGGAGGTGCTTACTGGCAAAGCCAAATTCGGCATTTTTGGAGATGGCAAAGAGCTGGCCCAGGTGGCCATGGCAAAATTTTTTCAAACAGGGGATTTCCGCAGTGGCTACTATCGCGACCAGACATTCATGTTTGCCATTGGTCTTGCTACCGTCGAACAATTTTTCTCCCAATTATTTGCTGACCCCGATATCAATAATGATCCGTTTAGTGCCGGTCGCCAGATGAACTCGCATTTTGCTACACCATTTGTCGATGAGAATGGAGAATGGCTTGACCTTGCAAATAGAAAGAATATCTCCGCTGATATAGCGCCTACTGCGGGGCAAATGCCAAGAGCACTGGGACTCGCCCTTGCTTCAAAATCCTTCCGGTCTGTTGAAGTTTTAAAGCAGTTTTCAGATCTTTCTGACAATGGTAACGAGGTTTGTTTCGTGACGGTAGGAGATGCTTCGACATCTGAGGGACATTTCTGGGAAACAGTTAATGCAGCGGCAGTGCTACAAGTGCCGATGGCCATTTTTGTCTGGGATGATGGATATGGAATTTCAGTTCCAAAGAAATATCAAACTGCTAAGTCCTCTATTTCCGAGGCACTCATGGGAATGCAAAAAAAAGAAGGTACAAATGGAATTCATATCTATGCTGTAAAGGGCTGGGATTACGCGGGCATGTGTGAGAAATTTGAAGAAGGTATCCGCATCACAAGAGAAACGCACGTGCCTGTGCTTTTTCATGTTGAGGAGATGACGCAACCACAAGGGCACTCAACGTCCGGCAGCCACGAACGCTACAAACCTGCTGAACGCCTGGATTGGGAAAGAGAGTGGGATGGGATCAAGAAAATGCGTGAATGGATCCTTGAGAATATGTTGGCGTCTGATGACGAGCTTAGTGACCTTGAACAGTACTCAAAAGAATTTGTCCGGGAAAGCAGAGCAAAGGCCTGGGAAAAATATTTGGGCCCGATAAGAAAACAAGTGGCACAGGCAGTTGAACTGATCAATAACCTTGCAAAGAGTCTCCCGGAACAAGCCTCGCAGTTGGTAAAATTATCTTCGGAGTTGGTAAGCAACCATGAGCCCCTGCGTCGTGATGTTTTAAAAACTTTAAATGCAGCCCTGGACCTGGCAGGTGATCATGATGCGGCTTATTGGACAAGAGACTATTACAATGATCTTTCAAAGGAGAATAAAATTCTTTACAATTCTTATTTATACAATGAGGGGCCAAAGAGTGCGTTGAAGGTGGAAGAAGTAAGGGCTGAATTTGCCGAAGACGCTCCAACGCTGAATGGCTTTGAGGTGTTGAACAGGTATTTTGATGAAGCGTTTGCGCGAAATCCTAAACTGCTTGCTTTCGGCGAAGATGTGGGGCTGATTGGTGATGTAAACCAGGGCTTCAGCGGCTTGCAGTTAAAATATGGTGAAGGAAGAATTTCGGACACGGGCATACGTGAGTTAACCATAATGGGGCAGGGCATTGGTCTTGCCATGCGTGGATTGCGTCCCCTTGCCGAAATACAATACCTCGATTATTTGTTGTATGGATTGGAACCATTAAGTGATGACGCCGCAACTCTTCATTATAGGACATTTGGGCAGCAAAGTTGCCCTGTGATCGTTCGCACCAGGGGACATCGGCTGGAAGGTATCTGGCACAGCGGATCTCCGATGGGGATGGTGATAAATTCTTTGCGCGGGATGTATGTATGCGTTCCGAGGAATATGGTGCAGGCGATCGGCATGTACAACACCTTATTAAGGAGTAACGATCCGGCCATCATGATTGAATGCCTGAATGGTTATCGTTTAAAGGAAAAGCTTCCTGAGAACTTATTGGAATTTACCGTTCCACTGGGTATTCCAGAGGTGATCAGGCATGGCACAGATATTACGATCGTTTCCTACGGCTCAACTCTGCGCATTGCTCAAAATGCAGCCGATATGTTGGACGCTTTCGATATCAGCTGTGAAATTATTGACGTACAAACTCTGCTTCCCTTCGATATTCATCATAAGACTCTCGACTCTCTTAAAAAAACAAACCGGATTATTTTTATAGATGAAGATGTGCCCGGTGGTGCCGCCGCTTTCATGTTTAACAAGGTACTCGAAGAACAAGGGGGTTATCGCCACCTCGATGTAGCGCCCAGAACCATCACAGCTAAGGCGCACAGGGCGGCTTATGGAAGTGATGGTGATTACTTTAGTAAACCCAACGCTGAAGAGATCGAAGCAGTGATTAAAGAAATGATGAAAGAGTAAGATATCTTGATTCTTGTGAAAATCTCGTTTCATTTCTGTGACGATCATGGAAAATTTAATATTTTGAGGAGCAAGCAAATTTGTGAGTTTATGAAACTTCACCTGATCCGCCCGATTATTTCTTCCGGCTTGTTGATCATTTCTTTTTTCACTGTGACTGCCCAGGTAGACTATGCAGATAAAGTGAGCTCACTGAAGAATGAATTTCCAAAAGAAGATGTTATTGCTTACCAGCACAAAGAAGTTGTGAATTTCCTGTTGAATAAGGATGCTACACAGGGCGACGCAAAAGTAAAAGCTGTAGTCACGACAGAAGTCACACTAGTCCCGGTAAAGGACTATGTAAAATACGAGGATGGCCTGTTTTACAATCAAGAGATATCCGTTGATAATATAAAGGCGGTTAATTCGAAGGGCAAAGAGATAGTCATTCAACGCCAATGCGGCTCATATAGCCGGGATGATATTTTTTTTGACGACACAAAACTTTGTATTGTGCGATTTCCACTGGAAGAAAAAGGAAAAGGCTGCAGTTATAGTTATAAAGAAAACTACAATGATGTAAAATACCTCACTTCATTTTATTTTAATAACAGTATTCCTGCCGTTGATGAGATCATTGAATTTGACATTCCTGCGTGGATGGAAATTGATATTCGCGAATTTAATTTCGAGGGCGCCGGGATAGAAAGGACCACCAGCAAAGAAAATGATATTACGAAAATCGTATTCCATCTCAAAAATGCATCTGCTTATAACGAGGAAGACCACTCACCGAATCATGCGCTGAGTTACCCGCACCTGGTATGCGTGAGTAAATCTTACACCGAAAATGGTCAGAAAAAAGTTTTGTTTGAATCGGTCAAAGATCTGTACGGGTGGTACAGAACAGTCTGTGACAGTATCGGTAACCAGCCTTCTGAGTTAAAAGAAAAGGTAGCCGCATTGATCAACGGGAAGAAAACGGATGCGGAAAAGATCGAAGCCATTTTTTATTGGGTCCAGGACAATATCCGTTATATCGCTTTTGAAAACGGGATCATGGGTTTTCGCCCGGACGCAGCGCAAAATGTATTCAGAAAAAAATATGGTGACTGCAAGGGCAAGGCTAATTTATTGAAGGAAATGCTCAAACTCGCGGGGTATGATGCAAGACTTACATGGATAGGAACTTCTGATCTTCCCTATGATTATAGTTTGCCTTCTCTGTCGGTGGACAATCACATGATCTGTACAGTAATTTTAAATGGGAAAAGATATTTTTTAGACGGTACGGAAGAATACATCGCATTAAATGACTATGCCCAGCGGTTGCAGGGAAAACAGGTGCTCATTGAAGATGGGAATAATTATATTCTCGATCGCATCCCCGTTTTCCCCGCGGAGAGAAATAAAATAAAGGAAGTGACAAAGATGAATATTGACGGTGATTCATTAAAGGGAAATAGCACGGTTGAATACAATGGCGAGGCGAAGATTTTTACGCAAATGGCTTATGCTTCCATCCGTAGCGAAAATAAGAAGGAGGCATTAACGACATTTCTGAAAAGCGATAACAACAATATTGAATTATCAAATATTAAAACTCCTGATTTCACAGACCGGCAAAAACCTCTGAAGATCAGTTATGATTTCAAGGCCGATAATGAAGTGACAAGAGCAGGTAGTGAGATATACGTGGTAATGGATTGGGATAAGGAATTTTCAAATCTTGAATTTGACAATGAAAGGAAGAATGATTATGAGTTCGACCACAAATACTTTATCACGACCCAGGCCGAATTGACGATCCCTGAGGGATACAAAGCGGATTATGTTCCTGCTTCCTTCAAAAAAGTTTCTTCTGATTATTCTTTTGAAGGAACCTACCAGAATAATGGAAAAACGATCACTTATTCAAAGACAATTATTATAAATAAACCCATAATCCGTAAATCAGAATTTGCTGATTGGAACAATTTTGTCAAAGAAATCAACAAATTTTACAACGACCAGGTTGTGCTTAAGAAGTGAGTGGTGAATAGTGAATGGTCAATGGGCAATAAGAGGAGGGCAATGCGGGGTAAT
>Ga0068867_100003165_pt1 | contig 11608 bp, 8 predicted proteins | sample KBSMisM32_FD_65649 | JGI IMG/M metagenome (GOLD analysis project Ga0068867, IMG submission 65649) | Miscanthus rhizosphere microbial communities from Kellogg Biological Station, Michigan, USA - KBS Miscanthus M3-2 | ecosystem: Host-associated > Plants > Roots > Rhizosphere > Soil ...
TGTGGCAGCGCCAGTTCGGCGGCGACGCCGCCGCGATCGGCTCGCGGGTGATCCTCAACGGCACGCCGCATGAGATCGTCGGCGTGATGCCGAACTGGCGCTGCCACAGGCCGTAGCTGAGGACCGTGGTCGCCGGCCCGTTGGCGTCCTGCTCCGACAACGTGCGTCCAAGCCGCGCCGCGACGCCGAGCGTAGGGAAGAACTCCGGCGTCACGACCAGGCCGTCGGCCGTGACTGGGTCGCCGGCACCGCCAACGAGCCAGGTGCGCGGAAATGCGGCCGAGAGCCGCTCGAACGATGGCGCGCGCCCCGGCCACGCCAGGTAGTCGCGGTAGAGCACGAACACCGCCGGCTCGGACGGCCTTTCGCGCGTCGCGTACAAGCTGACCGTCAGCCGATCGGCATGCGGGAAATTCAGCGGCCGCAGGAGAAACGAGTCGAGGATGCTGAAGAGGGTGACCGACGCACCAATCGCCAGCGTCAGCGTCGCGACCACGACGATCGTGAACGCCGGCGCGCGGCGGAAGATGCGCAGGGCGTGCCGCAGATCGCGCGCAAGATCGCGGATCATCGCCTGGCCCAGTTCGCGAGGCGCACGACGATCGCGTCGGTTGCGGCGTTGACCACGTCGGGCGGCGTCTCGAAGTTGTTCGCCACAATCGCAAATGCGAGCGGCTCGCCGCCCGCGGACGTGACGAAGCCCGACAGCGAGCGGACGCCGGTCATCGATCCGCTCTTCGCCCGCGCGTTCCCCTCGGCCGGCGTCCCCTTCATCCGGTTCGCGATCGTGCCATCGCGGCCGGCAATCGGCAGCGACGCCTCGAACGGCCCGCGCAGCTTCGCGTCGCCATGCACGTGCGCCAGGATGGTGACCAGCGCTTCCGGCGAGACGAAATCGTAGCGCGTCAGCCCGGACCCGTCGCGCATGATGAGCTCAGCCGGCTGGACGCCCCACCCGTGCAGGATCGCCAGCGCCGCCGTCCGTCCCGATGCGGCTGATTTGACCGCTCCCTCCGACATGGTTTTCAGCAGCGTCTCGGCGTACTGGTTCTGGCTGATCTTCATCAGCCGCACCGCCAGCTCCGCCAGCGGCGGCGATTTCCACGCCGCCAGCGGCGCGCCCGAGGGCTTCGGCCGCGGCCCCTGAAGCGCATCGATGTCCACCGCCTCGCCCCGCACGTCGATGCCGTTGGCGATCAGCGCGCGGCGCAGCGCCGAGACGAAGAACAGCGTCGGATTGTCGACCGCGACGTCGAGCGTCGCCGCCGCCGCGCCGGCCGCAATCGATCCGCGCAGCTCGAGCGTCGTCGTGCCGGGCAGCCGCCGCGTGGCAATCGACGCCGCCCCGCCAGCCGGCCCCGTAAGGACGCCGTTGACGACCGTGAGCCCGCTGCCCGGCGGAGCCATGGCGACCGCCGCGCTGTCACCCGGCGCGGGCCCCGGCGCCACCGTCACTCGCGCCGCGTTCTCGTTGAACTGCAGCGCGCCGACGCCGGCGGCATAGTCGTCGGGCAGGTCGTCCCACGACCATCCAAAGCCGAGCGTCTCGTCCTCGAACTGGTTGTCGTCGCCGACGATGCGCCCGGCGATGGCGCGGATGCCGCGTTCTTTCAGCGCGCCGGCCCACCCGGCGAAGACGCGGTCCGCGTTGCCGTCGGCAACGGTCAGGCTCGGATCGCCGCTGCCGACGGCGACGAGATCACCCTGCAGGATGCCGTTCTCAATCGCGCCCGACGCATGGAGCGTCGTGTCGTAGCGGAAATCCCACCCCAGCTTGTCGGCGGCCGCGGCGAGCGTCACCACTTTCATGCTCGACGCCGGCAGCATCAGCTTGCGGGCGTTGACGGCGTAAAGCGTCTCGCCGCTGTCCAGTGATCGAACGACGACGCCCCAGTAGCCGTGCTGCAGCGCCGGCGCGGCGAGAATCGCGTCGAGATCGCGGGAGAGCGTTGTCAGGGCAGGCGCGGCGGGCGGGGAAGGCGGGGAAGGTGAAGCCGGGCGCGTCGCCGTCGCGCAGGCGGTGGCAGCCAGCGCGGCGGCGATCGCGGTGATGCGTCTATTTCGACAGCTCGTCAAGCGACTTGATTGCGTCGTTGAAGTCGGCGGCGTCGATCTTGGCGGCGCCCGGCTCGCCGGGCCGGGAGACGTAGACGTCGCTGCCGGACTGCCCGAAGCTGACCTTCTCTTCCTTCTTGCTGTCGTCGAACTTCACCGCCACGACCAGCGCCGGCTTGTCGAGCCCGGTCTTGGCCGTCGAGTCGACGAACGACGCGGCGCGGATGTTCGAGAGCCGCGACAAGAGGCTGTCGCTCTTCTCGCGGTCGACGTCCTTGGCCGACGGGGCGACGCGGCGCCAGGTATCGGGCGCGTTCTCGCCCTGTCCCTTGACCCGCTCGAGCACGATCGTGTCGCTGCCGCGCGTCATCTCGATCCGGTTGGCGTTGAACGGCCGGAACTCGAAGATGTCCTTGCGCCGGTAGTCGTCGGCGCTTTTTTTCAGGTCGTCGACGAGCGCGTTCTCGACGGTGATCACCGCCGGCCGCGACGCATCGCGTGCGTAGACGGTCGCGTCGTCGGCCTTGCCGCCAATCAGCAGCGTCGCGCGCGTGCTCCCGGCGCTGAGGTTGACCGTGGCTGCCGGCTTGTCGAGGCCGAACTTCTTCAGGTCGGCCGGCGGCGGGTTGTCGGCGGCAATCGACTTCATCTGCACCGACTGCAGGCGTCCCACCAGTCCCTCGACCGATCCGAAGTCAGCCCTGGTCTGGACCGGCTTCGTGATCTTCCAGTCGCTGCCTTCCTTCGCCACCGCCATCGTCTTTCCGCTGGCGGTGACCTCGATGCCGTCGACCTTCTCGCGGTCGAACTTCAGCACCGATTTCTCCCGCAGGTCGAAGGTTGTGCGGTTGAGCGCCGTTTCATGAAACGAGGGGATCAGGAAGACCTGCTTCTCGTCGTTCCGCCTGGCGAACATGTCGGAGCCGGTCGGCGACTTGTCGCCGACCGCGAGCTTCTTGTAGGCCGAATCGCCGGGCGCCTTGAAATCGATCTCGATGCGCGGGTTCGAGAGCCCGTAGTCATTCAGGTTGGACGGGTTCGGATCGACGACCCGGTTGATTTCCATCTGCCCGACGGCGCTGGTGAGCGCCGACACCTCTGATTCGGATGCGGGCGCGGCGATCGGCTGCGTCACCTGCCAGCTGCCGCCCTGTTTCCTGAGCGTGGTGGCATCGCCCGCCGCCAGCATCACCTTGATCTCGTCGACCTTGTCCGCCTCGTAGCCGGCGAAGACCTTGTCGAGCTTCTTCGCGTCGGTGGCGCCGCCCTCGGGCAGCTTCCAGGTGACGAAGTAGATGTAGGCGCCGAGGCCGGCGAGGACGACGACGAGCGCGATGGTCGATCGCAGGCCGCGCATCTACCGCCTCCGCCACCAGGTGTAGACGCCGCTGCCGAAGACGAGACCCGGGATGATGAGCAGCGACAGCCAGGCGATGTTCGACTGCTGCGTCGCCGTCAGGGTGATGCGGCGATCGTCGGCCTCCTTCGGCCGGATCGAGATCAGGTTCTCCTGCTGCGACAACCATCCCACCATGTTCATGAAGAGGTCGCGGTTTCCCTGGATGCCGAGGCCGCCGTTGGCGGCGAAGTCGGAGTCGCCGAGCACGATCACCCGGGTTTCGGGTTTGGGCGCCTCCGGCGCCGCGCCGGGCGCCGGCGGCGGCGTCGTCGAGGGCTGCGCCACCGACACCGCCGCGCCGAGGACCACCGGCCCCTTCTTGTCGCCTTTTGACTCGTCGAGTGCGACCTGACCGGTGGAGAGCAGCGTCTTGATGTCGGTCTCGGCCCAGCTCCGCGGGCCGGTTTCGATGATCGGCTGCGCGGTGCGGCCGTTGACGCCGCCCGCCACGGGCGTCGTTTCCCGCGCCATCGGGAACGCGGTGAGGAAGTTGAACCGCTCCGTGATCGCGTGTGACGGGTACTGCGCCACGACCGGCACCGACGCGTCGGTGCCGATCATCCGTCCCATGCCGCTGACGTCGACTACCACGTTGTTGGCGACGTCGACGCCCCAGTCGTGGGCGAGGGCAATCACGTTGGTGAGGGCCGGGCTGTCGGCCTTGTCGGGCGGATCGATCTCGAGCAGCAGCTTGCCCTGCTTGTCGAGGTATTTCTTCAGCGCCTCGACCTCGGGCGGGAACAGGTCGATTCGTGGCCCCGCAACCACCACGACGGTCGCATCGTCCGGCACCGAGCCCTGCTGGGCGATGGCCAGCTTCTCGACGGCGTAGTTCTCGTTGCCGAGCGCCGAGGAGATCGAGTTGTACCCGTCTCGCTCTGACGACGTCGTGTCTTTCTCGCCGTGGCCCTGGGTGAAGTAGACCTTCCGCTTCTGCCCCGACACGACCTTGATCACGCCGTTGGTGATGTCCTGTTCGGTGTCGGAGGTGACGCGCTCGCTTCGCCCCTTGTAGTTGAGGACGATGGTGCCGTACTGCTGCACCTGGTTCTGCTTGGCGATGGTCGGCTTCTTGTCGGGATCGACGTACTCGGTGGAGACGTTCTTCGAGATGTACTCGTATTCCCTCAGTCGATCGCGGTAGCGCGGAAACTCCTCCTCCTTGGCGAACGCCATCATCTGCAGCGGCGCGTCGAGCTTGGTGAGCACGTTGCGGCTCTGGTCCGACAGGCTGAACTGCTTGTTGGCGGTGAGGTCCCAGCGCTTGTTCTGCCGCGCGCCGATGTAATTGATGGCGACGAGGATGGCGAGGACGACGAGCACGCTGGTGGCGGCGAGCGTGCCGTAGCGCGCCTGCCGGCGGGAGAACATTGCGCCGATCTCGCGCCACTGCGAGAGCGTGTAGAGCAGGACGCAGACCAGGCCGCCCCAGGCGAGGTAATAGGCCCACTGCTCCTTGGCCGGATAGCCGAAGCGGATCGCGAGCGCGGCGGCCACCATCGCCATGCCCAGATAACCAACGACGTTAAGAATGCGATTCACCATATGAAGTCTCGCTGCTCTTGGAACGCGCGGCCTCCCGTAGCGCAGGCCTTCAGGCCTGCCAACGGCCGCGCCGGCAGCCCTGAAAGGCTGCGCTACGGCAATTCTGAAACACGGTCAGTCGTCACCCCCGCCACCGTTCACTGTCCACGGACTTCGCGGTCAGGAACAAACCAAAGGTGATGAAACTCAGGTAGTAGACGAGGTGCGTCGTGTCGAGCACGCCTTTCCCGAAGTCGTCGAAGTGGTCGATGATCGACAGGTAGGTCGTGAGTTTTTCGCCGGTCGGGCCGAAGAAGTTGCCCATCCAGGTGATGATCCACAGCAGCAGGAACACGGCGAAGGTCACCATGCCGGCGACGATCTGGTTCTTCGTCAGGCTCGAGATGAAGAGGCCGACGGCGATGAAGCAGCCGCCGAGCAGCAGCAGGCCGATGTAGGAGGTGATGATCGGCTTCCACTCCGGCCGCCCGCCGTAGAAGTACAGCGCGCCGAGATGGAGCAGCGTGACGAGCAGCATCACCGCGTAGAGCGACAGCGCGCCGAAGAACTTGCCGAGGACGATCTGGAAGTCGGTAATCGGCGAGGTGAGCAGCAGCTCCATCGTCCCCGAGCGCTTCTCCTCGGCATACGTCCGCATCGTCACCATCGGCATCAGGAACAGGACGAGGATGGTGACGTTCTGCAGCAGCGGGCGAATCAGCTGCTGATTCAGGTTCATCGACTGCGGCCCGAACTGGCTCATCTGCATGCTCTGGCGGACGAAGAAGTTCAGGATGGCGAAGAAGAAGTAGCCGTAGAGCAGCGCCCAGAGGCCGATGGCGATGTAGGCGATCGGCGAGGAGAAGTACGACTTCAGCTCCTTGTGGGCGATGGCGAGGATGTTACTCATTGACCATTTCTCCTTCGGGCACGGGCGCGGCGGCGGCGGCCGGCGCCGGCGTCTCTTCGGTGGTCAGCGACAGGAACACGTCCTCGAGGCTCAGGCGCAACGGCCGCAGTTCGAGCAGCCCCCAGCCGCTCGAGACAACGGTGCGCGCCAGATCGCGGCGGATGTCGTGCCCCTGCTGACTCTCTACCTCGTATCCGGCGAAGCCGTCGTGGCCTGCTGTCGCGACGACGCGTGTGACGCCGGGCACGCGCTGGAGCGCGGACGCCGCGTCGGCGCCCATCGCGTCCACCTGCACATACATCGTCTCCGAGCCGCGCAGCCGCGCGGTGAGGTTTTCCGGCGTGTCGACGGCGACCACGCGCCCCTTGTTGATGATCACCACGCGCTGGCAGGTCTGCGACACCTCGGGCAGAATGTGGGTGCTCAGGACGATCGTGTGATCGCCGGCGAGCTCCTTGATAAGCTGTCGCGTTTCGATGATCTGCTTGGGGTCGAGGCCGGCGGTGGGCTCGTCGAGGATCAGCACGTCGGGGTTGTGAATCAGCGCCTGGGCGAGGCCGACTCGCTGCTTGTAGCCTTTCGACAACTTGGCGCAGAGCCGGTTGGCCATGTCGTCGATGCGGGTGCGCCGCATCACCGTCTGGATGCGTTCGCGGCGCTCGCTGCCTGCGACGCCCTTGACCTTGGCGACAAACTGCAGGTACTCGAGGACGCTCATGTCCGGGTAGAGCGGCGGCGTCTCGGGCAGGTAGCCGGTGCGGCGCTTGGCTTCGACCGGCTGGTCGAAGACGTCGAAGCCGGCGACAATGGCCTTGCCCTCGGTGGCCGGCATGTAGCCGGTGAGGATCCGCATCGTCGTCGTCTTGCCGGCGCCGTTGGGTCCGAGAAACCCGAGAATCTCGCCGCGCTCGACGCGAAAGCTGATGTCGTCGACGGCGGTTACCGGGCCGTAGCGTTTGGTGAGGTGCTGGACCTCGATCACAAGGGATCTCCTATTTAGAGCTTTTCCAAAAGAAAAATGCTAACCCGAACGGCCCGGCTTTGTGTAGCGGGACAGAACCTTATCACCAATGTAATGGAGGGACCGGATGGCGGCAGACGTCGGATCGAAGGCACCTGATTTCACCCTGACCAATCAGGAGCGGCAGCCGGTAACGCTGAGCGCGCAGCGCGGCCGGCCGGTCGTGCTGGCGTTTTTTCCCGCCGCGTTCAGCTCGGTGTGCCAGAAGGAGCTGTGCACGTTCCGCGACTCGATGGCGCGACTGGGGCAGGCCGAGGCGCAGGTCTACGGGATCAGCGTCGACACTTTCTTTACGCTGAAAGCGTTTCACGACCAGCAGAAGCTGTCGTTTCCGCTGCTCAGCGATTTCAACAAGCAGGCGATCCGCGACTACGGCGTGTTCAACGAGGACATGATCGGGCTGAAGGGGATCGCGAAGCGCGCCGTGTTCGTGATCGACAAGGACGGCGTCGTCCGGCATCGCGAGGTGCTCGAGGATGCGCGGAACGAGCCGGATTACGAGCGCGTGTTTTCTTCGCTCCACGCGCTCACGGCGTAGGGCTGGGGCAGCCCGCTCGCTTCGCTCGCTGTAGGGGCTAGGGGCTGGCTACCCCTGGGCGCGGAAGGAAGCTTTTTCCTGCATCCGTGCTCGGCCAGTCCCCAGCCCCTGCACCCGTGATCTTCCCCCTGGCCCCGATCCCCTCATCTGGGCTAGTATTCACATATGAGCATACGCTCATATGTCCAACTCAAGGCGCGGCTGCTCGATGAGGAATCGGTCATCGACCTGGCCGAGACCTTCAGAATGCTCGGCGACACGACGCGCGTCCGCATCCTCGACGCGCTGGCGCGCACCGAGGTGCCGGTCTGTGATCTGGCCGATGTCCTCGGCCTGACCCAGTCGGCGGTCTCGCACCAGCTGCGCCTGCTGCGCAGCATGCGCCTGGTCAAGTCGCGCCGCGACGGCCGCCACATCTACTACACGCTCGACGACGACCACATCCTCGACCTCTTCGAGCAGGGGCTCGAGCACGTGCAGGAGCGGAGCGCCGCACGGGGGGCGAAGCGCGCGTGACCACCACCACCTGCACGGTGTGCGAGCTGCACGCGGAATCGACCTTCAAGATCGAGGGGATGGATTGCCGCGAGGAGGTCAAGCTGCTCGAGCGCCGCTTCAAGACGCTGGCCGGGCTCGAGGAATTCTCCGCCGACGTGGTGGGGCAGCGCCTGCACGTCAAGTACGACGCGGCGCGGCTGTCCGCCTCGACGATTACCGACGCGGTCGCTGATACCGGCATGCGGGCGTGGCTCGAGCACGAAGAGCCGGTTGCCGCCACCCCCTCTTCAGAGCGCCTGCGCCGCGCCTTAGTCTGGGCGTCGGGGGCGGCGCTCGGCGCCGGGCTGCTGGTGGAGCAGTCGCAGGCCGCTCAATTCGCGCCGGCGCTGTTCGCGCTGTCGATTGCCGCCGGCATCAGCGTGGTCGGACGCCGTGCCTTGAACGCGGTGCGGGCGCGCGTCCTCGACATCAACGTCCTGATGGTGCTCGCGGTTGCCGGCGCGATCGTGCTGCGGCAGTTCTCGGAAGCGGCAGCGGTGATCTTCCTGTTCGCCGTCGCCCAGGCGCTCGAAGCGCGGACGCTCGAGCGCGCCCGCCTCGCGATCACCGCGCTGATGGACCTGACGCCGGCAGACGCGCTGGTGCGCGACGACAGCGGTGAGCGGCGGGTCAGCGTCGACGCCGTCGTGCCCGGCACCACCATCGTCGTCCGGCCCGGAGAGAAAATTCCGCTCGACGGCACCGTCGTGTCGGGGCACAGCGAGGTCAACCAGGCGCCGGTGACCGGCGAATCGCTGCCGATCGACAAGGAGCCGGGTGACGATGTCTTTGCCGGCACGATCAACGGCCGCGGCGCGCTCGACGTCCGCGTGACCCGGCTGCGACGCGACACCACGCTGGCCCGCATCATCCACCTGGTCGAGCGGGCGCAGTCGCAGCGCGCGCCCGCCCAGACGACGGTGGAGCGCTTCGCCCGGGTTTACACGCCGATCGTGATCGCGCTCGCCGCCGCGGTGGCGATCCTGCCGCCGCTCGTCCTCGGGGCCGCCTGGCAGGAGTGGCTGTACCGCGCGCTCGTGCTGCTGGTGGTGTCGTGCCCCTGCGCGCTGGTGATCTCGACGCCGGTGTCGATTGTCGCGGCGCTGGCGTCGGCGGCGCGCAAGGGCGTGCTGATCAAGGGCGGGATGTACCTCGAGCGCGCCAGTACGGTGCGCTGCGTCGCGTTCGACAAGACCGGCACCCTCACGCGCGGCGCGCCGGAAGTGGTCGACGTCCTCCCGCTCAACGGCGCAACCGCAGCCTCGATCGTGAGCCTGGCGGCAGCCGTCGAGCAGCGCTCGTCCCATCCGATTGCCCAGGCCATCCTGCGCCACGCGGCGGCGGGCCACGCTTACGCGGCGCCGGCGGATCGCGTGACCGCGCTGCCGGGCCGCGGCACCGAAGGCAGCGTGGCGGGCCGGCGCGTGCTGCTCGGCAACCACCGCCTGTTCGAGGAGCGCTCGCTCTGCTCGCCCGAGATTCACGCCCACCTGGCGACGATCGGCGCCGCCGGCCGGACGCCGGTGCTGGTGGCGCACGGCGACCAGGCGATCGGGATCATGTCGATTGCTGACCGCGCGCGCGAAGCGAGCCGCGCCACCGTAGAGCTGCTGCGCGAGCAGGGGGTGCGCCGCGTGGTGATGCTGACCGGCGACAGCCGAGGCACGGCCGCCGCGATCGCCGCCGAGCTCGGCGTCGACGAGTACCGCGCGGAGCTGCTGCCGGAGGACAAGGTGGCGGCCCTCGACGAGCTGCGCCGCACGCACGGCGCGGTGGCGATGGTCGGCGACGGCGTCAACGACGCGCCGGCGCTGGCATCGGCCGATGTCGGGATTGCGATGGGCGCCGCCGGCAGCGACGCCGCGCTCGAGACGGCCGACATCGCCCTGATGGCCGACGAGCTGCTCAAGATTCCGTACGCGTTCCGCCTGAGCCGCGCCACGGTGCGCAACATCAAGGCGAACCTCGCCATCTCGATCGTGCTCAAGGCGGCGTTCATCGTCGCCGCGGTGGGCGGCTTTGCGACGCTGTGGATGGCGGTGCTCGCGGACACGGGCGCGTCGGTGATCGTGATCGCGAACGCGCTCCGCCTGCTGCGCGCTGACTGACGCTGCGCGCGCGAGGGCGGGTCGGGCAGGTAGGGCAGGTAGGGCAGGTGGGTTGGCAGGTAGGGTGGCGGGGCAGGTGGGGTTCGCGTGTTGTCGTAGCGCACCCCTTCAGGGGTGCCCGCGAATGAATGACAGTCCAGACCGTGCCACGGTTCTGATCAATCTCGTCTTTGGTGCGATCTTCGCCGGGGTCGCGCTATCGGCGCCGCTCTGTGTCCTCTGTTTCCTTTGTGTCCTCGGTGCGTTGCGCGGGCTTTGACAGCCAGACCCGCGCAACCCTCAAGCCATCGAGCGCTTCGACGCGCAGCTTTCTTCCCTCGACATCGATCGTGTCGCCCGCTTTCGCGCGGCGCCCCAGCCGGCCGAGGACGAAGCCGCCCATCGTCGTGTAGGTATCCGCGTCGATGTGCAGGCCGAACTGGTCGTTGACGTCGCCGACGAGCGCCAGGCCATCGATGTCGGCGGATCCGTCGGGGCGCGTGATCGTCCGGGTTTGCGCGCCGAGCTCGCCCGGGATCTCGCCGATGATCCGCTCCATCAGCGACTCGAAGGTGACCAGGCCCGCGGTGCCGCCGTACTCGTCGATCACCAGCGCCTCGCGCACGCGCCGCCGCCGCATCTCGGCCAGGAGGTCATCCGCGCCGAGCGTTTCCGGCACCGTCAGTACCTCGCGCGCCAGCGCGCCGGCGTTGAGCGACATGTCGCCGGCGCCAATCGCTTTCAGCAGATCGGTGACGTGCAGCATGCCGACCACATCGTCGAGCCCGCTGCGATAGACCGGCAGCCGCGTGTGCGTTCCCTGACCGATCGTCTTCGTCAGGTCGCCGAGCGGCATGTCGGCGGGCGCCGCCACCAGCTCGGTGCGCGGGATCATCACCTGGCCCGCGTTCAGGTCGGCGAAGCCGAACACGCGGTGGAGCATCTGCTCCTCGTGCTCCTCGAGCACGCCGGCTTCCTGGCTCGCCGTCACCAGCATCTTCAGTTCCGCTTCCGAGTGCACCATCGAGTGACCGCCGTCGGAGCTCAAGCCGAGCATGCTGACCACCGCGCGCCCCATGCCATTGAGGACGCGGATGAACGGCCAGAACGCCTTCATGAACAGCTCGGTCGGCTTCACCACCAGCAGCGAGGTGCCTTCCGGCTTGTCGAGCGCGATCGTCTTCGGCGCCAGCTCGCCGAGGACGATGTGCAGCGCGGTGACGATGGCGAAGGCGATGGCGACGGCGATGCTGTGCGCGGTGGCTTCGGCGATCGTCAGCGGCAGGAAGCGCAGCCCCGGCGCGATCATCGCCGCCAGCGCCGGCTCGCCGATCCAGCCGAGGCCGATGCTCGACATGGTGATGCCGAGCTGGGTCGCGGCGATGAACGGATCGGGATCCGACACCGCGCGGCGGACGGCGCGGGCGGCGCGGTGCCCCTCGGCGATCAGCTGGTCGACCCGCGTCTTGCGGACGGTGACGATCGAGAACTCGGCGGCGACGAAAAAGCCGTTGGCGAGGACGAGCGCCAGCACGGC
>Ga0068867_100003169_pt1 | contig 11602 bp, 10 predicted proteins | sample KBSMisM32_FD_65649 | JGI IMG/M metagenome (GOLD analysis project Ga0068867, IMG submission 65649) | Miscanthus rhizosphere microbial communities from Kellogg Biological Station, Michigan, USA - KBS Miscanthus M3-2 | ecosystem: Host-associated > Plants > Roots > Rhizosphere > Soil ...
GTACCGGCTAGTAACGCACACCCGGCGTCGAGCCGCCGTCGACGGCGATGCTCTGACCCGTGATTGCCGACGCATGCGGCGAGCAGAGGAAGAGAACCATCGGCGCGATGTCCTTCGGCTCGATGAGGCGGCCGATCGGAAACTGCTTGATGAAGCTCTTCTCGGCATCGGCCTCGCTTACGCCGAGCTCCTTCGCGCGGGCGGCGAGGCGCTTGGGATAGCGGTCGGTCTTGGTGAAAGGCGGGTGCACGACGTTCACCGTGATGCCCTGCGGCGCCACCATCGTGCTGAATTGCTTGGCGAAGGCGATGATCGACGAATTGCCGAGCGCGCTGGGCAGCGCGGTGGGGCCGGCATGGAACGCGGCATTGCCGCCGATGCAGATCACGCGGCCGCGCGACTTCCGCAGGTGCGGCAACGCGGCGCGGCAGCAGCGCATGTAAGCAAGCGTCTTGCCTTTCAGCCGTTCAAGCAGCCCTTCATCGTCGAGCGTCTCGATGTTGCCGCTTATCGCAGTCGAAGCGTTGTTGACCAGTATGTCGAGTCCGCCGAAGGCGTCGACTGCCGCCTGCACCGCGCCGATACAACCTTCGGCGGTGAAGAGATCAACCGCGACGGCCTTTGCCTTCACGCCCGTCGCCGCGATTTTCGCTTCCGCTTCCGCGAGCGCCGTCTTGTCACGGCCGCAGATAGCGACGTTCGCACCTTCCGCCGCGAAAGCCAGCGCGATGCCGAGACCCACGCCGCGGTTGCCGCCGGTGACCAATACTGACTTGCCCTTCAATTGAAGATCCATGTCCTGCGTCCTTTCGTTTTATTGTGTTCGATGGTGATTACGCTACGCTCGACGTTCTCCCCGTTCTTGAGCGCAGCAAGATGCGAAGTCTAACTTAACTGAGCGTGGCGCTTCCTTACATGCGGCAATTATGTCATTCCATCCCCACCCTGGCCTTCCCCTTGTCCCCCAAGGGGATTTGCTTCGCGGCAAAGGGAGGGAATGTCTTGCTTCAAGACTTATAATGTTTACAGAAACTTTTGCCGCCGGAAAATTTTATGCTCGCAGACCGCTATGACCTCCCCGTGTCCACTGCCTCCGCCGTCGCGCGCGACGCCTATGTAGAGGGGCTCGAACTGGCGCTCACCGTGTATCCCGGTGCGGTCGAGGCCTTCGACCGCGCGCTCGCCGCCGATCCGGACATCGCCCTCGCGCACGCGGGCAAGGCCCATATCCTGATGCGTGAAGGCAAGGCTGCAGCCGCACGTGCGGCCCTGGCGGCAGCCAAAGACGTCGCCGCCCGCGTGTCCACAAGGGAAGCGGGACATATCCGGTTCTTCGACCTTGCGTACTCGGGCCAGACCGACGCCGCCATCGACGCCCTGCATGCCCATCTGGCTGAGTGGCCGCGCGATGCATTGATGGTAGCGACGGCAGCGAATCCTAACGGTGTCATCGGCAGCTCGGGCCGCGTTGGAAACAAGCGGCAGAACGCGCAGCTGCTGGATCGTCTCGCCCCGCATTACGGCGACGATTACTGGTTCCTGTCCTATCATGCGATCGCGCTCGGCGAAGACGGCCGTGTCGCGGAAGCGCGGCCGAAGATCGAGCGATCCGTGCTGCTCAACCGGAAGAATGCGCATTGCGCGCATGGTGTCGCGCACGTCTGCTACGAGAGCGGCGATGCGGATGGCGGCCGCAACTTCCTGTCCTCCTGGCTTGCCAGCTATCCACGCGATGCGGCATTCCGCGGACATCTGAGCTGGCATCTCTCACTACTCGAGCTGGGCGCGGGTAACTGGACGGCGGCGCAGCAGCTTTACCGTGACGCCATCGCGCCCGACCAGCACCCGGGCGGACCACAACAGAAAACGTGGGACGGCGCAGCATTTCTCTGGCGCTCCGAGCTGGCCGGCCATCCGCGCAACGAGCCTGCATGGCGCACGCTGTACGAATATGCCGGGAGCGCTCTGCCGCGACCAAGCGCGGGGCTCGCGGATTTGCACATCATCCTCGCTCATGCGGTGATGCGCGATGACGTCGCTCTGTCTGCCCGCATCCGGCAAATCGAGGAACTGGCACGCGAAAACCGGTACCCGTCCGGCTCCTACTTGCCCGAGCTCGCGCGCGGCTTCGTGGCGTTCGAACACGGGGACTATGCGGCGGCGATCGCCGCGCTCGCCCCGCTGGCGCGGCAAAGCGAACGCATCGGCGGCAGTCGCGCGCAGCATGACTTGATAGAGTTCACTCTGCTCAAGGCCTACCTCAACGCCGGCCTCCTCGAAGAGGCCCGCCAGTTACTCGCCACGCGCAGGCCCGGGGCCTCGGGAGTTACGGTCGCGGGCGCTGCTGCGCTAGATTGACCTAAGTGGGATCTAATCCCTTTTTGCGCAACACAACTCGAGCAGGTTCAGACCGGAGAAAATTCACAAAGGCCTGCGCTGCCTCCCTATGCAGTGATTGTGGAAAAGCAGTGGCGCCGTAGGTGATGGTTTGCTGAAATTCCGCTGGCAGCGGATCGAGAATCTGGATACCCTGCACCGGCAGCAGTTCACTGATTTGTTGTACCGCGATGTCCGCGTCGCCTCGCGCCACCACTTCCCCGACCAACTCCCCCGCGCGTGGCGGCACCCGCTTATTCGCCATCACATCGGCGATTCCAAGCCGTTCGAGCACCTTGACGAAATGCATGCCGCTTGCACCCTCGCTATACGACACCGCTGCGGCGGCGAGCAAAGCGCTTTTCAATTTTTCCGGCGAACTGATGTCCGGCTTTGCGACACCCGTGCGTACCGCGAGTCCGGTACTGGAGCGGGCAAAATCGATGCGGCTGCCCGCCAGCAATCTGCCTTCTTTCATCAGGGGGCCGGAAAATTCCTCCGGGCCGATAAATAGATCGCCCAGCCTGCCGCCGAGAATCTGCTTCGAAAGGCCGGAACCGCCTGCATAAGTGATATTGACCTTGTGCCCGCTCGCGCGCTCAAATTCAGGCACCAGTTCGATCAGCGCTTCTTTCGCGGATATCGTGCTGAACACGATGATCTCCGCACCCTGCGCTGCAGTCGCGGCGAGACTCATGGTCGTGACGACCATCGCAGCTGCGAGTGCATACCTTCCAAAGCGTAGCATTCTGTTTCCTCTGGCAGGATCATCCAACGCCCCAGACTTGTTTAATCCAAGCCGAAACAAGTATCGCTCAGGAAATTCTCATTCCAACAGCACGCGCCTGGCCCTCTTCCCAACGCCTGCGCTCTTCGTCGTAAGCGATGCCGCGAATACCGCCGCGCACCGTGCCCGGCTCGATGCTGCGATAAAGATCGCGCCAACTCTCCGGCAGCCGCGCACTGTCGGGCGGTGCGAGCCACAAGCGGAACAGCAGCCGTTTCTTCGCCTGCTCCTCGTGGTCGACGAACTCCGTGCGCGAATGCAGCGTGACGTGGCTATTGATGATCTGCACGTCGCCGGGCTCGAGCCACGTCGAGTACGCGAGGTCCGCACGCCGCACGACTTCATCGAAACGCTCGAGCGCCGCGCGATGCTCGGCCGCGAGCTTAGGCGCGCCGGCAATCTCCTGCGCGGAAGTCATGCGGTTCCAGTTCCAGCGTCCGCACAACCTGCCGTCGGCGACGTCGAACACCGGCATCACGACGAACGGCCCTTCGTCGGGCGCCTGCTCGCCCTGGCGGCCGAACGCCAGCGGCTCGTGCAGCCACCGCGCGAGCTGCGGAAACTCCTCGTGCATCACGCGATAGCCCGCGAGCGAGCTCGCGACGATCGACATGCCGCCGGACACCGCGCGGTTGTAGCAACTCAGGAACACAATGTCGGACGTGTCGGTGTGGTAGTCGAGCTCGGCGTTCGACGAGTAGCCGCGGCCGGTGCCAGTGCGATAGTCCGCGCCGGCGTCGCGCACGCCGGAGATGTAGTGCGTCTGCCTGCCCTGCGGCCGCGCGACGCCGCTGTGGAGCCCGAGCGCCCATGTCATCAGCTCGAACTCCTGCTCGCTCACGCCTTCGCGCGGCAGCCCGCGCACAAGCGCTATGCCGCGCCCCTGCTTGACCTGCGCCAGCGCGCGCTCGATAACCGGCCACGCGCTGCCCGTATCGAATTCGTCGTGACGGTAATCGAACAGCTTTTTGTCCGGTGCGTACACCGCGCGCACCGCCCCGATCAGATCGCGCCGCGCACGATCATCGAGCTCGAAAACCCACCCGCGGTCGGCGGCGAGTTCATCGACGCGCCACGCGGCCGGGCAATCTGCGAGATAGGAAGGAAGCATGGAAAAAACCGGTATGGTCCGACCCGAAACACCCTTAGTGCGGGCCTTCAGTATATAACTGCGAGCGCCGCCAGGAAATCGCTCAGCCGCGCGCGGCAATCTCCTGCTCCCGCTCATAGCCAGGTCGGACCAATGCAAACTATTGATCTGACGCGATACGCCACTCACATTTCGGCCGTAGACGATCTTAGGGCACCATTTTTGTGGCCAGAATCGCTGCGCTAAGAAACGTGCCGGTAGTTTCCTGCCCCTTAGAACGCTGAGAACGCAGATAAATGGGATGAGTGTAAGATTTCCGCCGTGGCGTACGTTGCGGCTCAGCGAAAACTGACAATCAAATTTATTTTTTTCGAACGATCCGGGGGATGAATATGAACGAGCTTGAATTGAAGGCCAGCACGGCTGGCGAAGCCCTGAAACCTCCGCGGCGTGGAGAAGAAGCGTATGCCTAACATCCCCGACGACGTCTTTACCGAACCCGACGATATCTCACCAGACACGCTGGCGAACCTGGGGCCGCTGCGCCGCTTGGCCGGCATATGGAAGTCCGATCAGGGAGTCGATATCAGCCCCAAGGCGGAAGGTCCCGAACGGCGTGTATTCCGGGAGCATATCCGGATGGATCCGATCGATCCGCAGCCCAACGGTCCCCAGCTCCTCTATGGGCTGCGCTACCACATCCATATCAATACGGCTGAGGAAGCGACCACCTTTCACGATCAGGTGGGATATTGGCTGTGGGAGCCGGCAACGGGGCTGATCATGCAGACCATCGCCATTCCGCGCGGGCAAGTGGTGCTGGCGGGTGGAACGGCGAAGCCGGGCGACGAGCGCATCTCGGTGGAGGCGCGGCGCGGCGATACCCGTTTCGGTATTTGTTCGACCGCCTTCCTCGAAGAGGCATTTCGCACCGACTATTACCGCATAGACATCACCTTCAACGGCGACGGCAGCTGGACCTATGTGACACGCACCGATCTGGCGGTTCGGGGCAGCACGCCAGCGTTCGACCACCGTGACACCAACACCTTGCGGCGGATCGCGCCGCCTGTACCCAACCCGCTCGTCGGCCTGCTGAAGGACAGCAAAGCGGGTCAGGGGTGAGGGTTATTTCCGCCTGACCTCAACCCGGCCATCGCGAATCCGACCCCATTAAGCACTGCGGATACTGCGAGCGCCGCCCGCATCGCTCAGCCGCGCGCCGCAATCTCCTGGGTTCGCTTCGCGTTGGCCTTTATTACATGCTCCTTGTAGGCCGGGCGTGCCGCCAGCCGCTCGTACCACGCGCGCACGTTGGAATGTTCGCGCAGCGCTGCCTTCGGCGTCCAATGAAACCACCGATGCGTGAGCGACCCGGCCGGAATATCGGCCATGGTGAATTTTTCGCCGCACAGGTACTGCCGGCCGGCAAGATGCCGGTCGAGGATCTCCAGCCATGGCAATAAAGCTTTGGCCGCGGCCAGGATGGCGTCGGGGTTTCGCTTGGCTTCAGGCCCGAAATAATGCTGCAGATAGATGCTGTTGAAGCCCGCGAAGTTGAGCGAGCTCCAGTCCATCCATTTCTCCGCGTCCGCCCGGGCGCGCGGCGTGTCGGGACAGAGATTACCGAGGCTGTGCTTCATGCACAGATAGCGCACCACCGCACCCGACTCCCAGAGAGTCCAGCCGTCATCCTCTTCGAGAGTCGGCAGCCGTCCGTTCGGGTTCTTGCGCCGGTACTCGGGGTCGTCATTGCCGCCGAACTCGCCACCCCAGTCGATGCGCTCGTGCGCAATCCCGAGCTCGCCTACACACCACATCGCCTTGATGACGTTCGAGCCATCCGCGCGTCCCCAGATTTTCAGCATGTCGTCTCCTCGTCTTCGTTGGTCAGTCGCCTCAATGTTACCATTCGACTAACGTTATCCACCGGGAACGTCATGAACATTCACGTCGAAGAACATCGGATTTCGGACATTGCGACGCTCGAGCAGGTTTACGGCCAACCGTCCGGGCCGGCGATCGCGAAAGAGATCGGCTACATCCACGCGCATTACCGCGCGCTCATCGCGGCTTCGCCGTTCGCCGTCCTCGCGACATGCGGTCCCGACGGCATGGATGCCTCGCCGCGCGGCGATCCCGCGGGCTTCATCGCCGTCGACGACGAGAAGACGCTGCTCATCCCGGACCGGCGCGGCAACAACCGCATCGACAGCATGCGCAATATCCTCACAAATCCTCACGTTGCGCTGCTCTTTTTGATCCCCGGCTGCGGCGAGACGCTGCGCGTCAACGGGCGCGCCTACATCTCGACAGCGCCCGCGCTGCTCGAACGCTTCATCATGGGTGACAAGTTGCCGCGCTCGGTGATCGTCGTTGAAGTCGACACCGTGTTCTTCCAGTGCTCAAAGGCGATCATGCGCTCGAAGCTCTGGGATGCGAGCCGGCACATCGACCGCAAGAGCCTGCCCAGCACAGGTACGATACTCGCGGATGTGAGCAACTCGCGGATCGTGGCGGAGGACTACGACAATCGCGCCGGAGCGGTTGAAGGCGACGATGTATTGATCGACAGTTTTGCGGCGACCGCCCTATTATTTCGCCAGGCCCAAATCCACCAGTATGGCTTTCAGCGTCGTCTGCTCCGTCTGGAGAAATGCGCGCGAATCGGCGCTGCCCATGTAAAAGTCGCTCCAGAAATTGCTTTGCATATCGCGTTTCCATTCATCGGTTTTCACCAGGGTAGCAAAGATCTTCTCCCAGTAAGCGATCTGGTCCGGCGTAATACCTCGCGGCCCTACAACGCCGCGCCAGTTGCCGAATACGGCATTCAAACTTTGTTCTTTCCAGGTTGGAATCTGCGCCAGCGCGCCGTCCAGACGATGCGGCGAGGATATGGCAATCGCGCGCAGTTTCGCCGTCTGCAGATGGGGCGCGACATTGAGGCCCGTAGCGGCTACAACGTCAACATGACCTCCCAATAACGCGACAATGGAATTGTTGGACGAGTCAAACACGACAATCTTCAGTTTCTTTATGTCGACACCTCCTGCCTTAAGCGCCAACGCAATGCCGATATGGTTTTGGTTACCAAGGGCCGCCGCCAGCGCAATGCTCGCGGACGCCGGATTCGCCTTGAGCTTCTCGACCAGGTTTTTGCCCGTTTTAATCGGAGAGTCAGCCCGCACTGCAATCACGACGTAGTCCGTAAAAAGCTGCGCTAAAGGCGTTACATCCGTGTAGGTGAGTGGATTTACGCCGGTGATTGCGTTGGTCAGCAATGCGAGCGTCGTAATCGCCAGATAATGCGCGTCGCGCGCGTGATTGTTCAGATATACCCACGAGAGCGCATAACCGCCGCCGGGTTTATTGACGACCGAGCTCGCGACCGGTATTAGTTTCTTCTCCTGCATGATGCGCTGGATGGCGCGCGCCGTCGCATCGGCGGCCGCTCCGGCGCCCGCGCCGACGATGATCTCGACGTTTTTTTCAGGAGACCACGTTTGTGACTGCGCCGCGCCGTGCCCAGGTGATGACGCCCAAATCGCCAAAATCAATGCGATCGTCTTGCCTGAACTAATACCGCGTTTTATGCCCGACTGCTGCATGCTAAGCTCCTCTGGAGACAATTGCCGCATCGTTTTATATCGACCAAGGGATTAATCATGACTATAGAAGGCAAACCGCTTGGCCACGGGCTCTATTGGGAAGAAATGAAGCTGGGCTACAAATTCCACACCTTCGGACGCACCATCACCGAAGCGGATCTAGTGGGATTCATTGGGGCGACCGGCTTCAACGAGGTACTGTTCACGGACACCGAATTCCTGAAGACGGGGTCTGTCATCAAAGGGCGCGTGGTGCCGGCCATGCTTGTATATGCAATCGGCGAAGCGCTGCTGGTGCCTCTCATGCAGGGCACGGGACTCGCTTTTTTCAACGCGACCCTCGATGTCAAAGGCCCGACTTTCGTGAACGATACTTTGCATGTCGAAGGGGAAGTCATCGAAGCGCGCCTCACTTCCAAAGGAAAGAACGGCCTCATCCGGACGCTCAATAAAGTGATCAATCAGCACGGGGAGACGGTGCTGACATATAACCCGTTGCGCATGATCAAGGGCGGTCCCTGAACGAGCCGATTGGGTGAATCGATCATGGACGCACGCCGAATTTCGGCTTGCGTCCCAAATCCGTTTTGAGCCGCCCCTGCACCGCGTCGATGATGGTGCATAGATAGGGACGCGTCTCACGAGGATCGATCACGTCCTCCACAGCGAATGCTTCTGCAGTACGGAACGGAGACGCTACCGCTCTCAGCTCTGCTTCGAGCTCTTTCAGGCGCGACGCCGGATCGGCCGCATCGCGAATTTCGCGCCGGTAAGCGGCAGCGGCGCCGCCTTCGATTGGCAGTGATCCCCACTCGGCGGATGGCCACGCGATCTTGAAATCCAGCCCGTCGCGATCCCGCGTCGCCATGCCGGCCATGCCGTAGCAACGGCGAATTACCAGAGTAATGCTGGGCACGGTCGCCTGCATGCCAGCCATTGCGCAGCGCATGCCTTCGCGCAGGATGGCGTTCGCTTCCGCTTCCGGCCCGATGGTGACACCCGGCACATCGACAAAATAGATCAACGGGATGTGAAACGTGTCGCAAAGATCGATGAAGTGGCCCTGCTTGCGGGCGGCTTTAACGTCCATGATCCCACCGTGAAGCGGATTGTTGGCGATGATGCCGATGACGTTGCCGTTTAGTCTCGCCAGGCTGGTGATGACGCCGCGTCCGAACGTGGGCTGAATCTCGAACACCGAGCCCCGGTCCACCACGGTTTTGATAATTCTGCGCATGTCGTACGCGGAACGTCGTTCGCGCGGCACGATGTCGAGCAGCGCATCGTCGCAGCGGTCGACCGGATCGACGCAGGCAACCGAGGGCGGAAGCTCCCATACATTTTGCGGCATGTAGCTCAAAAACCGCTTGATCATTTCGAAGCACTCGGCCTCCGTGCCCGCGACATTGTCAATGGTGCCCGCGGTATCTACCGCGAGCTTCGATCCGCCCAGCTCTTCCTTCGCCGGCGAGGTTCCGAAAGCACGCTCAACCACGGGCGGGCCCGCCGCGAAAATCTGACTCGTGTCTTTAACCATTACGGACCAATGCGCCAGGACCGCCCTCGCGGCCGGTCCGCCCGCTGCCGTCCCCATGACCGCGCACACCACGGGCACGCATGACAGCAGATCGACTGACGTTTCGAACCCTTTCAGGCCGGAACCCGGAAACGCCGTATAGCCGCGCTGCCGAATGGAATCGACACTGCCGCCGGCGCCATCGATCAGATTGATAAGCGGAATCCGGTACTGGTAAGCAAGGTCTTCCACGAAGCCGCCGCGGCCTCCCTTGCGCCGGTCGCTGCCGGTCGCGATCCCGCCGCGCACGGTGTAATCCTCGCCACCGATCGCGATGGGACGGCCCCCGATCTTGGCGAGACCCATCACGTACGGTGAGGGCGTTATGCTTACGAGCTCGTTGTCGGCCGAATATGTTGCCTTGCCGGCAAGCTTGCCAATTTCTCTGAACGATTTCTTGTCGGCAATTTCATCGATGCGCTCGCGTATGGTCAGGCAGCCCCGTGCCCTGTGGCGCGCAACGGCCTCTTCACCGCCGAGATCATCCGCAAACTTGCGGCGGCGCTTGAGTTCCTCGACCTCTTTCTTCCACGACATGTTAAGACTCCTTCGATGCGTGCTTGCCGGATTTGACGGATTTCTTTCCGGGGGGCGCGCACAACACGATTTTCGCTTTTTCCAGATTCGATATCTCGTCTGCGCTCAGGCCAGCCAGCTCGCGCAATATGCGCTTGCTGTCCGCGCCAATGCGCCGGCCCGTATGGCGAAGCTTGCCCGGCGAGCCCGATAGTCTCGGCACTATCGCAGCCAAGGCCACCGGCCCGAGCTCCTCATCATCCACATAGGCAATGGTTTCGCGCGCGCGGTAGTGCGGATCCTCGAAAATGTCCGCGAGCGTAAATATCCGCGTCGCCGGCACCTGCGCATTTTGCAATGTCTCTTCGAGCGTCCGCATGTCATGTTGCGCGGTCCATTGCGAGATCTCGCTGTCGAGCGCGTCACGGTGTCTGGTTCGCGCGATGGCCGTGCTGAATCGTTCGTCTTTGGCGAGCTCGGGTTTGCCGATCGTTTCCATCAAGCGCTTGAAAATGGGGTTGCTGTTCGCAGCGATATGAATATGCCCGCTGTCCTTGGCGATGTAGAGATTATTCGGAGCGCTGCCAGTGCCGGGGCCCGTTCGATTGGCGACGATGCCCAGTTCCTTGAATGCAGCGATGTGCTGCTCCATCAGGCTGAATGCCGATTCGTAAAGCGCCGCATCGACGCTTTGTCCCTTGCCGGTCGTCTGCCGGTGCAAAAGCGCCATCAGGCCGCCGGCAAACCCGTACAGGCCCGTGATGTAATCGGTCAGTGAAACCGCGACCCGCGCCGGCGGGCGATCCGGGTCCCCGGTCAGATGGCGCAGTCCGCCAACGGCCTCGCAGATGATTCCATAGCCGGGACGCTTACTATAAGGGCCGGTCTGCCCGTAGCCGCTGATTCTGATCATGACCAGCGCCGGGTTGATGCGGGCAAGGTCTTCATAGCCAAGCCCCCATTTTTCGAGGCCCCCGGGGCGAAAATTTTCCACTACCACATCGCATTGGCTGACCAGCCGCTTGATGATGTCCTGTCCTTCGGGCGTGCGTAAATCAATCGAGATCAGGGATTTGTTCCTGAATATGCTGGCGGCGTACAGCGATTTACCTTTCGACTGGCTGCCGATCGAGCGGATGTCGTCACCAATAAGTGGCTCGACCTTTATCACTTCGGCGCCGAAGTCGGCGAATAGCCGGCCGCAAAACGGTCCGGCTACCGTCGAGCCGAGCTCGAGCACGCGGAAATTCGTCAGCGGACCGCTGCTTTCACATGCGCTCATGGATTTTTCGAAGCTTTCAGACTGCAGATTGAATGCGAATAATAGCCGAACTGCGCACGCCATGGCGGTGGCACACCCGGTCGTGCCCGGCACCGTTCGCTGCGGGATAAAAAAAGCTGCGGTCGTCCGCGATGGGTAGTCCGCGACGGTCACGCCTGCATCGCAAAAATTCGGTATGCTCTCACGAGGCAGCCGAGTTGAACGCGCCGCTGCTGGTTCAAAAGCAGGTCGCTCACAAATCACTGAAAGCAAGGAGGCACTACGTGCGACTTAACCGCCCATGGCATCCCGGCGCGCTCGCGCTATGTTCGATCGCCGCCGTCACGGGCCCGGTAAATTCATTCGCCGCCTATCCCGAGCGTCCCGT
>Ga0068867_100003171_pt1 | contig 11601 bp, 10 predicted proteins | sample KBSMisM32_FD_65649 | JGI IMG/M metagenome (GOLD analysis project Ga0068867, IMG submission 65649) | Miscanthus rhizosphere microbial communities from Kellogg Biological Station, Michigan, USA - KBS Miscanthus M3-2 | ecosystem: Host-associated > Plants > Roots > Rhizosphere > Soil ...
GTCAGCATGAGGAACATCCCGAACGATCCGACAACGGAGAGGGCCACCGCAAGGTAGGCACCTGCACGGGACCGGTCTGTCAGGATCCACAGCGGCAGCAGCGGCTGGGCGATCCGGGTCTGCCGGACCAGGAAAGCGGACACCAGCGCGACGCCGACCGCCGCCGGGGCGAGCACCGGCCCGGAGGCCCAGCCCTCGGTGGCGGCGCGGGCGCAGCCGAGCACGATCGCGACCAGGCCGGTCGTGACCAGGGCACCGGAGACGGTGTCGAGGCGCGCCTCGGGGTAGCCGCCGTCGCGGGGGAGCACGGCGCGGCCGGCGACGGACGCGCCCACGGCGACGGCGACGTTGACGAACAGGCACCAGCGCCAGCCGGCGTACTCGGTGAGGACGCCGCCGAGCAGCAGTCCGACCGCTGCGCCGCTCGAGGCGACGGCGCCGTACACGCCGAACGCCCGGGCCCGCTCGCGCGGTCCGGTGAAGGTGGTCGCGACCAGCGACAACGCGGTCGGGGTCAGGATCGCGGCGAAGCCGCCCTGGAGTGCGCGACCCACGACCAGGGTGCCGAGGTCCGGCGCGAAGCCCGCGAGGGCGGACGCCGCCCCGAACCCGGCGAGGCCGACCAGGAACGCTCGCCGGCGGCCGAACCGGTCGGCGACCCGGCCACCGAGCAACAGCAGCCCCGCCAGCGTGCATGTGTAGGCGGTGAGGACCCAGGTCCGGTCCGCGTCGCCGAAGCCGAGGTCCTGCTGCGCGGAGGGCAGCGCGATGTTCACGATCGTGGCGTCCAGCGCGACCATGAGCTGGGCGACGGCGATCACGACCAGCGCCGCCCAGCGTTTGTCGCGGCCGGTGGTCCGGCTGGACCCCCGGACGGGTCTGGGCTTCGTGGTAGCGGTGGTCATCTCTGCTCCCTGCAAACGGAGGAAATCTCTCCGGTTGACGATAGGCACGAGTGCGACCTCGACGCAAGGGATCCGGAGGAAATTGCTCCGGTTTGTTAGGCTGACTCCGTGGAGGGACAGGCGACCCGGCTTCGTGCCGACGCGCGGCGCAACCAGGAGCAGGTGCTGCAGGCGGCGCGGGACCTCTTCGTGGAGCGCGGGATCGACTGCCCGCTGGAGGAGATCGCGCGCCAGGCACAGGTCGGGATCGGCACGCTGTACCGCCGGTTCGGCGACCGCGACGCGTTGGTGCGGGCGGTGCTGGTCGACGCCCTGGAGCTGTCGCGGGCCTCGGCGGAGGCGGCGATCGAGGGGGAGGGCGACGGTCTCGACGGCCTCGCCCGCTACCTGCGCGACATGCTCGACGTGCGGGTCTCGGCCGTGATCCCGCTCGCGCTGGACCGGATGCGGGACCCGGCGTTCGACGAGCCGCGTGAGGCTTCCGCGCACGCGGTCGAACGGCTGGTCGAGGCCGCCCACGACGACGGCAGCCTCGCCCGGGCGGTGAGCTTCGGCGACGTCGGCACGCTCCTGGTCCGGCTGTCCCGGCCGCTCCCCGGACCGGTCGACGCCGAGCTGGACAACCGGCTCGCGCACCGTCACCTCGACCTGGTGCTCGCCGGGCTGCGCGCGCCCGATGCGGTGCTCGAGGCCGAAGGCCCGTCCCGGGCGGACCTGCACGACGCCGGCTCCTGACCGCCGCACCGGTGGTCCGCCTCCTCCGGGCTCTCCCTGGAGCGCTCGTCATCGTGGTCTCGGCATGTCACTCGTCACGGTTGGATGACAATTCGCGACCACGGAAGCGCTTGTGTTGCCTTCACAACCTTGGCGTGGCCATGCTGCGACCCGTTGTCGAATGAGGAGACCTTGAATGAAGCGACACCGAATCAGTCGTCTCGGGACCGTGTGCAGCGTTCTGCTGCTGTTCGCCGGTATCGCGGTCACCGCGCAGCCGGCGTCGGCGATCGTCGATGGCCAGCGCGACGAGGTGCACACCAACGTCGGCCTGGTTCGGTTCACCCTTCCATCGGGTCGAGCCCGCTGCTCCGGCACGCTGATCTCACCGACGGTGGTGCTCACGGCGGGCCACTGCACAGGGGACACGGCCGACAGCCCGGCGACGAACGTGTTCGTCTCGTTCAACACCGACCTCGCCCTCGACCCGCTGGCACCCGGCATCACGCCGCAGGAGCGCGCAGCGCGCGCCGCGAACTACATCACCGGCACCGCGCACCCCGATCCCGGCTGGGACGGCAAGCTGTCGATCTCCAAGCAGCACGACCAGGGTGTCGTGGTGCTCGACGCGCCGGCCGCCACCAAGTGGCCGGGCATCAAGCCGGCACCGCTGCTGCCGGTCGGCACCCTGGACGCCAACCAGGGGTCGCTCAAGAACCGCACGTTCACCCTGGTCGGCTACGGCGTCGACATTGGTGCGAAGAAGGCGCAGATCGTGGTCACGGAGCGGCGGTCCACCACGTCGCTCCTCAAGAACGTGCAGACCGAGGTGGTCACGTTCCAGATGAACGCCAACAACTCGACCGCCGAAGGCGGCTCCTGCTTCGGCGACTCGGGCGGGCCGGCGTTCCTCGGCCAGTTCGTGGTCGGTGACTCCTCCTTCGTGAACTCGCTCACCTGCAACGCGACGGGCGGCTACCAGCGGGTCGACACGGCGTACTCGCGAGCCTTCCTGAACAAGTTCCTCTGACGTCCGGGAACGGCATGCCGGGTCTCACCGACCCGGCATGCCGAGCAGGAACTGCTTGAGGATCGGCCCGGCCGTGCCGGATCCGGACTCGCCGTCCTCCACGAAGACCGCGACCGCGAGGTCGCCGTGGATCGCGATCATCCAGGCGTGCGTGCGCAGCGGCGCCCTCTGCCCATACTCCGCGGTGCCGGTCTTGGCGAGCACAGGCGCGCCAGGCAGGTCGGCGAGCAGCCGGCCGCTGCCGTCGGTGACGACCGCACGCATCAGGTCGCGGAGCCGGCCGGCCTCCCCGCCCGTGAGCGGCTGGGCCGGGTGCGCCTCGCCCGCAGCGGGCTCGTGGTCCGGCAGCAGCCGCGGCACGACGACCGCGCCCTTCTCGACCGACGCGGCGACGGTCGCCATGGTCAGCGGTGAGGCCTGCACCTTGCCCTGCCCGATCAGGTCGGCGGCACCCTCGGTCTCCGAGCCGGCCGGCGGCGCCGAACCGAAGTACGCCGGGAACCCGAGGTCGTGGTCGACGCCGAGGCCCAGCGCCTCGGCCGCGCCGGTGAGCGTGTTCCGACCGAGCCGGTCGCGCTGCCCGATCACCGCGGTGTTGCACGAGTTGGCGATCGCGGTGCGGAACGGGATTCGGCCGAGCTCGGACGGCGGGTAGTCGTCGTAGTTCTTGAACCGCTTGCCGTCGACGGTCACGGTGGGCGGACAGTCCACCAGCGTGGACGGCGTGACCCCGGATCGCAGCAGGGCGAGGCTGCTGACGATCTTGAAGGTCGAGCCGGGTGCGTAGCGCGCGTAGGTGGCCGTGTTGTAGCCGTTCGAAGCCGGCCCGCTCGCGGCGGCGAGGATGTCGCCGGTCGAGGGCCGGACCGCGACCAGCGCGCTCGGAGAGGTGGTGCCGGCGAGCGCGCGTTCGGCGAGGTTCTGGGCGCGCACGTCGAGGGTGGTGGTGAGCGCCGTGCCGGACTTGGGGTCGGTCCGGAACAGCTCCGTCGGCTCGGTCGCGGCGTCCCTTCCGAGCAGGTCGACCCGGACGCCGGGACTGCCGCCCAGCTCGTCTTCGTACCGCGCCTGGAGACCGCTGAGCCCGACCTGGTCGGCCGCGGAGAGCGTGCCCTTGCTCTCCTTCACCATCTCGGCGGTCGGTGTCCCGACCGTGCCGAGGATCGGCGCGGCGAACGTGCGCGTCGGTGCCAGCGGGAGCTTTGCCTTCACCATGGCCGCCCCGTCGATCGCTCGCACCGCGTCGTCCTTGGGCGCGTCGGGGCTGCCGCTGCGCAGCGTGATCGCCTCGACGAAGGCCTTCTCGCCTGCCTTGCGGACCCGCTTCGCGAAGCCGGCCGGATCGACGCCGACCAGGGTCGCGAGGGCGCGCGCCGACGCCACCGCGTCTCCGTGAGGCACGTGGACCTTGTCGATCCCATAGCGGACGACGTCGCGCGGGGTCACGATCTTCGCGCCGTGCGCCCCGAGGATGTCGCCCCGCGGGGCGACCAGGGTGTTTGCCTGCAGGGTCTGTCCGGGCTTCAGCCTCGGGTGCACGAGCGAGGGTCTCCAGACCACGTGCCAGGCGTCGCCGGCCTTCTCCAGCGTCATCGGCGAGCGTGTGGTCCACGTCCTGCCCGCGACGTCCCAGTGCCAGGTCAACGTGGCGGTCGCGCTGTCGCCGTGCTCCTCGACGTCACTCGCGGTGGCCGTGCTCGGCACCTGGTCCATGCCGTCGAGCATCGCCGCGAGGTCGGTCGTGGCCCGCTTCGCGTCCGGTCCGGTGAACTCGACCGTGTGCACGTCGTGCCTGCCCAGCGCCCGCGCGGCCGCGTCGGCGGTCGGCTGCGGGTCGGGGCCGCCGAAGCCACAGCCGGCGAGGCCGATGGCGAACCCCACGACCAGGACTCCCCCGAGAGCACGACGCATGTCCTGATCCTGCCGCATCGGTTCACGCGCTCGCGGGGTCGGTCTCGTCGCGGATCCAGCGCGCCATGCCGGGGAGCGTGAACCGCAGCCGGCCGCGCCCGGACGCCTCGATCACACCGCGGTCGATCAGCCGCGCCCGCGGGACGCTGATCGCCCGGGACTCCCGCCCCATCGCCGCGGCGACGTCGGCCCGCGTCACCACCTCGGTGCCGCGGACCGCGAGGCCGGCCATCGCCGCCATCAGGTCGCGCTCGAGCTGGGGGGCGCTGTCCCAGCGGGCGCGGTACATCGCAGCCAGCTGGGCGTCGATCTCGGTCTCGCCGGCGCGGACGTCGGCGACGGTGAGCGTGTCGCCCGCCGCCGGGGTCGCTGCCTGCCAGGTGGTGTGGCCCACGAGCTGGAGGAAGTAGGGGTAGCCGTCGCCGAACGCGAGCGCCCGGCGCAGCGCGTCGTCGGCCCAGTGCACGCCGAGCTCCTCCGCGGGGCGGGCGAGCACGAGCCGCGAGTCGTCGGCGTCGAACCTGTCCAGGGGCACGAACTCGCTGCGCTCGCCGAACGTCGCGGCCCGGGTCAGCATCTCCGGCGTCGAGGGGAGTCCGGCGGCCATCACCGCCAGCGGGTTGTCGGCCCGGGCGCCGGCGAGGTTCTGCACCGCGTTGAGCAGCACCGCCAGCTCCGCGAACGGCGCCGCGTGCACCTCGTCGACGAGCACCAGCAGGCCGGCGCCACCGCTGCGTCGTACCAGCGTGGCGGCCTCGTGGAGCAGGTCCTCGACCGCGCCCACGGCGCCGACCGGCAGCTCGCGGTCGCTGCGTCGAAGGTCCACGTCGGCGCCGACCTTGAGCCCCGCCACGCCGAGCTCGATGCCGAGCCTGGACACCGAGGCGGCCCACCGGCGCTGCGCCTTGCGGTCGATCGCCGGCGCGGCATCCAGCGCCCGATGCACCGAGTGCACGAGCTCAGGCACCAGCCGACCGCCCTTCGCGCAGGAGAGCCAGGCGGTCACGAAGCCCAGCTCCACGGCCTGGGACTGCGCCTCGCGCAGCAGCGAGGTCTTGCCGAGACCGCGCGGAGCATGTAGCACGAGCAGTCGGCCGCTCATCTCCCCGAACGTGTGCACACGGCCGAGGTGATCCCGGATCCGCGCCTGCTCGCCGACCCGGCCGACCAGGACCCGGGGCAGCTCGCCGGGTGAGAACGGGCTGGACAGCGGCGCCGGCGGCGGGCTGGCGGCGGGCATGGACACTCCAGATCGTTTGAGATACTCGGAATCTGTATAACAAGTGTCACCGACACGAGCGGGCCATGGCCCGAGGAATCGCCGAGGGGGCGTTTCGCGTTGTGCGGGGTGCGGGCAGCGCAACCAGCGCCGCGCGGAACAGACCGAGGAGAGACATGACCACCCTGAGCGACTTCACCGCGAACACCCTGGCCGGCCAGGAGCAGCCGCTGAGCGCGTACGACGGCAAGGTGGTGCTCGTGGTCAACACCGCCTCGGAGTGCGGCTTCACCCCGCAGTACCAGGGCCTCCAGGAGCTGCACACGAAGTACGCCGACGACGGTTTCGCCGTGCTCGGCTTCCCCTGCAACCAGTTCGGCGGCCAGGAGCCGGGCGGCGCCGAGGAGATCGGCGCGTTCTGCGAGCAGAACTACGGCGTCACGTTTCCGCTCTTCGAGAAGGTCGACGTCAACGGCGACCGGGCGCACCCGCTCTTCCAGTGGCTTCGCCAGGAGAGGTCCGGGCTGATGGGCAGCGCGATCAAGTGGAACTTCACCAAGTTCCTGGTCGGCCGGGACGGCACCGTCCGCAAGCGCTACGGCTCGACCACCGCGCCCGAGAAGATCGCCGCCGACATCGAGAAGGCGCTCACCGACTGACCTACGATCGGCCGTACGGCCCGGTCGCGGCGCACACGTCCTCTACGCCGGTGCGGGGCTCGCTCAGACGTGTGTGCCGGCCATGACCCGGGCGGCGCGCACGAGCGCGGCGTTGTCGCGCGCTTGCGTGCCGTCGGGCAGCTCGAGCGTGTCCTCGAGCCCGATCCGGGTGTCCAGGCTCAGCCGCACCGCGTAGTGGTATGCCGGCCACGCGCTGGTGCCGGTGCCGTGCAGCAGCACCGGGAGCTCGGTGCGTCCACGCAGCCGGTCGAGCATGTCGTCGGCCGTCTCGTGGACGTCGTCCTCGGTCATCCCGTCGGCAAGCTCGAGCAGCACCCGGACGTGCTTGTCGCGCAGGGGTGAGTCCAGCCAGGCGTCGATCGCGTCGGCGGACCAGAGCCCCGCCTCGACTCCGATGTCCTGCTCGAGCAGGGCGCGGGCGACCTCGTTGGCCCCCTGCTCGTGCCAGTTGACAGAGGCGAAGTCGGGCCGCTCCCGCCAGGCCATGATCTGGTCGCGGCGTCGCTCCGGGTCGCGCTGCGCCCAGGCGCCGGTGGTGACGCCCACGCCGACCCCGGGGGCCGCGGCGCGCACGGCCCGCACCGCGTCACCGACGTGCCGCGGGTCGAGCGTGTCGTGACCATCGGGCAGCTTCGCGTGGAAGTGGACGGCGCCCGCCCCCGCCGCCTGCGCGTCGGCTGCGGCGCGGGCGATCTCTTCCGGCGTCACCGGCAGCGCCGGGTGCTCGACCGCGAGCCGTGGCCCGTTCACGCAGCACTTGAGGAGCATCCCGCCACGGTACGTCGAGACCCCACGCCTGCCTCCACCCAGATTGGTGAAATGGCCGCACTGCGCTCCGGAACCCAGCCGGACCTCCCCCTCACACCCACAGATTGTCGTGTGCCGCGTAGAACGCGTCCCGTTCCTCGTCGCTCATGGTCAACCCCTCGCCCAGCTTCCGAAGCGTCTCGAAGTACTCCTCCCGCGGCGCCCCCGGTGTGAACAGCAGCAGCATGGACGCGGTCGCTCCCGAGTCGTTCCGGAAGCCGTGGATCCCGCCGGGCGGCACGTGCGCGAAGTCGCCGGCACGGGTCTCGACCCAGTCCCCTCCGTCGTAGATGGTCACGGTGCCGTCGAGGATGAAGAACGACTCCGAGATGGTGCGGTGGAAGTGCGGGTCGGGGCCGGTGCGCCCGGTGCCGAAGTTCCAGCGGTAGAGCCCGAACGCGCCGCTCGTGTTCCCGCCGGTCGCGAGGTAGTCGACCGTGCCGCCGTTGCGGTACTCGAGGTCGTGCGGTGCGTCAGTGCGCCGGATCGACGCGCTCTGCTCGCCGTTGGTGCCGTGGTAGACGGGGTCCGGGTAGGTCATCGCTCTCGCTTCCGTGTCGGTACGTCGCCGGGCACCTGGGCCGCGAACCCGGCGATCAGCATGTCGACGCCGAAGCCGAACCGCTCGTCGCTCGAGCCGGCCATCATCACGCCTGTGGTGCGTGCCAGGTACGGGAAGCGGTCGGCCGGCATCGCCGCGAAGGTCGCATGCACCTCGTCGACGAACTCGGCGCCGACCTCCTCCGGGTCGCGTCCGCTCCCGTCGTCGAACCGCTGCTGCATCAGCCAGCCCTCGAAGGCGTCGGCGGCGACGTACAGGGCCAGGATGTCCAGCGACCAGGCCGCGACCTTGTCCGGGACGCCGCCCTCGATCATCGCGCCGAGGACGCGCTCCGTGCCCTCCAGCATGGCGTTGCCGCTCGGGATGTGGGCGAAGCTGAGCCGGGCGGCGTCGCCGTGCCGCTGGAAGATCCTGCGCGTCTGGAAGGCGAAGCCGCGGACGACCTCCTGCCAGGTGTCACCCTCGGGGACGACGATCTCCTCGATGATCCGCTCCAGCACGCAGCGGAGCAGCTCCTCCTTGTTGGCGACGTACGCGTAGAGGCTCGCCGGACCGGTGTCGAACTCCGCCGCGACACGACGCATCGAGACCGCCTCGGTGCCCTCCTCGTCGACGATCCGGAGCGCGACGTCGACGATCGAGTCCAGGCTCAGGGGGCGCCGGCGCCTGGCGCGGGCGGCCTTGGCGCGGGCCCGCTCGACGCGGCCGGGGGCTGGCGTGGGAGGAGTCATCGCGGTTCATGCTACTTGACACGAACACTGTTCGCGCGTAGAACAGTGTTCGTCCAGGGTACGAACACTGTTCGAAACGAGGAAGCGATGTCCACCACCCGCACCACCACCCCGGCGTCCGTGGCGTACGCCCTGCGCTGGCCCGCACTCTTCGTGATCCTGGCCGGCGAGGTGATGGACCTCCTCGACGCGCTGATCACCTCCATCGCCGGGCCGACGATCGTGCGCGACCTCGGCGGCGGCGAGACCCTGATCCAGTGGCTCGCTGCGGGCTACACGATCGCGATGGCCAGTGGCCTGCTGATCGGCGGACGGCTCGGCGACATCTACGGCCGGCGCCGGATGTTCATGCTTGGCATGGCCGGCTTCACCCTGATGTCACTGGCCTGCGCGCTGGCGCAGGCGCCGGAGATGCTGATCGTCTTCCGGGTGCTCCAGGGCCTGGTCGGCGCCGTGATGCTGCCGCAGGGGCTCGGCATGATCAAGGAGATGTTCCCGCCCGACGAGATCGCGGGAGCGTTCGGCGCCTTCGGCCCGATCATGGGGCTCTCCGCCGTCGGCGGGCCGATCCTGGCCGGCTGGCTGGTCGACGCGGACCTCTTCGGCTGGGGCTGGCGGACGATCTTCGCGATCAACATCCCGATCGGGGTGGTCGCGCTCCTCGTCGGGGCCCGGGTGCTGCCTCCGTCCCGCCCGAACCCGTCCGTGCGCATCGACCTCACGAGTGCCGCGATCGCGTCCGGCGCGATGGTGCTGCTGATCTACCCGCTGATCCAGGGCCGTGAGCACGGCTGGCCGCTGTGGTCCTACCTGATGATCGCTGGCGGGGTCGCGATGTTCGCGCTGCTCGCCGTGGTGGAGCGGCGGCGCGACCGGGCCGGGCTCTCCACGCTGGTGACGCCGTCGCTGTTCGGCAAGAAGGCGTTCACCAGCGGCCTCGCGACCGGGATGGCGTTCTTCGGCGCGCTGCTCGGGATGAGCATCGTCTTCACGCTGTTCGTCCAGTTCGGTCTCGGCTACAGCCCGTTCAAGGCCGGCATGGCGGGGATCGCGCAAGCCGCCGGGATGGTGGTCGGCTTCGTCGTCGCCCAGCCGCTCAACGTCAGGCTCGGTCGGACCCTGATGCATCTCGGTGAGGGCCTGACCGCGGCCGGCTTCGCGGGCTTCGTGCTCACGCTCCAGTGGGCGGGCGATGGCATCGGGATCCCGGCGATGGCTCCGTCCCTGGCCGTGGTCGGGCTCGGCATGGGTCTCGCGATGGCTCCGTTCTTCGACATCGTGCTGGCCGGGGTCGAGGACCATGAGTCGGGCTCGGCCTCCGGGGTGCTGACGTCCGTGCAGCAGCTCGGTGGCGCCTTCGGGATCGCGGTCCTCGGCACGACGTTCTTCCACGTGCTCGACAGCAGCGACGCGACCACCCGCGTCGGGGCCTTCCGCGACGCCGCAGGCGCTTCGATGTGGGTCGCGGCCGGTCTGCTCGTGCTCGCCTTCGTGCTCACGTTCATGCTCCCGATGAGGGCCCGCGAGGACGAGCAAGCGCTTGACAAGATGGCGACATGAGGTTCATCGCAGAGCAGCACACCAACGCCCTCCGCGAACGGCGGAGGCGGCCGTGAGCATCCGTGAGGCGACCGCGGCCGATGTCCCCGACATCCTGCGCCTGGTGCGCGACCTGGCCGAGTACGAGCGCGAGCTGGACAAGGTCGAGGCCACCGAGCAGGACTTCCGGCGGCTGATGTTCCCCGACGAAGGCCCAGCGACGGCGTTCGGCCACGTGGCCGAGGTCGACGGCGAGGTGGTCGGGATGGCGCTCTGGTACGTGACGTTCTCCACCTGGACCGGTGGCAACGGGATCTGGCTCGAGGACCTCTACGTCGGGCCCGAGCACCGCGGTTCCGGCCTGGGCCGCGACCTCCTTGCGGCGCTCGCGCGGATCTGCGTGGAGCGCGGGTACCAACGGCTCGAGTGGTGGGTGCTGGACTGGAACGAGCCGAGCATCGGCTTCTACCGGAGCCTGGGCGCCGCGCCGTACGACGAGTGGACGACGTACCGGCTGGGCGACGACGCGCTGGTTGCGTTGGCGGGGGCCACCGACTGAGGCTGCGGGTTCGTCGTGGGAACTGCGGGTTCCCCACGGTATGCCGGGATGACTGCGGCGAATCGGACACGGCCGTGCGCTCCCCATGACGAGCCTGCGCTCCCCACGGTGTGCCCATCGTGGGGAGCGCGTGTTCGGCTGCATACCGTGGTGAAACCCCAGCCCCAGCCCCAGCGCCAACCCCCAGCGCCAACACCCGCGCGCCGAGCCCACCCCGAGCACCCTCAACCCCGGGCCGCCCGGTAGCGGTCCAGCGCCACGCGCCGCTCCTCGGCGTGGTCCACGATCCGCCGCGGGTAGCCGTGGTCGTAGCCCTCGTCGTGCTCCCACGGCTCGTGCGTTGCCTTGTCCCCGAGGTGCGCCAGCTCCGGCACCCAGCGGCGCACGTAGTCGCCGGTCGGGTCGAACTTCTTGCCCTGGGTGACGGGGTTGAACACGCGGAAGTACGGCGCCGCGTCGGTTCCGGTGCCGGCCACCCACTGCCATCCGTGGTTGTTCGACGCGACGTCGCCGTCGAGCAGGTGGTCCAGGAAGTGCCGGGCGCCGAGAGGCCACCAGGCGTGCAGGTCCTTCGCGAAAAAGCTGGCGGTGACCATGCGCACCCGGTTGTGCATCCAGCCGGTCGCGCGCAGCTGGCGCATCCCGGCGTCCACGATCGGGAAGCCGGTGCGGCCCTCGCACCACGCGTCGAACGCGTCGCCGGGGTCGTCGTAGCGCATCCCCGCGAGCTCCTCCCGCAGGTCGTGCCACGCGGACTCGGGACGGTGCCAGATCACGTCGGCGTAGAACTCGCGCCAGGCCAGTTCGTCGATGAACGTCGCGGCGTCCTTGCTCCGGCGTCCGGCGAGGTCGGCGAGCAGCGTGCGCGGGTGCACCGCCCCCACCTTGAGGTGCGGCGAGAGCCCGGACGTCCCGGCCTGCGCGGGCAGGTCACGAGCGGTCGC
>Ga0068867_100003192_pt1 | contig 11554 bp, 7 predicted proteins | sample KBSMisM32_FD_65649 | JGI IMG/M metagenome (GOLD analysis project Ga0068867, IMG submission 65649) | Miscanthus rhizosphere microbial communities from Kellogg Biological Station, Michigan, USA - KBS Miscanthus M3-2 | ecosystem: Host-associated > Plants > Roots > Rhizosphere > Soil ...
GCTCGAGGAGCTGCTGGCGGAGGGGACTGTGCCTGCTGGGGGCGCACCTTGCGTGCCACCGGCGGAGATGGGCGGTCTCGAGTGGACTGCCGGTGTCACGCAAGCCGCGCCTGGATTGGCATGCACAGTCCCCTCCGCCAGCAGCTCCTCGAGCAGATTCTTCACGTCATCGAACAAGCGCGGCCATTGGTCGAAGCGGTCGCGCGCCGCGACCGCGATCTCGGCTTGCAAATTCGTCGCGCGCTGAGCAGCGTCGCTCTGAACGTCTCGGAAGGCTTCGGCTCCACCGCGGGCAATGCCCGTCTGCGCTTTGAAAGCGCTCGCGGCTCGCTGTATGAAGCGCAGGCGGGGCTGCGAGTCGGCGTCGCCTGGGGGTACCTGTCGGCCGAGGATTGCGCCCAGGTGCTCGGGGCGATCGATCGGCTCGGCGCACGCGTATTTGGCCTCAGCCGGCGCTGAGCGCCAGCGGCGAGAGGCTGCCTCCGCGCGCTCAACGCCCGGAGGCCACTGCGTCCGGCGCACCGCCCTGAGCAACACCGCCCTGAGCAACACCGTCCTGAGCAACACCGTCCTGAGCAACACCGTCCTGAGCAACACCGTCGGGCGTGTGACGCAGGGAGACGGAATTGATGCAGTAACGCTGATACGTGGGCGCGGGGCCGTCGGGGAAGACGTGGCCCAGGTGGCCGTCGCAACGCGAACAGCGGACCTCCACCCGCCGCATGCCGTACGAGCGGTCCTCGATCTCCGTGACCACGCCCTCGCTGACGGTCTGCGTGAACGAGGGCCAGCCCGTCCCGGACTCGAACTTGTCGCCCGAGCGAAACAGCGGCTGATGGCAACCCGCGCAAGTGTATACGCCGGGCACCTTCGTCCCGACGAAGCAGCCCGTGTGGGGCCGCTCGGTGCCGTGGCCCCGCAGCACTGCGAACTCTTCCGGAGTGAGCCGGGCCCGCCACTCCGCTTCGCTGAGCACCAATTTTTCGACCATGCCGGCATGGTTGGCCCAACCGACGCCGATCGCAAGCCGTTTTAGGGCTCTGTCGGCGTCAGTCAGGCAGGCCGGGCACCGCGAGCGTCACTCCCGCGAGACCGTACCGGTGTGTCAGTAAGGAAAGCCCGGAATGTTCAGTTCGACGGAGAACACGCCACCCTCCGTGCCCTGAGTGAGCGATGTCACAAAGAGTGTGGTTCGGTTCGGGCCTCCGAAGGCCATGTTGGTGATGTCGCGATCGAACGACTGCGGACCACCGAAACGGCCCAGCTCGTTGCCCGTCGGATCGAAGACTCGAATCAAGCGCCTGAAGTGCTCAATCGTGTAGACATTGCCAGCGCAATCCACCGCCATGCCATCGGGGGTCTGCAGAGCGTCAGACAGGTTGATCGTAGTGCCAGCACTCGTGGCGCCGTCCGCCGCCACCGCATAGCGCCGAAATCCGCTGGCCGACGTGACGTATAGCGTGTTGCCGTCCGGCGACAGAGTGACGCCGTTCGGATTGCTGAGGGTGTCGTCGACCACAGTGGCCGCACCTTGCGGCGGGATGCGATAGACCCGTGTGCCTCCCTGCGGGTTGCCGGGTGCCTGAAATGTCGGGTCGGTAAAGTAGACATTGCCATCGTTCCGCTGGACGAGATCGTTGGGAGAATTGAAGCGTGTTCCGTTGAATGTTTGCGCCCCAACCTGCCCGCGCGCCCCGCCGGGTAGCGCAAAGGTCGAAATCGCACCGACGTCGTGAGTGGCGGCGATCAGGTTCCCCTGGGCATCGACTGCAAGACCATTGCTGCCCGTATTCTGGATGACACCGCGTTCGAACATGCCACCGGGTACGAAGCGGTTGATGCGGGACGGCGGCGGATTGTTCCCGCCGCCGATCTCGGAGAAGTAGAGCGCGCCGTTTACCCAGACCGGCCCTTCGAAGTTGAAGAAGTTGTTCTCGCCCACTGAGAACAACTTCGACACCATTGGTGTTGCCGGCAGCGGGGTGCGGAACGGGCCCTGCGGGCAGAGCTCCACTCCCACCCGTCCGACTCCGGTGACGCCATCGTCGTTCGGCGGGGGAGGGTCGGCCGGAGGAGTATTCACCGGAGTGCCGCCGCCTGCGCCCGCAGCGCCGCCGCCCGCATTTGCCCCGCCCCCGGCACTCGTGCCGCCCGCAACGCCTCCCACGTTGACGTTGCCTTCGCTGCCGCCCTGCCCGTTGTTGCCCGTGCCGGAGCTGCCCGTGCTGGCGCTCGCCCCTGCCTGCCCGTTTGACGCTGGGGTTGCGGGGTTGTTCATGGCCGGGGTCGACGTGGCAGTGCTCCCCCCGGCGCTCGGAAATGCGGGCAACTCGGCCCGGTCATCGTCCCCGGAGCCGCCCGCGCCGCTGCAGCCAACGACGAAGCCGACCGCAATGGCGAGGAGCCGATACGATTGACTTGCCATGATGAAGCGACGCGTTTTCGTCACGTTGGGCAAGGGTAAATGCACACTCATAGCCGAAGCATGGCGGGAAACAACCGGTGACGTCGAGTGTGTCTCCAAAGATCGCGGCTGGAAACGGTGTTCCGTGCCGGCTGCTCCGTGCATGGGCCATTCCGTCGTGGGACAGCTAGCGCGATTGAGGCCTTGGGTCGCGAACGCTCGGCGCCTTCAGTGCCTGGTTCTTGCCCGAGATGTGACGTCGAGCTTCGCGGCACGGTGAGCGGCCACGCGCACCCCGTTGCCCGGGTTTGAAAGCGCCTCCCCGAGTCCGAACGCTGAACGGCCGGACTGTTCTTCGAACTCGTTCGCTCATGTCTCCCAGAGCCGTCCGAGGCGGCTGAAGCAGAGCGCCCGTCGGACCATGCGGCGCGCGCCCATCTCCTTACCCCGACAGCCGGCCCCGCAGCCCAGCCTCGGTCGTGACTGGCAGCGAACGCACGCTGCGCGTGTAGCCCTCCGGCACGCGACAGTCGATCAAGCGCCGAGGTTGCAAATGCCGTCGCGACTTGGCATTGGCGTTCCAGCAAACTCGTTGTCTCACGTGCAGGCCATCCGCCAGGAGCCGCGTGCAGCTCGACATCTGCGTCGCGGTCCCAGCTTCCCAAGCGGGAAATACCCCCGTCGCTTCCGGGTTCTCCTTTGCGCAACCACTCGGGTCTGGCAGGCGATACCTACCGTGCGGTCCCGCCGCGCAGCTCGGGAGGGCGATCTTGAACTCGAAGAAAAAACGGTCGACGGTCGCGCTGGTCGGACTGCTCATCGGAGCCTCGGCGTGCGAAGGCAAGCACAGGCCCTGGCCCCCGGAGGGACCGGACGCTTCGTCGTCGATCACACAAGATAACCCGTCGACTCGGACACCAGAGGTCACGCAGCCCGCTCTCACCCCTGACCCGAGAGTCTCTCCGGCGGAGGTGATGGGTGATGGCGCCCTTCTACCGCAGCAGCCCGACACTCCGTCGAGCCTCGGACCCAACACCAGGGGTCCTTTGGATGCCGCAGATGCTGCTGCAGACGCGGCCGCCATGACGCCGCTGGACGACTGCCCCAACGCGGGAGAGCAGTGCGATCCGCCGTCCGGCGGTGGCGAGACGCCAACGCTTGGTCCAGGAGCTGCCTGCGGTACGCCAGGTGTTGCCGCGTGCGGCAGCGGGCTTGCGTGCAAGGCGTGTAACGGCGGCGGCAACCAATGCACACCCGCAGCGCAATGCTGCGGTGGCTGTCCGGGAAACCAAACCTGTGACGATGGTACCTGTGGCTGTACCGGTCTGCAGATCGACTGTGGCGGAGGCCTGTGCATCCCAAACGCGGCCGACGTCTGCTGTCCTGCCATGCCGGCCTGCAGCAACGCCCGCCCCTTCTGCGACAGCCGTGACAACATCTGCAAGGAGTGCCTGCAGAACGGCCAGTGCACGAGCGGGCCAGCGGGTACCACGGGAACGTGCACTAACAATACCTGCCGCTATGCCTGCAATCAGCAGGCGGGCCTCAAGGACTGCGGCAACACTCGCTGTGTGCCCGCCAGCGGATGCTGCAGCGACAGCGACTGCGACCCCTGCAGCAGCTGCTCAGCTGGTGCCTGTCGTCCGCTCGCCGCCGGGACACCTGATCGCTGCCCAGGGGCGCAGGATGTCTGCGATGGCCAGCAGCGCTGCATCTCACAACGCACTTTGGGCCAAGCTTGCGGACAAGCCAATGAGGTCTGCACGCAAGGCGGTTGCACGCAGGGGCGCTGCTGTCCTGGCGCCTGCCTGCAAGGATGTCGTGCAGATGGCACCTGCGCTTGCCCGGCTGGCGCCACATTTCAGAACGGAAGTTGCCGCTCACCGAACGGCTCGCCGTGCGCGGTCAACGCCGATTGCATCGGCAATGATTGCACGCAATGGCTCGCCGACTTTGACTTGGATGGATTCGGCACGGGACCGACCGCGACCAGCTCAGTCACTCAATTGATCGTTCGCACGTGCGGACCCGGCGTGCCGAACGGCGGCCCGATCTCCGGACAGAGTTTCGTCTTGAACGCCGACGACTGTTGCGATGACAATCAGCGGGCGCACACCTGTCAAGAGTGCGGCTTGTGACCTGAAGCGGCGTCGCGCGCCGACACACCATCGGAGTCGCTGAGCCTCCGACGACATCGCGCTCCTGACTCCTCGCTCCGCTCGTCGCCGAGCCGGCGGCAGGGCCACCTGTTCGGCCTGCATTTTCGGAATTTTCTCGGAATTCCCAATTTTACGCGACTGCGTGGTGCGCTCCTCGTCTTTTCCACGACTGATGAAGGCGAGAGAGCTGGCTCCAGGTATCGCGCGCAGCCTTTCGAAGCGGGATCTCCTGCAGGTCGTGGATGCCGCGTACGCCGCGGCGCCCGATGAAGAAAGCTGGCTACGGGGCGTGCTCGCCGCCGCGGCGCCGGCGCTCGACTGGGGGCTCGGGGTGTGCGCGTCGACCTTCTCGCTGCGCGAATCCGTGCTGAGCGAAAAGCCCATCCTCACCGGCTTCGTCGAGACGGGTGGGGGCACCGAGTTGCACGAGGCGACGCGAGAGATGCACGCTCGGGCGCCCGCCGCGCAGCTGCGCAGTGCTTTTGAGTGCAATTTGGTGTCGACACTGTCCGATTTCCTGCGCTGCGACTTGGCAGACCGGCCCGATGCGGGACCGCAACTGGCGCGCCTGGGCGCGCGCGACGTGATGGGCATCGTCGGCTTCGATTCGGGCGGCTTTGGCATCGTCCTCAGCCCGCTGCTGCCCAGCACGGGCAGCTTGCCCCCGGCAGTGCGGCGGGCGTGGCTGCGCGTGGTCACCCATCTGAACGCGGGGCTGCGCCTGCGTGCCTCGCTCGATCCCAGGCCGGAGGCAGTGCTCGATCTGTCGGGCAAGGTGCACGACGCCCGCGGCCAGGCACTCGACAAGAGCGCCCGCGCGGCGCTGCGCCAGGCGGCGCGCGCCATCGATCGAACCCGCAGCCGGAGCGTCACCTGCGTGGAGGAAGCGCTGGAGTTGCGCCGCGCCGTGGTCGGCGGGCAGTGGTCCCTCGTCGACCAGTTCGACGCAGACGGGCGGCATTTCCTGGTGGCCTGCCGCAACCCCGCCGGCTCCAGCGAGCCCGCCGTGCTGTCCCAGCGCGAGGACCAGGCCACGGCTCTCGCGGCCCAGGGCTACTCGAACAAACGCATCGCCTCGGTGCTCGGCCTGTCCACGGGCAGCGTCTCTACCCTGCTCTACCGCGCGTCGCGCAAATGGGGCGCGGGCTCGCGCACGCGCCTGATTCAGGAATGGCAGAAACGTCAGAAGCCGATGGCTTCGCTCGAAGCATCACGAGCGTAGACCGTCCGCGGCCGCATTGAAGAGCCGCATTGAAGAACAGCGGCCCCGAGAAACGGCCGCTCCAAAAACGGCGGATCGGGAAACGCTACGGGTCGGGTAGGAGCGCCAGCATCGCCGCAGCTTCGTGCCGCGATGACACACCGAGCTTGCGCCAGGCGGCCGCCAGTTGGTTCTGGATCGTGAAGATGGACCGCCCCCGCGTCACGGCGATTTCCTCGTTGGTGAGGCCTGCGAGGGCTGCGCGCACCACTTCCGTCTCGGCCTTCGAAAGCCCGGCGAGCCGCGGCGCCTGAGCGCCCTCGAAGCTCAGCACCACGTACTGTCGACCGTCCAGCTCGAAGCTATGAGTGCGCAGGTCACGCGGGGCTTCCTCCCGAGCGAGCAGCTGCGTGTTGATCTTGCGGGGCGACACTGAGTGTGGAAGCTGGGGGTGCTGAAGCACCAGGCAATGATTCTGAGGGAACATATAGGCTACCTGAATGGGGGCTGTGAATACCAGGGAGCTCAGCGTTGCGCCGCCAGGTACCTGTCGACCGCCGCTGCACATTCACGGCCCTCTTGAATTGCCCAGACGACCAGGGACGCGCCCCGACGGGCGTCTCCGCAGGCGAACACGCGCGGGCGCGACGTAGCAAAATGGTCTGCCCGTACGTTTCCGCGCTCGTCCTCCTGTACAGACGCTTGAAGCAGGCAAGCGTCTCGCTCCGGACGCGAGAAACCGATGGCGACCAGCACCAAATCAGCCGGCAAGGTCCGTTCGCTACCGCGTATGGGCTCGAAGTCCGGGGGCCTGCCGCGGGCGATGCGGACTCCTGTGACGCGGCCTCGCTCGCCGACCAACTCTTGCGTGAGGGCCTCCCAGAGTCGCTCGCCCCCCTCCTCCAAGGCGTACGAGGAGAGCTCGCGCCGGGGGGCGTTCGGCCAGCCCACGGTGTCGCGCGGTCGCGAGCCCGTCGGCGAAGGATACCGGTCGAGCTGGGTGACGGAACGGGCACCTTCCCGATGCGCATTGGCGATGCAGTCGGCCGCCGTGTCTCCGCCTCCGATCACCACCACGTGCTTGTCGAGCGCGCTGATGCGCACAGGGGAAGCCGCCAGGCCGGAGGCGACGGCGCGGTTCCGGTCGTAGAGGTAGTCCATGGCCAGATGCACGCCGCCGAGACGCGCGCCCGGCACTCCGAGCTCCCGGTGCAGACGCGCGCCCACGGCAATCACCAGCGCGTCGTGCTCCGCGAGCAGGTCGTCCACGTTCACGCTGATGCCCACGTTGACGCCGGTCTGAAAGCTGATCCCCTCCTGCTCGAGAATCTGCACACGTCGATCGATCACGGCCTTTTCGAGCTTGAAATCCGGAATGCCAAAGCGCAGCAAGCCGCCGACCGCTTCGTCGCGCTCCAGCACCACCGCGCGATGACCTGCGCGGTTCAGCTGCGCGGCGGCGGCCAGCCCCGCGGGACCAGAGCCGACGATGGCCACGCTCTGGCCCGTACGCTGGCTGGGGGGATTGGGCACCACCCAGCCCTCTCGGAAGGCGTGCTCGATGATCGACAGCTCGACATGCTTGATCATCACCGGGTCGTCGTTGATCTCGAGCGTGCACGCGGGCTCGCACGGCGCCGGGCACGTGAAGCCGGTGAACTCCGGGAAGTTGTTGGTCGCGTGCAAGCGCTCGAGCGCCTCGCGCAGGCGGCCCTGGTACACCAGCTCGTTCCACTCCGGGATCAGGTTGCCGAGCGGGCAGCCGCGGTGGCAGAAGGGCACTCCGCATTGCATGCAGCGGCGCGCCTGCTGGCGCACCGTGTCCACGGGCAGCAGGCGAATCACCTCATGATAGTCGCCGATGCGCTCCTTGGGATCCCGGCGCGGGTCCCCCGGCAACAGGCGACGGACCTGTAGAAATCCACTCGGGTCTCCCATTCATGCGCTCGCTTGGGTAGGCGCCGGGCGCGGCGCGCGCTCAGCAGTGAGAGGGGAGCTGGCCGAGTGCTCGCGCGCCGCCGCCTCGAGCAAGGCCTTCTTGTAGGCGCGCGGCATCACCTTGATGAACGCGCTCGACGCCTGGGAGAAATCGCCGAGCAGGCGTCGCGCCACCTCGGAGCCGGTGCGCTCCAGGTGTTCCTGCGCCAACTGCCGAACCCGCTCCCGGTCCGTGTCGTCGAGCGCTTCGAGCTCGACCAGCTCGTAGTTGCACAGCTCCACCAGGCTGCGCTGCGGATCGAGCACGTAGGCAACGCCGCCGCTCATGCCGGCGGCAAAGTTGTGACCGGTCGGGCCCAGCACCAGCACGGTGCCGCCGGTCATGTACTCACAGCCGTGGTCGCCGACGCCCTCCACCACCGCGCTCGCCCCCGAATTGCGGACCGCAAAACGCTCTCCGGCGAGGCCAGCGAAAAACGCGCGCCCGCTCGTCGCGCCATACAAAACGGTGTTGCCCACGATCACGTTGTCCGCTGCCACGAAGCGGGCCTTCGGGGACGGCCGCACCGCGATCACGCCGCCCGAGAGCCCCTTGCCAACGTAGTCGTTGGCTTCGCCGAACAGCGTGAGCTCGACGCCGGCGGCGAGCCAGGCGCCGAAGCTCTGCCCGGCCGAGCCGGTGAGCGTGACTCTCAACGTTCCAGGCCCGAGCCCCACGGGTCCCCGCTCCCGCGCGATGCGGGACGAGAGCAGGCCACCCACGCTGCGGTGGCGGTTTTGCACGGCGTAACTGAGCTCGAGCGACTGCCCCCGCTGGAACGCCGGCTCTGCGTCAGCCAGGATGCGGTGGTCGAGCGCATCCCCCAGCACCGGCTCCGGCTCCCGCACCCGGCGACGCGGGCGATCGGGCGGCGCCACGGGGCGGGCCAGGATGGACGAGAGATCCAGGTAGCGCGCCTTGGGATGCTCGATGGCGGGGTCGAGGCGCAGCAGGTCGACATTGCCGATCAGGTCCACGTAGCGGCGGATCCCGAGCCGGGCCATGATCTCGCGCGCTTCCTCGGCGACCAGGAAAAAGTAGTTGAGTACGTGCTCGGGTGTGCCCGCAAAGCGCCGCCGGAGCTCCGGATCTTGGGTTGCGATGCCCACCGGGCAGGTGTTGAGATGGCAGACGCGCATCATGATGCAGCCCACGGCCACGAGCGGAGCCGTGGAAAAGCCGACCTCTTCCGCGCCGAGCAGCGCCGCAATCACCACGTCCCGGCCGGTCTTCATCTGGCCGTCGGCCTGCAGCGTGACGCGGGAGCGTAAATCGTGGTGCACCAGTGTCTGCTGCACCTCGGCCAGGCCGAGCTCCCAGGGCACGCCCGCGTGCTGGATCGAGCTCAGCGGAGAAGAGCCGGTGCCGCCCTCGTGCCCCGCGATCACGATGTGGTCGGCGTTGGCCTTGGCGCAGCCGGCCGCAACGGTGCCCACACCCACCTCCGCCACCAGCTTCACGGAAATGCTCGCCGTGGGATTGGCAGAGCGCAGATCATAGATCAGCTGCTTCAGATCCTCGATCGAGTAGATATCATGGTGCGGGGGCGGGCTGATCAGCTCCACGCCGGGCGTGGAGTGGCGCAGGCTCGCGATCTGACGGCTCACCTTGTGCCCCGGCAGCTGGCCGCCCTCCCCCGGTTTGGCGCCTTGCGCGACCTTGATCTGCAGCTGATCGGCGTTGACCAGGTAGTGGATGGTCACGCCAAAGCGCGCGGACGCCACCTGCTTGATCGCCGAGCGGCGTTCGTCGCCGAAACGGGCCGCATCTTCGCCGCCTTCGCCGGTATTGCTCCTGCCCCCCAAGCGGTTCATCGCGACGGCCAGCGTCTCGTGTACCTCTGGAGAGATCGAGCCCAGGCTCATGGCACCGGTGGCAAAGCGCTTGACGATTTCGCTCGCCGGCTCGACCTCGTGCAGGGGTACAGGGGACTCTGCCTCGACGAAACCGAGCAGCCCGCGCAAGGTCGAGCGCCGGGCCACATCGTCGTTCATCGCTTCGGCAAAGCGGCGGTAGGCGGCACGGCCGTCCTGGTCGGGGCGCGCCGCCTGCTGCAGCAGCGGGATCGTCTCCGGGTTCCACATGTGCAGCTCCCCCGTGCGACGCCAGGCGTACACACCACCGGTCGGCAGGGGCGTGCTGCTCGCTGGGCCCTTCTGCGCCGCCGGCGAGTAGGCCCGAGCGTGGCGCGTGAGCGCCTCGTCCGCGAGCGAGCTCAGGCTCGCGCCGCGGATGCGCGAAGGGGTGCCGGTGAAATAGGGATCGATCACGTCACGATCGAGCCCGATCGCCTCGAATGCCTGCGCGCCCACGTAGGAGTGCAAGGTCGAGATGCCGATCTTGGACAGGATCTTGAGCAAACCGTGGTTCATGCCCTCGATCACGGCGCGGCTGGCCTGGGCGAGATCGCTGTTCTTGCCGAGCTCGGCACGCGCAGCGAGCGCCGCCAGGCTCTCGAACATCAAATACGGGTTGACCGCGCCCGCTCCGTAGCCCAGCAGGCAGGCCACGTGATGCACCTCACGCGGTTCGCCGGACTCCACGATCAAGCCGATGCGCAACCGCTGCCCCTGCCGCACCAGGTGGTGGTGCACGGCGCCCACCGCGAGCAGCGAGGGGATCGGTACACGCTCGGCAGATACTCCACGGTCGGAGAGCACGAGCAGGGCCGCACCTCGAGCCAAGGCCGAGTCTGCCTCGCTGCACAGCCGATCGAGCGCTGCCGGCAGGCCCGGCGCGCCCGCGCTCTTGGCCCAGGTCATGTCCAGGGTGTGCGTGGAGAAGTGCCTCTGATCGGGATGGCGCAAGCGCGCCAGGTCGCGGTCCTCGAGCAACGGCTGCTCGAGGATCAGCTTGCGGCAATGCTCCGCTGTTTCGTCCAGCAGATTCAGCTCCGGGCCGAGCGCCGACTCGAGGCTCATCACAATCGCCTCGCGCACCGGGTCGATGGCGGGATTAGTGACCTGCGCGAAGCGCTGTTTGAAGTAGTGAAACAGAGGCGGAGCCTGGTCCGACAAGACGGCCAACGGGATGTCGTTGCCCATGGAGCCGTTCGGCTCCTTACCCGTCGCGGCGAGCGGCGCTACCAGCAAGCGCAGGTCCTCCTCGGACCAGCCAAATGCCAGCTGCCGCAGCTCGATCGGCTCCGTTGGCGCGGGCGCCGTCCCGGGGGGCACCGGCAAGCTCGAAAGGTGGACCGCCGCTTGTCGGTACCACTTGCCGTACGGCTGGCGCGCAGCCACCTCGCGCTCGATCTCTCCGTCGGCGAACACCGCATGCCGCTCCAGATCCACCACAAACAGCTTGCCGGGCTCGAGCCGACCCTTGCGCAGCACCAGTGACTCGTCCAACGGCAGCGTGCCTGCCTCGGAAGCCAACAGGACCCAGCCGTCCCGTGTCACCACCCAGCGCCCCGGCCGCAGGCCGTTGCGGTCGAGCGTGGCCCCGATCAGCCGCCCGTCGGTGAAGCTGACGCAAGCGGGCCCATCCCAGGGCTCCATCAAGCAGGAGTGATAGCGATAGAAGTCGACCACCTCCTGGGGCAGGTCTTTGCGCCCCTGAAAGGCCTGTGGCACCAGCATCATCAGCGCGTGCGGCAACGACCGCCCGGCGCGCACCAACAGCTCGAGCACGTTGTCGAGCGTGGCGGAATCCGAGCCGCGAGGGCGGATCACCGGCAGCACCTTGGCGAGGTCGGCCCCGAGCAGCTCGCTCGACAGCTGGGCTTCCCGAGCCCGCATCCAGTTGATGTTGCCCTTCAGCGTGTTCACCTCGCCGTTGTGCGCCATCAAGCGAAACGGGTGTGCCAGTCG
>Ga0068867_100003198_pt1 | contig 11546 bp, 9 predicted proteins | sample KBSMisM32_FD_65649 | JGI IMG/M metagenome (GOLD analysis project Ga0068867, IMG submission 65649) | Miscanthus rhizosphere microbial communities from Kellogg Biological Station, Michigan, USA - KBS Miscanthus M3-2 | ecosystem: Host-associated > Plants > Roots > Rhizosphere > Soil ...
TCCACGAGCAGCCGGACCGCATCGCACGCGAGATCGACAGCGCCCTCGCGGCCTGAGCGCCATGAAAAAAGGGCTGCCGAAGCAGCCCTTGCATTGCAGGCGAGTGCCTGGACTTACATGTCCATGCCCATGCCGCCCATGCCGCCCATGCCACCGGGCATGCCGCCCGCGGGCGTCTCGTCCTTCGGCGCTTCGGCGACCATGGCTTCGGTCGTGAGCATCAGCGAAGCGACCGACGCGGCGTTCTGCAATGCAGTGCGCGTCACCTTGGTCGGGTCCAGGATGCCCATTTCGATCATGTCGCCATAGGTGTCGTTGGCCGCGTTGAAGCCGTAGTTGCCCTTGCCGGCCAGCACCGCGTTGACGACCACGCTGGCTTCGCCGCCGGCGTTGTAGACGATCTCGCGCAGGGGCTGCTCGATGGCCTTGAGGATCAGCCGGATGCCGGCTTCCTGGTCGGCGTTGTCGCCCTTGATCGTGCCTGCGGCCTGCTTGGCGCGCAGCAGCGCGACGCCGCCACCGGCCACGATGCCTTCTTCGACGGCCGCACGCGTGGCGTGCAGTGCGTCTTCGACGCGGGCCTTCTTTTCCTTCATCTCGACTTCGGTCGCAGCGCCGACCTTGATCACTGCCACACCGCCGGCCAGCTTGGCCACGCGCTCTTGCAGCTTCTCACGGTCGTAGTCGCTGGTGGCTTCCTCGATCTGGATGCGCACTTGCTTGACGCGCGCCTCGATGTCGCCAGCGGCGCCCGAGCCGTCGATGATGGTGGTGTTTTCCTTGCCCACTTCGACGCGCTTGGCCTGGCCCAGGTCGGCCAGGGTGACCTTCTCGAGCGTCAGGCCGACTTCTTCGGCGATGACCTTGCCGCCGGTCAGGATCGCGATGTCTTCGAGCATCGCCTTGCGACGGTCACCGAAGCCCGGCGCCTTGACGGCGACGACCTTCAGGATGCCGCGGATCGTGTTCACGACCAGCGTTGCCAGCGCTTCGCCTTCGACTTCTTCGGCGATGATCAGCAGCGGACGGCCGCTCTTGGCGACTTGCTCCAGCGTGGGCAGCAGGTCGCGGATGTTGCTGATCTTCTTGTCGAACAGCAGCACGAACGGGTTGTCCAGCGTCGCGGTCTGCTTTTCCGGGTTGTTGATGAAGTAAGGCGACAGATAGCCGCGGTCGAACTGCATGCCTTCGACGACTTCGAGCTCGCTGTTCAGGCTCTTGCCGTCTTCGACGGTGATGACACCTTCCTTGCCGACCTTGTCCATCGCGTCGGCGATGATCTTGCCGACTTCTTCATCGCTGTTGGCCGAGATCGTGCCGACTTGCGCGATTTCCTTGCTGGTCGTGGTCGCCTTCGACTGCTTCTTCAGCTGGTCGACCAGAGCCGTGACGGCCTTGTCGATGCCGCGCTTCAGGTCCATCGGGTTCATGCCCGCGGCCACGTACTTCATGCCTTCGCGAACGATGGCTTGCGCGAGCACGGTGGCGGTGGTGGTGCCGTCACCGGCGATGTCGCTGGTCTTGGAAGCGACTTCCTTGACCATCTGCGCGCCCATGTTCTGGAGCTTGTCCTTGAGCTCGATCTCCTTGGCCACGGACACACCGTCCTTGGTCACGGTCGGGCCGCCGAACGAACGCTCGAGCACCACGTTGCGGCCCTTCGGGCCGAGGGTCACCTTGACGGCATTCGCCAGGATGTTCACGCCTTCGACCATGCGGGCACGGGCCTCGCCGCCGAAGATGACGTCTTTTGCTGCCATGTTTATGTTCTCCGAATACTTGAGAGTTGAGTGATCAGGAAGGCAGAAGTCTTACTTCTCAACGACCGCGAACAGGTCGTCTTCCTTCATCACCAGCAGTTCTTCGCCATCGACCTTGACGGTCTGGCCGCTGTACTTGCCGAACAGGACGCGGTCGCCGACCTTGATGTTCAGGACGACGAAATCGCCCTTGTCGTTGCGCTTGCCCGGGCCGACGGCCAGCACTTCACCCTGGTCGGGCTTTTCGGCGGCATTGTCGGGAATCACGATGCCCGAGGCGGTCTTGGTTTCCTGTTCCAGGCGCTTGACGATCACGCGATCGTGCAACGGACGAAGTTTCATAGCATCTCCTTGATGACTCAGAACGGTGTTTTCTCGGGATAGAGGCGAAGTTCGCGCCGGGCGCCCGGTCTCCGGACGGCGGCGCTCGCACTTCAACTCGTTGTTAGCACTCAGCATCCGCGAGTGCTAGCAGACCGCATTATAGGGCGGTGCCTCCATCTTTCAAGAGCGGCGCGGCGGTCGGCACTGCCCGGCCGCGCGCCGGCGGCGGGGATTCGCCGCCACCCGCCGAACCCCGCGTCACGCCGGCCAGCGCCAGTCGGCGATCTCGGGCAGGTCGATGCCGTGCCGGGTCACGTAGGCGCGGTGCGCGAGCAGCTGGTCGCGCAAGTGCTGCTGCACGTGGCCGGCGCGGCCGAGCAGGCGAGGCACGCGGTCGATCGCGTCGGCGGCCAGGTGGAACCGGTCCAGCCGGTTCAGCACCGTCATGTCGAACGGCGTCGTCGTCGTGCCTTCCTCCTGGTAGCCGTGGACGTGGAAGCTGTCGTGGTTCGTGCGCCGGTAGATCAACCGGTGGATCAGCCACGGGTAGCCGTGGAACGCGAAGATCACCGGCCGGTCGGTCGTGAAGATCGAATCGAAGGCCGCGTCGGCCATCGCGTGCGGATGCATCGACGGCGACTGCAGCGCCATCAGGTCGACGACATTGACGACCCGCACCTTGAGCTCGGGCAGCTGCGCGCGCAGCAGGTCGGCGGCGGCCAGCGTCTCCAACGTCGGCACGTCGCCGGCGCAGGCCATCACGACGTCAGGCTCGACGCCGTTGTCGTTGCAGGCCCATTCCCAGATGCCGATGCCGGCGCTGCAGTGGCGCACCGCGGCCTCGATCGGCAGCCACTGCAATGCCGGCGCCTTGCCCGCGATGATCACGTTGACGTAGTCGCGGCTGCGCAGGCAGTGGTCGGCGACCGACAGCAAGGTGTTCGTATCGGGCGGCAGATAGACCCGCACGACGGCCGCCTTCTTGTTCGCGACGTGGTCGATGAAGCCCGGGTCCTGGTGGCTGAAGCCGTTGTGGTCCTGCTGCCAGACATGGCTCGTCAGCAGGTAATTCAGCGACGCGATCGGGCGCCGCCACGGGATCTCGCGCGCCACCTCGAGCCACTTCGCATGCTGGTTGAACATCGAATCGACGATGTGGATGAACGCCTCGTAGCAAGAGAACAGACCGTGCCGGCCGGTCAGCAGGTAGCCCTCGAGCCAGCCCTGGCACAGGTGCTCGCTCAGCACCTCCATGACCCGGCCGTCGGCCGCGACATGGTCGTCGCCGGGCAGGATCTCGGCTGCCGACATCCGATCGGTGACCTCGAACACATCGCCGAGCCGGTTCGACGCGGTCTCGTCCGGCCCCATCAGCCGGAAGTTGTTGTTGCGCGCGTTCAGCCGCATCACGTCGCGCAGGAACCCGCCGAGCAGGCGCGTCGCCTGCGCCTGCGTCCGGCCTGGCTGCGGCACCGCAACCGCGTAGTCGGCGAACGCCGGGAACTCCAGGTCCTTCAGCAGCAGACCGCCGTTGGCATGCGGGCTCGCGCTCATGCGCAGCGTGCCGGCCGGTGCCAACGCGGCGATGTCGGCCTTCAGCGCGCCGTCGGCGTCGAACAGCTCGTGCGGCCGATAGCTGCGCATCCAGGCCTCGAGCAGCGCGATGTGTGCCGGCTTCGAAGCGAAGTCGGCGAGCGGCACCTGATGCGCCCGGTACGTCCCTTCGATCGGGATGCCGTCGACGACATCCGGGCCGGTCCAGCCCTTCGGCGAGCGCAGCACGATCATCGGCCAGCGCGGGCGCGCGCTGAAGCCGTTGGCGCGCGCCTCGGCCTGGATCGCACGGATCTTGTCGAGCGCCGCATCGAGCGCTGCCGCCATCAGGGCGTGCATCGCCTGCGGGTCGTCGCCGGCGACGAACAGCGGCTCGTGGCCGTAGCCTCGCAGCAGCTGCGCCAGCTCGTCGTCGCCGATGCGCGCGAGCACCGTCGGGCCGGCGATCTTGTAGCCGTTCAGGTGCAGGATCGGCAGCACCGCGCCGTCGCGCGCCGGATTGACGAACTTGTTCGAGTGCCAGCTCGCGGCCAGCGCGCCGGTCTCGGCTTCGCCGTCGCCGACCACGCAGCACGCCAGCAGCGCCGGGTTGTCGAACACCGCGCCGTAGGCATGCAGCAGCGCGTAGCCGAGCTCCCCGCCTTCATGGATCGAGCCCGGCGTTTCGGGTGCCACATGGCTCGGGATGCCGCCCGGGAACGAGAACTGCGTGAACAGCCGCTTCAGGCCCTGCACGTCGCGCGTGATGTGAGGGTAGACCTCGGTATAGGTGCCTTCGAGGTAGGTGTTCGCGACGACGCCCGGCCCGCCGTGCCCCGGGCCGGCGATGAAGATCGCATCGAGCGCGCGCGCGTTGATCGCGCGGTTCATGTGCGCATAGATGAAGTTCAGACCCGGCGTGGTGCCCCAGTGGCCGAGCAGGCGCGGCTTGATGTGCGCGAGCTGCAGCGGCTCGCGCAGCAGCGGGTTGTCCATCAGGTAGATCTGGCCGACCGACAGATAGTTGGCCGCGCGCCACCAGGCGTCGAGCAGCGTGAAATCATCGCTTGGCATGGGTAGCCCCTTCGTCGCGTCTGCGACCGTGGTTCAACCCTGCCGATGATGACGCCGCCTCGCCGCTGCGGCGATCCGGCGCGGCTTCAACCACTCGGCCACCGCGAGATAAGCGAACATGGTCGCGACCGGCACCGCAACCCGCCGATCGATGCGTCGGCCGCGCTTGCGCGGCGTCAGCGCAGGCGCACTGCCAGGCCCTGTGCGTGCCTGAGCCAGTTCGCGTGAAGAGCCAGAGACAAACCCGGCTCGACCTCGGATGGGGGGCAGGCCTTGCCGGTCCCGTCGCTGTCGCGCGCACGCAGATCCGCAACGCACGACGCGCCGCCAGCAGTCGGCGGCAGCAGATCGAGATCGGCGGAGCGGGCCCGGACGTCTCGCAGACACTGGATCAGCAGGCCCATCGTCAACCTCTCGATGCGTCGATTCCATGTGGCACTGCCGGGTCGCGTAACGACCCGGCAATGGCGGTCGACGCCGTTGCAGCTTCGACCGCCGGTCATGAGCCGATCAGAAGAAGCCCATCGCGTTCGCGTCGTAGCTGACCAGCAAGTTCTTCGTGTGCTGGTAGTTGCCGAGCGCCATCTTGTGCGTCTCGCGACCGATGCCCGACTGCTTGTAGCCGCCGAACGCGGCATGCGCCGGGTACAGGTGGTAGCAGTTGGTCCAGACGCGGCCGGCCTCGATCTCGCGGCCCATGCGATAGGCGCGCGCGCCATCGCGCGACCACACGCCGGCGCCGAGGCCGAAGTTGGTGTCGTTGGCCAGTTCGATGGCTTCGGCCTCGTCCTTGAAGGTCAGCACCGACGCGACCGGGCCGAAGATCTCTTCCTGGAACACGCGCATCTTGTTGTTGCCCAGCAGCATCGTCGGCTTGACGTAGTAGCCCTCGTCGAGGCCGCCGCCGATCGTGTTGCGCACGCCGCCGGTCAGGCATTGCGCGCCTTCGCTCTTGCCGATGTCGATGTAGCCCAGGATCTTGTCGAGCTGCTGGCGCGAGGCCTGCGCGCCCACCATCGTCGCGACGTCCAGCGGGTTGCCGGTCTTGATCGCTTCGACCCGGGCGACTGCCTTCTTGATGAACTTCTCGTAGATCGATTCCTGAATGAAGATGCGCGACGGGCAGGTGCAGACCTCGCCCTGGTTCAGCGCGAACATCGCCAGGCCCTCGAGCGTCTTGTTGAAGAACGCGTCGTCGGCGTCCATCACGTCTTCGAAGAAGATGTTGGGGCTCTTGCCGCCCAGCTCCACGGTCGACGGGATCAGGTTGTCGGCGGCGGCCTGCAGGATGCGCTTGCCCACCGGCGTCGAGCCGGTGAAGGCGATCTTGGCGATGCGCTTGCTGGTGGCCAGCGCCTCGCCGGCTTCCTTGCCGAAGCCGTTGACGATGTTGACCACGCCCGCCGGGATCAGGTCGCCGATGAGCTCCATCAGCACCAGGATCGAGGCCGGCGTCTGTTCGGCCGGCTTCATCACGATGCAGCAGCCGGCGGCCATCGCGGGCGCCAGCTTCCACGCCGCCATCAGCAGCGGGAAGTTCCACGGAATGATCTGGCCGACGACGCCGAGCGGCTCGTTGAAGTGGTAGGCGACCGTGTTCTGGTCGATCTCGGACAGGCTGCCTTCCTGGGCGCGGATGCAGCCGGCGAAGTAGCGGAAGTGGTCGATGGCCAGCGGCAGGTCGGCGGCCATCGTCTCGCGCAGCGGCTTGCCGTTGTCGATCGTCTCGGCCAGGGCCAGCACCTTCAGGTTCTGCTCCATGCGGTCGGCGATCTTCAGCAGCACGTTCGAGCGCTCGGTCACCGAGGCCTTGGCCCAGCCGCGGCGGGCCTTGTGGGCGGCGTCGAGCGCGAGCTCGATGTCGGCCGCGCCGGAGCGCGGGATCTTGCAGAACGGCTTGCCGTTGATCGGCGAGGTGTTCTCGAAGTAGTCACCCGACACCGGCGGCACCCACTGGCCGCCGATGAAGTTTCCGTATTGCTGCTTGTAGGGATACTCGGTGTCGATCCCGGCCGTCTTCAAGTCGAACATGTTCATGGCTTGTCTCTCCGTTGATAAGCAAATGGAAGATGGAAGACCAACTCGGCGCCCGCCCATCGAGCGAACCGCCTGGTCGCCCCGTTGCAAGCGCATGCGCCGTGCCAGGCCCGAATGACGCCGATCCGTGGCCCGCTGCGGCCGCCAAGCGCGGGAAACCCCGCGTTCGTTGTCCCAGAGTGCGACAAGCGATCGCTCCAGGTGTCACGTTCCGCATCGACCGCCGTTGCGCGCGGCCTGCCCGAGCCGCCGCGACGGCGCATGTCACAGCCTTGCACGCACACCTGTTCGACGTTGCAACAGCGACGCGAGGAAACCCGCGCTTCGCTGCGTTCGAGCAGCGCAATAAAGGGCTCGCGAAGCGCCTTCGATGCCGAATCTGCGGCATGCCGCGCATGGCATGGTTGTTGCCCTCTGGTGCTTCCCGGAAGCAGCGCGCATCGCTGCCCGACACCCACCCACCGAGGAGACCTTCATGCGCTTGAAACTACTGTCCGTCCTGATCCCCATGGCCCTTTCATCGATCGGTGCGCAAGCGGCCGTGACCGAGCAGATGATCGAAGACTCGGCCAAGTCCGGCAACGAGGTGTTGTCGTGGGGCCTGGGCACGCAGGGCCAGCGCTACTCCGTGCTGAAGCAGGTCACGACCGCGAACGTCGGCCGCCTCGCGCCGGTCTGGGCGTTCTCGTTCGGCGGCGAGAAGCAGCGCGGCCAGGAGTCGCAACCGGTCGTGCACAACGGCAAGATGTTCGTGACCGCGTCGTACTCGCGCCTGTTCGCACTCGATGCCGTGACCGGCAAGAAGCTGTGGAAGTACGAGCACCGCCTGCCCGAAGGCATCATGCCGTGCTGCGACGTGGTCAACCGCGGCGCTGCGCTGTTCGACAACCTGGTGATCTTCGCGACGCTCGATGCGCAGCTCGTCGCGCTCGACCAGGCCACCGGCGACGTGGTCTGGAAGGAGAAGATGGAAGACTACGCCGCGGGCTACTCGTCGACCGCCGCGCCGATCATCGCGAACGGCCTGCTGCTGACCGGCATCTCGGGTGGCGAGTTCGGTGTCGTCGGCAAGGTCGAGGCGCGCGATCCGAAGACCGGCAAGCTGGTCTGGTCGCGTCCGACTGTCGAAGGCCACATGGGCTACAGCTACGACAAGGACGGCAAGAAGACCGAGAACGGCATCTCGGGCACCACCAACAAGAGCTGGCCCGGCGACACCTGGAAGACCGGCGGCGCCGCGACCTGGCTCGGCGGCAGCTACGACGCGAAGACCGGCCTGGCCTACTTCGGCACCGGCAACCCCGGCCCGTGGAACAGCCACCTGCGGCCCGGCGACAACCTGTTCTCGTGCTCGACCGTCGCGATCGACGTGAAGACCGGCCAGATCAAGTGGCACTACCAGGGCACGCCCAACGACGGCTGGGACTTCGACGGCGTCAACGAGTTCGTGACCTTCGACATGGACGGCAAGCGCGTCGGCGGCAAGGCCGACCGCAACGGCTTCTTCTATGTGATCGACGCGAACAGCGGCAAGCTCGAGAACGCATTCCCGTTCGTCAAGAAGCTCACCTGGGCCACCGGCATCGACCTGAAGACCGGCAAGCCGAACTTCGTGCCCGAGAACCGACCCGGCGACCCGACCGCGAGCGCCGACGGCAAGAAGGGCAGCTCGATCTTCTCGGCGCCCAGCTTCCTCGGCGGCAAGAACCAGATGCCGATGGCCTACAGCCCCGACACCAAGCTGTTCTACGTGCCCGCCAACGAGTGGGGCATGGAGATCTGGAACGAGCCGGTGACCTACAAGAAGGGCGCGGCCTATCTCGGCGCCGGCTTCACGATCAAGACCATCAACGACGACTACATCGGCGCGCTGCGTGCGATCGACCCGAAGAGCGGCAAGATCGTCTGGGAGATCAAGAACAACGCGCCGCTGTGGGGCGGGGTGCTGACGACCGCCGGCAACCTGGTTTTCTGGGGCACGCCCGAAGGCCTGCTGAAGGCCGCCGACGCGAAGACCGGCAAGGTCGTCTGGGAGTTCCAGACCGGCTCGGGCGTGGTCGCGCCGCCGATCACCTGGATGCAGAACGGCGAGCAGTACGTCAGCGTCGTGTCGGGCTGGGGCGGTGCCGTGCCGCTGTGGGGCGGTGATGTCGCGAAGAAGGTCAGCTTCCTCGAGCAGGGCGGCATGGTCTGGGTCTTCAAGCTGCCGAAGTCCGGCACCGCGACCGCCGCGACCGACACCGCCAAGGTCGGCAAGCTCGCGAAGGCCGACTAATGACATAGGGCACCCGGCGCCGGAGTACCGTCGCCACCCGCCGGGCGGGTGCTCAGGCCGCTTGGGAGCGGCCCGGCGCTGCCTGAGCCTCGCTCAATCGCTACCCATGTGCACCGGCGCAGCGCCGGTGCACGCACCACACATTGAAGGAGAGAGATCGTGGTTCCCACTTCACGCCGCCGCTTCATCATCCGGCTCGCGGCCACCCCCGCTGCGGTCGCCGGCTGCGCGTCTGCATTCGCACAGGCCGGGGCGCATGTCGACGAGGCCGACGAGCAGGCCGTCACGCTCGGCTACCGTCATGACACGGCCAAGGTCGACGCGGCCAAGTACCCGAAGCACACGACAGCGCAGCACTGCAGCAACTGCTCGTTCTGGCAGGGCAAGCCCGACGATGCCTGGGCCGGCTGTGCGATGTTCGGGCGCAAGCACGTCGCGAAGGCGGGCTGGTGCCAGGTCTGGGCGAAGGCGCCGGGCTGACCAGCGGGCCGGCGAGGCCCTCGCAACCCCTGACTTCGGGGCCCCGCACCCGCGGGGTCGGCGTGTCACGCGGGCGATGCGCGCAGTGAGAATCCGCAGCACCAGTCGGCATGTCGCCGCTGGCCTCGGACCTGCCGCTGTATCGGAGAAGCCCGCATGACATCTTCACGCCATCGGATCGCGCCGGCGTTGAGCCTGATCGCCGCGCTGACCTCCGCGGCGGCGGCCGCCGCGCCGGTCAGCCTCGGCACCGCAGGCGCGACCTACACGCAGGACTTCACGACGCTGTCGAAGACCGTCGCGTCGACCGCGCTGCCCACCGGCTGGGCGATCGCCGAGACCGGCACGAGCGCGAATTCGAGCTACACGCCGGACGCCGGCGCGCTCGCGACCGGCGATACCTACAGCTACGGCAACGGCGCGCAGCGCGCGCTCGGCAGCTTGCAGAGTACGACCCTGACGCCGATGTTCGGTGTCGGTTTCAGCAACGACACCGGCGTCACGCTGACCTCGTTGCAGATCGCGTTCACCGGCGAGCAGTGGCGGCTCGGCGCGCTCGGCCGGCTCGACAAGCTCGACTTCCAGTACAGCACCGACGCAACGAGCCTGACCACCGGCAACTACCTCGACTTCGACGGGCTCGATTTCGTCGCGCCGAAGACCGGGCCGAGCGTCGGTGCGCTGAACGGCCAGGCCGCGGGCAACCGCGTCGGCCTGAGCGCCCTCCTGGCCGGCCTGAACATCGCGAGCGGCTCGACCTTCTGGCTGCGCTGGACCGACTTCAACGCCACCGGCGCCGACGACGGTCTGGCGGTCGACGACTTTGCATTGACGGCCAACGGCCCCGCCACCGACGGCGCCGCGACGAACCGCGTGCCCGAGCCCGGCACGCTCGCGCTCGTCGGCATCGCGTTGCTCGGGCTGGCGCGCGCGCGCCGCGGCCGGCCGTAGCGCTCGTCGGCGCCAACTCGCGCCGCACCGGCAGCTTCATTCCCACGCCTCGAGCTCGAGCGTGCGCGTGCCGCCGCTCAGAAAAGCCGAGGCCGCCGGCTCGCTGCGTTCCAGGCGCACCAGGCCGACGCCGGGGCAGTACCACTCGATCGTCGTCAGCGGCAGGTCGCGCCAGCCGCTGGCCGGGTCGGCATAGAGATGCACACTGGCCGTACCGCGCACGCGCAGGCAGTGCGTGAACAGCCCGGCCGCCGTGTCGACCGGCACGTCGACCGCCTCGATCTGGTAGCTCATCGTCACGCTCGGATGGGTGTGCCGGATCTCGCGCGGGAACGCGTTGCGCCGCGTCAGCAGATAGGCGGTCGTCGTCGCCTGCCATTGCGTGCCGACGGCATACGGCGCCTTCAGCACGAAGCGCGGCGCCGGGTCCGGCCGCGCGTCGGCCTCGAGATCGTTCTTGCTCGCGACGCGGTAGATGCCGAGCGCGTCGGCGCGCAGCCAGTAGTCGACGCCGCTGTCGCTGCGACGTCGCCACGCGGCCCGGCCACCGAGCGCGGCCGGCGACTCGGTGCCGAGCGTGCGCAGGGTCAGCGACTCGCGTTCGATGCTGCCGTCGTCGGCACGTGTCAGCACGCGGTAGGTCCAGCGGTGACCGGCTGCGAGCGGGAACAGCGCATCGTGCGACGGCGGCTGGTCGCAGCCCGCGAGCATCGTGACGATTGCGGCCAGCCGCAGCGCTGTGAGCGGGCGCATCCGCATCTACTTCTCTGGCAGCTGCGGCACCGGCAGGTCGCGCAGCTTGACGGTCTGTTCGTCGCTGCCCGGCCGCAACCACGACAGGCCGCCCTTGCCGCGCTTCGGTTCGCTGCTGCCCATCTGGCTCACGCCTTCGCGGATTTTCTTCATGCCCTCATTCAGCAGCGCATGCACGTCCTTGCTGTAGGGCAGCTGGAAGGCGCGCGGCTGCGCGCTGGGCTTGCCGTCTTCGATGGCGTTGACCCAGACGTAGACACCGCCGGCATGCTTCGCGCCCGGCTCGTCGATCACCGCGGCGAGCAGCACGAAGCGCTCGGGCAGGGTGTCTGCGCTCGGCCAGCCCCACATGCCGTGCA
>Ga0068867_100003202_pt1 | contig 11533 bp, 6 predicted proteins | sample KBSMisM32_FD_65649 | JGI IMG/M metagenome (GOLD analysis project Ga0068867, IMG submission 65649) | Miscanthus rhizosphere microbial communities from Kellogg Biological Station, Michigan, USA - KBS Miscanthus M3-2 | ecosystem: Host-associated > Plants > Roots > Rhizosphere > Soil ...
TCGGGGTAGATCAGGCCCTTGACGCCGGTGCGCTCGAACGGCCGCCAGCCACCTTCGGGCTGCGCCAGGCGATCGGCCACCGCGTAGAGCACCGCCGGGTTGTGGCCGAGGCCGCAGTGGCTGCCCTCGACCTCGATGTTCTCCGACAGCGGACCGTCCCGCTCCAGGCAGCCTTGCCAGGCAACGATGCCGTCGCTCCGGCTGAAGATCGCCGTCGACGGGACCGGCGGCGGTATCCGCATGCGCTCGCGCTCGGGCCAGTCCTCGACCTTGCGCTGGCTCGCGCGCTCGTAGAGCTTCCAGGCGTTGCTCGCCCTGGGCGCGCCGGCGAACGGGCTGCCGAGGCTGATCACCGAGCGCACCTGCCCGGGCGCGCGACGCGCCATCTCGCGCGCGAAGACGCCGCCCAGACTCCAGCCGATCACGCTGACCCTCTTCCCGTAGCGCTCGGCCAGCTCAGCCAGGCGTGCCTGCATCTTGGCTTCGGCGCCCGGTCGCGGCCCGTGGTTGGCGCCGAGCTTCCAGCCATGCGCCGCATAGCCCTGGTCCTTCAAGTAGGTGCGCAGCGGCCGGGTCGAGGTGTCGCTCGCGGCCAGGCCCGGCAGCACGAGTACCGGGTGCCCGTCGCCGCGCTGCGCCAACCGCAGCAGCGGATAGGCGGCGAAGAACGCCCCCAGTTCCCAGACCGCCCGGACCTCGAGCAGGAGCAGCTCGCGCGAAGGCGGCGCGCGTGGATCGGATTCAGCGAGCATGAGAGTCCTGGGCGTGGGCGACGATCGCGTCGATGATCTGCGGCCACATCGAGATCGGCAAGGCGTGGCCCATGCCCTTGATCACCAGCAGCTTGGCGCCGGGAACGGTCTTGGCGACGTCAAGACCGCAGGCGAGCGGCACCAGCGGGTCGACGTCGCCGTGGATCACGAGGGTCGGCGTACGGACCGCGGCGAGCGCCTCCTTGCGGCTCCCGGAGGCTAGGATCGCAACGAGCTGGCGGGAAACGCCGGCCGGGTTCAGGCCGCGAGAGAAGTTCTGCCCGGCACGGCTCAGGTCGCGCGCCTCGTCGAGCGGGAAGCTGCCGGCGCGCAGCACCTTCCAGGTCTGCACGTAGCTCTCGAAGTACCCGGCCTGGTCGGCCGGCGTCGGCTTGAAGAGCACCGCCAGGGCTTCGGGCGTCGGCGGCGGCAGCTCGGGCGCGCCGCTCGTCGCCATGATCGAGGTGAAGCTCAGCAGCCGCTCGGGATGGTGGATCGCCAGGGTCTGGCCGATCGCTCCGCCCATCGAGGCGCCGACGACGTGCGCCGCCGCGATGTCGAGCGCGTCCATTAGGCCGACGACGTCGTCGGCCATGTCGCTCAGCAGGTAGGGCGCCTCGACGGGCCGGCCTTGCATCGCCGCCATGAAAGCCGCCTGGACGTCCGGGACGCCGGCCCGGTCGAAGCGGGTCGACTGGCCGATGTCGCGATTGTCGAAGCGGACGACGCGGTAGCCGCGACCGGCAAGCTGGGCGCAGAAGTCATCGTCCCAGGCGATCATCTGGGCCGCCAATCCCATGATGAGAACCAGGGACGGAGCCGCCGGGTCGCCGAAGGTGTCGAAGCAGAGCTCGATCCCGTTCGCCCGTGCGACCGCCGGTGGCGTACGCTTTTCAGTCTGCATGGCCCAGTGTCTCCCTGTAGTTTGGCCGCCTGGCACGAAGCGGCACGTTCAACCCGACTGCAGTGTCAACCAAGCCGCGGTGCTCGAACCCCGGGGCACCAGCACCGTGCCGTAGTCGCCTGGCGTGGCCGACATTCTCACTTGGTCGGTAACGCCCTGGTAGCGGCCGCAAGGCGTGTCGGCAGCGAAGACCTCGGGATCCAGATAAGCGTGCGGCCCGCCGTCTCCGGCGGTGGCGTGCGCGTAGCGTTTGTCGAACACGCCCAGCGAATACAGCCACAGCGACAGCCGGGTCAGCGACACGTGCACGCGCAAGCTCCCGCCTTCGCGCGCACGACGCATCAGCGCCTGCACGACGCCGGCGCTCAGCAGCCAGGCGGCCAGATAGTCGTTAACCACCAGGACCGGCGGCAGCTTGGGCGCGTGCGGTTCCCCTTCGAGCGTGACGATGCCCGAGACGCAGCCGGCCGACTGGTCGAACCCCGGGCGGTCGGCCCACGGTCCCCGCCTAGGAGAAGCCGATCCCACCGCAGATCGTCGCGACCTAAGCGTTCCCTGCGGCCTGAGTGACTCGAACACTCGACCTACGGATTAAGAGAGGCTTCCCGCGCATCATTGTCCCCGGCTACGGACACGCGCACGAGGTAGCGCGGGAGCCTCAAGGAGTCTCACGAAGCCTGAAAGAGCAGAAGTTGGCTACTTTTTGGCTACGTTGGCTCGGCCGGGGAGCACTCCGGTCCTCCGGCCGATTCCTTTCATCCCGCTACGCGACTGAGTCAACCGAGGTACGGCCCACATGCCTCTAAGTTCCCCGTCTGCGGTCGCTCAATTCCAGCCAATACCCCCACTGATACCCCCGACCGCCGGGGCGGACCGGTACCGGGAAGAGCACGTCTCTGGAGCGTCATGAATGTCGCAGATCGGCCCGCGGCGGTTCGCGCCGCCTTGGGGCTCAGACGCCGGCGAGCTCACGCGTCAGATCACCGGCGGGACGCTCCTTGCAGGCGCTCGCGTTCTGGCCGCACCAGATCGGCGAGAAATCGAGGCTGCCGCGCGCCTCGGCGGCGGCGCGAAGCGGAGCGATCGCTGCGGTGGCGAGCGGGAATTCGGGTGCGCTCGCATCGTCGACCTCGCGCATGAGACGGTTGACGATTCCGCGCGCTGGCCGGCCGGTGATCAGGCGCGTCAGCGCTGTGTGGCGCGCCGCATTGCTCATCAAGGTCCGACGAAGCGTGGGGCTCGTCGTCGTCTCAGGACAGCACAAGTACGCCGTGCCGACCTGAACCATCGATGCCCCGAGCCGCAATGCCGCCTCGACGCCGGCGCGGTCGGCGATGCCGCCGGCGGCGATCACCGGCGTCCGTAGCGCGCGAACGAACTGGGGCACGAGGGCGAACGTGCCGGCGTGCAGGCTCAGGTCGTCGGCTAGAAAGTGGCCGCGGTGACCGCCCGCCTCCAGTCCCTGCGCGATCACCGCGGCGACACCGCGCTCCTCGAGCCAGAGTGCCTCGTCGACGGTGGTCGCGCTGGAGAGAATTCGAGCACCGGTGGCACGAACGCGCTCGAGCAGCGGCTCGTCGGGAAGACCGTAGTGAAAGCTCACCACCTGCGGCCGCAGCTCCTCGACGAGCTCGGCGCTCGTCGTGTCGAACGGGTAGCGCGCCGGAAGCGCCGGCGCGGCAGAGATGTCGAGGCCGAACTCGCGGTAATACGGCGCCAGGACGCTCCGCCACGCGGCCTCGCGCGCGGCGTCGCTGGCCCGCCACTGGCACTCGGGTGTCGACTTCGTTCTCGTTGCTGCACTCCCTGACTTCCTGCACGGTAAAAGCGTTGCCGGTCTCCGCGAGTTGGATCGTTCGATGCACATAGGGCTGGCTGCCGCGTGTCTCCTGGCTCGCGGCCTCGCGGAACCAGTGCGATGAGAGGAACTGCCGGATCGCGGTCCTTACGGCGCTGGCCCGTTCGGCGTTTCGATCGGCCCACGGGACACGCTCGAGGGTCGGCTGCGCCACGCACGTTGTCAGCGACACGTTGGGGATCGCATCGCCGTTGAACTTGATGCGCGCCCCCGGCGCGCCGGGGCCTTGCATCGCGTCGTCGAGAAACTTGCCGAGCGCGGTGAGCCTGGCGAGTTGCGCCGGATCCACCTGGGTCGGGGCCGCCGGTGATGGGCTCTGATTGCGCGCGCCGCTGTCTGCGCCCGGGAACGGGCGTGCGCGGTCACGGCTGCTCAGGGCCACGTCCACTGTCGTGCCCTGGAAGTCGCGGAATTTTCTGTACGGCCCGTCGCCTGTATAGGTGTCGATCTTCACGGCGACCGGAACGAGATACCAGCCAGGCCTGCCGCAACACCCCTGCGCCCGGAGGGCGCACTCTCAGATCCTGTTTTCCGCGCTAGATTTCAGCTTCGCCCCGGGGCCTGCTGCCGAGACCGGTGCGTGGAAGGGTTCCCTTGGCGCCTACGTACCGGTTCGGTCGATGTGAGCTCCGTCTCAGCGAGCGGACATTGCGCGTGGACGGCCAGCCAACCCAGATCGGGTCCCGCGCGTTCGACCTGCTCGCCGCGCTCATCGAACATCGTGACCGCGTCGTGACGAAGAAGGAGCTTTTGCGGCTCGTCTGGCCTGGGTCGGTCGTGACCGAGAACAACCTGCACGCGCAAGTCTCGGCATTGCGAGCGCTGCTCGGCACACAGGCGATCGCCACCGTCAGCGGGCGAGGCTATCAGTTTGCCGTTGAGCTACAGCCGGCCTCTACGCCAGCCGCTGCCGAAAGGGGGGCTCAAGCCTCAACGACCGCGAGTATCCCTTCCCTGTCAAACCGAATGGCCGTGGGCAGTTCAGAACTGGGGCTTCGATTGGCGGCGATTCTGGCAGCCGATGCCGTTGGCTACTCGCGGTTGATGACCGATGACGATCGCGCGACGGTGGCCGCACTGGACGTGGCGCGCGAGGCGTTCCGTCGGGCTATCGAGTCCAGCCAGGGACGAGTGGTCGACATGGCGGGAGATTCGGTCCTCGCGATCTTCGAGACGGCAACCGGAGCCGTCATGGCTGCCTTGGCTGTTCAAGCTGAGGTAAACGCCGCGGCCGAAGTCGCTCCTGAAGGTCGAGGCATGCGTTTTCGCATCGGCGTTCACCTGGGCGACGTGATTCAGAAGAGCGACGGGACGGTCTATGGCGACGGCGTGAACATCGCCGCCCGGCTGGAAGGACTGGCAGAACCCGGCGGAATCACCGTCTCCGAAGCGGTGCGGGGGGCCGTGCGCAGCAAGGTCGACGTCGCCTTTAACGACCAAGGCGAACAAGCAGTCAAGAACATCTCCTATCCAGTACGGGCGTATCGAGTCGCTGCCTCGCGGACGGCACAGCGTACCAACGCCGAGCTGCATTCGACGAAGCTGGGGCCGCTGCGCTTCGGCCCGGTGGAGTTCCGTCCCGCCGAACGCCAGTTGCTGGTAAGTGGTCAGGCTGTCGCCCTCGGCGCCCGGGCGTTCGACCTGCTGCTCGCGCTCGTACAACTGCGCGGTCGGTTGGTGACGAAGAACGAGCTGCTCGATATCGTGTGGCCAGGCGCCGTGGTCGAAGAGAACAACCTTCAGACGCAGATCTCCACGCTCCGAAAGGTGCTTGGGCCGAAGGCCATCGAGACGATTCCGGGCCATGGCTATCGCTTTGCGATGGCGCTCGACGGCGACGGCGCACCTCCCGCGGACGATCCGCCACCGACCTCTGCGGCGATCGCATCGTTCACCACGCTCACCAACCTCGCGCCGGTGGGTGAAGCCTTGTTCGGTCGTGGCGAGGATCTTGACGCTGTGTCCGCCCTCGTCGACGAGCATCGGCTGATCACGTTGCTCGGCACGGGTGGAGTCGGCAAGAGCAGTCTCGCGCGGGCTCTGGGCCGCCGACACGCCGGCCGCTACAAGGACGGAATCTGGTGGGTCGATCTTGCGTCCGTCGCGCGCGCCGAAGACATCGCCTTGGCGATGGCGAATGCGGCGAACTTGCCGCTCGGCGAAGGCGCCCCGGTACCGGCGCTGCTGAATGCACTGGTGCCACGCCAGACGTTGCTGCTGCTTGACAACTGCGAAAGCTGGGTCGACGAGCTTGCTCCCCTCATCCAGGCCGCATTGGCCGGGGCGCCGCGACTGCGGTTCGTCGCCACTTCTCAGGTGCCCCTCAAGGTCTCCGACGAGCATCTGTACAGGTTGGACGCGCTCGCCGTGCCGCCGCCCTCCGCAGCACTTACCGAGGCGCGGACGTACAGTGCCTTGCAGCTATTCGAGCAGCGCACGCGCGCCGTCGATCGGACCTTCGCGCTCACCGAAAACAACGTCGCCGTCGCCATCCGTCTTTGCCGCAGGCTCGACGGGATCCCGCTCGCGATCGAGATGGCGGCCGGGAGAATGGCCCTTCTCGGCCTCGACGCGCTCGATGCAAGTCTCGGCAATCGGCTCCGATTGCTGAAGAGCAGCAGTTCCCTGGTGCCTGCGCGGCACCAGACGCTGAGCGCAACTTTGGATTGGAGCCATTCATTGCTCAACGCCGACGAGCAGTCCGTATTCCGACGCCTCTCAGTGTTTGCCGGCAGCTTCAGGCTCGACGCAGCCAAGCGAGTGGCGGTGAGCGAGCATCTCGACGAATGGTCGGTCATCGATGCGCTCGCGGCACTGGTCGACAAGTCGCTCGTGCAAGTGGAAAGGCGCGAGCCGCCCCGATACCGGCTCCTGGAGACGGCGCGTCTCTACGCGACCGAACAGCTGGGTGCACACTCGGAAGACCAAGAGGCGCAGCAGCAGCATGGCCAAGCGATGGCGCAGGTGGCCGACGAAGCCGAGCGCGCCTATTGGACGATGGCCGATAGTTCTTGGCTCGACAAGTACGCGTCGGACTACGACGACCTGCGCGCGGCGTTCGACCGCGCGTGCACGGACGGGGATGCCGATGTGGCTGCGCCGGCGCTTGATGCGCTATTTACGCTGGATCATCTGCGCGCGATCATCTCGCCCCTCGGACCGTACCTCGCGGCGGCTGCCCAACTCGTCGGTAGCGCCGGACAGCTCGCTTCCGCCCGCCTGCACCTGCGAATGGCGGCTTATTTCGTCCCCTTCGCTTTGGGAATTTCGAAGTTGGAGGCGGCGCGGCATGCGGTGTCGGACTCTCGGAATCTTGAAGATCAGCGCAGGCTGTTCGAGGCGCTCCTGTCCTTGGCAGTGGGTCATGCGACGGCGGGGGACTTCGATAGCGCGGAGCAGGCTCTGGCCGACGCGGCAGCCATTGAAGATCCGCGGTGGCCGCCCCGCTTGCACTGGCTCGGCGCAAATCACCGATCACGAATCGAGCTGCTGCGCGGTGACGGCCATGCGTACCGCGAATGCGCCCGTGCCGAGCTGCCCTTCGCAGAGAGCGCCGGTTCCCCGTGCCAGGCCGCGTCGGTGCGGGTCAACCTGGCGGATGCGGCGCTCATGGCGGGCGATTGGGATGAAGCCATCCTGTTAGGAAGATCCGCTTCCGAAGAGTTGCGTCGTCTCAATTTGCCGCAGCTTCTTGCAGTCAGCCTGGTCAACCTGTGTGCCGCGCTGATGCACAAGGGCGAAATGGACCTCGCGCGTGAGGCCGCTCTCGACGCGTTGCCGTCGATCTGGCAACACAAGATGTCCGGATACCTGTTTTGCCACCTGGCGCTGTTGGCTGCATCGCTCTTGCGCCACGACGTTTCGGCGCGGATGCTGGGCTACGCCGATGCCTACTTTGCCGCGAGTCTGCTTCCTCGCGAGCCTAGCGAAGCGCGCTCGACCCGCATGGCATCCAAGCTGCTCGAGACGACGCTGACAGCGGCACAACTAGACGCGTTGAAGCGAGCTGGAGCGGGCTTGACCGAAGAGCAAGCTTATTCGTTGGCCGAAGGACTGCTCGAGCAAAGCGGAAAGCACGGCGCCACCGAGAAGACAAATAGGTCAGCCGCCTAAGTGACCCTGTACCCGATTGCGTACCTCAGAAGTAGGAACTACCGGCTCCTCAGAGATCGTCAATGCGGCCTGCAGGCCGCATTGACGAGCGGATTCTGTCGCCTCGCTGATGCCCATCTTGCGGCACACTTCGTCGACGCTTGTCCTCCGCAAAAATGCCGTCCACCCCGGCATGCTCCCTCGGTAGGCTCAGAGCCGAGCGCTGTGGCACGATGAACGCATGGTCACCCTCGTCAGGATTGCACGCCGCCTGATCGAAAGCGCCCTGCGCTGGGTGGTGCTGCTGTTCCGTTCGACCGAATCGGTCCAGGCCGAGAACCTCTTCCTGCGCCGTCAACTGGCGCTGTACACCGAGCGCGGCGTCCAGCCGCGACCGGTAGATGCCGCGACTCGAGTCAGCTTGGCCGTCCTGGCAAGGCTGTTCGATTGGCGCAGCGCACTTGTTGTCGTGCAGCCTACAACGATGATTCGTTGGCATCGAGCAGGCCGGCGATTGTTCTGGCGATTGAAGTGCCGACCCGGTCGTCCTCCCATCCCAAAGGAGCTGCGCGCGCTGATTCGCCGGATGGCGCAGGAGAATCGCCTCTGGGGCGAAGAGCGGATCGCCAACGAACTGCTGCTCAAGTTGGGGGTGCGGATCTCGCCGCGGACGGTGGGCAAGTACTTGCCGAAACGACCTCCTGGGCGACCGCGCGGTGACCTGCGCTGGTCGACGTTCATGAAGAGTCACGCAAGGGGCATCCTCGCCTGCGACTTCTTCGTGACCGTCACCGCCACGTTCCGGCTGCTGTACGTGTTCATCGTCATCGAGCACGGCACACGCCGCCTGGCACACATGAACGTGACGACACACCCGAGTGCGGCCTGGACGCTGCAGCAGCTCCGAGAGGCGATTGCGGACGCCGACGATCACAAGTACCTGATCCATGACCGGGACCGCATCTTCGCGCGGAACCTGGACGATTCGATCCGAGCGATGGGCCTTGGGATGCTGCGCTCATCGTACTCGAGCCCCCAGGCGAATGCGATCTGCGAGCGAGTGATCGGCACGATCCGGCGCGAGTGCCTGGACTGGATGATTCCGATGTCGGAAGGGCACCTGCGTTCGATCCTGCGCGAGTGGGTCGTTCACTACAACCGTGGTCGTCCGCACAGCAAGCTGGGTCCCGGCGTTCCCGGTCCTCCCGCAGGATCTGCACGCGCCTCGAAGCCCGAATCCCGACGTCTATGGACACCGGGTGCGCTCGTGCGAGCGAAATCCGTGCTGGGCGGACTGCACCACGAGTACTCGCTTTGGTCGACGCCGGCGCTCCCGTAGGGAACTACATTGGCCGCTGAACCGAAGGACGGAAAACGCCGAAGTGCTGAGGTCCCGCCGGCCGGACGACATTTCTGCGGAGCACAGCGGTCGAAAGCCGTCATTGAGCCACTCAAGAAGCGGCTGGCGGTTCGCGTTAGAAACCGGTCGTTCTTTGCCGCTGGAATCAAAGAGAACGGCGACAGCCCGGCGAAGGTCCGCTCGTTCCAGCGTCGTGATCTGCCCATCGGGCGTGGCAGTTCGAGTTAGCAAGTCCGACATTGCGGAGGTTGTCCGCCGCATCGTCCGATGCGACGTGCGGCTGTGTCTCGTGGGAAGCGATGTGCGACGCTTCATGCGAGCGCGACTGCTGGCCGGTTCTAGGTCAGCGCCGCGCGTAGTCGTTCGATTCCCTTCTGCAGGCTTGAGTCTGGTCCTGCCCGGAGTTCACCGGCGATGGTTTCGGCCTCGGCGAGGGCCGCTTGCGCTGTGGCCCCATTCCCGAGTTTTGCTTCGATCAAGCCGCGTGTCCACGTGCCCATGGCGACAAGCAGCATCGCGTCAAGCTGCCGTGCAAGGGCTTCGCCGGCCTGGCACTGTTCCAGCGCCTCGGCCACGCGCCCGATATGCAACAGATGCTGGGCGAGCTGGATGGTCAAGCTCGCCTCGCCATACCTGTTTCCGAGTTCGCGGTGAATGGCCAGGGCGTGCGATGCGCAGGCCGTGGCCTGACGCGTGCGCCCGAGGTGGTAATAGTCCTCGGAGAGGTTCGCCAGAGCGATGCCCTCCATGCGCCGCTCGCGAACCTCGCGGAACACGACCAGTGCGGCTTCGCAAAGCGATGCGGCTTCTGTCCAGCGTTCCTGAACGCCGCGCACGCGGCTCAGGTGGTGGAGAGCGTCGCCTTCCGTGCCTCGGTCGCCAATATCGCGAGCGATGGCCAGCGACCGTTCGAACCGTGCCCACGCTTCGTCGAGTCGACCCTTGTCGGCGAGCAGCTCGCCCATGTTGCAAAGCAACTGGCCGTGCGACGACCCCTCCTCCAACTCTTCAACGATCCGCAGCGCGGCCTCGAAGTGCCTCAACGCCTCGTCGAAGCGCCCCTGTTGAGCGCAAATGACTCCGAGGCCGTTCAGCACAATGATCTCCTCGCGCCGATGACCGGACTCGCAGCTTAGGGCCAACGCATGCAGAAGGCGCTCTTGCGCCCGTTCGGAGCGCCCTTGCTCAAAATCGATGCCGGCCAATTCGGTGAGCGCGCGCGCTTCACCGCGGCGATGTGCGAGCGCCTGGAAGCACACCAGTGCCTCGTCCAGTCGCGCGATGGCGGACGGGTAGCGTGAACACGTGATGTCCAGCGTGCCCAATGCACACAGCGCCTCTGCGCGAAGCGGCTCGCGGCCAGATTCGGTGGCCAGCGCGAACGCTTCGTCCAGCACCGCCGACGCTTCGTCGACCTGTCCAGCACGACGCCGTGCGCGCGCCGCCGTCATTAAGGCTACGCAGCGCTGCGCTGCGTCCAAGCCGGGCAGCGCCAGAAGTTGCGCGCCCAGGGCCACACCCACCGCGAAGGGGCCTCGCAGGCCCAGCACCTCCCACGCCGCCCGGTAGGTGGCTACCGCGATCGCGGCATCGGCGCGCGCAACGGCGCGCCGGCATGCCGCCACCAAGTTGTCCAGGTCCAACGCGAGCCGGCGAAGTCGCTGCACGCCGCCGTGGGTGCACAGGGTCTCGAGCGCCTCATCGCTGCCCAGGCCGGCGTAGTGGGCTCCGTGCCTCGCTTCGGCGCTGCTCGCCGATCGGGCGCCGAAACGCTGCAGTTGCTCGGCCGCGTACTCATGGATACTCAAGTACATGCCAAAGCGAGCCGCGGCGAGTTCGAGCCGTGTCTGCGGCCGCGCGACCCGCAAAAGACTCTTGTCGACGAGCGCTTGGACCACGTCCATCGTGCCGGGTGCCGCAGGCCACGGCGCCAGGTCGAGCACGGCTTCGGCGCTTTCCATTGTGAAGCCGCCTTCGAAGACCGAGCATTGCGCCAGCGCGGCTTGTTCCCAAGGCGCGAGCAACTCCCATGACCAGTCGATCGCTGCCTTCAGAGTTGCTTGCCGTGCAGCGCTGCCACGTGCACCGGCCAGCAGCTGGAAACGGTCGCGCATGCGTTGCACGAGTTGGCCCGGTGCGAATATTCGGATGCGCGCGGCCGCCAGTTCGATGGCCAGCGGCAGTCCGTCCAGGAGGCGCACGACCTCCGCCACCGCGCCGCGGGCGTTGTCGTCGAGCATAAACTGCGGCACCTGTGCCCGGGCACGGACCTCGAAGAGCTCGATCGCCTCGGTGGCCAGCGCCAGCGGTTCGACGGGGAAAACTTCTTCGCCTGGCAGGTGCAGCCGCTCGCGGCTCGTGACAGCGAAGGCAGCCTTGTGCGCACGATCGAGCCAGCGCCCCAGCGTTGCTGCGGCCTGATCGATGACTTGCTCGAAGTTGTCCAGGATCACCAGACAGCGCCCGCGTCCCGCGATGGCGTGGCCGAGCTGCGTCACGGGGTCGTTCCTGCCCAGCGGAACCTCGAGCGCCGCGGCCACAGCGAAGCAGATGCCCTCTAGGCTGCG
>Ga0068867_100003210_pt1 | contig 11521 bp, 4 predicted proteins | sample KBSMisM32_FD_65649 | JGI IMG/M metagenome (GOLD analysis project Ga0068867, IMG submission 65649) | Miscanthus rhizosphere microbial communities from Kellogg Biological Station, Michigan, USA - KBS Miscanthus M3-2 | ecosystem: Host-associated > Plants > Roots > Rhizosphere > Soil ...
TGGTCGCGGACCCGACCCGCCGGGTCTCGAGCGGGCGCTTCCCGGTGCGCTCGATGCTGGAGCTGCAGGCGTCCTACTGGGACACGATGGAGCGCTCACGGCTGCGCATCGAGGCCAGCCGCGCGACCGTGCTCGGCGAGAAGAAGACCCCGATCGACCCCGACATGCAGGGGTTCAAAGACCGCTGCTTCGACGGGCCCGAGCAGCAGACCGTCCCGCTCCACCTGGTCAACAAGATCGCGTCGCGCGAGCTGGCGCTGGTCCGCCACCCGATCGGGACGGGCATCCAAGCTGAGACGACGGCCACCCGCCTCGAATTGTGGGGGCACTCCGCGATGGAGGAGCTGTTCTCCCGCGACGACGCCGCCGACATGCTGGTGATCGAGGGCGAGATGGCGGGCATCGTCCAGCTCCGAGACGCCCAGTTCGGCTACGGCAAGCTGCCCGAGCTGTACGAGTACGACGAGGCCGGCGAGGAAGCCGGGTACCACCGCCGCTACACCCGAGACAGCAAGGGCCGGTCCCCCGACGAGGACGACTACGACGGCGCACCCGACGGCAGCAAGACCGCCCGCGCCTACTCCGCGGCCAAGCTCGACTACATGGCGCGGCACTTCCCGTTCGAGGTCCGCCTGCTCTCCCGTCTGCAGTGCGTCCCGATCAACCCCCGCATCACGGGGCCCAGGCGCAAGGTCACGGTCGACGGGCTGCTGGTCCGCTCCCAGCACAGCCGCTCCCAGCTGATCCGAGACGGCTGGCGCTGGGAGGGGATGGACGACGCCAAGATGACGCCATCCACGGCCGAGGTCGCCCCTGGCCTCGCGCTCGTGGGCGGCTCGGGCGGCTCCTCGCTCGACCAGGTCACGCTCTACGAGGCGTGGCTCGAGGACGAGGACGGTTGTTTCGCCGCGTTCTGCGTCGAGGGGCGCCCGACGGGACGGCGAGACTCGGGCGGCGACGAGGTGCTGGTCGACGGGGTGCTCGACCTGTACCGCGACTGGGGGCTCGAGCGGCTGCCGATCTGCTACGGCTACGGCCTCAGATGGGCCCACCCCAACCCCGACCTGCGCTCGATCCAGTTCCCACTGCTGCTCTCGGGCATGTGGCAGGCCAAGAACGCCATCCGGACCTCGATGACCGTGCACACCTACAACACGGCGTTTATGGGCTGGGCCTACAAGCCCGACCCCGAGGTCGTGCGGGCGATGGCCGACGCGGGGCTGCCACTGACCCAGCCGATCAAGCGGATGAGCCTGATCCCGGTCGCCGGCGACCTGCAGGGGCTGGTGCACCCAGGCGCCGGCCGCGACGCGCTCGCGCTGTACCGCTCGTACGAGGCCGACGCCCAGCGCGAGGGGCCCAGCCCCGCCGCCTTCGGGGGATCTGAGTCGGACTCCGCGATCGGGCAGTCGGTCATGAGCCGCGACGCGCTGACCGCGCTCGACCAGTGCCAGGAAGGCGTCAGGCGCTTCTACGAGGACGTCGCCTCGACCCTGCTGGAGGTCGGCTGCCTGGTCTCGGAGCGGTTCGACACACCGATCCCGATCGCCCGCAACCAGTCGGTGCCGATCCAGCAGCAGGGGGCGCGCGTCTCGCCGTCGAGAGCCCCGATCGTGCTCGACCCGAAGGACGCAGGCGGCGTCTACGAGTACATGGCCGAGTGGAAGCGCAAGCGCGGCGAGGACCTCGCCCGCAGGCAGCAGAACGTCGAGCTGGTCAAGCAGCGGCTGATGACGACGAGGCAGTTCCTGGAGGAGGACGGCGACCCGGCGCCGGAGGTCACCGAGGCCGCCATCGCCGCCGAAGACCTGGCCAAGACCCCGATCGTCCAGGCCCGCCGGCTGCGACTGGCCGCGCAGTACGCCGCAGACCAGGAGCAGGCCGACCTGCTGGAGGCGATGGCCGACCAGACCGCTGCCCCGAACAGCACCCCAGAAAGTCCGGTGCCGATGGGGCTGCTGCAGGGCGTCGGCGGGCCGCCAGGGATGCCCCCTGAGATGGCCCCGCCGCCAGGGATGGGGCCGCCAGGGATGGGCGGCGGGCCGCCGCCGTCGGTCCCAGGGATGGGCGTGCCGAATCCCGGCCTGAGCCAGCTTGCGGGCATCGTCGGGGCTGGGATGCAGACGGGCCCACTGCAGAACATCGCGGCGGCCGGCGGCGACACCTCGGGCCTGCCGTCGCCACCCACGCGCCCAGGATGAGGTGAGCCGTGCAAGACGAGCGCGACATGAGCCTGGACGAGCGAACAGCTCGGGCCCTGACCGAGGACGATCATCGCATCTCCCGCGAGATGGGGGCCCAGTACGGCCGGCCACCAGGGACCGAGCACACCTCCGAGGCGAGAGACCTTGAGCTGTGGATGAAGCAGGACCCGACGTTCACGCCCGAGGCCGAGGCCCAGGTCTGGCAGGAGGGGCTCGGCCAGGGCGGCGACGAGTGGAACATCAAGACCGACATCGCGACCCGGAAGTTCCCGTTTCGGCAGCAGCTCATGAAGGCGGGCCGGCCCCGAGTGAAGGATCAGATCGCGTTCGCGAACCGGATGGCCGAGCGGGCCGAGCGGCGGGCGGCAGCGCAGCAGGTTGAGGGACCGCCCGCCGCTGGCCCCGCTCCGCTTGAGGAGGGCTAAGTCATGCCCCAGTACGGGCCCGGCGGGGGGTACGGCTGGCCTGAGCAGCCGCCACAGTCGCTCCAGGACTACTACGCGAGCATCGAGCAGGGCTCGAATCGCCGCTTTGACCTGACGCTGGGCGAGTCCAGGGCCAACCGGCAGGCCGACCTCAAGTACAAAATGGCCGCCGTCGACATGCAGTACAAAATCGCCAAGCTGAACGCGCAGACCGAGGCGGAGAAGCTCGCAGTCGACCGCTGGTACAAGGAGCAGCAAACCCGCATCGCGGACGAGACGCTCAAAGAGAACGTCCGCCAGTTCGACAAGCAGTACGGCCTGAACGAGGCCGACCTGACGGGCTACTACGGCGGCAACCCGACCTTTGCCCGCGATAAGTGGCAGGCCGACGCCACGGGCTACGTCGGTGGCAGGGAGACGCTCGAGCGGGAGGAGCTGCGGCGGCGGTTCGGGCTTGACGAGCGGACCATGGAGGGACGGCTCGGGATCGACCGCGACAAGCTGAAGCTCGAGGCGCAGCGGCTCGGCATCGATGAGGCCGAGCTGCTCCGTCGCTACGGCCTCGACGAACGCAGGTTTGGGCTCGATGAGCGCAGGTATGGGCTCGAGGAGCGCGACTCGGACCGGCGCTACGGCCTCGATGAGCGCAGGGTGGGGCTCGACGAGCGCGAGACGGACCGGCGCTACGGCCTGGACGAGCGCAGGTTCGGGGCCGACGAGGCCGACCGGCTGCGACGGTTCGGGCTCGACGAGGGCGGGCTGACGGGCATGTACGGGGGCCGGCAGACCCTCGAGGCGCAGGAGCTGGCCCGCCGGTTCGGGCTTGACGAGACGGAGCTGGCCCGCCGGTTCGGGCTCGATGAGACGGAGCTGGCGCGTCGCTTCGGGCTCGATCAGCAGAAGTTCGGCCTGAACGTCGCCCAGACCGCGGCCGAGATGCGCTCGCGCCCCGACATGCTGTTTCAGTACAAGCAGTTCGCCCAAAACCTCCCTGGGCTGCTCGCGGGCCAGGGCGGGCAGGCGCCGGCCCCGGGCACGGCCCCGGAGGGGCAGACCATTCAGGGCCAGCTCAACGAGGTCGGCTACCTCCAGCCAGTCGTTCCCCAGCAGCCGTATCCCCAGCAGCCGTACGCCCAGCAGCCGTATCCCCAGCAGCCGTATCCCCAGCAGCCGTATCCCCAGCAGCCGTATCCCCAGCAACCGTACGCCCAGCCAGGAGCCCCTCAGCCGGCAGCCCCCCAGGCAGGAGCGCAGTCGGCGCCGACGGCCCAGGCCCCGCTCTCTCCGCAGGAGCAGGCGCGCTACCAGCAGATCATGGCTCGGCGGGCGGAGCTCGCCGCGGCTGGCCAGGGCGACGTCTCGCCCCAGGACCTGGCCGAGCTTCAGGGCTACCAGGCCCGCTCCGGCCCAGGGACGCCGGCCCCGGCGGCGAGCCCGTACGCGGGTGGCATTCCCAACATGGGCAGTGCTCCTGGCTCGTACATGCAACTGCAGAGCGGCGGGTCCGCCTACGGGGGCGCGGGCATTACGGACCCACGCTGGCGGCCAGGCAACCGACGAGCGGGTGGCGGCATCGGCATTACGGACCCGGGCTGGCAACCGGGCAACCGACAAGCGGCCGGCGACCGCATCGGCATTAGCGACCCAGGCTGGCGGGCACCCGCCAGGCGAGTAGCGGGTGGCGGCACACCCGCCTCGATGGCGTACCTGTCGAATGCAGCGCCCGACCTGTCGTCAGACCCGACCCTCCAGTCGCTCGGGAAGATGTACCAGTCCGGCTTCCGGAAGCTGGGGGCGCAGACGCTCGAGGGCATGGACGCGAACGAGCTGGGCTTTTTGAAGTCGGCCGGCACGTACCAGGGCTACGACCCCGACCGCGAGATGCGCTCCTACCAGCGCTCGCGGCTCGGCCAGTAGGGCGGAGCGAGCCAGGATGACCTACCTGCCGTCGTCGCTGCTGGGCAAGGCTGACGCCCTCGACTTCCTGGGATCGACCACGCCGATGGTCGAGGACATCAAGAAGCGGGTGGGCGAGGGACTGGTGGGGCTGACCGAGGCGTTCCGCGCGCCAGCGCTCAGCCCGGTCCCGAGGCTTGGGTACCCAGGAAGTCCGGGTGCCCCTTCGGGGCGGACTTCCTGGGAGCCCCTTCCGGACCCGTTCGCCGCGACGGCGTCGGCACCGGACCCGTTCGCCGCGCGACCGGCACCGCCGGCCACGGCGCTGCCCGCGCCCCGACGCGCGGCCGATTCCTTCGGGATCGAGTCCTTCGCGCTGCCGTCGTTCGCCGAGATGACGGGCGGGTCCTTGGTGCCCGAGGCCCCCACAGCGCCCAGCCGTGGCACAGCACCGCGCAACGCCACCGACACCGCCGCCTTCACGCTGCCGTCGTTCGAGAGCCTGACGGGAGCCGTGGCCCCCGCTCCGCTCGCTGCCGATCGTGCCCCCCTCGGCTCTGGTCCGCGGCCCTCCCTGGCCGGAGCGTCGCCTCCCCCTGCTGCTGCCGCCGGTGCCCCAGGCGAGATCGAGGCGTTTATCAGACAGGCCGCGAGCGCTCGCGGCATCAACCCCGACATCGCCGTGCAGGTGGCTCGTGCCGAGGGCGGGCTCTCGGACCCCGTGCGGCAGTCGGACGTCGTCTACCGCGGCCGGCGCGAGCAGAGTTACGGACCGCTCCAGCTGAACGTTGAGGGCGGCGTCGGCTCGGCAGCCATCAAGGCGGGCATCGACCCACGGAATCCCGCGCACTGGCGCCGGGCGGTCGAGTTCGGGTTGGACGAGGTCGCCCGGGCCGGCTGGGGCCAGTGGCACGCGGCAGCCCCGCTGGGGATCGAGAACAGGACGGGACTGGAGTCAGCCAGGCCGATCGGCGTCACCGCGCCAGCAGCGGCGGCCGCGGTGGTGGCGGCTCCCGCTGCCCGGCCCACGCCTGGCGAGCCTGGAGGGCCGCCACTGGCACCTGGACCCGTCTGGGAGCCCCCACCCGCGGCGGCCGCGGGACCTGCCCCCACAGCCCAGGTCTTCGCGACCCCGAACCTCGGCGGCCCCCGCACCGGCACGAGGGGCATTGTCGTCCACAGCACCAGGGGTCAGGGCGCGACGCCCGAGGCCGAGCTCCAGGGCACGCTCTCGTGGTTCGCGAACCCGCAGAGCCAGGTCTCGGCGCACGCCGTGATCGGGACCGACGGCTCGATCTACACCGTCGGGGATCTCGACCGCCAGACCTGGCACGCGGGCGAGAACAACGCCGACCGCCTCGGCATCGAGCTCGTGCAGTCCGCCCGCGACAACGAGCGCGGCGTCCCGTTTACCGACGCCCAGTACCGGAGCCTGGCCCAGCTGACGGCCGACTGGTCGCGCCGCTACGGGTTCGCCATCGATCGCAACGCGCTCGTCGGGCATGAGGAGCTGGAGCAGGGCAAGCGCTCGGGCAAGTCGGATCCAGGACACAGCTTCAACTGGGACCGCTACGTCCAGTCGGCCCGGGCGCTCGGCGGCCCCACGGCGGCCCAGAGCCACCCGCAGCCAGCCGCGCAGGCGCTCCACCAGAACGTCGCCGCGGCCTTCGAGCGCGCGAACGGGCGCCCGCCGACGCTCGACGAGGCCCGCGAGCTCCAGCAGCTCGGCTTCGGGTTGGGCTGAGTCATGGTCAGCTCGTCGGTCTCGCGCACGCTGCGGTGGATGGCCGGTATGCCGGACGAGGAGGAGGAGGAGCCGGCGCTCGGGTCGTCGTACAACGATCCCACCGACGGCGGGACGCTGTCGTCGCCCATCTCACCCCCTCAGGCGCCCGCACCGGCCCCTGAGACACCGTCGACGCAGTCGATGGTAGGGATTTCGTCGATGTCCCAGACCGCCTCAGACCTCGCAGCCTCGCTCCAGGAGCGCCTGTCGAGCGCCGGGAGCACCATCGGCCAGGGCATCACGGGGCTGACGGACACGCTGTCGTCGGGCTACCGCGCCAACCAGGCCGCGGTCGAGGAGGCCAACGCCGGGCAGTCGGGCGGGGTGGACTTCGGCGCGGGGCTGCTTGCGACGCCTGCGGGGCAGGCGTACCAGCGGCGCATCGAGGAGGCCAGCCGGGCGGAGGACGAGATCGCGGCCCGCAACCGCGAGGTGATCTCGAACCCGCTGCTTGGCGCTGCCACCTCGGCGCTCGAGCCGATCCACCGCGGGCTCGCGCTCGGACACGCCGCCGTCGCGGCCACCCCCGAGGCGATCTACGAGACCGGCAACGCGCTGGGCACGCCCGTCGGGCTGGGGCGCGAGGGCCCGCTCGGCATGGACACCCCGTTCGGGCGGGTCGGCCCGACCGACATAGCGCTGACGCTGGCACCCAGCGCCCCGCTCCAGGCCGCGCTGAACCTGCCGATAGGCGGGCATCTGCCCGCAGCCGCCGGCCCCGCCGCGTCCCGCTTCACGGGGGCGCTCGAGTCGGCCGGCGACACCGCGGCCACGGCCGTCAGGGGCGCCGTGGGGCGTGCTGCGTCCGGGCTCTCCGATGCCTGGGCCGGCAACGCCGAGCGCCTGGCCGCGGCTGACGCCAGGATGGCGGCCGAGGGATCTGTGGCGGCCCCAGGGACGCTGGGCGCCCTCCCCGAGGAGTACGGACAGGCGTACCCGCCGCTGCGCGGCGACGTGCGCGGCGTCGTGCGCGAGCAGCTCGGCGAGACGTCGTCGGAATTCCTGGCCGACTCCCGCTTCCCGAGGGACGCCGTGCACCCGGACCTCAGGGCGGCCGGCATCGGCCCCGAGATCACCCCCCAGATCGACCTCAGCGAGCGGCTGAACGCGGGGTTCGGGGTGGTACCGTCACGAGCCGACCTCCGCGAGGTCGAGCGGCGGATCGCGGACGCCAACGGGGCGTACACCACGGCGCGGATCGAGCGGGCGCGCATCGAGCGGGAGTTGGCCCGCCTGCCCGATGATCCCGAATTGCAGCAGGATCTGATGGGCGCGCTCCGACAGGAGGAGTACACCCAGGGCAAGCTGGACGCGGCCCGCGAGTGGTCGCAGATGGTCAGGACGGGCGACCGAACGCTGGCGACGGCCGGCACGCTGCCTGGAGAGGCCCCCCCAGACCGGCTGGCCGGCGTGAACCGCGTGCTGGGTCAGGGGCTGGCGTCGTCGGTCTCGGGGGGCGTGGGCGCACAGATCAACCAGGAGATGAACCCCGACGACCCGAACGCCGCGCTGAAGGGCTTCGCGGTCGGGGCGCTCGGCCCGCTGGCGGCGACGCGCGGCGTCCGGGCCGGGCTGCGGGCGGCCGGGCGGCTCGGGGCGGGGGCTGAACGGGCAGAGGGCGCGCTTGGGACGCTCGGGAACCTGCCGGCCCGCCAGGCGCGGATGGCGGGGCTGGGCGAGGAGCTGGTCCCGCCGCTGGAGCGCGGCCCGAGCGGCTACGCGCCTCCAGACCTGAGACGACATCCTGGCGTGCCTGCGACCGAGCTGCCCCCGGAGCGAGGGGACGCGCTCAGATCCGCCCTCCCGGGCCTCTTGCGCGGCTTGAACGCACCTCAGCCGGCCGCAGCCGCGGAGGGCGCCTCGCTCGTCCTGCCCGACATTCCCGCGGCGTCGGGCCCGTACGGACGCCTCCAGGCCGCGCTCAACGGGATCGGCGAGGCCCTTGAGCCCGTGACGCGGCGGGCGAACATCGGCCGCTACGCAGGCATGCTCTCCGACGCCGCGTCACACGTCCAGAACATCCTGGGCGGCGCAACCTCGGCCGCGATCGACGTCGGCACGCTGCCGCCGATGCTGGCCCTCGACATCGCCAGGTCGAAGCTGATGGGCACGCCGCGCGAGGTCTTTGCGGCCGAGCTGCCCGCCCGTCTCGCGGGCATGCGCCACGGCGCCAGGCAGGGCATGGGACGGGCGCTCGAGATCATGCGCTCTGGCGTCCCCGCCGAGGAAGCCGCCAAACTGGACCAGGGCGGCGTCGGCTTCGACACGAACATCCCCGGGCTTGCCCCGCGGGGGAGCGGTCGGGCGGGGGCGGTCAACGTTGCGGTCGAGTCGCCGCTGCGGGCGCTGGCCGCGGCCGACGCCGTGTTCAAGACGATGGCGCAGGGCGGCCACCTGATGGCCGAGGCGACCGCCGAGGCGATGCGCAGGAACGGCGGGCGGGCGGCCACGCCCGAGCAGGTCCTGGCAGCGGCCCGTGACCCCGCGCTGCTCGAGCGCGTGCAGGAGCTGTCGCTGCGCTCGGTGCTGCAGGAGTCGCGCCGCGAGACGGGCGCCATCCGGGCGGGTATCTCCAAGCTGGGCCCCCTCGGGCAGGGCATAGCTGCACTGGAGATGCCGTTCACCAAGACGCCGTACAACGTCGTCGCCCAGGGCATGGGCATGACGCCGCTGGGGCTCGCTGGGCTGGTCGAGGACGTGGCCCAGGGACGGGCGCCGCGCGAGATGGAACGGCGGCTCGGGCGGGTCGCGCTCGGAACCGCGGCGATGGCGGTGGCTGCTGCGCAGTACGACGCGGGCACCCTGATCGGCCCGCGCCCCGACTCCGAGGCCGAGGCGTCGACCTGGCCGCCTGGGCAGATCCCGTGGTCGTACAAGGTCGAGGTGCCGGGTGTCGGCACCTACTACCAGCCACTCTCAGCGCTCGGGGTCCTGGCGCTGCCCGTCGTCGCGACCGTCCTGTACAAGGAGGCCGAGAAGAGCGGGACGCCGCTGCTCTCGGCGGAGATGGCGGGCACGCTTGCGGCTGGGCTGGGCCAGTACGCCGAGCAGAACACGTTTTTTGAGGGGTTCGGCAACATCTCGAAGGTGTTGTCAGACCCGACGCGGCAAGCCGAGCGCCACTTCGAGCAGATCGCGTCGCAGTTCGCGCCGCACGTCGTCGGCGGCGGCGGGGCAGGGCGGATGATCCAGCGGATCATGGGCATGCCAGCACGAGACCCGCAGGGCGCGCTCGAGGCGCTGCTGGCCTCGCTGCCGTACCAGGACCCGCTCGCGGATGTGACGGGCAGGTCCCGCGTCCTGCCGCGGCAGGACGTGCTCGGACGGCCCCAGGCGCTGGGCGCCTCGGGCCCGGTCGCCGCGGTCGCCCGCGTCGGCGAACAGCGTGACGCGGGCGTCATCCGGGCGTTCCGCCGTGCGGGCGAGGGGCTGCCGATGCAGGCTCCCCCACAGCTCCGAGACGACGCGCTCGGCCGCCAGGTGAGACTCACGCCCGGCCAGAAGCAGCGCTGGCGCCGGGAGTTCGGGGCCGAGCTGCAATCGCAGTGGGCAGCGTCCGGCAACCCGAGCGACCTCGAAGCCCTGCAGCGGCTGAAAACGGCCGCCCGCAAGGTCGCCGACGACACCGTGCTGGGCCGGCGGTAGGGAGGACTCGTGGCCACGAACGAACCGATCGAGCGCTGGATCACCGACCCCGAGAACTTCCCACCGCAGCTCCCGCAGGGCGTGACCAGGGGGCGGTTCGGCGACACGGGCTTGTACTACGCGCACGAGGTGACCTACCCCGACGGGAAGACGGTGACGACGTGGTACAAGCGCAGGTCTGGCGGGGGCCCCGACGGTGGCGACGCGCCCGTCGGCGAGCCGGTCGTGGGGCTCAACACCGTCGTCAGGGACGCCAAGGTCAAAGCCGACGCCGAGCTCGCGCAGGCGTCCCAGCGCACGATCACGCGCGAGGGCCACACCTGGCAGTTCAACCCCGCGACCAACAAGTACGACATCGACCTCGGTGCCTCGGCAGCCCCCCCGACGGCGGCCGAGGAAGCGACGAAGCAGGCCCAGGCGCAGGTCGCCCAGAGCCAGGCCGGCAACGCCGCATCGCTCGACGCCGAGCGCGCGTGGCACGAGCAGCAGGGCCACGGCAGGCTCACCCACGCGGAGTACGCCACGCAGCAGCGCCAGGCCCAGCAGGACCAGCTAGCTCTCGCCGCGGCGCAGCGGGCCGACGCCGCCGCCACCAAGCCGAACATCACCTACCGTGAGGTCAAGCAGCGCGACGGATCGACCCGAGTGATCCAGGTCCAGGTCGACCCCATCACGGGAGCCGAGAGCGTCAATCCGTCGGCGATCCCAGGCGCACCCGCCCCGCCGCCCAACGTCGCCACCGTCAACGGCCGGCAAGGCACCTGGGAGCGCGACGAGTCGGGCAACGTGGTCTTCAGAGAAGCCCAGGGGCCACAGACCCCGACCTACACCTACCCCGAATTGAAGCTCGCGTACGGCAACATCGCCTCCGAGCTGGGGGCGATCCAGCGCGACATCTACTCGAGAGTCGGCACGGGCCCAGGCAAGATCACCAAGCAGGAGGCCGACGCGCTGTTCTTGCCGATCCACCAGCAGGCGGAGACGCGGGTCTCGGAGCTCAACAACATCGTCTCGACCCAGCGGTCCCTCTTTCAGGCGGACCAGGACTGGGCGCAGGCCCAGCAGCAGACGGCCAACACCAGGCTGGGCGCTGCCAACGACATGTCACGGCTGGCGTTCTCGCTCGGCCAGCAGGCCGACAAGATGGCCCCAGGCACGGGCGCCGTGGCCGCACACGCGATCTGGGACACGCTCGGAGCGCAGCGGGACTTCGCCCGCAGCCTAGGAGGGCTTGAGGACGTGCAGCGACCATCGCTCCCTGGCTACCTGCAGGCGGCAGCGGACGCCCGCCCCGACGCGCCGTTCGGCACGGGCTCGCCCCTGGGATCGGGCTGGATGGCGCCACGCGGGCAGGCCGTGGCCGACGCCAACGCCCGCAGCACGCCCGCCTTCGGCGCCACGATCGGGAACATCCTCGGCGGCGGCGGCGCGGGGCCGGGTGTCGCTCCGCCGGCCGCCCCGGCGCAGCTGCCACTGGCCCCGCCCCCGGGGATGGGCCCGCAGCCATCGGCCCTGCCGCTGGCCCCGCCCCCGGGGATGGGCCCGCAGCCATCGGCCCTGCCGCT
>Ga0068867_100003211_pt1 | contig 11519 bp, 9 predicted proteins | sample KBSMisM32_FD_65649 | JGI IMG/M metagenome (GOLD analysis project Ga0068867, IMG submission 65649) | Miscanthus rhizosphere microbial communities from Kellogg Biological Station, Michigan, USA - KBS Miscanthus M3-2 | ecosystem: Host-associated > Plants > Roots > Rhizosphere > Soil ...
CCCCGGAAGAGCTCGATTATTACGCCAAGAACACGTCGGGACTGTGGGGGGCTCGCCTGATCGAGACCGTTCGCCGTGCGCTCGACGAAGGCCGCTTCACCGAGCGTCCGTATCGCGCCGGCATGCCGCCGATTCATCCGAATTACGGCGTTGCGATGGAACGCGCCTTCTATCCCGAAGAGGTCGAGCTTTCGCTTCGCACCTACGGCCTGATGACCGAGCAGGTCGTCGGAACGACCAAGCCGCGCCAGCTCCGGAGCGAGGAGGAGCGCGGGAAGTACAAGAACTTCGTGATCCGCGCGACCAAGCTGCCCGAGACCATCGAGGCGATGAAGCAATTCGCCATCGACGATCCCTACACCTACGAGGATATGTAGTGAGGCTCCGGCACGGCCGGCTTCCTAATCCGCATCAAGTCGAAATCGTTCCATCTCGGATACAATCGCGCTTCACCCGCGGGCGTCGCTCTGTTTCATCTGCCGCGGATCTCGCATGGCGAGGAGGCCCGCGATGGCCCAGGAAGAAATCAACCGGCGGGCCGACCGGATCGAGGTCAATGCCGAGGTCGCGCTCCGGCGCTCGGGCCAGCTCAATTACCGCGTCCGGGTGTACGACGCATCACCACAGGGCTGTAAGCTCGAGTTCGTAGAGCGACCTGACCTGGAAGAGCGCGTATGGGTCAAATTCGACCGGCTTGAAGCAATCGAGGGCTTGGTCTGCTGGACCGAGGGGTTCCAGGCGGGCATCCAGTACGACAAGCCGATGCACCCGGCGGTGTTCGAGATGCTGTTGCCAAGGCTGACCTGAAACGGTTGCGAGTCAGCGCAGCCTTGTGAGAAACTGGCTGCATGCTGGTGGCGTCCGCAGTCTTGCTCATTGTCAGTGGAGCAGCTTCAGGAGAGCCTGATGCTTACGGCCCACCGGCCGCTCCGCCAGCGCGAGCCGCAGCCGATCCGTGCAAGTCGCAGGATTCGCGCGACATCGTGGTTTGCGCCCAGCGCAAACAGGGGCTTCGCCTCGATCCGGATGTCGGCGACGCCCAGCGAGCAGCGGAGCACGCTCGTCGGGTAGCGACCGCTCGCACACCAGCCGCGCAAGCGAGCTGTTCCAGGTTACCGCAGGGCTGCGGGACCGGGCTTGAGGGACTGGACCTTGCCAATGTCGCGCTAGTCGTAGCGACGACGGCGGTGAAGGCCGCCAAGGGTGAGGATTGGACGAAGGTGCTGAAGCCCGGCGGCCCGGACGAATACCAGCTCTACCTTCAGGCCAAGCAGGAACGCGAAGCACGCGAACAGGAAGCACGCGATGCAGCAGCGATCAAGGCGGTCAAAGCGCGGCGTTGATGGTGTGAGCTGAGCTTAACCGGCTAGATTAGCCGGGCCAAAGCCGTGCGGGATGAGATTGCTGATGGTGTGACGCTCGACTGCGGAACCGTCGCCGCTCGAACAGAGGATCTCGACATCGCGGCCACTGAGCTGCGCGGCTTCGAGGATCGCCTGGCGGCAGCCGCCGCACGGTGTGCAGACCGTCGAATCGGTTCCTCCGGACACTGCGATCCGCGCCACCCTGTCCAATCCGAACTGATGCTGGGCGATGGCCAGAGCGCTCTGCTCCGCGCAGACTCCGAGGCGGTAGCAGGCGTTCTCCATGTTCGCGCCGGTGACAACCTCGCCATCGACGCTTTCGATCGCGCAGCCGACCTGAAAATTGGAATAAGGCGCGTACGCCTTGCTGGCCGCGGCGCGGGCCAGTTCGATCAATTCTTCATCTGTCATGCCCTTGTCTTTAGGCTCGGGCACGGGCCATGCGCTAGACAGCCGAATCCGAGACCGACCGCTTATGAAATCCAAGATACTGTTCGCCGTTGCCGCCATGGCCTTGACCCCCTCTCCCGCCTTTGCGTGGGGTAAGACTGGCCACCGCGTTGTTGCGGCAATCGCCGATACGCAGCTGTCGGGCCTCGCCCGGGCGCATATCCGAGAAATCCTTGGCGGAGCCGAAAGCCTGGACGAAGCCGCCAACTGGCCCGACGAGATGCGTTCGGCCCCGGGGCAATTCTGGCAGAAGGTCGCGACGCCCTGGCATTACGTGACGCTCAACGGCATCCTCTATGACCACGCCCCGCCCGAAGGCGACGCGCTTCAGGCGCTCGACCATTTCAAGGCGGTGTTACAGAACCCGAGCGCGAGCCTTGCGGACAAGCAGGAGGCGCTGCGGTTCATCGTCCACCTGGTGGGCGATCTCCATCAGCCGCTCCACGTCGGCAAGTGCTGCGACAAGGGCGGTAACGACATCAAGGTGACGTGGTTCGGCAAGCCGACCAACCTTCACGCCGTCTGGGATTCGCAGCTTGTCGACGACGAGCAATTGTCCTTCACCGAGCTGGCGGCGAAGCTCGAGCGGCACACGAGCGCCCAGGATGTCGTCAATTGGTGGGACATCAACCCGCGCGACTGGATCAGTGAAAGCGCCGAAGTGCGCGAGCAGATCTACGCCAACATTCCGGCCCCAGCGAAAACAAAGGACGGAAAGAAAGCCACGAAGGGAGCGCCGCCTCCCCTGCCCGACCTTTCGTACGGCTATGTATATAAGTTCACGCCGGTGATGGAGCGGCGGCTGCAGCAGGCGGGCGTCCGCTTAGCGGCGTATCTCAACGACATTTATGCTCATCCGCAGCCGCTCGCTGGGGAGCCCGCTCGCTGATGATGCGCAAGCTTGTTCCAGCCGTCGCGGCGTTCCTCGCGGCGGGATGCTCAACCGTTCCGGTATCGCCTCCGGCGCCGACAGTGGCGGCGGGTCCGGTCGAGGTGCAGGTCCTCGCGTTCAACGACTTCCACGGAAATATCGAGACACCACCACCGGTCGAAGTGACCGGAGCCGACGGAATCAAGCGTAAGATCATCACGGGGGGCGCGGCTCATCTGGCGGCGGCACTGAACCAGCTGCGCGTGGGCCATGCGAATACGGTGACGGTGTCGGCAGGCGACACGATCGGCGCGTCGCCGCTCATCTCGGCAAACTATCTGGACGAGCCAACCATCGACGCGATGAACATGCTCGGACTCGAATTCAATTCGGTCGGCAATCACGAATTCGACAAGGGCGTCGCCGAACTGAAGCGCATGCAGGGAGGTGGCTGTGCGAAGAATACGTTACGGGCGCCCTGCGCCGTTGAGCCGTTCAGCGGCGCGCGGTTTCACTACCTTGCGGCGAACGTGGTGCAGCCTGACGGATCGACAATTTTCCCATCGACGGGGGTGAAGACCTTCCAGACGACGGCCGGCCCAATCCGCATTGGCTTCATCGGCATGACGCTGAAGGGGACGAAGAACCTCGTAACTCCGTCGGGGGTCGCGGGTGTCGACTTCAGGGATGAGGCGGAGACGGCCAATGCGCTCGTCCCGAAGCTCAAGGCCGAGGGCGCCGACGCGATCGTCCTGCTCATTCACCAAGGCGGGAAGACAACCAACTTCACCACCGGCAACAATTGCGAGGGTCTCTACGGCGACATCCTGCCAATCCTCCCGAAGCTGAGTCCCGCGATAACGACCGTCATCTCGGGTCACACGCACTGGGCCTATGTTTGCCGCGGCAACGCGCAGGTCGGCAGTGGGCGGCTCCTCACCAGCGCCGGAAAGTACGGCTATTTCGTCACCGACCTCCGGCTCGACTTCGATCCGGCGACCCATCACCTCATCGACCAGAGCGCGACCAACATCGTTGTCGGCAATGGCGAGCAGGATGCCGGGGTCAAAGCGCTCGTCGATCGTTACGCGACGGCGGTCGCGCCGATAGCCAACAAAGTAATCGGCCACCTTACCGCGGTCGCCAAGAAGAGCGACGAGGACGGGGAAAGCCCCGCCGCGGACCTGATCGCGGATTCGATGCTCGCCGCGACCAAGGGCACGGCCCAGATCGCGCTGGTCAACGCGACCGGCGTCCGCGTGGACCTTCCCGCGGGCGACGTGAAGTACAAAGACGCGTTCGCGATGATGCCGTTTGGCAATAATCTCGTCGTGATGACGCTGACCGGGGCGCAGCTGAAGAGCGTGCTGGAGCAGCAATATGCGATCCCGCTGCGCCCGAAGATGACCCGGCCCGCCGCGCTCGCCTCGTCCGTGGGCTTCACTTACGCGGTTGATATCCGCAAACCCGAGAACCAGCGCGTCTCCGACGTGCGTTTGAACGGCAAGCCGACAACCGCGGAAGGCCGCTACCGTGTGGTCGTGAACAATTACCTCGCGTCGGGCGGGGACAGCCTGACCGGCTTCACCGCCGGGACTGAGGTCACGGATACCGGGCTCATCGATCTGGACGCGCTGGTGGATTGGATCGCCAAGGGCCAGACACCGCCCGCACCCAACCGGATCCTCATTACGATCTAGCGCAACGGCGGCTCGTCGAAGCTCCGCAGTTTACGGCTATGGAGATCGTCGCCTTCGCGCTTAAGCAGCGTCAAAGTCTCAATTCCGATGCGCAAATGCTGGCTAATTGCGCGCTCGTAGAACGCATTTGCCTGCCCAGGGAGCTTCAGCTCGCCATGCAGCGGCTTGTCGGAGACGCATAGCAGCGTCCCATATGGTACGCGGAACCTGTAACCTTGTGCGGCAACCGTCGCCGATTCCATGTCGATCGCGACCGCCCGGCTCTGGTTGAAACGCATCGACGACGCCGTGTAGCGAAGCTCCCAATTGCGGTCGTCGGTGGTGACGACCGTGCCGGTGCGGAGCCGGCGCTTGAGGTCGTCCTCGTCCTCGCCCGTGACCTTCATCGCTGCTTCGAACAGGGCGCGCTGGACCTCTGCGATCGCCGGCACCGGGATCTCCGGCGGAAGCACGTCGTCGAGTAGATGGTCGTCGCGCAGGTAAGCGTGGGCGAGCACGTAATCGCCGATCGTCTGGCTCGGGCGCAGACCGCCGCAATGGCCGATCATCAACCACACTTCGGGCCGAAGCACCGCGATATGATCGCAGATCGTTTTCGCGTTGGACGGACCGACGCCAATGTTGACCAGCGTAATGCCATCGCCGTTCTCCGCCATCAGGTGATACGCCGGCATCTGGTGGCGCCGCCAGCGACCGGCCGCAATTTCGGCCTCGGCATTCTCGAGCTGTCCTCGCTCGTAGAACGCCCCCGGCACCGAGAAGCCGTGATACGGACTGTCCTTGCGCCGTAGCGCGTCGATGGCGAACCCGACGAATTCGTCGACGTACCGGACGTAGTTGGTGAACAGCACCCAATGCTGGAAATGCTCTACCGGCGTCCCGGTGTAATGCTTCAGCCGGGCGAGGCTGAAGTCGGTGCGAGGCGCATCGAACAGGGCCAGCGGCCGCGTCTCCGAGGCCTTCTGAAGCCCAAGGCCGTCCGCGACCTCATCGCCGATCGCGACCAATTCGTTTGCCGGGAACGAGCGTGATAATTCGGTCGTGCTGATATTGCCAAGCTCGATGCCGCTCTCATCGATGACATAGGGGTACGGAATCTCGCTGGCCGACCGGCCGACCGAGACCTGCACGCCGTAATCGTCGATCAGATGCTGGAGCTGGACCGTCAGATAGTCGCGGAATAACTCCGGCCGTGCGATGGTCGAGGCATAGCTCCCTGGCTCGTTCAGTCGGGCAAATGCACGGGTCGGTGAAGTCGTCGGCTGCGGCGCGGTCGGGTGATAATCGATGCGAAGTTCGGGGTAAGAGAAACAGCCCTTCGCCCTCGCCTTAGGGTCGGGCCTCGTTCCATTCTCGATGTAGAGCGCCAGCGCCTTTCGCAGGTTCGCTACCGACTCGTCAAAGATCGCACAGAGCTGGTCGACAATGGCTTCGACGGATTGCTTCCTTGGCATCCGCGCCCGCTTGGAGCGACTCGGCCCTGGACGCAAGCGGCTGTTAGGCTGTCCGCTCGTCGGGAACGCGAAGCATCGCCAGCGCCGCAAGCACCATCACAATGCCCGCCGCCAACATCGTCCAGATCGGCTGGTTCGGGAAGAACGCCTTCATGATCGATCCCATCACCGTCGCAACGAGCAGCTGCGGAACGACGATGAAGACGTTGAACAGGCCCATGTAGATGCCGAGCTTGCGCTGCGGCAGGCTGCTCGCGAGGATTGCGTAAGGCATGGCGAGGATCGACGCCCAGGCGATGCCGATCCCGATCTCCGACACGATCAGAACCTTGGGATCCTTGATGACGAGGAAGCTGAGGTAACCGGCGGCACCCGCAAGCAGGCACAGCATGTGCGTGCGCGCCTTGCCGACCGACCGCGCCAGGAACGGCAGGATGGCCAACGCGGCGATCGCAGCCACACCGTTGTAGACCGAGAACAGGACTCCGACCCAGTTGCCGGCCTCCTGGTACGCGGCGCTCGCCGGGTCGGGCGCGTGATAGAAATTGTCGGCCACCACCGGCGTGGTGTTGATCCACATGATGAACAGCGCCGACCAGCTGAAGAATTGCGCGACCGCCAGCCGCTTCATCACCGTCGGCATCCCTGAGAAGTCGCCGACGATATGCGCCAGCATGTTGTTCTCGCGCCCGTTCCGCGCGAGTTGGATGGCAAGGGAGCTTGCCAGGCCATAGGCGATCAGCAGCCCGCCGAGCACATGCATTTCCTTCTCGAGCTTGAACTCGAGCACGCCGAAGACGACCAGCACTCCGGCTGCGATCCACACCAGGCTTGATCCGAACGTCCGCGCTGCAAGCGCGCGGATGGTCTGCTCGCCGTCCGGATGATCGGCGCTTTCGCCGAATGCAGCCATCTCTTCGGGCGAATATTCCTTGGTCGTCAGCACCGTCCACAGGACCGCCACGAACAAAGCGATCCCACCGACCCAGAAGCTGATCTTCACCGTTTCCGGAATGCCGCTGGCGCCGGCGACGTTGGACACACCCCACTTGTCGAGCGCGTAGGGGAAGATCGAGCCGAGCACCGCGCCCGCGCCGATGAAGGCCGTCTGCACAGCGTAGCCGGCGGTGTGCTGGTCCTTGCGCAGCATGTCGCCGACGAAGGCGCGGAAAGGCTCCATTGTAATGTTGAGGCTCGCGTCCAGCGCCCACAGTAGGACCGCCGCCATCAGCAGCTGCGTCGACAGTGGCATCAGCACCAGCGACAGCGCGGCCAATATGGCGCCGCCCACGAAATAGGGCCGACGCCTGCCGAGCCGGCCTAGCCACGTGCGATCCGACAAATGCCCGACGATCGGCTGCACCAGCAGGCCGGTCAGCGGCGCCGCAATCCAGAGTGCGGGAAGGTCGTCCAGGCTCGACCCCAGCGATTGAAAGATCCGGCTCATGTTCGCCGTCTGGAGCGCGAAACCGATCTGAATCCCGAAGAAACCGAACGAGATGTTCCACAGCGACGCGAGCGATTGCCGCGGCTTTTCGGTGATCGTTCTCGCGTCCATTCGCTCCCCCTCGAAGCATAACCCGCTGACTTGCCGGAATTGTCGTTCTATCGTCGCATTCATGGCGACGAAAGTGGAGCGCTCGCGGCTCGCCGACGAGCTTGAGGACAAAGGCTTCATCCAGGCGCGCGGCGTGTTCGGCGCGGCCTTCATGGATTCGCTGCTGCTCAAAGCGCACGCGACGCTGTTCCGAGAAACGACGGAGTCGCGCGATGCGGTGAAGTCGAACGGATCGCTGATCCACCTCGCCGACAATCCGGAATATGCGGACGTCATCGCGGCGCCCGAGCTGCTGGCGCTGCTTCGCGAATGCGGGGCAACGGATCCGCGGTTCACAGGCGGGTTCCTGATATCCAAGCCCGGCAAAGGTCCGCCCCTCTTCTGGCACCAGGACTGGTGGGGGTGGGACGACCCGAGCGCTTACAATTCACGCGGCAATCAGCTGTTCGCGATGATCTATCTGACGAATACACGCGTTGAAAACGGCTGCTTGCGAGTGATTCCCGGATCGCACCGGCACGACCATCCGCTGCACCACCTCGACACCGCGCATTCGGAAGGCATGCAGGGCTACAAGGACCCGACCAACTCGGCCTACGCCGACCATCCTGACATGGTCGCAGTGCCAGTTGAGGCCGGCGACGTGTTGATTGGCGACGCGCGGCTGATCCACGGGGCGTTCGCTAATCAAACGGATGAGGAACGGCCGCTGTTGACCCTGTGGTTCATGCCGCACTGGAGCAGCATGCCGCGCGAAATGCGGGCGCTTGCCTACAAGGGCTTCATGCGCGGAGACGATATCCCGTCGAGCGTCGCGGCGCCGAGGACTTTCCTCGATTGGCCCGAGCCGCTGAAGCGCCGGATCGCGCATTTGCTTCCGCCCGACGACGGCGGGGTCGAGCCGATGCGCTGGAACCGCATTCCCGATTTCGGCAGGCTCGCCGCGTGAGGCTGTGGCCGGCGCTGCTCGCGGCAGCGGCGCTTCTCGCTCCTTCACGGGCCAGCGCGACCCCGGCCAACTTTGACGACGAGGTCTTCTACCAGATTTTCACGCGATCGATGCGCGACAGCAACGGCGACCGCGAAGGTGACCTGAAGGGCATCGAGCAGAGCCTGCCTTACCTGCAGCGGCTGGGCGTCACCTCGATCCTGCTGACGCCGATCTACCCCTCGCCTTTCTACCACAATTACTTCGCGAGCGATTTCGAAGGCGTCGATCCCGAGTTCGGCACGATGGCCGATTACCGAAGCCTCGTCCGAGCGATCCACGCGCGTGGGATGAAAATCTACCTCGACGAGGAATTCCAGTACGTCGCCTACGACCATCCCTGGTTCAAATCGGCGCTCGGCAATCCGGCCTCGCCTTACAGCGAGTTCCTGATCTTCCACGGGCCGAACAACGCCAAGCCCGAGGAAGGGCCGTTCGGGATCACGATGGCGGCGCGCTTTCCCGGCGGTCAAACCGGCATCACCACGGTCAACATGAAGTCGCCGAAGGTCCGCGAATGGGCGACGGATTATCTCCTGCGCTGGGTCGATCCAAACGGCGACGGCAATTTCTCGGACGGGGTCGACGGCTTCCGCCTCGACCACATGATGGACGACCTCGACAACAATCGCATCCTGACCAACCTGTTCGACAGTTTCTGGCAGCCGGTATTCGCAAAGCTCCGCGCGAAGAACCCGAAACTGCGCCTGATCGCCGAGCAATGGGACTGGGGTTACGGCGGCGATTTCCTTCGCCACGGCCACGTCGATGCGGCCTTCGCCTTCCCCATCGCCAACGCCATCCGCACGTTCGACAAGGCCAAGATCGTCGAGGCGATCGACAAGACCGCGGCCGCAATCCCGGCCGGCAAGCATGAGCTGGTGTTCGTCGAGAACCACGACATGCCGCGCGTCGCGTCAGACGCCGGAATGACTCCCGAGAAGCTGCGAACCGCAGCAACGCTCGGCATCCTGCTCAAGGGCACGCCGCTCATATATTATGGGCAGGAGCTCGGAATGCACGGCATCGCCCGGCCCGAGTTCAAGTCCGACGAGAAGGACATCGGCAACCGCGAGGCGTTCGAGTGGAGCGCGAAGGTCGAGGCTTCGGGCCAGGCCAATTGGTACAAGGGTCCGAAGACCTACTGGACCGAGCGTCTTGCCAAGGACGATGACGGGATCTCGGTTGCCGAGGAAGACGGCGATCCCAAGTCGCTGCTCAACCACTATCGGATGTTGCTGAAGTTGCGCGCCCAGCACGCCGCGTTTCGCACCGGCACGCAGCGCATTCTCAACACGGAACCCCACGACCTGCTGATCGAGCGAACAGGCGGAGGTGAGCGCTTCCTTATCCTCGTCAATCTCTCGAACGAGCCGGCGACCATCGATGCGAAGGACCTTCACGCGGGCCGCAACAAAGTCATCCTGAAGCCGTACGAAACCGCGGTCCTGAAAGAATAAGCGGTCGCCGCTGGACAGTCGCCAAGTCTAGTTTAGGTTCGCGGGCAAATCCTCTGGGGAGAGGGAGCTTCCATGAGCCTTTCAGGGATCGATCTCACTGTCGTCATCATCTACGCGATCGGCATCTTCAGCCTCGCGCAGTGGGTCAGCCGCGAAAAGGCCGGTCACACCAAAGACACTTCCGACTACTTCCTCGCTTCCAAGAACCTGCCGTGGTGGGCGATCGGCGCGTCGCTGATCGCGGCGAACATCTCCGCCGAGCAGATCGTTGGCATGTCGGGATCCGGCTACGCCATCGGCTTGGCGATCGCATCCTACGAATGGATGGCGGCGCTGACGCTCTTGATCGTCGGCAAGTTCTTCCTGCCGATCTTCCTCAAGAACCACATCTACACGATGCCGCAGTTCCTCGAGCGGCGGTACGGCCGGGTGCTCCCGATCCTGATGGCGATCTTCTGGCTCGCCCTCTACGTGTTCGTGAACCTGACCTCGATCATCTGGCTCGGGTCGATCGCGGTGAACAAGGTCGCCGGCATCAATCAGGATGTCGCGCTGGTCATCCTCGGCGCCTTCGCCCTCCTCTACCAGATCCGCGGCGGACTGAAGGCCGTCGCGCTGACCGACATCGTGCAGGTGACCCTGCTGGTCCTCGGCGGCTTGGTTGTCGCGTTTCTGACGCTGACGCAGATCGGCAACGGCAGCCTGATGGCTGGATGGAACCAGCTGGTCACGACCGCGCCCGACCATTTCCACATGATCCTGAAAAAGGGCGACCCGCATTACATCGACCTGCCGGGCCTCAGCGTCCTGATCGGCGGCATGTGGATCGCGAATGTCGCTTACTGGGGTTTCAACCAGTACATCATCCAGCGCGCCCTCGCGGCGCGGAGCCTCGATGAAGCGCAGAAGGGCGTCATCTTCGCCGCCTTCCTGAAGCTGCTGATGCCGGTGATCATCGTGCTTCCGGGCATCGCGGCAGTCGTGCTGTCGCCGAGCCTGCCCAAGCCCGATGAAGCCTATCCGACGATGATGCGGCTGCTTCCGCCGGGCCTGCTCGGCCTCGTCTTCGCGGCTTTGGTCGCGGCGATCATCGCGTCGACGGCATCCAAGATCAATTCGATCGCCACCATCTTCACCCTCGACCTTTATGCCAAGTTCCGCGGCGAGCGGACCAAAGCCGAAGACGACCAGGGCGAAAGCACGAGCGAGGAAAAGCACCTCGTCCTCGTCGGCCGGATCATGGCGACCGTGGCTATTATCGTCGCCATCATCCTGGCGCGGCCGCTGATCGGGAGCTCCGAGCAGGCGTTCCAGTTCATCCAGGAGTTCTCCGGCTTCTTTACGCCTGGCATCACGGTGATCTTCCTGCTCGGGCTGTTCTGGAAACGAGCTACGGAAGCCGGCGCGATCGTCGCCGCGGTGACCTCGGTCGCGCTGTCGACGATCATGAAATACACGCTTCCGAGCGCGTCCTTCTCGCAGGGCATGAACGACTATCTAACGCCATTCATCAACCGCATGGGCGTGGTGTTCGTGGTCTCGCTGGTGCTGGCCGTCGTCGTCAGACTCGTCACCCCCCAGCGGCCCGACGTCGACAAGATCGACACCGCTAACGTGCGCTACAAGACGAGCACCGGGTTCAACATCGGCGCACTCGGCGTAATCCTGATTCTG
>Ga0068867_100003217_pt1 | contig 11513 bp, 13 predicted proteins | sample KBSMisM32_FD_65649 | JGI IMG/M metagenome (GOLD analysis project Ga0068867, IMG submission 65649) | Miscanthus rhizosphere microbial communities from Kellogg Biological Station, Michigan, USA - KBS Miscanthus M3-2 | ecosystem: Host-associated > Plants > Roots > Rhizosphere > Soil ...
CGTCGTGGGAATGATCTGGATGAGACCGCCGGCGGCGACGGCGAGGAAGGTGAGGATCGTGAACGGCAGGGCATTGAGCAGGAGCCGGTCATACCACGCGGCCCAGCGGTTGATGCGCGCGGTGAAATGGACCCACGCGAGCAGGATCACCAGCGCGGTGCCAAGGAGGCCGGCGAGCTTCAGGAGATCGCCTCCAAACATCCAGGCGCAGGCGAAGATCGTGCCGAGCACCGAGAAGATGACCGGCGGATTGAACACCATGGAGCCGAGGCCGAGTTTCTCCTCGGCGGCATGGTCGGCCACGAAGACCTCGACGGTGCCGTTGACGGCCTGGGCGCCGCGAACGGTGCGATAGACGTTGTAGGCGAGCAGCAGCCAGCCGGTGAGGTAGAGACCGCCGCCGACCACGCGGAACAGCATCATCGGACGGATGGCGTTGAGCGTGTCGAGGAAGTTGGGATAGGCCAGCACGGTGCCGTGCTCGGTGGTGGCGTTGAGCATGAGGCCCTGGGTGATGCCCGAGGTCCACATGGCCGCAATGTAGAGGAGGATGCCGACTGTCCCGAGCCAGAAGTGGAGGTTGGCGAGCGACGTGGAATGCAGGGGCTTGTTCCAGAGGCGCGGAAGCAGCCAGTAGATCATGCCGGCGGCCATGAAGCCGTTCCAGCCGAGCGCGCCGGCATGGACGTGGCCGATGATCCAGTCGGTGTAGTGCCCGAGGGCGTTGACCGACTTGATGGAAAGGAGCGGGCCCTCGAAGGTCGCCATGCCGTAGAAGGTCACGGCGGCGGCGAAGAACTTGAGCACGGGATCGGTGCGGAGCTTGTGCCACGCGCCGCGCAGGGTGAGCAGGCCGTTCAACATGCCGCCCCACGACGGAGCCCACAGCATCAGGGAGAACGTCATGCCGAGCGCCTGCAGCCAGCCGGGCAGCGCGGTGTTGAGAAGATGGTGAGGACCCGCCCAGATATAGACGAAGACCAGCGACCAGAAATGAATGACCGAGAGGCGGTAGCTGTAGACGGGGCGTTCGGCCGCCTTCGGCACAAAATAATACATGATGCCGAGGATCGGCGTGGTCAGGAAGAACGCCACGGCGTTGTGTCCATACCACCATTGCACCAGCGCGTCCTGCACGCCGCCGAAGACCGGATACGAATGCAGGATCGAGGTCGGGATGGAGAGGTGGTTGACGATGTAGAGCATCGCCACGGTGATGATCGTGCCGATGTAGAACCAGACCGCCACGTAGAGCGCCGGCTCCTGGCGGCGGGCGAGCGTCCAGAAGAAGTTCACCGCGAAGACCACCCAGATGAACGCGACTGCGATGTTGATCGGCCAGATGAGCTCAGCGTATTCCTTGCCGCGCGAGAAGCCCAGCGGGAGCGTGATCGCCGCCGCCACGATGATGAGCTGCCAGCCCCAGAAATGGAGCTGCGAGAGGAAGTCGCTCGCGAGCCGCGCTTTCACCAGGCGTTGCGTGGAATAATACACGCCGGCGAACATCATGTTGCCGACGAAGGCGAAGATGACGGCGTTGGTGTGCAGCGGACGCAGGCGTCCGAAGGTCAGCCACGGCAGGTCGAAATTAAGACGCCAGTAGTTGAGTTGGGAGGCGACAATCACGCCCACCAGCATGCCCACCGCGCCCCAGATGACGCAGGCGAGCAGGAATTGGCGGACGATCTTGTCGTTGTATTCGATCGTGATCTTGCGGTCGGACATGGAATGAAAAGTCGGAGGGTCGCTCAGGCGCGGGGCTCGGAGACGGCGGCTTGCGCGCGGGCGGCGCGACGCTGGCAGGACGAGCAGCTGCCGTTGCCCTTGCAGACGTGGCCGGGCGCGTGGTCGTGCGCGTCACGCGCGGGAGCCTGGACTGCCGCGCCCGCGGTCACGACGCGCGGAGACTCGTCGGCCAGCGGCAGCAACGCCTCGCTCTCGGGACTGGAGAACCGGTGGCGCGAATGCTCGCGCAGAAAAAACAGGACGAAGGTGAAGACGAGACAGAGACTGATGGTGAGTGTAAGCGGGACTACAGACATGGCGGCAAGAGGGGTCCAAGGGTGGGAGTGCGGATTGCCGGACAGCTTACGCGCGTTTTGACCGGGCAACTCCGCGCAGTTTGGCGAGGCCTGCGCATTTCTTGCCATCGGACGCGCGACTCCTGCAAAAGATGCGCGCACTTTGGCAACCCATGCGATGCGAGGCGCGCCGGGGTCGTGCATACTGAAGGCCATGAATGAGCGCAGCCTCCGCGCCCTCGTGGCCCACCGCGCAACCCTCCATTCCCAATGGGCGGCGCGTCTGCGCGCGGCTCCGGTCAACTCCCCTCTAGCCCACCCCGACACGCTCGTGCACCTCATGGATCGCACGCTCGACCAGGTTTTCCACGAACTGGAGCATCCCACCGCGCGCCGACGACAGCCCTCGCTGCCCCGCGGATTTTGCGGCTGCGGTCAAAACCCCCTCGTCGCCTATTTCCAGACGGCCGCGCTCGCGTTCCAGACCACGCTCGCGCAATGCGCCGACGAGATCCCCATCAGCCGCGACGATGTGGACGACGTGAACCGGACGCTCACGCGCATCGCCCGCGGGGATATCATGACGTTTTGCGGACTCTGCCGCCGCCGCCACGCGACGCCGGCCGGCTCAACCGACGAGCACGGCCATCCGCATTCCAAGCACGGTTCATAATCGGCGGAGCCTCCGCCCGCGATCAGCCACCCACCGCGCTCACCGGACCAAGTCCTGCACTTTGGTCCGCCGGTCGGCTCACACCGCGACGGCGTGGATGCGATCGCGATAAGCCGTGGGCGCCTCGCCGGCCACCTTGCGGAACACGCGGTTGAACTGGGAGAGCGACTGGAAACCCGCCTCGAACGCCGCCTCGCTGATGCGCTTGTGCGGGTTGAGCATGAGGTTCTTGACCTTCTCGACGCGCACGCGCGCCAGGTAGTCGGTGAACGTCATGCCGGTCGCCTGCTTGAACATCTTGCAGAAATAAAACGCGCTCATGTTCACCGCCTTCGCCACCTCGCCGAGCGAAAGATCGTCGGCGTGCCTTTCCGCGATGTAGACGCGCGCGCGGTTGATCGACGGCGCCTCCGCGTTGGCCTCGCGCACGGAGAGCTGGTTGCTCAACGACGAGAGGTGTTGCGCGAAAATCTCCAGCAGGCGCACGATCGCCTCGTATTGCTTCGGCGTCAGCACGCGCGACTGGAAATAAGCTTCCTCCAGCCGCTTCAGGTCCACCACCGTGCCGAACTTCAAAATCTCGCGCGTGGTCTTCGCGAACTGCGCGGCGGTGGGCTTGTGGAGCAGCACCTGGCCGGTCTGGAGAAACGCGATCAGGTTCTCCCCGACGCGCACCGGCACCGCGGAGTCACACATGCCCGCGAAACACTTCAGCGTCTTCGGCTCCAGTCGCGCCTCTTCCTCCACGCGCTTCTGCAACATCAGGCACGCCGAGCAGCTCTGGTTGCTCTTGGCCATCAACGCGCAGAACGGGTTCTCGTTGGGATCGCCGCGATGCGTCAGGTCGAACGCCTCCAGCGCCCGCAGGCGGAACGGCAGTCCCGTCGTCTCTCGAAACGCCTGCTCATAATCACGATAAATCTGCGAACGCTTGAGCTGCTCGACGAGAGCACGACTGTTTTGGGCCGTTTGGTCGGACGACATGGTGGTTTTGTTCTAGGAACCCCGCAGTTCTTGCGCAACGGCTAACCTTCGCCCCCTCGGCGTCTCCGCGCAATTCATCATTTGTAATGCCTCCTAAACGCCCGCCTTCACGCCGAAGCCCCCCTCCGGGACGTCCTTTCCCACCCGTCGGCCCACCGTCCGGACAAAATTTCCCACCGGTCGAGCGTCCACCGGATTCAAGCCGCTAAAACACCACGACTTACGGCCCGCCCGCGTCCGGCACCGCTCCTGCAAAAAGAGGGGGCACCGTCACACACGGTCATCCGATACCATAAAAACAACCGATACTCACCAAGGAGACACCACCATGACACTCGTTCGCTACACGCATCCCACCCTTCGTCCGCTCGCCTCCTTTGCCCGCAGCCCCTGGACCGGGCTCGAGAGCGAGATCGACCGTCTGTTCCAGTCCTCCCTCGGCGATTTCGCCGGCACCACCGGCACCCGCCGCGTGCCCGTCGATCTCTACGAGGACAAGGACAACACCTACGTCCGCGCCGACCTCCCCGGCGTCAACCGTGCCGACATCGCCATCGAGCTCGTCGACGGCTACCTCAACATCTCGGCCTCCCGCAAAACCAAGACCGCCGACCGCGAGGAAACCGTTTCTCTGACCCGCTCCGTGAGCGTGCCCGACGCCGCCGTGCAGGCCGACAAAATCACCGCCGCCTACGAAAACGGCGTGCTCACCGTGACGCTCCCCAAGCGCGAGGAAGCCAAACCCCGCAAGGTCACCGTCGCCGTGAAGTAAACCGCGCCGCATCCCTCCACTCAAAAACACAAAAGGAATCCCGCCATGTCTCTCATCTCCTCCATCCTCCCTTCGCTCAACCGTCCGGCCACCGCCACCCGCGAACCCGCGCGCGACCTCGGCCCGACGCTCAAGCCCGCCTACGAACTGAATGAAACCGCCGACGGCTTCGCGCTCACGGTGTATCTGCCCGGCGTCGAGCATTCCGGTCTCGAACTCCAGGCCGACGCCGACTCGATCACCGTCACCGGACGCCGCGCATGGAAAAAGCCCGAGGGCTGGACCTCCCTCTACCGCGAATCCGATGACGTCACCTACGAGCTCGTGCTCTCGCACGACAACATCATCGACCTCGACAAGGTCCAGGCCGAGCTCCGCGACGGCGTGCTCCGCGTCGCCCTCGCCAAGACCGAGGCGGTCAAGCCCCGCAAGATCGCGGTGAGCTAAACTTCGATTCGATTTAACCACTAATGTTCACTCATTCCCACTAATCACGGATACCGGCCACTCCGCTGGATTCCATGTCTTCAATGAGTGCCCATGAGTGTTCATTAGTGGTTAACTCTTTTTCTTCCGGCCTCGTCTTCGCCTCACCCGCCGGCTAACTCGGCGGTGTGAACGTCGCCGTCTTCAGCACCCGTCCCTACGACCGCAGCCACCTCGCCGCCGCCAACACCGCCGGCGCGCACCGCTTCACTTGGATCGAAGACCGGCTCTCCCCCGCCACCGCCGCGCTCGCCCGCGGCTGCGACGCCGTGTGCTCGTTCGTCAACGACCCGCTCGACGCGCCCACGCTCAAGATCCTCGCCGCCGGCGGCAACCGCCTGATCGCCCTCCGTTGCGCCGGCTACAACCAGGTCGACCTCCCCGCCGCCGCCTCGCTCGGCCTCACGGTCACCAACGTCCCGGCCTACTCCCCGCACGCCGTCGCCGAACACGCGATCGCGCTCCTGCTCACGCTCAACCGCCACACGCACCTCGCCCACGACCGGGTGCGCCGCGGCGACTTCCACCTCGACGGGCTCGAGGGCTTCGATCTTCACGGCAAAACCGCCGGACTCATCGGCACCGGCCGCATCGGCACGATCACCGGCAAAATCCTCCAGGGCTTCGGCTGCCACGTGCTCGCCTTCGACCCCTACGCCCCGCCCGAGTCCCGCGCCGCCGGCTTCGAGTTCGTCGGACGCGACGACGTGTTCACACGCTCCGACATCCTCTCGCTCCACTGCCCGCTTCTCCCCTCGACCCGGCACCTCATCAACACCGCCACGCTCGCCCGCCTGAAACCCACCGCGCTCCTCATCAACACCAGCCGCGGCGGCCTCATCGACACGCCCGCGGCCATCGACGCCCTCGACGCCGGCCGCCTGCGCGGACTCGGCCTCGACGTTTACGAACACGAGGCCGCCCTCTTCTTCGACGACCACAGCGACACCGGCATCACCGACCCCGTGTTCGCCCGCCTCATCGCCCACCCCAACGTCGTCGTCACCGGCCACCAGGCCTTCCTCACCTTCGAGGCCCTCGACAACATCGCCGCCTCCGTCCTCGCCAGCCTCGACGCCTTCGCCACCGGCCAACCGTGCCCGAACGCACTCAAACCGGCCGCCAATCGCTGAAGTTACGTTGGAAATTTCCAGAAGGGATAGCCGCCAAAAGTCCCAAAAATCCCAGCGCGGATGAATCGTAAGAGGCGCCTATAGGCGCGCGGGAGATCCACGCCGGCAGGATGGACAATTTTTGCGCCTCTTTGCGGCTAAAACTCCGACTGAATTCCTCAGACCCCCGAGGCGCCGCCTGCCAGCAGCCAACCCGCCACCAGACCCGCCGCGCCGCTCGCGGCGATCACCGCGATCAGGTTCACCTTGAACCGGTGCAGCGCCACGAACGCCGCCACGGCGATTCCCGCGGCAAACCAGTCCACGCTCACCGACGTGCATCCCGGCACCAGCACGTGCAATCCGAACCACACCGCGAGATTCAGGATCACGCCCACCACGCTCGCCGTCACCGCGCCCAACGCCGCCGTGAGCAGCTTCTGCCCGCGCAACTGCTCGATGTGCGGCGCGCCCAGAAAAATCCACAGGAAGCACGGCACGAACGTCACCCACGTCGTGATCGCTCCGCCCAGCGCCGCCGCCGCCCACGGACTCAGCGCACCCGGCTGATTCCAGCCGCCCATGAACCCCACGAACTGCAACACCATGATCAGCGGCCCCGGCGTCGTCTCGGCAAACGCCAGACCGTCGAGCATCTGCGGCGCGCCCAACCAACCGTGCGTCTCCACCGCCTGCTGCGCCACATACGGCAGCACCGCGTAAGCCCCGCCAAACGTCACCATCGCCGCCTTGCTGAAAAACACCCCCTCCTTCACCCACACCGAGGTCCACCCCTGCCACGCGCCCACGATCAGCAACGGCGCGACCCACAACGCCACGCACACCGCCGTCACCCGCACCGCGCGCCCCCACGACGGTTTTACGGCAAACGAATCCGCCGCATCATCAACCACCGCCCGCCCGCCGTTTTCCGCCCCCGACAATCCGTCCGCCGCCTTCCGTCCCACGCCCGGCGCCCCATGCCCCGCACCGCCCTGGAACCAACGCGGCGCCACCCGCCCGCCGACAAACCCCGTGAGCAACGCGCCGAACACGATCACCGGAAACGGCACTTTGAGAAAAAAGAGCAATCCGAACGCCGCCGCCGCGATGCCCCACATCACGCCGTTTTTGAGCGCCTTTTTCCCAATCCGCAGGACGGCCGCGACCACGATGGCCAGGATCGCCGGCTTCAACCCGTAAAAAATCGCCGCGACCCACCCGATGTGGCCATACGACACGTAGGCTTGGCTGAGCCCCCACAATAAAAACACCGACGGCAGCACGAAGAGTGCGCCCGCCACGATCCCGCCCCAGGTGCGATGCAGCAGCCAGCCACAGTAGATCGCGAGCTGCTGCGCCTCCGGACCCGGCAGCAGCATGCAAAAGTTGAGCGCATGGAGAAACCGCTCCTGGCCGATCCACTTCTTTTGATCGACCAGTTCGTGCTGCATAATGGCGATCTGCCCGGCCGGCCCGCCGAAGCTGATGAAGCCGAGCTTGAGCCAAAACTTGAACGCCTCGCGAAACGTAGGATGAGCCCCCATGCGCCGCCCACCCTGCCCCGCCGCCCCAACGGCGCAACGCCCGAAACGTAACAATTCCACGCCCTCCGGACACTGTAGGAGCGGCTTTATGCCGCGACCTCCTGAAACCAAACCGGACTTAAAACGCAAAGATCGCAAAGCCCTCGCCATGATGCGGATTCCGCTCCACGCCGTCCGCGTTGTCCGTTCATGGAGCCCGGACCTCCCGGTCCGGCCAAGCACCGTCCCCGCCCGCTTGTCCTCGACATCCCGCTCATTCTCGCCGGAAACACCGATGGAACGACGCAGTCGTTTCGTCTACCCCCTCCCCCGTAGGCCGCGAGCTCACTCGCGCCCCGTTCGCTCTGGAGTGCGGCGAGTTCTCGCCGCTTTTGACGGCGCGACCCGTCGCGCCGCTCAGCCAAAGCGCCCTCCAAGGAAGGACGGGGCCGCTGGGCCCGCCGCTCTGAACGCCCCCCGTAGCAGCCGCGGTCACGCGGCTGGCCCCTCCACCCCGTAGGCCGCGAGCTCGCTCGCGCCTGCCCACACTCGTAGCCATCAGCCCGGAGCGGGTTTATTTCGCCACAGCCCTCTCCAAGCTCGCCAGGCTTTCGCGCATGATTCACAAAACGCTCCATATGGTGCCCCAGCCAGAACGCCTCCTTGTCCGAGACCGTTGCCCCCGCCGCCTCCAAAATCCGCCGCACCGCATCCTTCGGCTTCAGCTCGACACCCGACTTCTTGGTTTCCATGGCGAACTTAAAGCAAACAGTATGCCAAAAAATCACTTCCTTTTTTACGCCTTTGCAGGCTTAAAGCCGGCAAAAGCTCACTTTTTTCCGCCTAAACAACGTTAGGCAAAATATGAATTCCTCGCCTCAGTTACTTGATCAGGCCCTTCGCCATTGCCGCCAGCAAGGATGCCAAGTCGATCATCTACTCCGTTTCGTAGAGGCTATTCCGAGGCTCTTGGACAAGTCGCAGCTGGAAAGTAGTATTGCCGAGTTTCATAACTCGGCCGGCCGGCTCCCATATTGGCAGGATTATGATATTGGTGCTCTAATATTGGAATGCGCTGCGGATCAGCTAGAAACCGGAAAAGAAAAAGATCTATTTTATCAGCACGCGATATACAGAGCACAGTGGTGCGCATCAGGCTCATCGGGTAGCGGCGAAGGAATGGCGCGTATTCAGCATGTTCACCAAATACAAAAAAAGAAAAACGGAGCCTAACCAGGCGCTAGAGCCAACGACCATGGCTGTCACGCTTCGTGCTCCGAGCCGCACGAAGCGCGCCAGCCACGGTCGCGGCTCATCTTGAACGTTAGGCAAAAATGAAACACCTGATTATAGCATTCCTTATTCTGGCCGCAACGATGGCTGTTGGTGTTATATTGGCCGAAAAAAAAGTTGCGACCTTGCGCGCTCGTAGGCTTTACCCCAAAAAAGGAAACGAAACAGAAGAAGATGTCTTCCGGCTGCTTGAGCTTGGTGAGCAATCGCTTGCTATTCGCTGTTATCGGTCGCTCCATAAAGTTAGTCTTAGGGAAGCGAAAGATCATGTTTTATCGCTCAGAAAAAACGGAGCCTAACAAGGCGCTACAGACAAGATACATGCTTGTCACGTGTCGTGCTACGCACGCCCCGCGCCAAGCATGTATCTGTCTGATCTAGGACGTTAGGCAAAGAATCATGAGCTCATCACTTGCCGAAATCCTGCGCCAAAAAAGAGCTTCTGTATTCTTTCATGCCTCATGGAGTGGTCCAAGCCATGTTGCCCTTCGTGCGCTTCGCGATCATCTGTCCGTCAGCGCCATCCCAGAAAATGAAATTACTATCATTGATGTTGATGCCGAAGAAAAGACGATTTGCCGCCTAGTAGATGAAGGCATTTCTTTGCATGGTTATGGTGAAGCAGTAGTAATTCGTGACGGAAAGATCCGGCACTTTTCGGCGCTAGGTCGAGGCGATGATACTATCACCATGCGAATCGATACGTTTCTAAATGAACACAGAGCCTAACGAGTCGCTACAGACAAGATACATGCTTGTCATGCGTCGTGCTGCGCACGCCGCCCGCCAAGCATGTATCTGTCTGATCTAGGACGTTAGGCAAAATATGAAAAACATACTGCTCAGTCTATTTATTTTCATCGCTCCTAGCGTGTTTGGCGCTGAATATTTACACCTCCGAAATGAACGGGCGACCACAGTAGTCTACACGATTATGGATTTGAGCGCATGGCATATGTGCGTCGCGTGAAGGTCACAAGAAACGCCGACGACAAGGCCCGCATGCATACATACGAAATTGATATGAGTAAGGAAGGCATATCGAATGGCTCCGGGGAATTTAAGCTCCAGCCCGGTGATATTATTTATGTCCCAGAAATTATGCTATAAGACGCCCAACCAGGCGCTAGAGCCAACGACCATGGCTGTCACGCTTCGTGCTCCGAGCCGCACGAAGCGCGCCAGCCACGGTCGCGGCTCACCTTGAACGTTAGGCAAAAAACATGAAACCACACACCCTACTCCCGATCCTTTTGGTCTTATCCGCTTTGAGAATCACAGCGGAAGAACTTGTTTTTCGTGAGCCATTCACCCTTACGCTCGGCATGGATAAAGAGCATTACTATGAACAAAAATTCGGCAAGTTGCCTTATGTTGCCGAAAAATGTGTTTTTCTCGTAAAGGGCGATTCATTTGGAATCAAACTCATGATCACCGATGGAAAGATCAACGGCATCAATTATCAGCCCGATAGCAGTAAAGCTGATGTTTGGTTTGAATTCGAACAAAAGAAACTAGGTGAAGACTTGGTCATGATGTTAACGATCAAAAATAAGACAGAATCACGGATATATATGGACGCGGTGATGACGATTCCTGGGAAGAAGGGCGTCAGAAAAACCACAATTTTACCTATAGATGCTGGTCTTACTAATTGGGAGAATTGGCCGCATCCCATAGTTCAGTTAGTTCTAGAGAACTTGAGATTAAAAGAAACCACGGAGCCCAACCAGTCACCAGAGCCAACGATCACAGCTGGCACTTCGGCTGCTGCGCACCCGCCGCGCCAGCCATAGTCGAGGCTCATCTATAACGTTAGGCAAAGATGAAGAAGCCACCGCCGCTGCCCGACCGAAATCACGTGCCTGCCTATGCTGGACAGGAATTGCGTGCGCTCATCTATTCCGCCGATGGAGCTACGCGTGCGGTGATCACGGAAGATATGCAGAAGCGCGTTCGCGTGCACGAGGAGGAGTGGTCGACAAGCGGATGGGAGCACGGTGGCACTCCGATGTGGTTGCCGGCCGCGCAGAACACCCACATCGTCGATTCGGTTGTCTGACCCGGAACGTTAGCCAATATGAAACTTCTTCTACCGTTTCTCGCGCTTTTGCTCACCTTCACTGGCTGCGCGACGAGTCACACTACTGCAGTTTCGAGCGACACAAGGGGCAGTTTTTATGATTCAATGCCGCTTCCGTCGCAGGATGAAAATCAGGCGCTTCAGCGTGCGGCGCAGAAACGTGGATTCGATTTTCTTGGCGCTTTGCATGACATGTCAGAAGACGATCTGCAGTCGTGGTCGCAGGTTTTTTCTCTCAGCATGGACTTTACGTCCGATGATCGATCGGCTCAGGTTTATGGATATTATATATTCACGTCTTGGCTGTATTTCGTCGAAAGCTGCGGGTGCGAAAAATATGCGAAGCTAGTCGATGCCCAGCCCGCCGCCGTGCGGCAGCGGATTCGGGATTTTCTTTATCTTTATGCCATTATGCAGCCAAAGGAGATTCGGGAATCGAAAGAGCGAGAACTGCGACAGAAGTGTCCGTCTGTCTTTCCCGCCGACTATGCGTTCGGGGAAGATGACGCGCTATTCAGAAGGCTAACCAGTCGCTAGAGCCAACGACCCTATCTGTCACGTTC
>Ga0068867_100003218_pt1 | contig 11512 bp, 13 predicted proteins | sample KBSMisM32_FD_65649 | JGI IMG/M metagenome (GOLD analysis project Ga0068867, IMG submission 65649) | Miscanthus rhizosphere microbial communities from Kellogg Biological Station, Michigan, USA - KBS Miscanthus M3-2 | ecosystem: Host-associated > Plants > Roots > Rhizosphere > Soil ...
GAAAGCAAAGTGATTTTTTCATAGGGTCTATTTTACAGGCTGATATAGAATAAATTTTTCGGCAAAATACGGTTCGGGAAATATCTTATCGATCTCCCACACAAACGGCTTGCAGCGGCTTTCGGAGATCTCCTGCGACAGGTCTCCGCCTTTGAGGCATATCAATCCGTTGGGTACGGCTTTTTCTGCTTTTTTGGTTTTCCGGATCAGCGGCCTGCTCCAGTGCCACAGGTCCCCGAGCGGAGCAACGGCGCGTGATACCACTGCATCAAACTGCCTGTTCTTTATTTCCTCTGCGCGGGTATGTTGTGTGCTGATATTTTTTATACCTGCGGCCTCTGCGATCTCATTGACCACTTTTAGTTTTTTATTGATGCTGTCCACCAAATGAAATTTTGCTTCAGGAAAAAAAATGGCCAATGGAAGGCCCGGGAAACCCCCGCCGGCACCGAGGTCCATGATCTCCATGCCCGGCTTGAAATCGAAACGGGTAGCGATGGCCAGTGAATGCAGCACATGATGCAGGTAAAAATGATCCATATCCTTACGGCTGATCACGTTTATCTTTTGATTCCAGTCGGTGTACAGATCCTTAAGCATGGAAAATTGCTTTTCCTGTTCGGGCGTAAAATCGGAGAAATATTTTTTTATAATATCCATTCAGAAGTTGATGGTTGAAAGTTGAAGGTTTTTCAGTTAAGAATTCTTACTTCAATGTTTAAAAAAACAATTCAAATTTAAAGAAACTGCATTTCAACTTTCAACCTTTAACTTTTAACCTTCAACTGCAATTACTTCCAATGCTGCTTTGGCTTTTTCACCAGGGCAGGCGCAAACATGATATAATAAAAGAACATCCAGATCTCAAAAAAGATGAAGAACGGTGATAGATCTTTAACGCCAAGCTTTTTCATGGACTTGCTGAATATAATGGCTTGCCAGATCAATTGTCCGCCGAATATGATCAGCGTAAGCTGCCACTTGTATAGCAGGGCACTGGCCACCACAACGGGGTAAAATATGAATTGCGTAAATGCATAAAATCCCAGTAAGAATTTATGGCCGCGTTTATAATATTTCGAAGTACTGAAATGACGGCTTTTTTGTGTGCACCATTGCTGCCGGTTGCGGGGCGGTTCGCTGAGGGTAAAGCTGTTTGGGTCAATGTTGATCCTGACATTCTTTCGCGTTGCCGCCGCATTGATGAACAGGTCGTCATCCCCGCCGGGAATATTATTGTGTGCGCTGAATCCTTTATGACGGAAGAAAACTGCTTTTTTATAAGAAAGGTTTCTGCCTACGCCCATGTAGGTTGTGCCTGCAAGCGCATAGCTTAGATATTGCAGGGCGCTGTGAAAAGTTTCCCAGCGGATCAGCTTATTGAGCAAACCCTTCTTTTTATGGTAAGCGCCGTAGCCCAGAACGATTTCCGTTTCGTCATCATACGCTTCCTGCATGCTGCTGATCCAATGCTCGCTGGCGGGAACGCAATCTGCGTCTGTAAGTAACAGTATTTCGTATTTCGCAGTTTTAATTCCGATGCTCAACGGAAATTTTTTCCCGGGGATCATCTTTGCTTCCTGCGTGAGTTCTACCACATGCAATTGCCTGAATTCTTTTTTTATTTCTTCCAGCAGGTATTTACTTTCATCAAATGAATTATCATTGACCACGATCACTTCATGCGTGGTGCTGTAATCCTGCACGAGTGCGCCGGGCAGGTTCTTTGCGAGATTAGCAGCTTCATCGCGGGCGCAGATGATCACGCTTACTGCGTGCGTTCGGGAAGTTGCTTTCGGCTTTGCCCTGTAAAAGGCCAGCCGGGCAAAAAAGAATGAAAAATAAAAGAGGCGGACGAATACGAGGAAACAGAAAAAAATAAATATTGCCAACGGCCAATGCATCAGCAGGTTCGTAAAATTCATAACAGCAAAAATATTGATTGTTGATCTGTTAAATGGTTTTATTGTTATATTGTTATGCATTAATGTTGCATTCTTTTTAACAGAGCAAACATGCCCGCATTACAATTCAACCTCGACAAAACAGATACTGCTACAAAAGCGCGTGCCGGTACCATAACTACCGATCACGGTGTTATTGAAACGCCGATATTCATGCCGGTGGGAACCGTGGGCTCGGTAAAAGCCGTCACGCAACAACAGTTAAAAGATGAAGTCAAAGCCCGGATCATTTTAGGCAATACTTATCATCTGTATTTGCGCCCCGGTTTGGAGATACTGGAAGCTGCAGGCGGGCTGCACAATTTCAACGGATGGGACCGGCCCATTCTTACTGACAGCGGGGGCTACCAGGTCTTTTCTTTGGCCAATAACCGGAAGATCAAAGAAGAAGGTGTGATCTTTCAATCGCATATCGATGGCAGCAAGCATCTTTTTTCGCCGGAAAGCGTGATGGATACACAACGCATCATCGGCGGCGATATCATCATGGCTTTTGATGAATGCCCTCCGTACCCGAGTGATGAAACCTATGCGCGGAAAAGCATGGAGCTTACGCATCGTTGGCTGGACCGATGCATCAAACATTTTAATGAAACACCCAATAAGTACGGGTACACACAAAACCTTTTCCCCATCGTTCAGGGCAGCACGTATAAGGACCTGCGTACCGCATCCGCAGAATACATAGCATCAAAGAATGCCACGGGCAATGCGATAGGCGGTCTGAGCGTGGGAGAACCCGTTGAGATGATGTATGAATTCACAGAATTATGCTGTGATATTTTACCCGTGCAGAAACCGCGATACCTGATGGGGGTTGGTACTCCGTGGAATATTTTAGAGTCAATTGCACTGGGCGTAGATATGTTTGACTGCGTGATGCCCACGCGCAACGGCCGGAATGCCATGCTCTTCACATCGAAGGGCGTGATCAATATCGACAATAAAAAATGGGAAAAAGATTTTTCTGTTATTGATGACGGTATCGATTGCCCTACCAGCAATTATTACAGCAAAGCATATCTTCGGCATCTTTTTAAGGCCGGGGAATACCTGGGACTTACCATTGCCAGCGTGCACAATCTTGCATTTTATTTATGGCTGGTAAAGCAGGCCAGGGAGCAAATATTAGCCGGAACATTTGTTTCATGGAAAAGTGAAATGGTAGTGAGATTACAAACGAGGTTATAGATTTTTTATAATCAATGACATGCACCTGCTATGCAGGTTTGTCCGGACGGGCAAACATTTCCGCATAATCCGCAATTACCGGAATCGGTTTGTAGGTTGGTTTCACAACCGTCGGCTGTGTTAAAGTTACAGTTCGCAAAGCCGGCATTGCATGAAGCTATGGTGCAATGTCCGCTTGCACAGCCTGCTGTGCCGTTTTGTGCAATGCAGAAGTTTCCGCAAGCACCGCAATTTTCGGGGTCAGTAGCCAGATTGCGGCAAACGTTATTACAATTTAAGAATCCGGCATCACATGCAGCCACGCCGCATATTCCTGCATTACAGGCGGCAGTGCCGTTTGCTATTGAACAAATATTACCGCAGGATCCGCAATTGGAAGCATCTGTCAATGCATTGATCTCACAACCATCAGTATTGTTGTTGTTGCAATTGAGAAAGCCTCCATTACATGTGAACCCGCAAAGGCCTTGCGTGCAGCTGCCTGAAGCATTGTTGGCTCCCCCGCATACATGCCCGCAGGATCCGCAATTACCTGCATCAGTATTGGAGTTGATCTCGCAACCGTTGCCGTTGGATGCATCGCAGTTCAGGAACCCGGTATTGCATACGATCCCGCAGGTGCTGTTGCTGCACGTGGCGGAAGATACGTTCGGGCCGCCTGCAGAACAAATATTGCCGCAGGCACCGCAATTGGACACATTATTTACAAGATTGGTTTCGCAACCGTTGCCTGAACCGTTGTCACAATTTCCAAAACCGCTGTTGCAGTTTCCGATATAACAGGAGCTGTTGGCACAGAACCCGCTTGCATTAGTGAAGGAGCATATATTTCCACAGGAGCCGCAGTTTTGTACATCCGAAGTAAGCTGCACATAGCTTGTGCCGCATTGGGTATAGCCCAATTGTGAGTAGATATTTCTCAGCAACACATAATTTCCCTGGCTGATGCGCAGTGTATCGTCGGATAAAGAAAGTGTTTGTGCATCGTCCGTATTCTTTACCCCTTCCCATTGGGTGCCGTTGTAATAATAGAAACGGTTATTGCCTGCAGGCCCGTTGGCGGTTACGTATATGAGCATTCCGCTTTCTACTGCGCCTGTAGGACGGTTATTATAATCAATACGCGGGATCAGCACACCTTTATTTGTACCAGAAATATCCAGCACGGAACGCGGGCTGGGTGAATTGGTGCCGAGTCCCATCTGCGCGGAAAGCATTTGCGGCATACATAAGCTGCCGGCAACCAAAATGAGCAAAAGGAACTTTCTCATAGATCTTTTTTAAGTAATCAAAATATATGTTGCCTGTTCCGGGTCTCAGATTACGTTCAGCGCATGCAGCTTTGTAAAAAGCTCTTCAAGCGTTGCGGGCTTACAGATCACTTTCTTCCCCTTATCCAACAGGATATACGTAGGCGTGCCCTGTATATCGTAAGTCTTCGCAATATCACTTTGCCATCCTTTCAGGTCGCTGTAATTGATCCAGCTGAAATTTTCTTTCTTGATAAAGTCCTGCCATGCCGCTTTATCGGTATCAAATGAAACTGCCAGCACTTCGAGGGAATGTCCTCTTTGTTTATCGTATATTTTTTTCAGCTCGGGCAGCGTTTGCGTGCAGTGGTAACAGCCCGTTGACCAAAACACCAACAGCGTGTATTTCGATTGTATATCCGCCAGGTCGGTAGTCTTACCGTCATAGGTAGGCATAATTATCTCAGGGGCCTGAACACCTTGGGAAACATGATGAAGAGATGCAAGACGTTCGCGGGTGACAGTGATATCCGCAGAAGGAGGCAGTGAATCCTTGCTGCCGGTATAATATTTTGTGAGATAGGCGCCGAGAATATCGTAATTGCCGTACCGGTACCTGCCGGTGAGCTCTGTGCGGAAGCGGCCATACACAGTATCATTAGCAGCAGATCTGCGAAGAATATTATCCAGCGCCCTCACATAACTTTCTACCTGCTGATCGTATGTATAATCCCGATCCTCACTTAGGGAAAGATATTTAAGGATACCCGAAGCCAGCATGCCGCTGCGCAATAATGATGTGTTCGAAAAATCCAATTGATCGAGTAAATGTTCCTTGAGGTATTGAACCGTATCTTTTCCTGCAGGTATCTCTATATTTTGTTGAGCACGAATAACAGCTGCAGCCAGGGTTCCGGGATAATTTTTTACAATATCATCGGCAGACCTTTTATTCTGTTCATTCAAGCCGTTTAACTCTGCTTTAAGACGTCTGCTCATATCGCTGCCTGCAGGATATTGTGCGATCAACTTTTGAAGCAGGTCTGATTTTTCCGTATTGGTTGATGCAAGGATATTATAAGTTTGATACAGTTCATTTTCCAATGAACCCGTGAATTTCATATCCGCCGCCATCTTTGACATTGAACTGCTGAATGCTATATTTTTTTCGCCGTTAAGGAGTATTCGTATGAATGAGTTTTGCTTTTCGTTCAATACGATATTATAGATCCCCCTTTCAAGAGAATCACTTTCAAAAAAAGAACAACATTGATTTTTAACCTCAACAGAATCGATATAGTGCATCCGCCCGGAGATGATCTCGGCTAAATATGCTTTATTATAGGGAAGATCTTTGATGCAGCCTGTAATATGGATGCCTTGTGCAGCAACCGTAAAAAAGGAAAGCATGAGCGTTATCTGTAGAAAGAAAAATTTCATCCGACCGTTCAAATTGTGTGAAAACTTTGTTTCGCGGCTCATAGGAGGAAATAAAGTTATGTATTTTCGGGGTATATATATTTAAAATTATTAATGTTCGTTCCTTAAACTTTCATTACTGTGACAGGTCACAGTATGAATTAATTTGGGAGAATTTTACATTACGATGGTATATCTTTATTTTTTGAAAAAAGTAATCATGAAACAGGTTTTATTATTAGTTATTGCAGCTTTTTTGATTATTCCTAATGCGATTGCACAAACCAATACAGTTGTTCAAAACGCTTCCCAGGCAAAAGATGCGCCCGTCGATGTGAGCATTACCGATTTTAAAAAAGTGGCGCTGCCGCATGAGATCGTTGTATTCAGGAGCCAGCTTACACAGCAGGAATACCAAGGTATGAGCCAGGACAACGGAAAATTCTCATTGCGTTTGCCGGCGGGTGATAAGTATGAGATCTTTATTTTAGGGTTCAAAGATTCAACAAGCTATAATATCTTAAACATACCTGCGCTGGGCCCTAATTCTTCTTACAAAAAACCTTTTGCTGTCGATATTCAGTTTCAGCCTGCCCGATCCTTTGTTTTGGATAATGTGAATTTTGAGACAGGCAAGGCTGACCTGAAACCGGAATCATTTCCCGTTTTGGATGAATTGGTAACTTACCTGACCAGGAAGGAAGATGAACGCATCGAGATTGGCGGGCATACGGATAATGTAGGCAAGCCTGCTGCAAATCTTGCCCTGTCGATGGCAAGAGCCAAGAGTGTGATGAATTATGTGATCTCAAAAGGAATTGATCCTAACCGTCTTACCGCCAAAGGCTACGGCATGACACAGCCCATTGCTGAAAATACCACTGCAGCAGGGCGGGCTCAAAACCGCCGTACGGAAGTGACCATTTTGTAACCGGCGGGAAAATGGGTAATGTGCAACAGGCAATCAGCAAATTAATATCGTAAAATATTATTTATTCCCCAAAGGATGCCGAAATAATTTATTATATAAATAATTGTACTTCAGTGGTATATCTCCTGATTATATATAACTTCTTCTCTCAAAATTTAAGATAAGTCCTCTATCCTCCCAAGTATATCCTATATCAGGCTTTTTTTTACCAATTAATTAAAAAATTACTCCTATCTTTGCGCTCCGAAATTTATGGCTAAACAGGCACTTATTAAACAGGACGGATCGATTGTGGAAGCTTTAAGCAACGCTATGTTTAAAGTGAAATTGGAGAACGGCCACGAAATTTTAGCGACAATTTCAGGAAAGATGCGGATGCACTATATCCGTATCCTGCCGGGAGATAAGGTAGGCGTGGAGATGAGCCCGTATGACCTGACAAGAGGCAGAATTATTTTCAGGTATAAGTAAGAAGTATATAAAGTTTATAAAGTAAAAAAAAGTAATCATGAAGGTTAGAGCTTCAATTAAAAAACGCAGTGCAGATTGCAAGATCGTAAGAAGAAAAGGGCGTCTGTATGTGATCAACAAAAAGAATCCGCGCTTTAAACAAAAGCAGGGTTAATCTCAAATTCAAAATTTAAAATTTAAAATTTCATATGGCCCGTATAGCCGGTATTGATCTGCCAAAAAACAAAAGAGGAGTAATCGGACTTACTTATATATATGGTATAGGACCGAACACTGCAAAGTACATTCTTGAAAAAGCGTCTATTGATATCAATAAGAAAGTGAATCAATGGAACGATGATGAGCAAACGGCTATCCGTAATATCATCAGCGGCGAGATCAAGACCGAAGGTGCATTGCGCAGTGAAACACAAATGAACATCAAGCGCCTGCTTGATATCGCTTGTTACCGCGGCCTCCGTCACCGTAAAGGCTTACCGCTTCGCGGCCAGCGCACACGTACCAACAGCCGTACCAGGAAAGGTAAGAGGAAGACGGTTGCGGGTAAGAAGAAAGTAGCTAAGAAATAATTTTGATGTTGAATTTTAAATTTTGAATTAATTCAAAATTTAAAATTCAACATTTATAATAATTGACCTGATCTTCAATTCAACGCCGGAGAGCAGCGGTCAGCAGGAGGGTTGAATTGCTCCCGTAAAACGGAGAAATTAAAATAACAGAATACCTACATTAAACATGGCAAAAGCACAACAAGCAGGTAAGCAGGGCGGAAAAGCGGCTTCCAAGAAAAGAGTGGTAAAAGTAGAAAGCCACGGTGATGCACACATCACAGCAAGTTTCAACAACATCATCATCAGCCTTACCAACAAGAACGGACAGGTTATCGCCTGGTCTTCTGCCGGTAAAATGGGCTTCCGCGGTTCGAAGAAGAACACGCCGTATGCCGCACAAATGGCTGCCGCAGATTGCGCAAAAACAGCGCTGGATGCAGGTCTGAAAAGAGTGGATGTATTGGTAAAAGGCCCGGGCAGCGGCCGCGAAGGCGCTATCCGTTCATTATCGCAAAACGGTATTGAAGTGGCTTCCATTAAAGATATCACGCCGATGCCGCACAACGGCTGTCGTCCTCCGAAGAAGAGAAGAGTATAATATTATTTTGAATTTTAAATTTTGAATTTTGTATTCAAAATTTAAAATTCAACATTCATAATAATTCTTAACCGGGTTCAGCATTAATTTTTACGATTTTTAGGATGCTGTTCCGTCACTAAAAAATCACATACAAATATGGCACGTTACACAGGCCCCAAGACAAAGATCTCCAGGATATTCGGAGAACCTATCACCGGCAACGGAAAATGGCTGACCAAGAACAGCAATCCTCCCGGCATGCACGGTGCAAACCGCAAGCGTAAAACACTGGGTGAATACGCACTTCAGCTGAAAGAAAAACAAAAAGCGAAGTACACTTACGGTTTGCTGGAAAAACAATTCCGCCTCACTTTTGAAGAAGCATCACGTAAAAAAGGTGTTACCGGCGAAAACCTGATCAAACTGCTTGAAGCACGTTTGGACAACACGGTCTTCCGCATGGGTATCTCCATCAGCCGCCAGGGCGCGCGCCAGCTGGTGAGCCACAAGCACATCACTGTAAACGGCGAAGTGGTAAATATTCCTTCTTACAGCTGTCAGCCCGGTGATATCATCGGATTGAAAAATAAGAGCGCTGCAAATAAATCCATCACAGACAACCTGCGCGGAAAAAATCCGAAGCACAACTGGGTAGATTGGCGCGAAGCGGATATGAAAGGTACTTTTATCACATATCCTGAAAGGGAAAGCGTTCCGGAGAATATCAAGGAGCAGCTGATCGTGGAATTGTATTCTAAGTAAGATATCAAATTCAAGACGCTTTGAGTTTTGAAAATATCTTAAATCAAATTTTAAATTAAAACAACAAATAAAAATGGCCATTTTTAATTTTGTTAAGCCTGATAAAATTGTTCTGCAGAAAGCAACGGATTTTGAAGCACAATTCGAATTCCGTCCGCTGGAACCGGGATATGGTGTAACGATCGGTAATGCACTTCGCCGTGTATTGCTGAATTCCCTGGAAGGTTATGCTATTACGGGAATCAACATCGCCGGTGCAGACCATGAATTTGCAACATTGAAAGGTGTTACAGAAGACGTAACCGAGATCATCCTTAACCTGAAGCAGGTTCGCTTTAAGGTAAAAGGCGACCAGGATATCAATTCTGAAAAGATCACCCTTTCTATTAAAAATAAAACAGAGTTCACTGCGGGAATGATCGGTGATGCTTCACCGGCGTTTGAAGTAATGAATCCTGAATTGCTGATCTGCACACTGGATAACAGCGCAAAGCTCGAGATCGATATCACTATCGGTAAGGGCCGCGGCTATGTACCTGCGGAAGAGCATAAAGATAAGAGCTCACAGTTCGGTTATATCCCGGTTGACTCTATCTACACACCGATCAAGAATGTAAAATACCTGATTGAAAATACGCGTGTGGAACAACGTACGGATTTCGAAAAGCTGATCATGGACGTGGTTACCGACGGTACCATTCACCCGGAAGAAGCTGTAAAGCAGGCAAGCCGTATCCTGATCCAGCACCTGATGATCATCACTGATGAGAACATCACGTTCGATACAAAGGAAGATAAGAAAGAAGATATGGTGGATGAGCAAACTTTGCAATTACGCAAGATGCTGAAGACACCGTTGGAAGACCTCGACCTTTCTGTACGTGCGTTCAACTGCCTGAAAGCAGCGAAGATCAATTCTTTGAGCGAGCTGGTACAGTACGAACAGGAAGACCTGATGAAGTTCAGAAACTTCGGCCAGAAATCTTTGAGCGAGATCGATTCTGTATTGCAGGACCGCGGTCTGAGCTTTGGAATGGATCTGAGCAAGCTGAAATTGGACGACGAGTAAAATTGGCAATAAGCAATTTGCAATTGGCAAATTGAAGCAACAAATATTATAAACTCCGAAAGGATAGCCTGTAATTCCTGACACGGTACAGGTGATCAAAAACAAACAAAGTCATGCGTCACGGAAACAAAAACAACAACCTCAGCAGAACGGCTTCCCACAGGAAAGCGTTGCTGATGAACCTCGGCTGCCAGCTGATCACTTACAAAAGGATCACTACTACAGTTGCAAAAGCAAAAGCTTTGCGCACGTATATCGAGCCCATCATTACAAAAACAAAAGCTACTGAGTCTAAGGAAGCGATCAGCCATAACCACCGTGTTGTGTTCAGCTATCTGAATGATAAAGCTGCTGTAAAAGAATTATTCACTGTAATTGCACCGAAAGTTGCCGGCCGCCCGGGTGGTTATACCCGCATCATTAAGCTGGGGGCCCGTACAGGTGATAACGCTGAAATGGCCATGATCGAGCTGGTTGATTTCAACGAAATTTACGGTAAAGGCACCGGAACTGCTGCTGAACCTGCTAAGAAAACACGCCGCGCAGGTGGTGCGAAGAAAAAAGCAGAAGCAACAACTGAAGAAGCTCCGGCGGCAGAAGCTACGGAAACTTCAACAGAAGAAAAAGCAGAAGCATAATGCGTTAATAACTTAATTATAAGCCCCGGTATTTTATCGGGGCTTTTTTTATATCATTGCCGGAGCAAGTGCCAAATAAAAATTCATGAAGGATAAAACAAACGGGAAGGCCATTCTTTTGTTGGAGGACGGCACCGTCATTAACGGGAACGCTTTTGGTAAAACAGGCACCGCCACCGGTGAGCTTTGCTTTAATACCGGTATGACAGGTTACCAGGAAGTATTTACCGATCCAAGCTATTACGGGCAGGTGCTGATCATGAACAGCGTGCATACAGGTAATTATGGTGTGATGCCGGCAGACGTAGAAAGCGATAGCGTAAAAGTAAAAGCAGTGATCGGGCGTAATCTCGAAGAGAAATTCAGCCGTTTTATGGCGGAAGGTTCCCTGCAGGAATATTTTGAACAACAAAATGTGGTGGCTATAAACGGAGTGGATACAAGGGCGCTCGTATCATATGTGCGTACTAAGGGCGCTATGAACTGTATCATTTCTTCAGAAATATCTGATATCAATGAATTAAGATCACAACTGGCAAAAGTTCCGTCCATGGCAGGGTTGGAGCTTGCATCGGTTGTGAGCACGGATAAAACATATTCCTTAGGCGATGAGAAAGCCGACCTGCGTGTTGCTGTACTCGACTTCGGTATAAAGAAAAATATTTTAAAATGTTTTACCGAACGCG
>Ga0068867_100003234_pt1 | contig 11483 bp, 8 predicted proteins | sample KBSMisM32_FD_65649 | JGI IMG/M metagenome (GOLD analysis project Ga0068867, IMG submission 65649) | Miscanthus rhizosphere microbial communities from Kellogg Biological Station, Michigan, USA - KBS Miscanthus M3-2 | ecosystem: Host-associated > Plants > Roots > Rhizosphere > Soil ...
GAAGTTCAAGGGCACCCTGAAGGACGCGTCCGGTGAGCCGCTGGTCAACTTCGGCCTGTGGGGTATCGCGTTCGGCAACGGCGTGATCGGCACGCCGAACTCCCTGATCTTCGCCGCCGGGATCGGCGACGAGGTCCAGGAACACGTCTACGAGCACGGCCTGGTCGGGCTGATCGAGCCGACCGGAAAGAAGGACGCCGACGACGACTGACCAACCCCATGCCACCGACGGGCCCGACGTCCCCCCGGTCGGGCCCGTCGGCCTGTCCGGACCGGGTGAGAACGGGTGTGGACGAACGGCTTGACGTCGCGGCCGGGGAGAGGTGTACTTGGAGTGTTCGAACACACGTTCGAGGGGTCGAGACTTCGGATGCTCTGGGGAAGGAGCAGGACGTGCGACGCTACGACGATCCCGTGGACGTGCGGAAGGGGCGGGTGCAGGGCAGCACCGGCTCGGTGGAGGGGCCGGAGCAGTTCCTCTGGCACGGCCGGTTGTGGCAGGTGCGTGACGTGGTCGCGCACTGGGTGGAGACCGGCCCCTGGTGGCAGTCCGCCGGGGTGCGGGCGGTGATCGGCTCCGAGGACCAGCCGGAGGTGGCGGGCACGGTGGCGACGCTGACCAGCCCCGACCTGCTCGCCGAGCGCGAGGTCTGGCGGGTGGAGGCGACGCCGCGGGGGCGCGCGCTCGCCATCCCCCCCGACGACCCCGATGACCCCGTTCGCCGGCCCGGCTTCGGGGTCTTCGACCTGACCTTCTCCTGGTCGACCGGTGGCTGGCGGCTGACCGGCTGCGTGGACTAGAGGCGTGGTGATGACGATGCACGAGACCGGCTACCTCCCGGCCGCCACCCACTCCTACCTCGACCGGGCCGCGGAGTCGCTGCGTGAGGCGGCGCTGACCGCCGAGGTGCCGGCCCGCTACGCGCTGGCCCACGTCGCGGCGCTGCGGGCGACCGCCGGGCTGCTCGCGGCCCGCGCGCGCCCCGTGCCCGGCGCCCGACGCCGCCCGCAGAAGAACGCCTGGGTGCTGCTCGCCGAGGTGGCACCCGAGTTCGCGGAGTGGGCGACGTTCTTCGCCGCCGGCGCGGGCAAGCGGGCCGCCGCCGAGGCGGGGTCCACGCGGGCGGTGAACGAGCGCGAGGCCGACGACCTGCTGCGTGACGCCGACCGGTTCCTGGCCCTGGTCGAGTCCTCCCTCGGGCTCACCCGACACGTGGCGCTTCCGGCGCCCGCCGGCAGGAAGGGGCACGTTGCCTGACGGCTTCGTCCACCTCCACGTCGCCTCCGGCTTCTCGCTCCAGTACGGCGCCTCGCACCCCCAGGCGCTGGTCGAACGGGCGGTCGAGCAGGAGATGGACGCCCTCGCGCTGACCGACCGCAACGGCACCTACGGGGCGGTCCGGTTCGCCAAGGCCTGCCAGCGGGCCGCGATCCGCCCGATCCTCGGCGTCGATCTCGCGGTCACACCGACGGTGGGTCCTTTGACGCTGGTTGAGGAGGCGGTCCCTGAGGAGGGCCGTCAAGGCCCGTCTCGAAGGGTTGCGCAGCAACCGTCTCGAAGGACTCCGGTCCGCGGCGGCGCCTTCCGTGACGCCCGGCTGCCCCGGGTCACGTTCCTGGCCAGCGGTCGCAGCGGTTGGGCGGCGCTGTGCCGGCTGGTCTCCGCGACCCACCTCGCCGGCGAGCGCGGCGACCCGGTCTGCTCGCTCGACCTGGTCGCCGAGCACGTCGCCGGCCAGGACGTCCTGGTGCTGCTCGGTCCCGCCTCCGAGCTCGGCCGGGCTGCCACGCTGCGTCGCGACGACCTCGGCCGGGCGGTGCTCGACCGCTGGCGCGCGGCGGTCGGCCCGCACGACCTCCTGGTCGAGGCGGTCTCCCACCGGATCGCCGGCAGCGGTCCCGGCTCGTCCACCCACGCCGCCCGGATGGCCGGGCTGGGCCGGGCATCCGGGCTCTCGGTGGTGCTGTCCAACGCGGTCCGCTACGCCGACCGGGCCGACGCCCCCACCGTCGACGTCCTCGACGCCGCCCGCCGGCTGGTCCCGCTCGACCTCCGCCATCTCGACCGCGGCAACGCCGAAGGGTTCCTCAAGTCCGGCAAGGAGATGCACGAGGTCGCCGAGGAGATCTGCCGCTACGCCGGTCTCGACGGCCACCACGACAGCACCCGGCTGCTCGCGCACACCCGCGCGGTCGCCGACCGCTGCGTGCTCGACCCGCGCGAGGACCTCGGGCTGGGCGAGGTGCACTTCCCGGAGTTCACCCTTCGACAGGCTCAGGAACCGGGGGGTGGCTGGTCCGAGGCCCGGCCGCGCTCGCGCGACTCCTCCTGCCTCGGTGACTCTCCGGCCGACGCGGCACTGCGGGCGCGGTGCGAGGCCGCGGTCGGCTGGCGCTACGGCGACGCACCCCGGCAGCGGATCTGGAAGCGGCTGGCCGACGAGCTGGAGATCATCCGCGGGCTCGGCTTCGCGTCGTACTTCCTCACCGTCGGCGACGTCACCGACCTGATCCGGGAGCTCGGCATCCGGTGCGCGGCGCGCGGGTCGGGCGCGGGCAGCCTGGTCAACTACCTGCTCGGGGTCTCCGGGGTCGACCCGATCCGGCACAACCTGCTGATGGAGCGGTTCCTCTCGCCGCTGCGCGCCTCGCTGCCCGACATCGACCTCGACGTGGAGTCCGCGCGGCGGCTGGAGGTCTACGAGGCGATCCTCGACCGCTACGGCGCCGAGCGCTGCGCGTGCGTGTCGATGATGGAGACCTACAAGGTGCGCCACGCGATCCGTGACGTCGGCGCCGCGCTCGGGATGCCGCCGGGCGAGACCGACGCGATCGCGAAGTCCTTCCCGCACATCCGGGCGCGCGACGCCCGGATGGCGCTGCGCGACCTCCCCGAGCTGCGGGCGTCCGGGCTGCTGGAAGGGGGGAGCGGGGCGCCCTTCGATCTCTTCTTCGGCCTTGTCGAGAAGCTCGACGGCCTGCCCCGCCACATCGCCATGCACCCGTGCGGGGTGCTGCTCTCCGACGCCACCCTGCTCGACCGCACCCCGGTCGAGGCCAGCTTCGCGGGCTACCCGATGAGCCAGTTCGACAAGGACGACGTGGAGGACCTCGGCCTGCTCAAGCTCGACGTGCTCGGCATCCGGATGCAGTCCTCGATGGCCCACGCGGTGGCCGAGATCGAGCGCCACGACGGCATCCGGCTCGACCTCGACGACGAGGCGCAGGTGCCGTTCGACGACCCGACGACGTACCAGATGATCTCGAGCTCCAAGACCCTCGGCGTCTTCCAGATCGAGTCGCCGGGACAGCGCGAGCTGGTCGGCAAGTCCGGCATCGAGGACTTCGAGGACATCATCGCCGACATCTCGCTGTTCCGGCCGGGACCGGTCAAGAGCGACATGATCACGCCGTACCTCGAGGCCAAGCAGGGCTGGAAGATGCCGCTGTTCCTGCACGACGACCTGCGCCCGATCCTGGCCGGCACCCACGGCGTCGTGGTCTTCCACGAGCAGGTGATCGAGATCATCCAGCAGTTCACCGGCTGCACGTTCGCCGAGGCCGACGAGTGGCGGCGCGCGCTCGGCGACGTCGAGGGCATGGCCGACACCAGGCTGTGGTTCCACCCGCGGGCGCTGGCGCGCGGCTACGACCGGCCGCTGGTGGAGCGGGTCTGGAAGGTGATCGAGGCGTTCGCGTCGTTCGGCTTCTGCAAGGCCCACGCCGCCGCGTTCGCGCTGCCGACCTACCAGTCGGCGTGGCTCAAGGCGCACTACCCGGCGCACTTCCTGTCCGGGGTGCTCACCCACGACCCCGGCATGTACCCCAAGCGGCTGATCCTCGACGACGCCCGGCAGCTCGGGATCACGATCCTCGGGCTCGACGTCAACGCCTCCGAGGACCGCTACGTCGTCGAGCGGGTCGACCCGCAGACCGAGGACGAGACCCCGGGTGTCGACACGCTGCGGTGGTCGCTGGTGCCGGTGCTGGGGGAGCTGCCTCCGTGGACCGGGGTGGGCTGGGGGATCCGGCTGTCGCTGGCCGACGTCAAGGGGATCACCGGGGCCGAGGTGGCCCGGATCGTGGCCGCGCGCGAGGGCACGCCGTACGCCTCGCTGACCGACTTCTGGCAGCGCGCCCGGGTGTCGCGGCCGGTGGCCGAGCGGCTGGTGCAGGCGGGGGCGTTCGACGCGGTCTACGGCATCGGCGCCACCGGCGACCTGCGCCGGCGCGGCCGGGTCACCCGGCGCGACCTGCTGCTCCAGGTCGCCGACCTCGACCGGCACGGCCGGGCGCTGGAGCGGGCCGCGCGGGGTCGTGCTCCGTCGGGCCGGCGTCCGGCACGCCAGATCCCGATCGAGGGCCAGGAGATGGCCGGCCCCTTGTCCGTGCGCGAACGGGCGGCAGCCCAGTCCCGGGCCACGCGGCCGGTCCCACCGGTCACCTCGGTGCAGCTCGCGCTCGACCTCGGCGACGGACCGGCCGAGGGGGAGAGCAGCGGGCTGCCGGAGATGACCGCGTCCGACCGGGTGCGCGCCGAGCTCGACATCCTCGGGCTCGACGCGAGCAGCCACGTGCTCGACTTCCACCAGCGGTTCCTCGACCAGCTCGGGGTGGTGCGCTCGACCGGGCTGCTCGCGCAGCGCAGCCGCTCGCAGATCCTGGTCGCGGGAGTGAAGGTGGCCACCCAGACCCCGCCGATCCGGTCCGGCCGGCGGGTGATCTTCCTGACCCTCGACGACGCGACCGGACCGGTCGACGCGACGTTCTTCGAGGACGTGCAGGGTCCCTACGCCTCCACGGTGTTCGGGTCGTGGCTGCTGGTGGTGCGCGGCATCGTACGCCGGACCGGGCGGCGAGGCATCTCCCTGCGCGCGACCGGGGCCTGGGACCTCGGCCTGCTCGCCGACCGGTGGAGCACCGGCGGGGTCGACGCGGCGCTGGCCGAGATCGACCGGGTGCCGGAGACGGTCGCGGAGGTCGACCCGGGGCCGGCGGCCCAGCGGGTGCTGGTGCACAGCAGCGGCTTCCGGATGTCGCCGTACGCCGACATCAAGCCGGCCGGCCAGTCCCCGGGCCAGGTCACCGGCGAGGTGGCCCGCAGGCTGTGGCACCGCAGCCCCGGGAGCACGGGATGAAAGCCCTAGGGTTGGCGACATGGACCACACCCCACCAGAGGGCTCGCTGCGCTCGCCCTCCGGCGGGGACCCCGAAAAGCACCGCCCCCTCGAACGCCGCACTGCCGTCCGGACCGCCGTGGTCTGGGACGCCGTGCAGCAGGTGCTCGGCGCACCCGGTGGCCGGATCGTCGACATCGGCGGCGGCACCGGCGGGTTCGCGGTCCGGCTCGCCGAGCAGGGCCACCAGGTCACCGTGGTCGACCCCAGCCCCGACGCGCTCGCCGCGCTGGGCCGGCGGGCGGCCGAGAGCGACGTCGCCGACCGGGTCACCGGCGTCCAGGGCGACCTGGCCGGGCTGCCCGACCTGGTTCCCGACGTGGTCACCGACGAGGCCGACCTGGTGCTCTGCCACGGCGTGCTCGGCATCCTCGAAGACCCGGCAGCGGGGCTGGCCACGATCGGCGGGGTGCTCCGTCCCGGCGGCACCCTGTCCCTGCTGGTCGGCCAGCGCCACGCCGCGGTCCTGGCCCGGGCGATGGCCGGCCACTTCCGCCAGGCCGTCGCCGCGCTCGACGGCACTGGCGACGACACCTCGGGGGAGCGCCGGTTCACGGCCCCGGAGGTCACCGACCTGCTCGCCGGCAGCGGCTTCACCCCGCAGGCGGTGCACGCCGTCCGGGTGTTCGCCGACCTCGTCCCCGGTTCCCTGCACGACCTCGAGCCCGGCGCCGGCGCCGCCCTGCTCGACCTCGAGCGCGCCGTCGCCGACCGCCCCGAGTACCTCACCCTCGCCGCGCAGGTGCACGTGCTCGCCACGCACTGAGGCTGGTCGGTCGAATTCCTCGATCCCTTGGGAATTCTCGCCATGACCGCCGACCTCTCCGCCGGCTGCCACGTCCTCCACGTCGACATGGACGCGTTCTTCGCGATGGTGGCGATCCGGGACCGGCCAGACCTCGCCGACCAGCCGGTGATCGTGGGCGGCGGGCATCGCGGGGTGGTGCTGTCGGCGACGTACCCGGCCCGCCGGTTCGGCGTGCACTCCGGGATGCCGATGACCCGGGCCCGGCGGACCTGCCCGCAGGCGGTGGTGCTCAGCCCGGACTACACCGACTTCGAGACCGTGTCGTCCTCGGTGATGGAGATCTTCCGGCAGGTGACCCCGGTGGTGGAGGCGCTGTCGCTGGACGAGGCGTTCCTCGACGTGTCCGGCACGCTGCGCCGGTTCCGCACACCGCTCGCGGTGGCCGAGCACCTCCGTGCCCGGGTGTACGACGAGCAGCGCATCACCTGCTCGGTCGGGGTGGCCGCCGCGCCGTCGGTGGCCAAGCTGGCCAGCCGGCGCGCCAAGCCCGACGGCGTGGTCGTGGTGCCGACCGACCGGGTGACCTCGTTCCTGCACCCGCTCGACGTCGGTGAGCTCTACGGGGTGGGCGAGAAGACCCGCGAGCAGCTGCACCGGCTCGGGCTGGTCACCGTCGGCGACGTCGCGCACACCCCGCTGCCGACCCTGAAGCGGGCGCTCGGGCCGCATGCCGGCGCCCACGTGCACGCCCTGGCCTGGGGCGACGACCGGCGTGAGATCACGGTGAAGAGGGGCGACCACGAGCCCGAACGGAGCATCGGCAGCGACGAGACGTTCGGCCGCGACACCGACGACCGGGAGGTGGTGCTGCGCGAGGTGCTCCGGCTCAGCGCGAAGGTGGCCGGCCGGATGCGCACGGCGAAGCTGGCGGGGCGCACGGTGACCCTGAAGGTGCGGTTCGCCGACTTCACCACGATCACCCGCTCGCGCACGTTGCCCGAGGCCACCGACGTGACCGGCGAGGTCTACGCGACCGCGGCCGCCCTGTTCACCGGGCTCGGCCTGCAGCGGGCGCGGATCCGGCTGGTGGGGGTGCGGGTGGAGGGTCTCGTGCCGCGCACCAGCGTGCACCGGCAGCTGGTGCTCGGCGAGCGGGAGCACGGCTGGGCCGCCGCCGACCGCGCGGTCGACGCGGCGGTCCTGCGGTTCGGAGGCCACGCCGTACGCCCGGCGACGCTTCTTGTGGGAGACCGGCCGTGACACCCGGGCCGTGACCGAACCGTGACCGGTCGGACCGAACTATCCCAACCTTTCCTGTGATTTTTGCTTCCCGGGTACCGAGAGCCCGACAGCCTGCCTAGACTGGAAACCTTCACACGTTGCCCGGGAGGATCTCGTGCCGCTCTCCGAGGAAGAGATGCGCTTGCTCGAACAGATGGAGCGCGCCCTCGTAGAGGAGGATCCCAAGTTCGCGTCCACCCTGCGTGGCACCACCTTCGCGCGTGCCACCCGCACCCGGATCGTGGCGGCCTGTGTCGCGTTCGTGGTCGGCGTCGTGCTCCTGATGACCGGCGCGATCATGCCGCAGACGTGGGTCGCCGTCATCGGCTTCGTGATCATGCTGGCCTCCGCGACCCTCGGACTCAGCGCTTGGCGTGGTCGTCAGGCCGCGTCGGAGCAGGCCCCGACCGAGGGCCGGTTCGAGACGCCCGACAGTCCGGCCGGGCTGAGCATGATCCAGGGCGGCCGCAGCGGCCGCAAGCCGCGGCGCACCGGCGGCGGTCGCCCCAAGGGCGGGTCCCGCCAAGGCTTCATGCAGCGGCTCGAGGAGCGCTGGCAGCGCCGGCGCGACCAGAACGGCTTCTGACCACCCCGCGCCCGTCGCTCAGCGACGCGGCCTCGGCCCCCGGGTCGGCAGCAGGTCGGTGACCACCTGGGTCACCGAGCGCGGGAACCAGCGCGCCCGCCGGGCCCGCTTGTGGTCCACCGCTTGGTAGACCGCCTCGCGCCAGGTCTCGACGTCCTTCTCGATCCGCGCCCTGGTGTCCTCCGACAGCTCGCGGGCCCGGGCGTAGCGGGTCAGCTCGACGAACGTGACCACGTCGTCGATCGCCCGCCGGCCCTCGTACGTCGGCACCACCTCGCGCTGCACGACCAGGCCGTTGGCCCGCACGGTGCGCTGGTCGGACCAGTCCAGGTCGAGGTCGACCGCGGTCGCCCGGACCTCCGACCAGGCGGCGTCCGCCACCGCCTCCGCGGAGTGTGCTGTGGACCAGCGCCGGCGCGAGGTCGAGCCGCGCAGCACCCGGGGCAGGAGCAGCATGATGATCAGCAGCAGCACCGCCAGGCTCACGATCAGCCAGGTGTTGGCGCCGCTGCCCTGCTGGTTGGCAGCACCCGTGTTGTCCGCCGGGACCACGTCCGGCTTCTGGTTCGTGGGCTGGGCGGTGGCGGTCGCCGACCCGCTGGGTACGTCGGTCGGGCTCTGCCCCAGCGCCTGGGTGGTGTACGACGGCGCCGCCGAGGTGCGGTCCTGCGGCGTCGGCTCGAAGACGATCCAGCCGACCCCGTCGAAGTACAGCTCCGGCCACGCGTGCAGGTCGTGGGCGCTGAAGACGAAGGTGTCCTTGTCCCGGTCGGCGCGCAGGAAGCCGACGGCGACGCGGGCCGGGATGTTCAGCGAGCGCGCCATCACGGCCATCGCGGCGGAGAACTGCTCGCAGTAGCCGACCCGGTCGGTGGTGATGAACTTCTGCAGGGTCGAGGCACCGGTGCCGGAGGACGGTCGGAGGCTGTACTCGAAGCCACCCACGGTGCGGAACCAGTCCTGCAGCATCACCGCGCGGTCGAAGTCGTTCTTCGCCGCCTTGGTGACCTCGCGCGCGGTGCGCTGGAAGACCGCGGGGAGGCCGTTCGGCAGGTCCGTCATCCGGGCGCGGAGAGAGGCCGGCGGTGCCGCCGCCTCGCGCAGTGCTGTGCTGTCGATGCGCGGTGAGAGCGCCGTCGCGTTGTAGGTGAGGCCGGACGCGTTGGTGTTGCCCACCCCGATCACGTCGAGGGTCTCCGGGTCGTAGCGCCACTTGTCGTCGACGTCGAGCTTGCCGGTCGGGTAGGGGAGCGGCAGCCACTTGCTGGGGAACGACTCGGAGACGCGGATCTGCCAGTTGTGGCTGGCCGGGGCGGCGGTCGAGGTCAGCCCCGGCGGCGGCGGCAGCTGCCCGTCTATCCCGCTGGTGCTGTCGAAGTCGCGGTCGGTGGGCTGCCAGCTGGAGCCCGTGAAGTCGTCGAGCACCGTCGTCCGGAGGTACGACGGCGCCGAGTCGTCGGTCTTCACGTAGACCAGGGGGATGTCCTCGCCCTGCACGAGGTTGCGGCGCAGGTCGAGCATCGGGTTGCTCACGTTGATCGAGCTGTTGCCGCCGTTCTGGCCGAAGCTGCCGAACGTGCGTCCCTCGGAGGACAGGGCGCTCGAGAGCACCACGGCCACCAGGCCGCAGGTGACCGCGATCCGGGCGGCGAGCCCGCCGACCGCGGTCAGCCGGGGGCGGACCGCCTGGCCGCGGCCCCACGAGCCGGCGCGGTCGGTCTCCTGGATCGCGATCAGTGCCAGCCAGCCGAAGCCCGTGAGCAGGAAGACCACCCAGTCGACCGGGTTGAGCAGCACACTCGCGGAGATCGTGATCGCCAGCAGCAGCGGCAGTCCGCCGAGCGCCGCGCGGCGCATGCCGCACACCAAGAGGTCGACGGCGAGCAGGATGCCGATCCCGCTGACCAGCAGCAGGAAGTGGAACTCGGAGTGGCCGATCGAGACCGGGGACGCGTAGCGCTGCGCCGCGTCGGCGCCGTCGACGACCTCGTTCCAGACCTGGCGGAAGCCGGACGGGCGGGGCAGCCCCCCCGTGACCCGGTGTTCGATCCACAGCGCCAGCACCACCAGCTGCGCCAGCAGCGCGATCGCCGGCTGGGCGGTGAACCGGCGGACCACCCAGCCGACCAGGGCGATCAGTATCGCCGCGGTCAGCAGCGGACCGGTGTAGCGGGACGGCTCGTCGGCCATGCCACGCCACGAGAGCAGGGAGAACCACCCGGTCAGGCCGGCAAGGAGGGCGGTGCCGAGCCCGGCGAAGAGGAGAGAGGGGTCGCTGAGGTCGAGACGGGGGCCGCCCGCGGGAACGGACGCCGGCGCGGGCGGCGGCGGGGCGGCGCTCGCCGGAGGTGGGGTGGTGGTCTGAGTCATCTGTCGAGCTCCCTCCACGCGGCGGCGAGAGCGTCGCCCTTGCGCCAGCTCGTGGCCCGCCAGCCCTGTCCCGCCAGCCACATCGTCGACGGAGGCAGGTCGCCCTCGTGCGCGCGCTGGCCCCACGACTCGACGTCGAGCGCGAGGGCCAGGCTCTGCGCGCTGTGCCGCGGGAACCGGGCCCACCACGAGGAGTCCTCGGGCTGGACGGCGCCGAGCACGCCGACCACGATGCCGCCCGTGACGTCCTCGCCGAGGGTGATGTCCGGCAGCTCACGGTCGTCGGTCGACGTCACCACGGCGAGCTCCTCGAGCAGCGGGAACGGGTCGAGTGGGCGACCGCGCTCGTGCCAGGCGTCGGTGATGCCGGAGCCGCTCACCAGACGCACCTGGTAGCCGAGGGAGGACAGGTGGACCGCGACGGACGCAGCGGCCGAGACGGCTCCCTCGAGCGACGAGCCGGGGCCGGTGCCGCGGTGGGCGACCGCGCGGTTGTCGAGGATCACCGTGGCCCGGGCCTGCCACAGCTGCTCCTCGTTGCGCACCATCAGCTCGCCCATGCGTGCCGTGGAGCGCCAGTGCACGCGCCGCAGGTCGTCGCCGCGGCGGTACTCGCGTACCACCACGTCGGCGACGCGGCCGACGGTGAACGAGCGCGGGTGGTCGTCGCCGGTGGCGAACCAGCCGCCGCCGAGCCGGATCTCCGACAGGGGCACGACCCGCGGGGTGACCAGGAGGTGGGCGGCGCCGGCGATCTCCTCGCGCAGCTCGACCATCCCGAACGGCTCGCGGAGCCGGACCTGCATCGGTCCGAGCGAGTGCCGGCCCCGGATCTCGGGCCGCACGGTGTACTCGAGCCGCTCGCGGGCGCCGCGGCCCATCGGCTGGATCACGAACCGGGGTCGACCTCCCAGCGCGTAGGGGAGCTGCTCCTCCATCAGGAGCACGCTGGTGGGCGCGCCGCCGTTCTCGACGGTGACCAGAACCTTCGCCGACTCGCCCACGTTGAGGTGGGGCGGGGTGACCGTGCGGTGCAGGCGCAGGTGGTGCGAGCGCCCCGCGACGTACATCGCCGACACCAGCGGCAGCGCGGCGACCAGCAGTCCCATCCGGGTGAGGTCGCGTTCGATCAGGACCAGGCCACAGAGGATCGAGGTGAGCCCGGACGCGAGAAAGGCCCGTCCGCGGACGGTGAGTGCCTGCAGTGCCGAACGCACCTTGCTCTCCCTCAGCCCTGGTGGACCGGCACTTGCGCGAGCAGGCCGTTCAGGATCTCGCGGGGACCGCGCCCGGAAGCGGCGGCCTCGACCGTCGGCAGGAG
>Ga0068867_100003241_pt1 | contig 11473 bp, 6 predicted proteins | sample KBSMisM32_FD_65649 | JGI IMG/M metagenome (GOLD analysis project Ga0068867, IMG submission 65649) | Miscanthus rhizosphere microbial communities from Kellogg Biological Station, Michigan, USA - KBS Miscanthus M3-2 | ecosystem: Host-associated > Plants > Roots > Rhizosphere > Soil ...
CTGCTCGAAGCGGGCGAGGCTCGCGTCGCCACCCCCGTCCGCCAGGAGCTTGATCGCCGTCGGGCGACGCAGCATCGCGTGGCTGGCGCGGTAGACCACGCCCATCCCGCCCTCGCCGAGCTTCTCACCGAGGGTGTATTGCCCCAGCCTGCGCGCGTCCCGGACCTCGCGCCGCAGCCCGTAGAGCGTGGCAGAGGCGACACCGGAGAAGATCAGCGCGATGACCGACCAGTTGATGCTGAAGCCCATCATGGTGATCCACGACAGCGCCTGATCGTCGAAGCGGTGTCTGCCCCACGCCACGCCGAGGATGGTCGGGCCACACATGAGCAAGCCGCACAAGAGCGTGCGCTTGACCGTGCTCGGGACGATCAGCGAGCGCAACAGCAGGATGCAGATGAACCCGATGAGGTTCTCGAAGACCCCGGAGATCGTGCCCAGGTCGCCGAGCATGAGGTAGACGTTGTCGATCCCGATCGCCAGGCTGCCGGCGACGTCCGTAGCGAGCAGGACGGGCGTCGAGCGCGCCTGCCCGCGGGCGACGATCCAGTAGAGCGAATAGATCGCCGTGAGCAGGACGACGTCCCACGACGCGATGTGCCCCAGCGACTCCTTGAAGCCGACGGTCGGTCCCCAGATGATCGCGTAGATCAGCCAGTACAGGATGCTCTGCAGGACGAGGACCTTGCCGTACAGCGACAGGCGACGCTGCAGCAGCGTGTGACCGCCGACCTCGCTCGGCTCGAGCGCGGGATCGCTCTGGAGCCCCCCACCGCCACCCGGGGCGAACGTCGCGAGCATCGACGACAACACCCGAGTCTAACCCAACCACCTCTCGACCGGGTTTCCTCCGAGCCCAGCCCTCGGACCGGTGCGCGAGTTGGCAGATTCCTGTGGATCTGGAAACGTCGCGGGCTCGAAGTTTTGGCCGCGACCTGGTACGACGCGGCATGCGGCGATCAGTGCGTATCGCCCGCCCGAACGGAGTCTCGATGCTGACGAACCCTCTCCGAGCCGTCTCTCGCAGCAGCCTCCCCTGGCTGGCTGTCCTTTTGGCCCTGTCAGCTTGTGGCGGCACGCAATCTGACGGCGCGGCTCCGGGTGGCACAGCCGGGCTCGTCAGCGACGGCAGCGGCGTCCAGGAAGTCGGTGAAACGCCCTCCGCAACGCCGGGGGACAGCGAGACCATCGGCGAGACTTCGATGGTGGGTGCTGCGGCCCCGGGCGGTTCCACGCCCGAGAGTTTCGGCGCAGCCACCTTCAACGGCGCCGCTGGTGCCCCGGGCGCCGTCGGCACCTCGGCAGGTACGCCGGACGGAGCTGCAGCAGCGGGAGGGGACGGCGAAACGACCGCGGAAGGCGACACGGGCGGCAAGCCTGTCGTCGAACCGCCCGCTTGCGCCATCGCTCACCCGGGTGGCGTCATCAACTATCAGTTGACGTCTGGCGGTCGCGAGCGCGAGTACCGGCTCTTCGTGCCGGACTCCTACGACGGCGCGACACGCCTGCCGCTGATGTTCAACCTGCACGGCACCGGCGGCACTGCAGCCGGGCAGGCCCAAGACAGTGGCATGGAGCGTCTGGCCCAAGAGCAAGGCTTCATCGTGATCGGCCTCCAGGGTCTTCAGAATAGCTGGAACGTGCTGCTGAACGACCCGAACCAGGCGGACGACGTCCAGTACGCCAGTGACGTGTTGGACGACGCGCGCCAGAAGGTGTGCGTGAACGAGCGCAAGGTCTACGCCACCGGTTTTTCTGGCGGCGCTCGCATGTCGTCGCGCCTGGCCTGCAATCTCAGTGAGCGCATCGCGGCCATCGCTCCCGTGAGCGGCATTCGTTGGACCGCTCCGTGCAGCGGTCGGGCCGTGCCCGTCGTGACCTTTCACGGTCTGGCGGACCCTCAGAACACCTATGCCGGCATGGCGCGCGCCGACGAGTGGGTCGAAAGCGTCGAAGATGCCCTCGAGGGTTGGGCGAGCCACAACCGTTGCGACCCAGCCCGCATTGAAACGCCGGAAGTCAACGGCGTTTCCGTGTACTCCTACGGCAACTGCGCGGAGGGAGCGGATGTAGTGCTCTACCGCATCGCCGGCCTGGGTCACACCTGGGCCAAGAACGAAATCGACGCCACGCGCGAGATGTGGACGTTCTTCGAAAAACACGCGCTGCCCTGAGGTCGCGCTCCCCCCCGGCGTCGAGCTACTTCTTCGGAGCTTCCGGCTTCGTTGCCTCCACTTTGGCCGGCGCGAAATCGAAGCCGTGGGCCATGTACACGAACACCTCGCAGGGGGCGCCGGCCTGGCAATGGTTGATGTGCGTTACGCTGCTCGGTTGGAACCACGTGCCACCCGGAGTGAGCGCCTTGTCCTCGGTGCCCGGGGCGTAGTTGCTCATGGCGCCCTTGATCACGACGGCGTAGTCGTCCGACGTGTGCGTATGCGCGGGCGAGCTCTGACCCGCCGGTACCTTGAGCAGGTAGCCAATGGGGCCCTTCTTGCTCAGATCGCCGAACAGCACCGAGATCTGTGGACCCTTGCCTTCCTTGTCGCTGGGATCGAAGGGCTGGAACTTCACCTCGCTGTCGGGCGTGACCACGATCTCCTTATTCTTTGCCGCGAAGACGCCACCCGCTGCGCCAAGGCCCGCGCTCAACAGGCACAGCCCGATCATCCGATTATTGTGTTTCATGACGAAAACTCCTGCAGTGGAAGGCGCCGGGTATAGCGGTACCCACGGTCTCGCGCCACCCTTAGATCAGCTCGAGTAGAGCGCCGCGAGCAGGCCCGGTGGTTCGACTACTCGAAGTAATAATCGAGCCAATACGAGCCCTGCTCGCCGAGTTGCGCCTTGAACCCGCCGTCGCCGCGCAGGCCTTTCAGGTCGCCAGTTCCGGAACCACGAACCACGAACCACTCCGCTCGGGTCTCCTTGCCAACGACCGCGCCGCTGGGCTGGAGCAAAAACGAGCCCGTACGCCCAGCGATCGAGCCACGCACGCGCTGCAGCCCGACGAAGCTCATCGACCCGTCTTTGCCGGCTGCCTGAATGACACGGACCGTCGACTCCCCTGCGATGTCGCCACTGAACGTCTCGCTGAGCTGGACCTCCACCAGAGACGGGCCCTCGGCGATCTCGTCAAACGGGGTGGGGACGTACGTCTTGACGTTGGTCTGGCCTGTGGCGCGCTGTTTCTTCTCGTCGGTCATCGCTCGGTCTCCGCTCGACGGGTTCTCGCGACGATGCGAATCTGCATCGGGTCCGGCTGCTGCTCCTCGCTGGGCCGCCGGACTGCACGCCCACCCGGCGAGCGCCCCCAGGGTCACTCCGAGCGCCGTGCGCCGCGAGGTCGTTTTCACGTCGCGAGATCTGGCGAGCGCCTCGCCCTGCCGCAAGCCCGAGAGCGAGCGCGCAGCAACTCGTTGCGCGAGGCCACAGGAGCTCGCGGCTATCGGGCCATCGATCGAGGGCTCGGCCCCGTACGTCACGGGGCGTCGTCAGGAGAGCCCTCCTGGCGTCGCTCGGCTCGCGCAGTGACGAGCCCCTCAACCCGATCGGGGCAGACTGGCTCAGGTGTGGCAGCGGCTGGCGTCGAACGGGGGCCGACGGGGCACGTTGGGCAGGTGGCAGAGCGGGTCGGAGGGACCTATCAGAGGAGCAACACGAGCTCCGAGGTGCAACATGAATTCCCGCTATACTGAGCTGAGCTGTCCCGTCTTCACGCCCGAGCACGCACAATACGCGACCGAGCTTGCTGGCTTCAACACGGCGGTCCTACACAGGCCCGACGTGGTCGTCGGCGCTCAGTCGACGAGCGACATCGCCGCCGCCATCCGCCTCGCGCGGGAGCTCCGTCAGCGCGTGCACGTGCAAGCCACCGGGCACGGCGCGCACACGCCCAGCGTTGGCGGCGTGTTGATCTCGACGCGGCGCATGAGCCACGTCGCGCTGGACGCCCGAGCGCAGCGATGCCGTGCCCGCGCCCCTGCGCGGGCGGCGGCTGCTGGCTCTGCATTTTGCTCATCCCGGTGCCCGCGCCGACGGTGAGCGCCTGGCGGCGCCGCTGCGCGCGTTGGCGCCAGTGTACCTCGACGACCTCGGCGAGCTGCCGCCCGCGCAGATCGCGCGCATTCACAACGACCCGCCGGGCCCGGTCCCGAGCGCGAGCTTCGGCATGCTGCTCGAGCGCGTCGATCAGGAGCTGGCGAACGTGTTGCTCGGCCACTTCGGCGCGGGTACGAACGCGCCCTTCGTGGCCGCGGAGCTGCGCCACCTGGGTGAGGCCACCCGCCGAGATGTCGCCGGCGGCTCCGCGGTCGGCGGCCGCACTGCCGGGTTCACGCTGGGCTTGATCGCCAGCGACCCGGCGTTGTTTGCGACGGTCGTGCCGCGAGCGGTGGAGAGAGCGCGGGCGTCCGTGCGCAGCTGGCTGTCGGCCGAGACGAACGCCAACTTCGCCGAAGCCACGGCGGCGGGCCTGGCCAACGCATGGCCCGCCGCAACGCGAGCGAGGTTGGCCGAGCTGCGGCGGCGCTATGATCCCGATGGGCTCTTCGCAACGGGCGACCCCGAGCTCGACGCGCTGCTGCGCTCCGCGCCGACGGTCTGAGCTGAGCGCGCCAGGGTCGGCGAGACGCTCGGGCGACGCCGGGAGGGCCCTCCTGGCGTTGCGCATCGCGCCCACCGCGCCGAGCCCCGAAGCAGCGGAGGGACGACTCGGATGCGCCAACGAGCGGAGCGACGGGCTGCCGATTACGACCTGCAGCACCACTTCAGGAAGGCCTGGGCGACGAATCACCGTCCGTGCTGGCTCGCTTCCTGGAGGGCGCTCTGTCGGCCAGTGGGCGGATGGGTGGCGGCTGACTCTCAAACGAAGCCGAAATAGCCGCGGCGTGCGCCGTCGAGGCCTGCCGTGAGCGCCGCGGGTCGCCTATACTGAGGTCGATGCGTTTGTACGAGCGTGCTGCCCGCATTGCGGTCGTGGCTGGGTTCGCAGTTCTGGCTCAGTTCTTTGCGACTCGGTTCGGTACCGGGGGGCTGTGGCAAGGGCTCGGGGCCGCGCACGCGGTCGCCGCCTCCGCGTCACCGAAGGGCGACTACGATCTCACGCAGCTGGTCGCGGTCAACGAGACGCTGAAGAAGATCCGCAGCAAGTACGTCGACCCGACGCGCGTCGACCCACGGCAGATGTTTCTGAGCGCGCTGAATCAAGTCCAGCGCGAGGTCGCGCCGGTGATCGTGCTGCACGAAGAGAAGTCGCCGCGCGTGAAGGTGCGGGTGGACACGGAGGAGAAAGAGTTCCGCGTCGACACCGTGGTGGGCCCCTGGGACGTGTCGGCGCGCCTGCGCGAGGTGTTCGCTTTTCTGCAGGAGAACCTGAAAGACACGGACGTCGACCTGCGCAACGTCGAGTACGCGGCCTGCAACGGCATGCTGCACACGCTCGACCCGCACAGCGTGTTCTTGAGCCCCGACGCCTACGCGGAGATGAACCTCTCCACCTCGGGCCACTTCGGCGGCCTGGGCATCGTGATCTCGGTGCGCGACCAGATGCTGACCATCATCCGCCCCATGCCGGAGACCCCGGCGGGGCGCAGCGGTCTGAAGCGGCTCGATCGCATCACCAAGATCAACAACGAGTCCACCATCAACATGCCGCTCGATGACGCAGTGAAGCGCCTGCGCGGCAAGCCCGGCTCCAAGGTGACGATCTGGGTGCACCGCGAGGGCAAGGACGGTTGGAAGGGCTCGCGCGCGTTCGAGCTCGAGCGCGAAGAGATCGCGATTCGCTCGGTGGAGTTCCGGCCGCTCGCGCCAGGCATCGGCTATATCCAGATCAAACAGTTCCAGGCGACGACCAGCGACGAGCTGGATCAAGCGCTGGCGGAGCTGCGCAAGGACGGCCCGGCCAAGGGCGTGGTGCTCGATCTGCGCGGTAACCCCGGTGGCTTGCTCGATCAGGCGGCCCAGGTGGCGGACCACTTTCTACAGCGCGGGGCCATCGTCACGACCGTCGGCGGCAGCGAAGGCCGCGAGGAGAAGCGCGCCAAGCGCCTCGGCACCGAACCGAACTATCCGGTCGTGCTCTTGGTCAACGGCTCCTCGGCGAGCGCCAGCGAGATCGTCGCGGGCGCGCTCAAGAACCTCGACCGTGCCGTGCTGGTCGGGCAGACCACCTTCGGCAAGGGCAGCGTGCAGCTCGTGTTTTCGCGCATCGCGGGCGGCGCGGCGCTCAAGCTCACGATCGCGCAGTACCTGACGCCGGGTGGCATCTCGATCCAGGGCGTGGGCGTGACGCCGGACGTGGAGCTCGACCCGATGACGGTCGACACGCTGGAGATGGATCTGTATCGCGCGGAAAATCGCCTGAGCGAGCGCGATCTGTCCAAGAGCCTGTCGAACGGCGCCGTGCGCCACGACGAGCGGCCCTGGGTCACGTTGCGCTTCAACCTGCCCGAGAGCGAGCGCGAGGAGCTGCGCGACCTGGGCAACGAGAACGACGAGTTCCGGCTCGACTTCCCGGTGAAGTTCGCGCGCGATCTGGTGGCGCAGCTGCCGCGCGCGCGCCGCCAGGATCAGCTGACCAGCGCCAGCGCCTTCATCGAGAAGACGCAGCAGGCGGAGATCGAGAAGATCAGCGCGGACCTGCGCCAGCTGGGCATCGACTGGGCGGCACCGCCGGAGAACGGCAAGGGACCCAACCCCGAGGACTACACGGTCAAGGTCGAGTCCGATCGCGCCGACAACCACGTGGAGGCGGGCCAGCCGATGACGCTCAAGGTGGAGGTGACCAACCGCGGGCGCGCCCCCATCTACCGTTTGCGCGCCATCACCAAGAGCGACAATTCGAATTTCGACGAGCGCGAGCTGATCTTTGGTCGCATCGACCCCGGGCAGACGCGCACCGCCAAGACCCCGCTCGGGTTGTGTTTGGTGCCGGAGCGGGACGGCGAGCACAAGGACGCGCCGGCACCGCGCGAGTGCAAGCTGCCGCTCGACTCGGTCACGCGCCAGGACGTGGTCAAGGTGCGCTTCAGCGCGGAGGGTGGCGAGCCGCCCTCCGACGCGGAGATTCGCCCCACGGTGCAACAGCTCGAGCAACCGAACTTTGCGTACAGCTATCAGGTGCTCGACAACCGCCCCGGCAACGGGGACGGCCAGATCAGCCGCGGCGAGGGCGTCTCGATCTACCTGGACATCAAGAACACCGGCAAGGGCGCTGCACGCGAGACCCAGGCCTTGCTGCGCAACCTGACCGGCGACGGTCTGTTGCTGCGCAACGGGCGCTTCGACGTCTCCAACATGAAGCCCGGCGAGCACAAGGAAGTGGTGTTCACGTTCGACGTGCTGGACGTGTTGAAAGACAACCTGGCCAAGGTCGAGGTGTCGGTGGTCGATCAAGATCTGCGCGTGGTCTCGAACGAGAAGCTCAGCATTCCGCTCGCGAGCGCCGACCTGATCATCGAGGAGCGCAACGATCGAGTGGCGATCGAGAAGGATACTTCCGTGCGCGCGCAACCGATGGAGGCGGGGCCCGTGGTGGGCACGCTGCGGGCAGGTTCGAAGCTCAAGCGCACGGGTGTGTTCAAGTCGTTCAGCCGCGTACAGCTCGCTGAAGGGCGCGTGGGTTACGTCGACAACGACGACGTGGCCAGCACGAAGGACGCCGAGAGCATCGGCTTCGAGCCCGTGCTCACGCGCTCGCCGCCGCTGCTCGAGGTGGTACCGGGCACGCTGGCGACGCGCTCGGATCGGGTGAAGGTGTCGGGCGTGGCCACGGATTCCGACCAGGTGCGCGACGCCTACGTGTTCGTGGGTTCGCGCAAGGTCTTCTACATGTCCAACCGCAAGGCGAGCGAGCCGCGCAAGATCCAGTTCTCGTTCGACGCCGATCTGCAGCCGGGCGTGAACATCATCACGGTGGTGGCCCGCGAGAGCGAGGATACGGCCACGGCGCAGACCCTGGTGGTGCGCCGCGATGGGCCCAACGGTGAATCCCTGACCACCCCGAAGCGGGATGCGTTCGCCGCGGACTGGGAGTTCGAGGACGACAATTGATACCCATCCTGAGCACGGCGGAGGCCCGAGCGTTTGATCGCTTCCTGAGCGAACGCTGCGCGGTGCCGAGCCTGCTCTTGATGGAGAACGCGGGGCGGGGCGCCGCCTGGGCGGTGCACGAGCGGCTGGCTGTGCGGGGCCGAGCAGTGCCCCGGCGGGTGCTGTGCGTGTGCGGGGTGGGCAACAACGGAGGTGACGGTCTGGTGGTGGCCCGGCACCTGCTCGGGCTTGGCCATACGCCGAGCGTGCTGTTGCTCCAGCGTGCGGGCGCGCTGAGCGGCGACGCGCGCCTGAATCTCGAGGCCTGGCGCGGCCTCGGCGGCACGCTGGTCGAGCTGGATGCGGACCCCGGAGCACGAGCGCGCGTCGACGAGCTCACCGCGGCGTCGGACGCCATCGTGGACGCGGTGTTCGGGACGGGTCTGAGCCGCGAGGTGAGTGGGCGCTTTCGCGCCGCGGTCGAGGGCATCAACGCCGCGCGGCGCCCGGGGCGCCCGGTGTTTGCGCTCGACGTGCCGTCGGGCATGCACTCCGACACGGGGGTCACCCTCGGCGTCGCGGTGCGGGCGGACGTGACCATCACGTTCGGGCACCCCAAGACGGGGCTGCTCACCAGCCTGGGTGCCGACGCCGCCGGGGAGCTGGTGCTCGCGGACCTGGGCGTGCCGCGCGAGCGAGGGCCTGCGCTCGAGCCGCGCGCGCGCTGGCTGGAGGTGAGCGATGCGGCGAGCTGGCTCGAGGCGCGCGCACCGTCCGCGCACAAGGGTCGCTCGGGGCGGGTGGTCATCGTGGCGGGCTCGCCGGGCAAGACCGGAGCTGCGCTCTTGTCGAGCACTGCGGCCTTGCGCAGCGGGGCGGGCCTGGTGACGATCCTCACGTTTGCCGACGCGGCGCGCAGCCTCGATCAGCGGGTCGTGGAGGTGATGACGGAGGCGCTCGATGTCGAGCGCCCGCTCGCGACGCTGGAGCAGGCGCTCGAGGGCGCGGCCGCGGTCGTGGTGGGGCCCGGGCTCGGCCTGTCGGCAGCGGCGCGGGCCGTCATCGATCAGATCGTGCTGAAGTGGCCCGGGCCGAAGCTGGTCGACGCAGACGCCATCAGTGCCTTTGCCGGCAGAGGCAAGGAGCTGCAGGCTGCAGCGGGGCAATGCCTGCTCACGCCCCATCCCGGCGAGCTCGGGCGCTTGCTCGGGGTGACGGCGGCGGTGGTGGAGAGCGATCGCTTCGGCGCGCTCGAGCAGGCCCTGGCGCTGACGGGGCAGGCCATCTTGCTGAAGGGCCCGCACACGCTCGTCGGCGAGCCCGGCAGTGCGCCGCTCGTGGTGTCGCAAGGGCACCCGGCGCTCGCAACGGGCGGCGCGGGCGACGTGCTCTCCGGCATTTGCGGCGCGCTCTTGGTGCAGTTGCCACGAAAGCGCGCCGGCGCGCTCGCTGCCCTGCTTCATGGACACGCTGCGCGGCTCTGGGTGGACGCGCAGGGCGGTGCCGATCGCGGGCTCTTGGCGCGCGAAGTGGCGGACTACGTACCGTCGGCGCTGGCGCGCCTGCGGGCAACGCAGTCCGTGCGCCCAGAGTCCCAGTAGTCGGCGTTTCGATTTCGCAACGCTGACCGCCCCGCGCGTAGTCCGGGGCAACTCGAGAGTGCATCGGCGGCGTTTTCTAGATTGCGACTCCTCCCACGATGAAGCGTCAATGGAGGCACGCACAGCAGCAGGGGAGGGGCTAGCACCGAGCTCGGGCCGGGGCCGAAGCCTGAACAGGCGCAGCGCTCGTGTGGCCAGCCACGCGCGAGCTCGGTCCTGGGTGGGTAACGAACGGCACGCGCAACGTTGCATCAACCTCGATGCAAGTCGTCTGCCCCAAACCCGCGGCAACACCACAAGCGAGGAGGAAACATGTCAGATCTCAGGCAGATCATAGTCGAAGTTCGCGCAGACGGTCCTGGTGGCCTTACCGCAGCCCTCGCGGCGCCGGCAGCGTTCGGGGCCATACCCGGGGTGACGCTAGACCCAACCTTTGAACGGGTCCCGATGGTAGAACCGCTCACCACGTCTTCGCCGCACGGGCTGGCCTTGGACGACGACGAGGACGACGCGCCCGCGCAGCGCGAGACCACCTACATCGTACGAGCCACTCTCGACGCGGCTCAGGATCCCGAGGAGGCGGCGAAGAAGCTCAAGCAGCAGAGTGGCGGCAAGGTGGTCGAAGTGTTCTCGGACGTGGCGATCCAGCCCGCGCTGATCTGCCCAGGCGATGGACCACTCGGAACGGACGCCAGCGTCGAAGCGCTGCTCGGTGTGCCCGCCCTGCGCCGCCGTCGACTGCAGGGTGCGGGCGTCACGGTCGCCATCGTCGATACGGGCATCAACCTGGCGTACCTCAACTCTCGCGGGAAGCAGCCCCGCTTCAATCTCGCCAAGAGCTGGGTGCCGCGGCCCGATCTAGTCCCGGGCAGTCTGCCGGTTGACCACGGTACGATGTGCGCGTTTGACGTGTGCATCGCCGCCCCCCACTGCACGCTGATCGACATCGCACTGTTGCAATCCAACGCGACGGGAGGAACGATCATGGAGGGCTTCCTCAGCGACGGCGTTCGGGCGTATCGACATTTGCTTTCGATTCAGCAAGGTCCGCGCCGCCCCGGAGACAATGCGTCGCTGGTGGTCAACAATAGCTGGGGAATGTTTCATCCGTCGTGGGACTACCCGGTCGGTCATCCTGGAAATTACAGCGACAACCCGAACCACCCCTTCAACCGCATCGTGACCGCGCTGGAGCGTGCGGGCGCGGATATTCTGTTTGCGGCGGGCAACTGCGGGGCGGATTGTGCGGACGGGCGCTGCCAGGGCGTCGTCGATCGGCCCATCTATGGGGCTAACTCCCACCCGCGAGTGCTCAGCGTCGCCGGTGTGGACGTGAGCAAGCAGCGCGTCGGCTACTCGTCCATCGGTCCCGGGCGTCTCGTCCGGCGCAAGCCTGATCTATGTGGCTTCACGCATTTCGCCGGTTCGGGTGTGTACGCGGCCGATGGCGGGACGTCGGCTGCCACGCCCGTCGTCGTCGGAGTCGTCGCGGCATTGCGCTCGCGATTTCCCTTCCAGAGGCATCTGCCGCGCACGAGCCCCGCGAATGTGCGGAACCTCTTGCGAAAGACGGCGGAAGACGTGGAGATCCCGGGCTACGACTTCAAGACCGGCTATGGCATCGTCAACGGTCGTGCCATCGCGCGGCTCTTCCCCCTTGCGGATGCCATCGCCACCGAGCAGGTGGAGTCTGCCGTGGCGGCCGCCGAAGAGGCGCTCCCCGCCGAACCGATGTTGAACATCAGCGACCTGTCCGTTCATCATCACGAGATGGAAGCGACTGCACCAGCAGCGCACTCGGCCTCAGGCAATGGCAGCCCCCCCGCGCCTCGACAGCG
>Ga0068867_100003243_pt1 | contig 11465 bp, 9 predicted proteins | sample KBSMisM32_FD_65649 | JGI IMG/M metagenome (GOLD analysis project Ga0068867, IMG submission 65649) | Miscanthus rhizosphere microbial communities from Kellogg Biological Station, Michigan, USA - KBS Miscanthus M3-2 | ecosystem: Host-associated > Plants > Roots > Rhizosphere > Soil ...
TGGCACGGAACGATCCCGGTCAAGGGCGCGTATGCGGCGCTGGTCGACTTCTACAACGACACGTACCACGGCGAGCCGGTGCGGGTCGCGGTGCTGCTGCAGCCGGTGTCGGATGTCGAAGGCCGCGGCATCGCGACGATCCAGGTGGCCGAGACGCTGGAACTGCGCCAGACGCTCGCGCGCCAGATCCTGATCGACACGCTGTGGCGCCAGGCGGCGCTGCTCGCGGTGATCGCGCTGGTCGTGGCGATCGTCGTGCAGCGCGCCACGCAGCCGGTGCGCGAGCTCAGCGCGCACCTGAATGCGCGCAGCGCGAACGACCTCGCGCCGCTGCACGCGGCCGATGCACCGCGCGAGCTCGTGCCGCTGCTGGAGGCGACGAACCAGGTGATGGCGCGTCTCGCGCATCTGCTCGAGCACCAGAAGCGCTTCGTGCGCGATGCCTCGCACCAGCTGCGCACGCCGCTGGCGGTGCTGAAGACGCAGGTGCAGTCGGCGCTGCGCGGCGATGTCGAGCCGGTGCAGGCCTTGCAAGAGATCAACCACACGGTCGACGGCGCGACCGAGCTGGCGAACCAGATGCTGGCGCTGGCGAAAGTCGAGCAACTGCGCCAGCAGGGCGATGCGCCGGTCAGCGACTGGGCCGCAGTGACGCGCGCGGTCGCGCTCGATCTCGCGCCGCTGATCGCCGAGCACCGCTTCGATTTCGCGATCGACACCGTCGCCGCACCGGTGCGGGCGCATGCGTGGGCGCTGCGCGAGCTGGTGCGCAACCTGCTTCACAACGCGATCAAGCACACGCCCGACGGCGCCCGCCTGACGATCGCGATCGCACATGAGGGGCGGCAGGCCGCCCTGACGATCCGCGACGACGGCCCCGGCATCCCCGAAGAGCTGCGCCGGCGGCTGTTCCAGCCGTTCGCCGCCGGCCACGGCCACCACGACCCGGGCCTCGGCGCCGGGCTGGGCCTGGCGATCTGCCACGAGATCGTGGTGTCGCTGGGCGGCAGCATCGCGCTCGACAACCGCATCGCCGACGGCCACGTCACCGGCCTGGACGCGACCGTGCGCCTGCCCATCGCCGACAATACGGGTTGATGGATTCGAATGCTTCCGCCGCCAAGGTGCGGCTCGACAAGTGGCTGTGGGCCGCGCGCTTCTATAAGACTCGCAGTCTCAGTGCCGACGAGATCGGCAAGGGGCGCGTGCAGGTCAACGGCCAGGTCGCCAAGCCCTCGCGCGAGGTCCGCGTCGGCGACCGGATCGAGCTGCGCCAGGGCCCGGTGGCGCGCACGATCGTCGTCAAGGGCGCGAGCGAGCAGCGCGGCCCGGCCACGGTCGCGCACACGCTGTTCGAAGAGACCGCCGACAGCATCGCGCAGCGCGAGAAGCAGGCGCTGGAGCGGCGCATGAACGCCGAGCCGTCGCTGGCCATCGAGCAGGGGCGCCCGACCAAGCGCGATCGGCGCCAGCTCGCCGACTGGAATCGCTGGAGCGCGTCGGCCGACCCGGAATAGCCCGGCGGTCAGCCTGCGCAGCCTCGGCCGCAGCGCAAACTTCGCGGCAAAGCCCTCTTGAACCTGAGGGCAATCGCCCCAGATGACCCGTAACCGAAAACCACCCCGAAACATGAGCACCACCGACCCCACGCCTTCGAACGCCGCCGCCAACGACCCGGCGGCCACCGCGCCCGCCCAGGAGGCCGCCGCGCCGAGCCCGGAGTCCAAGCTGCAGGAGCTCGAGGCCCGCCACGCCGAGGTCTCCGATGCCTACCTGCGCGCCAAGGCCGAGGCTGAGAACACCCGCCGCCGCGCCGACGATGAGATCGCCAAGGCGCGCAAGTACGCGGTCGAGGCGTTCGCCGACAGCCTGCTGCCTGTCAAGGACAGCCTCGAGGCCGCGATCGCGATCCCCGACGCGAAGCCCGAGCAGATGCTCGAGGGCGTGCACGCCACGCTGCGCCAGCTGGTGGCGGCGCTGGAGCGCAACAAGGTGCTCGAGATCAACCCGACGGCAGGTGCGAAGTTCGATCCCCACCAGCACCAGGCCATCAGCGTCGTGCCGGCGGCACAGGAGCCGAACACGGTGGTCGCGGTCTTGCAAAAGGGCTATCTGATTGCCGACCGCGTGCTGCGGCCGGCGCTGGTCACGGTGGCGGCGACGGCTTGAGCGGCCATGCACAGTCTGCGCACAGGCCCATGCACAGATTTCGCTTGAAAGCCCACACCTTATCCACACGTTAAGAACAACTCACCCCATTCTCAGGAGCACTCTCATGGCAAAAATCATCGGCATCGACCTTGGCACCACGAACTCGTGCGTGGCGATCATGGAAGGCAACACCACCAAGGTGATCGAGAACAGCGAAGGTGCGCGCACCACGCCGTCGATCGTGGCCTACCAGGACGACGGCGAGATCCTCGTCGGCGCGTCGGCCAAGCGCCAGGCCGTCACGAACCCGAAGAACACGCTGTACGCGGTGAAGCGCCTGATCGGCCGCAAGTTCACCGAGAAGGAAGTCCAGAAGGACATCGACCTGATGCCCTACAAGATCGTCGCGGCCGACAACGGCGATGCCTGGGTCGAGGTGCGCGGCAACAAGCTGGCGCCGCAACAGGTCAGCGCCGAGATCCTGCGCAAGATGAAGAAGACCGCCGAAGACTACCTCGGCGAGACCGTCACCGAGGCTGTGATCACCGTGCCCGCGTACTTCAACGACGCGCAGCGCCAGGCCACCAAGGATGCCGGGCGCATCGCCGGCCTCGACGTGAAGCGCATCATCAACGAGCCGACCGCGGCCGCGCTCGCTTTCGGCCTCGACAAGAACGAGAAGGGTGACCGCAAGATCGCCGTCTACGACCTCGGCGGCGGCACCTTCGACATCTCGATCATCGAGATCGCCGATGTCGACGGCGAGAAGCAGTTCGAAGTGCTGTCGACCAACGGCGACACCTTCCTGGGCGGCGAAGACTTCGACCAGCGCATCATCGATTACATCGTCACCGAGTTCAAGAAGGAGCAAGGTGTCGACCTGACCAAGGACGTGCTCGCGCTGCAGCGCCTGAAAGAAGCCGCCGAGAAGGCCAAGATCGAGCTCTCGAGCAGCGCTCAGACCGACATCAACCTGCCCTACGTGACCGCCGATGCCTCGGGCCCGAAGCACCTGAACATCAAGCTCACGCGCGCCAAGCTCGAAGCCCTGGTCGAGGACCTGATCGAGCGCACGATCGCACCGTGCCGCACCGCGATCAAGGACGCCGGCGTGAACGTCAGCGCGATCAACGACGTGATCCTGGTGGGCGGCATGACGCGCATGCCCAAGGTCCAGGAGAAGGTCAAGGAGCTGTTCGGCAAGGAGCCGCGCAAGGACGTCAACCCCGATGAGGCGGTCGCGGTCGGTGCCGCGATCCAGGGCCAGGTGCTGGCCGGCGACCGCAAGGACGTGCTGCTGCTCGACGTGACGCCGCTGTCGCTGGGCATCGAGACCCTGGGCGGCGTGATGACGAAGATGATCAAGAAGAACACGACGATCCCGACCAAGTTCTCGCAGGTCTTCTCGACCGCCGAGGACAACCAGCCGGCCGTGACGATCAAGGTCTACCAGGGTGAGCGCGAGATGGCCTCGGGCAACAAGAGCCTGGGCGAGTTCAACCTCGAAGGCATCCCGCCATCGCAGCGCGGCATGCCGCAGATCGAGGTCAGCTTCGACATCGACGCGAACGGCATCCTGCACGTCGGCGCGAAGGACAAGGGCACCGGCAAGGAAAACAAGATCACGATCAAGGCCAACTCTGGGCTGACCGAGGCCGAGATCGAGCAGATGGTGAAAGACGCCGAGATCAACGCGGCCGAGGACAAGCGCAAGCTCGAGCTGATCCAGGCCCGCAACTCGGCCGACGCGATGGTACACAGCGTGCGCAAGAGCCTGTCCGAGCACGGCGACAAGCTCGAGGCCGGCGAGAAAGAGAAGGTCGAAGCCGCGCTGAAGGAGGCCGAGGAATCGCTGAAGAGCGAAGACAAGGCCGTGATCGAGGCCAAGACCGAGGCCTTGATGGCCGCGAGCCAGAAGCTCGGCGAGAAGATCTATGCCGAGACGCAGGCCGCGCAAGCCGCAGCCGGGGCAGGTGCCGCGGGGGCCGAGCAGGCGCCGCATGCCGAGGCCGCCTCTTCGTCGCAATCGGCCGACGACAACGTCGTCGACGCCGAGTTCAAGGAAGTCAAGAAGGGCTGAACGCCAGCCTCTGCCGGTCGCCGGTTTCGGGCGGAGCACGCGGCTCCGACTGAAACCGGCGTCGGTGTTTGAAGCCGCCAGAAAAGCGGAACTACCGGAGCCCTGAAATTGGCCAAGCGTGATTACTACGAGATCCTCGGCGTCGCCAAGAACGCCAGTGAGGACGACATCAAGAAGGCCTATCGCAAGCTGGCGATGAAGCATCACCCTGACCGCAACCAGGGCGACCATGCCAAGAAGTCGGAAGAGAAGTTCAAGGAGGCCAAGGAGGCCTACGAGATGCTGACCGACCCGCAGAAGCGCGCCGCCTACGACCAGTACGGCCACGCCGGCGTCGACCCCAACATGGGCCGCGGCGGCCCGGGGGCCGAAGGCTTCGGCGGCTTTGCCGAGGCCTTCGGCGACATCTTCGGCGACATCTTCGGTGGTGCCGGCGGCGGAGGCCAGCGCCGCGGTGCCGGCGGTCACCAGGTATTCCGCGGCAGCGACCTGAGCTACGCGATGGAGATCTCGCTCGAAGAGGCCGCGCACGGCAAGGAAACGCAGATCCGCATTCCGGCCTACGAGAGCTGCGACACCTGCAAGGGAAGCGGCGCCAAGCCGGGCACGAGCCCGAAGGTCTGCACCACCTGCAACGGCCAGGGCACGGTGCACATGCGGCAAGGCTTCTTCAGCATCCAGCAGACCTGCCCGCATTGCCACGGCACCGGCAAGATCATCCCCGAGCCGTGCATGACCTGCAGCGGCCAGGGCCGGATCAAGAAGAACAAGACGCTCGAGGTCAAGATCCCGGCCGGCATCAACGAGGGCATGCGCATCCGATCCAGCGGCAATGGCGAGCCCGGCACGAACGGCGGCCCGGCCGGCGACCTCTACATCGAGATCCGCATCAAGCAGCACGAGATTTTCGAGCGCGACGGCGATGATCTGCACTGCACGGTGCCGATCGGCCTGACCACCGCGGCGCTGGGCGGCGACATCGAGGTGCCCACCTTGGGCGGCAAGGCCGAGATCGAGCTGCCCGAAGGCACACAGCACGGCAAGACCTTCCGGCTGCGCGGCAAGGGCATCAAGGGCGTGCGCTCCAGCTACCCGGGCGATCTGTACTGCCACATCAGCGTCGAAACGCCGATCAAGCTGACCGAGCATCAGCGCAAGCTGCTGAAGGAACTCGACGACGCGTTCCGCAAGTCGGGCGACCGCCATTCGCCGAACGCGAAGACCTGGACCGATCGGGTCAAAGACCTGTTCAAGTGAGGCCGGCCGGCTCCGACGCGGAGCGCACCGCGCGGGGTTGGAACCCGCTGACCCTGGCGCTGCTCGCCGGGGTGTGGATCGCCGCGCTGCCGAACTGGCCGCTGTGGCAGGCGCTGCTGGCCTTGCCCGAGACCGCGTCGGTGCGCGGCGCTGTCTTCGTGGCCGGCTTCGGCGCGATGGTCGCGGCATTGACCGGCGCGCTGCTCGCGCTGTTCGCGTGGCGCGCGACGATCAAGCCGGCGATCGCGCTGCTGCTGCTGGCGGCCGCGGTCGGTGCGCATTTCATGGGCACCTACGGCGTCGTGATCGACACGACGATGATGACCAACGTGGAGCAGACCGACCCGCGCGAGGTGCGCGACCTGCTGAGCCTGCGGCTGCTCGGCACCGTTCTGCTGCTGGCCGGCGTCCCATTGCTCGCGCTGTGGCGCGTGCGTGTTGCGCGAACGCGCTGGCTCGCGCAGGCCGGGCGCAACCTGCTGGGCATCGGCGCCGCGCTGCTGCTGCTGCTGGCGCTGGTGTTCGCGCTGTTTGCCGACCTGTCGGCGACGATGCGCAACCACCGGTCGATGCGCTACCTGATCAATCCGGTGAACTCGCTGTATGCGCTCGGCGATCTCGCCGCGCAATCGAAGGCCAAGCCGGGCGGGCCACCCGCGCCGATCGGCCTTGATGCCCGGATCGCGCCGCGCGCGGCCGGGCAGCGGCCACCGATGCTGGTGCTCGTGATCGGCGAGACCGCGCGCGCCGATCACTTCGCGCTGAACGGCTACGCGCGGCCGACCAATCCCGAACTGGCCGCGCTCGATGTGATCAGCTTCCGCAACGTCAGCTCGTGCGGCACGAACACGGCCGCGTCGCTGCCTTGCATGTTCTCGCACCTCGGTCGGGTCGCGTTCGGTGCGCGCGAGCGCGATCACGAGAACCTGCTCGACCTCGTGCAGCGCGCCGGCCTGGCGGTGCTGTGGCTCGACAACCAGGCCGGCTGCAAGGGCCTGTGCGCGCGCGTGCCGAATGCCTTTGCGCGCGACGCGGTGGCCGGCGCGCCGGCACTGCCGGCGTCGCTCTGCGACGGCGAGGAATGCCTCGACGCTGCGCTGCTGCACGACCTGGATGCGCGCATCGCGGCGCTGCCGGCGGCGGCGCGCGAACGCGGCGTGCTGCTGGTGCTGCACCAGATGGGCAGCCACGGGCCGGCCTACGCCAAGCGCAGCCCGCCGGAGCGCAAGCCCTTCGGCCCCGAGTGCACGACCAACGTGCTGCAGCAATGCGACCACCAGGCGCTGATCAACGCCTACGACAACTCGATCGCCTACACCGACCATGTGCTGGCCCAGACCATCCATTGGTTGAAGCAACAGCAGTCGGGCTTCGACACGAGCTTGCTGTATGTCTCCGACCACGGCGAATCGCTGGGCGAGAACAACCTGTACCTGCACGGACTGCCGTACGCGGTCGCGCCGGTCGAGCAAAAGCATGTGCCGATGCTGCTGTGGTTCGGCGCGCGTGCGGCCGACGACGGGCAGGTTCGGGTCGACTGCCTGCGCGCGCAACGCGACGTGGCGCTGACGCACGACAATCTGTTCCATTCGGCGCTCGGCGTGCTCGGCATCACGGCGAGCGAATACAAGCGCCCGCTCGACGCCCTGGCGCCCTGCCGCGCCCCTTAGCGCCAGACGATCCTCGAGCCGACGAACCGTGCCATGTCAGCCCAAGCGGACTCGCTGAAGTCGATCTTCTTCGCCCTCGCGGCCAACCTCGCGATCGCCATCGCAAAGACGATCGGCGCGGTGTTCACCGGCTCGTCGTCGATGCTGGCCGAGGCGATCCACTCGTTCGCCGACTGCACCAACCAGGCACTGTTGCTGTGGGGCCTGAAGGAAGCCAAGCGCACCGCGTCGAGCGAGCATCCGCTCGGCCACGGCCGCGCGATCTATTTCTGGAGCTTCATTGTCGCGCTGATGCTGTTCAGCATGGGCGGGCTGTTCTCGATCTACGAAGGTGTGCACAAGCTGCAAAGCCATGAGCCGGTCAGGTACGTCTGGGTCGCGGTAGCCATCCTTGTGTTCGGCATCGTCGCCGAATCGGCTTCGCTCTGGGGCGCGCTGCGCGAGATCAACAAGGACCGCGGCGAGCTCAGCCTGTGGCAATGGTTTCGCAGCTCACGCCAGAGCGAGCTGCTGGTGATCTTCGGCGAGGACGTGGCTGCGCTCGGTGGCCTCGTGCTGGCGCTCGCGTTCATCTTGCTGTCGATGGTGACCGGCAACCCGGTATGGGATGCGTTCGGCTCGATCTGCATCGGCGTGCTGTTGGTGCTGGTGGCGCTGCTGGTCGGCATCGAGGTCAAGTCGCTGCTGGTCGGGCAAAGCGCCGAGCCGCGGATGCAACGGCGGCTGCACGCTCACATCGGTGCTCAACCCGAGGTCGTGCAGATCTACAGCCTGATCACGCAGCAGCTCGGCAGCGAGATCATGGTCGCCGTGAAGGCGCGCATGCAGCCGGCGGCCAGCGACGTCGCGCTGATCGAGTCGATCAACCGCGTCGAACGCGGGCTGCGTGCGGCATTCCCGCAGGTGCGCTGGATCTTCTTCGAGCCCGATCACGCCGATTGAGGCGGATCAGGCGAACAGGTCCCGCTGCCCATTGGCGGGCGCCAGCACCGGCCTGCGGAACTGCGTCAGGTCGAGCTCGACGCGATCGCGGTTCAGCCCAAGTCGGGCCGCGGCCTTCTCGAAGCGCTGCGCAAGCAAGCGCGCCCAGACGCCCTCGCCTTTCATGCGCCTGCCGAAGCTGGCGTCGTAGTCACGGCCGCCATGCATCTCGCGCACGCGCGCCATCACGCGTGCCGCCCGCTGCGGAAAATGCTGCTCGAGCCAGTTCTGGAACAGCGGGTTCACCTCCCAGGGCAGCCGCAGCACGACGCTGAAGGCCGAGCGCGCGCCCGCATCGGCGGCCGCCTCGAGAATGCGCTCCAGTTCCGGCTCGTTGATGAACGGAATGATCGGCGACACGCTCACGCCCACCGGCACGCCGGCCTCGGCGAGCGTCGCGATCGTGCGCAAGCGGCGCTGCGGCGACGCGGCGCGAGGCTCGAGGATGCGCGCGAGGCCCGCATCGAGCGAGGTCACCGAGATGTAGACTGCCGCGAGCCCGCGCTGCGCCATCGGCGCTATCAGGTCGAGGTCGCGTTCGACGCCAGAGGATTTGCTGACCAGCGAGAACGGGTGCGCGCAGTCCGACAACACCTGGATCACGGCGCGCGTGATGCCCAGGCGCCGCTCGACCGGCTGGTAGGCGTCGGTCGCCGACCCAAGATTGAGCGACAAGGGCAGGTAGCTGCGGCGCGCGAACGCTTCGCGCAGGCGCTCGGCGGCGTTGATCTTCGCGATGATGCGGGTCTCGAAGTCGAGGCCGGGCGAGAGGTTGAGGTAGCTGTGCGTCGGCCGCGCGTAGCAGTAGACGCAGCCGTGCTCGCAACCGCGGTACGGGTTGATCGACAGATCGAACGAGATGTCGGGCGAATCGTTGCGCGCCAGCACCGACTTGACGCGCTCTTCGATGATCTGCGTCGCCGGCGGCAATCGTTCTTCTGCGGCCTGCTGATCGAGCGTGCCCCAGCCATCGTCCCAGGCCTCGCTGCGCTGCGCCGAGAAGCGGTGTTCGATGGCCCAGACGGTGCCGCGCCCCTTGCGCGGCTCGGCAGCGCGGGGCAGCGATTCGGCCGGGCTGCAAGCGTCTCGGGAATCTGCGGTCATACTGTCAATATATACAGTACTTTCAAGAACCACAATGCGTAACGCCGACAACGCCAGACCGCCCGCAGTGACCATGACCATAGATCAGCGCCTGCGCCGCGTGGCAACCGCGTTGATCGCTGCGATCATGGCGCTGAGCCCGAGCGTGTCGCATGGGTTCGGCGCGAAGGGCCACCAGTTCGTCGGCGCCGTTGCCGACCGCCTGCTGAACCCGCGCGCAGCGGCCAAGGTCCAGCAGCTGATCGGCATGCGGCTGCGCGCCGCCGCAACCTGGGCCGACTGCGCCAAGGGCGTGACGCTCGAGGGCGACGACTTGGTCTACGAAGCCGAGGCGCAATTCGACGCGGCCTGTCGGCCGTTCCAGATGCGCGCCGGCATCGAGCGCATGCGCGACTACGTGCGACGCAACTGGAACTGCGCGCCGGAAGGGCCGGCCAGCGCCTGCCACAAGCGCTATCACTTCACCGATGTCGCGATCCAGCGCGACCGCTATGACCGCCAATTCGCCGGCACCGCCGACACCGACATCGTCGGCGCGATGCGCGCCGCGATCGGTGTGCTGCAAGGGCGAGCTTCGCCGGCGCCGATCGACATCCGGGATGAGCGCGAAGCCTTGATGCTGCTGGCCCACCTCGTCGGCGACGTGCACCAGCCGCTGCACGTCGCCGCCGTCTATCTCGATGCGCGCGGACGGCGCGTCGACCCCGACGCCGCCCCATCGACATCGATCGCACGAACCCGCACACGTGGCGGCAATTCGATCGTCGCCGGCACAACCGACCTGCACACCGAATGGGACCAGCTCGCCAGCCCGCTAGCGCCGGCCGCGATCAACGCTGCGATGCTCACTGAAGCCCGCGCGGTCGGGCGAACCGCGGGCAGGCCGTCCGCCTGGCCTGAGGCCTGGGCCGGCGAGACGGTGCGCGATGCGCACAAGGCGTTCGACGGCATCGTGTTCACGGCTGTCGCGTCGCAGCCCGGGCGCTGGATGGCGAGCTTCGACGATAGTGCGGCCTACCATCGGATGAAGCGCGAGATCCAGCGCAGGCAATTGGTGCGCGCCGGGGCGCGACTGGCTCAGCTGCTCAACAGCCTCTGGCCATGATGGACGCGGCGCTTGCGCCACCGCTGCCGGCCGCACAATGCCGGATCCTCCGCACGACATTGCCGCCTCATGCGCCCCGCCCGCTCACCGCTCTCGCCGCTACGCGCATTGGCTCTGGTCATGATGCTGTGCCTCGCGCTCGACAGCCGCGCCGGCCTCGATGAAGTCGTCGCGCGGGCGAAGCGCTCCGTCGTCGCGGTCGGCACCTATGCCGACCTGGCGAATCCGCGCTTCGAGTTTCGCGGCAGCGGCTTCGCGGTGGCCGACGGCAACCTCGTCATCACCAACGCGCACGTCCTGCCCGAGAGCGCCGCGAGCAGCCCGGCGGGCGATGGCCAGCCCCGCCTCGTGGTGATGGTGCCGATGAAGGGCGGCAATCCCGGCCTCAGGAGCGCAACCTTGGTGACGGCGGACCCGGCGCACGACCTGGCGCTGCTGCGGATCGACGGGCCGGCGCTGCCCGCGCTGCTCGTCGGCGACGCGAAGGATGTGCGCGAGGGTCAGTCGATCGCGTTCATCGGCTTTCCGATCGGCGGCGTACTCGGTTTCAGCCCGGTCACCCACCGCGGCATCGTGTCGTCGATCACCGCGATTGCCCTGCCGATGCCTGCTGCGCGTCAGCTGAACGCGAAAGCAATCCAGCGCCTTCGAGCGGGCAGCTTTGACATTTACCAGCTCGACGCGACCGCCTACCCGGGCAACAGCGGCGGGCCGGTGTTCGATGTGGACACCGGCGCGGTCATCGGCGTCATCAACATGGTGCTGGTCAAGGGCACGAAGGAATCGGCGTTGAGCCAGCCGTCCGGGATTACCTACGCGGTGCCGGCGTCGTTCGTTGCGGAAATCCTGAAATAGTCCGCGGTCGCGTGAATTGCAGTTCGGGGACGCACGCCAGATAGCGCGCGATGGTCGGGCGTCGCACGGCCGTGGCAGCCGCGGTGGTCGCGAACGACGATGCGCCCGAAGTCATGCGACGTTCTGGCTGCGCCGCCATTGAGGCGAGGAACGAGCGGGCCTGCGCCTGCCGAGCGTCGTATTCGCGCTGTAGGTCGGCGATCGGCAGGCCGACGCGCCGGGCATCGTCGATGCGGCCTCGCAGCGACCGGCGCGCCGCATC
>Ga0068867_100003253_pt1 | contig 11442 bp, 9 predicted proteins | sample KBSMisM32_FD_65649 | JGI IMG/M metagenome (GOLD analysis project Ga0068867, IMG submission 65649) | Miscanthus rhizosphere microbial communities from Kellogg Biological Station, Michigan, USA - KBS Miscanthus M3-2 | ecosystem: Host-associated > Plants > Roots > Rhizosphere > Soil ...
CGCGTCGGCATGAACTGCCAGGAGATCGGGCCGAGCCGGTCGCCGAGTTCGGCCAGTCCGCCGAACACAAACGCATTGATCGACTTGCCGGAATTCGCGAGTACCCTGGCGGCAGTCGCGTAACGCGGCGCCTTCAGCGAGAAACGAAAGCCATCCGGAGTCTGCTTGCGCCAGTTCGCATAGGTCGCCGGTTTCTGCGCGGCGTAGTACGTGCTGTTGATCTCGATCGCGGTCAACTGGCGGCTGGCGAATTCAAGTTCGCGCTGCTGGGTCAAGCCAGCCGGATAGAAATTGTTGCGCCATGGCGCGTAGTTCCATCCGCCGACGCCGACGCGCACTCGTACGGCTGTAGAGGTTGGCTGCGATTTGGCGTTTTTGCTCGGCACGTTGGCGTCAGGTGATCGTGGTGACCGTTACATCTTGCCACGAGCATGGGTTCGCGGCCCGTCACGGTAGCGCGCCCTGAGGATTATGCAATCTGTCATCCCTTCCAGGGATCGTACGTGCCGAACCACCACAGGTGACCCTCGGGGTCGCGGCAGCTGTAGCCCTTGCCGCCATATTCCTTTGTTTCGAGTTCGTCGACGATGACGGCGCCAGCGGCTTTCGCACGCGCGTAGTGCGTGTCCGCATCGGCAACGATCACGCACGGGCATTGCGTTTCGCGGCCGTCGATCTCATCGGGCTGGGCGATGCGCTTGCCCCAGGCGTTGTCGTTGCTGACCGAGCCGAGCATGATCATGCCGTTGCCGAAAGTCAGTTGCGCGTGGTGCACGACACCATCGTCGCCGGCGTATACGGCCTGCTTCTCGAATCCGAACGCGTTGCAGAGCCAGTCGATCGCAGCGAGCGCGTTACGGTAGCGCAGGCTCGGAATAATGGTCGCGGTCGTGTTTGCGGCAATGGCGGACACGTTGCTCTCCTTGCGCGATTGAGGAGAGAGAACGTACTCCGGCAAGGCCGGGTATGTCACCTGAGGATTGTCATGTCACTTTGCAAAACACCGACTGCGGAGCCCGCAAGGCTCAAAAAAAAGCCCGCCTTGCGGCGGGCCTTGCTGATCTGGGCGTCATGGCCACCAAGAGGCGGCCATGACAGAGCACCAGCTTAGAGGCAGCCCTCGAAACCGTCGGTGAAAAGAATGTCCGGGTTGGCGACGACATTGACTTGGCTATTTGCCAGAGCCGTGTCGTTGCCAGCTTCTGGAGCTGCGGAAATGTTCAGTGCTGGCGCAACCACATAGAACAGTGGACCCGTCGTGGCGAATGTCGCTACGCCATTGACCACCTGCACCGGGCCGATCGTGTTCGGTTCGGCACACGAATCCTCGACCGTCAGCGTAACCAGTGTCGTGTTGTCCGAAGTGATGACTGCATTGGCGCCGTTCTGCACTTCGACCGTGCCGACAAACTGCGTGCCCTGCACCTGGTCGGCCGGCGGCGCCGGGTTGAACACGAGGTGATTGCCCGTGACCAACAGCTGGCGCCCATCCTGGGACGGGCTGAAAGTGAGGTCACCAGCGTACGTTGCGGTCAGCGTGACGAATCCGAAGAAGTTCGACGTGACATCGCAACTGCCGTTGCCGGAGCCGTCAAGCGCCGCGTCGCAGCTGCCGCCGGCGCCGTCGTCGACATGGACCGAACCGGTCGGCGTGCCGCTGCCGCCGATGTCATGATCGACGTTGACGTTGACCGTGTACGCCACGCCGGTCGAGGCCGAACCCGGGTCGACCGAGGTCGACGTGATCTTCGTTACGCTCGGCACCAGGAACTTGAACACATACGCCGAGCCGGCGGCGCCATCGGCCGGTGCGCCGACCAGCGCGCGGCCGGAATTGACCGACGTGCTGAAACCGAACGTCGCTCCAGCCGGATTGTCGGAGGGGACCAGCTGGTTGACGAGGTTGTAGTTCGAGCCGTTGGCGCCAAACTCGTAGGCGGCGCCGGCATTGGAATTCGTGCCCGGCGCACCTGCAATGAGGAACTGGCCGAGCTGCGCCACACTGCTGCCGAAGCCATCGCCGGCGGTATTGCCCGGATTGGCGATTGTCGCGGTCTGGGACCACGTCGTGCCAGTGCGGTTATACACGTATACCGCGCCCTGGCCGTTGTTGTTGCCGGGCGCGCCGAACGCGGCGGTGTTGTTGAACACGGAAACCGAACTGCCGGCGAAATTGTTCGCAATGTTACCCGGGCGGACGCTGAACTGCTGTGTGTAGGCGCCGCCATTGTTGACGAACACGAACACATTTCCGGAATTCAACTTGGGGCCGGTGTGATAGCCCGGTGCGCCAACGACCACGGTGCTGCCCGAAAGCGAGACTGACGTGCCGAACAGGCCGCCGACGCGTGCCTGGCCGCCATTGGCCCGAAACGTCGAGCGCGTGTACGTGACGCCGAGGTCGTTCGAGTCGAAAACGATCGCCACGCCAGCATTTGCGCCCTTGCCGGCCGTGCTGTTTGGCGCACCGGCAGCAATACGGAAGCCCTGGACCGATACCGATTTGCCCAGATGGCCGGCGCTGGTCAGCGCCGAGACCAGGGGGCTGTTCGTATTCTGGGCCCAGACCGCGCCCGTTCCGGTGAACAGGTAGACGGCACCGGCTCCGGTACTACGATCCGGAGCGCCGACGGCGATATTGGCGATCGTTCCGTCGCCGCTGATGCTGACAGCCGCGCCGAAGTGGTCGCCGACGACATTGTCGCTGGCGTGAAGCGTGGCTACCTGGGTCCAGAGCGCGCCGACGCGCGTGTAGACATAGGCCGCCTCGTCACCCGGAGCGCCGACCACCGCGACCGAACCGTCGTCGGAAATCGCCGAGCTATTGCCGGCAAGCGCTCCCGCGTTGGCGACCGCTGGTAGGAGTTTCTGCTCCTCGGTCAGGTCTGCGAACGCGAGGCTGGGTACCGCTATGGCGAGGACGAGCATCGCTGCTGAGCGGCCGAGCAATCGGCTAAGTACATAATTCATAAAGGAACCCCTTGAGTCGATGAAAGGCCGGCAGAGCCGTTGAGACGTCAAGCGCGCTGACAACCGGGTGCTAGGTGCAGTGAAACGTAAGCACTTCCTGTGCCACAAAAAAGTGTGACGCAGGTATCGGTATAGTCTAACCTAAAATTTAGTGACGTATGTCACAGTTCGCAGCCATCGGTCGGCCTGTTCGCCCGCTTTTTTCCGCGGCGGTGGGCGACCAGAAGTCGTTTCGAGTCAGAGATGTAACCGGTTTCGGCCGTGGGGCGCGGCCAAAAAATCCGGTTCTGTCGGAACGTGTCACTTTTGGTCACGTCCGGAAGGCTGATTGGCGTTCGGGAATTGACGGCGGCGCCCGGTACCCTCGTGCGAATTCGAAACTCGCCCGGCCGAACAGCGCCTGCCTGCGCTTGCGCAACGGCAACGAAACCGGGTTCAATAATCGCGGGCGGAATGGCGACAGGTGATTTCGCACACGCTGCATTTTCTTGATCACTCGACCGGGAGAAGAAGATATGAGCAAAGGTCTGAACCAGAAGAAAGACGCAAAGAAGAAGCCGACCAAGACGCTGAAGGAAAAGCGCGCGGAAAAGCAGGCCAAGAAAAAGAGCTAATCCTTCACTGCAGGCTTCGCCGCCGTTTCCCTGGTGCACGGATGCGCTGTGGTAACAGCGCATCCTCACGCCGCGTGACCTCCGCACGCTCCCTCGAGCGTGGATGCGCCTAGTCGGTGACGTTCTTCGCCTCGGCGATGGCAAGTACGTCGGCGTGCTCGACGCCCTTGCCGGTGCGGGCGAGCAACGGGTGCGCGAACACCGATAGCAGGATGATCGCGACGCCGAGATAGAACATCAGCCCGAGTTCGCGCTGTTCGCCGAGCAGCACGATCGCCAGCGCGATCGCGTAGATCGGTTCGAGGTTCGTCGCCAACTGCACGTAGAAGGCGCTCAACTTGCGCAACGCGGCGAGCGCGACCGTGTATGGCAACAGCGTGCACCCGATCGACAGGATCAGCAGCAGGATCAGGTCGTGCAACTGCGGTATCGGCAGCAGCGGTCCGTCATGCGGCAGCAAAGGAGCGAGCGCGGTCAGAAGCAGCGTTCCCGCACCGAGTTCGACGCCGGTGACCGTCAGCGGATCGGCATGCTCGACCAGGCGCTTGTTCAACGCTCCGAACAGGGCAACGAGCAGTGCCGACAGGATGCCGACGCCAAGGCCGAGGTGCATCGACGCCGGAACGCCGCCGGCAACGAGCACCACACCCGGAATGACGAGCACGCCGAGCGCGAGTTCGCGCGCGTCGAAACGCCTGCCCGTCAACCAGGGTTCGACCAACGCAAGAAAGGCTGGGCCGACACCCATGCAGGTCGCCGCGACGGAAGCGTTGGCCAGCTTGATCGCGGCGTAGAAAGTCAGCCAATGCAGCGCGACCAGGCATCCAATGCCGGCGTAGGCGGCGATCAGGCGCAACGGCATCGCCCGCAGGCCGCGCCACACGGTCGGCACCAAAGCGAGGGCCGCGACGACGATCAGCATGCGCCACCAGACCAGGGCCAGTGCCTGCAGCGTTATCAATTTCCCGAGGATGGCGGTGAATCCCCAGAGGATCACGCAGAAGTGAATCTGCCACTGCGCCTTGCCTGTCGGCGTCATCGCCCAATCCTGTACGGCGCTGAAATCACGTAGTCGGCTTACCGGTTTCGACGTGTGCGGAGGGCCGCGTCTGGCGCTACTATCGCCCGATGAGCGCGCGATCGTCCAGACAAATTCCGCACTGCCGCATCCGCGCTGCCGCCGCCATCCTTCTCGTGCTGCTGGCCGGCTGTGCGCAACTCAGGGTTGCTCCGCCCCAAGGCCCGGCCGAAGCGCGCAAGCCGCACTACGAGGCGGCTGCCGGCCAGGATCCCGCAACGATTGCGAAGTTACGCGCTGCGCCCGCGCCGGCCGAACCTGAAGTCAGTCAGGGAACGACGACCGCGGCCGACGAGCAGGCCATGATCAGTCGCGGTTTTGTCCGCATCGGCAACGGCTACGACGGGGTTGACGGAAGCCACGCGCGCGATTGGGCGATCGAACAGGGACGCAGCGTTGGCGCAGACAAGGTGCTTCTCTACGAGCCGACACCCGAAAGCGCTCTGGTCGCGGCTTACTTCGTGCATTACCGCTTGCCGTTCGGGGCGCGGTTTCGCAGCCTGACCCCGGATGAAGAAAAGACGTTGGGCGCGAGCGGGGTGCAGATCGGCGACGTCGTCAGGGGTACGCCGGCAGCGGACGCAAATCTGCAGACCGGCGACTTCGTGCTCAAACTCAACGGCAAGGTGATCGCGAACCGCGCCGAATTCCAGCAATTGTTGAGCAACAATGTTGGCAAGCGAGTGACGCTGACAATCAATCGCGGTGGCGTGACGATGGACCGGCTGGTGCGGCTCGGTGCCCTCGCTGCGACTCCGGACGGGAGCAAGTAGACGAAGCAAGGGGGCGGCCGGTGCGGGGCCGCTGACGGAACGGGCAGGGGGCAACAATGCGTTGGTTCCGGTTCGCAACGGCGGTTGTATACATTTGCGCGCCGTCGGCGCCGGCCGGCGCTGCGGGGCTCGGCGTGCGCATCAGCGACACGCGAGGCAACGCCGTGTCGGACGCAGTCATTACGGTCGCGCCGCAGGCCGCCGGCAGCGTCCAGCCCGCGCCGACGCCGGCCACGCGCGTGATCGACCAGAAGAACGAGACCTTCATCCCGTACATCGAGGTCTTCCGTCCGGGCGACAAGGTCGTGTTCCACAACAGCGATAACACCCGCCACCACGCCTATTCGTTTGCGCCCGCGAGGCAGTTCGAGTTCGTGCTCGCGCCCGGCGAGAGTTCGACGGCTCTGCAACTCGACAAACTCGGAGTCATCGCAGTCGGCTGCAACATCCACGACCAGATGATCACGTATTTGTACGTGACTGACGCGCCGCACGTCGCGCGCTCCGGCGAAGACGGCATCGCACAGCTGTCGAATCTGGCAAAAGGCGAATACGACGTTCGCGCCTGGCACCCGCAGTTGCGTCCCGGCGCAGGCGTCGATTCGCAACGTCTGACGATCGCCGACGCCACGGAGCTCAAGGGCCTGACGTTTACCTTGTCGCTGCTGCCTGATCCGCGCCTGCCGCCGGATCGTGAGCGGGCGGGTTACTGAGAACGCGCATGAGCTTCCGACTTCGCCTTGCGGTGTTTCTGGTTGCCTCCCTGGCGATCCTCCAGAGCGTCACCGCGGTGCTCGTCTACGAAGTCACGCGCCGGCAGGTCGTCGCCGAGGGCAAGCGTCAGCTGGCGATTGCCGGCACGACCTTCGCGCGCCGGCTCGATGATGTATCGGCGCGCGTATCGGACAACGTGCAGGTGCTGACGCTCGACTTCGCACTGCGTTCGGCAATCGCACAGCGCGACCGGGATACCGTGCGTTCTGCGCTGCGCAATCACGGCCGGCGCATCGGGGCAGCGCGCATGCTGCTGATCGGACTCGACGGCACGATCGACGCCGACACGCAGGAAGTTTCGCCCCCTGAGCGCAAGTTTCCGTTCACGGACCTGGTTGAAGGTGCGCTCGAGAAGCCCACAGCGGCGCTCGTGGCCTGGGACGACCAGGTTTTCTGGATCGTCGTCGTGCCCGTGCATGCCCCGGCGTTGATCGGCCTGATCGCCGCATCGATTCCGGTCGACGAGGTATTCCTCCAGCGCGAGCAGGAACAGTCAGTCTTGCCGAAGACGACCGAACTGGCCTTGCAGAATTCGAACGGCAACTGGGTGGTCGTGGCTCGAGCCAACGCCGGCAGCGGACTTGCAGGTCAACTGCTCGCTGAAAAACCGGAATATCCCGAAAAACCTGCACTGATCGAAGCCGCCGGCCGCGAGTACGTTGCGCTGGCCACGCCGCTGCACACATCCCGAGAGAGCCGGCCGATCGTCGCGGTGCTCGGCTATTCGCTGGATGAAGCACTGCAACCGTACCGCTCGGTCGCAGTAACCTGGGCCGTGCTCCTCGCGTTCGGACTCGTCGCCGGCCTGCTCGGGTCCGTGCTGATCGCGCGCGGCGTATCGCGTCCGATCGAGGCGTTGGCAGCTACGGCACGACGGATTGCGTCGGGCGACTATCGGCCGGCGCCGCCGATCGCGCAGGCGGGAGAAGTCGGCGAACTGGCCGCGGCGCTGACGAACATGGCCGAGGCGATCAGCGAGCGCGAGGAGCACATCCGTTTCCAGAACGCACATGACAACGCAACCGGCCTGATGACGCGGGTCGCCGCGGAAGCGGCAATCCAGCAGATGATAGACGTCGAAAGCGGAAGCGGCGGCAGCCTGCTCATGGTAGCGCTGGCGCGGCTGCCGGAGATCACCAAGACTCTCGGCCATGCGATCAGCGATCGTCTGATGCGCGACGCCGCTACCCGCATCCGCGGGCCTGCCGGGGCTGCGCTCGTCGCGCGCGCGAGCGACAGTGAATTCCTCGTGTGGATGCGCCAAGCCGGGCAGGGTGACGCGATCGCGCTCTCTTTTCGCCTGCTCGATGTGCTCGGCGAACCGTATCGCGAGGCCGACCTTGCGATCGATGTTGCGCCAGCGGTCGGCATTGCGCTGCATCCGTTGCACGGTACTCAGGCAAGCGCATTGCTGCAGCGTGCCGAGGTCGCGTTGTTCGCCGCACTCGGCGCCGACGAACCGGTCGCGGTCTACGATCCCGGCGCTGATCCGCACCGGCCCGAGCGTCTTTCGCTGATGAGCGAGTTGCGCGAGGCGATCGACCGGCGTCAGTTGCAGATGCATTACCAGCCCAAATTGAATCTCGCGACCGGCGCGATCGACGGCGTGGAAGGTCTGGTTCGCTGGCAGCATCCGAAGCTCGGACTGATCGGGCCGGACATGTTCATTCCTCTGGCCGAGGAAACCGGCAACATACGCCGGCTGACGCGCTGGGTGCTCGCGACTTGCATCGCCCAGGCCCATGCCTGGGACCTGCGCAATCGGCGCTTCCGCTTCGCGATCAACCTTTCCGCGCGCGATCTCGACGATCCCGATCTTCCGCACCGGGTCGGCGAGCTTCTGGCGATCCACGCGGTGACGCCGCGCCAGATCCTGCTCGAGATCACCGAAAGCGCCGTGATGGGCAAGCCCGATGCGGCAATCCGCGTGCTCCGGCAACTCGCCGACCTGGGCATCGATCTGGCGATCGATGATTTCGGCGTCGGCCAGTCGTCGTTTGCCTATCTGCGCAGGCTTCCGGTGCGCGAGCTCAAGATCGACAAGAGTTTCCTGTTGCGCCTGGCGATGGGAGCCGAGGACCGCACGATCGTGCGCTCGATCGTGGAACTCGGTCACCGACTCGGATATCGCGTGACTGCCGAGGGCGTCACCGACCAGACCTCGCTCGACTACCTCGGCGAGATCGGTTGCGATCACGCGCAGGGTTTTTTCATTTCGCGCGCGTTGCCGCCCGACGCGTTCGATGCTTTTCTCGCGGCGAGTCCGTGGCACCGGGAGAACCTGCTGACGTGATCGCGCCTCGAATGGTTCCGATCATGATGGTCGCCGCGATGGCATCCGCGCATGGCGAGGACTTCGACGTGCGCGGCTTCGCCGATTTCCGGCTTGTGTCGGGGGCCGAAGAGACGAGTTGGACCCAGGGCGGCCTTGGCAAGACGCGCTACGGCGGCGGCGATGATTCCGCCCGGATCGGCGGCGCGGCGGTGGTCGCTTCGTGGCATCCGACGCCGGCGCTGCTGGCGGTTGCCGACGTGCGTTACGAGCCGCAAGCCGATTCCACGTTCGCACTTGTCGAAGCCTACCTGCGCTACCGGCCCGTATCGACCGACGCGTGGCGGTGGTCGTTGAAGCTGGGCGAGTTCTTTCCGCCGATTTCTCTCGAGACCGACGGTGTCGCCTGGACCAGCATCTGGACGATCGCGCCATCGGCGATCAACACCTGGGTCGGGGAGGAAATGCGTGTCATCGGCGCCGAAGTCCGTCTGGAACATCGAGGCGAAGCCAACACCTTCGAAGGCGGCGCTGCGTTGTTCGGCGCAAACGACCCGCTAGGCGAAATCCTTGCCGCGCGCGGCTGGGCCATGGGCGATCTCGTCAGCGGATTCGGCAGCCACCTTCGCGAGCCGGACAATTATGCGACCGCCATCGGCTCCGCGCCCCCGCGGCGCTTCGATCCGTTCCTCGAAATCGATCATCGCGTCGGCGCCTATGCCGACCTGACCTGGCGCTCGACCGAATTCGGCCGCGCGACGCTGCTGTATTACGACAATCGGGCCGATCCCAGCACGTACCACACGTTCAACCAGGGCGACCAATTGTTTTCATGGCGCACGAAGTTCACCAGCATTGGCGCAACGACAGATGCCGGGCGATTGGTTCTGGTTGCCCAAGGCATCGCCGGCACGACCGAGGTCGCGCCTCCGGGGTTTCGCGGTGAGGCACACTTTGCCGCAGGCTATGTGCTCGCCGGCTGGAATCTCGGCGCGTGGCGACCGGCCGTGCGCGTTGACGCGTTCATGACGCGTCAGGATCCTGCCTCACCTGCCAGTGAGCACGGCAATGCACTAACGCTGGCGCTGAACTGGCGCCCGCTCGACTGGCTGCGCCTCACCGGCGAAGCGCTGCGCATCGACAGCACGACCGATCAACGCACGTCCATCGGCCTGGCGCCGCGCCAGATCGATACGCAGGTGATGTTCAATGCACGGCTGCTGTTCTAGCTCGCAGCCTGATTGCTCGACAGCGGGCGGGCGACTGTAGAATCGCTCGGTTGGACATCGCGCCGATCATGTTGAGGGCGCGTCGCCTTTCGACGATTCGGGGTTGAGTGCGTCGCAACTCAAATGGCGTTGCCATACAAGGAAATAGATATGACGAAAAGTATACATAGGGCAGTGCTGGCGAGAATTCTGGTCGGTGGGCTGTCCGCGGCGGTCGGGGCATGCGTGGCGATTCCAGCCAGCGCCGCAGAAGTTGCGACGCCCGCCAAGCCACTCACGATGTCGGAGGTACTGGCCGCGTCGAAACCGCAGGACTGGCATGCCCTCGATCCGCAGAACACGCTGTATCTCGAACTGGCGACCGGCCGTGTCGTGATCGAACTCGCTCCGTTGTTTGCGCCGAAGCATGCGGCGAATATCAAGGCGCTCGCGCGCGAGAAGTATTTCGACGGGCTGGCATTCTTGCGTTCGCAGGACAATTACGTCGTGCAGTGGGGCGATCCGCACGCCGACGCGCGCGCCGAAGATGCGGACAAGCCGCGTTCCGTCGGCAATGCACAGCGCACGCTGAAGGCAGAGTTCACGATTCCCATCAGCAAGGATCTGCCATTCACGCGCCTGCCGGACGTCGACGGCTACGCGCCCGAGGTCGGATTCTCCGGTGACTTCTGGTCCGCGCGCGACTCGAAGAAGAACGAGGCATGGCTGGCGCACTGCTACGGCGCGCTAGGCGTCGGACGCGACCTCGACGCCGACTCCGGCGGCGGCACCGAACTGTACGTAGTGATCGGCAACGCGCCGCGCCACCTCGACCGCAACATCACGCTCGCAGGCCGCGTCGTGCAGGGCATGGAACTGTTGTCGATCCTGCCGCGTGGGACCGGTCCGCTCGGCTTCTACGAGAAGGCCGAGCAACGCGTTTCGATCAAGTCGATTCGCGTCGCCGCCGATCTTCCTCCCGCCGAACGCACGAACCTCGAAGTGCTGCGCACCGACACTCCCACCTTCACCGCTCTCGTCGAATCCCGGCGCAACCGGCGCGATGACTGGTTCAAGGAGCCGTCGGGATATGTCGGGTTGTGCAACGTCCCGATTCCGGTTCGCGCTGTTGCTGCGCCCGTTGGCGGCAAGTAGCACAATGCTCGTCATTCCGGCGGCTCTCAACAGCGGAGCTGGTCAAGCCGGAATCCAGCTCCTTGCTCTCTCTTGTTTCTTGAAAGTGCAGGGCTTCCACTCGACCTGCGGTCGAGCGGGTCACTTTCTTTGCTTGTGCAAAGAAAGTAACCAAAGAAACACACCCCCGGTGGCGCGCTCTCCGGGCATCCTGCCCTCCGAGTGCGCGAGCGTGCTACGGGGTTCGCTGAGCGCACATCCATGTGCGCGCAGCGAACTGGCGCGCATCCTGCGCGCCACCCTTCGGGCTTTTCCTTCGCACCCTCGCCGCGCCACAGGGGGCCCCGTTCGGGCGGCATCCTGCCGCAGAAGCAAAGGCTCTCCTCGATTTCCTCCAAACACGAACGATTTTAGTCACCGCGTCGTTGCGATCGTTCGCTCTTGTACAAACCTGCTGTAAGAGCAATGAAGTGCTAGCGACTGCTTCTGCGGCAGGATGCCGCCCAAGTGGGGCCCCTGTGGCGCGGCGAGCGGGTGGAGGAAAAGCCCGAAGGGGCGCGCGCACGATGCGCGCGAGGGCGCTGCGCGCACATGGATGTGCGCTCAGCGACCCCCGGAG
>Ga0068867_100003257_pt1 | contig 11440 bp, 8 predicted proteins | sample KBSMisM32_FD_65649 | JGI IMG/M metagenome (GOLD analysis project Ga0068867, IMG submission 65649) | Miscanthus rhizosphere microbial communities from Kellogg Biological Station, Michigan, USA - KBS Miscanthus M3-2 | ecosystem: Host-associated > Plants > Roots > Rhizosphere > Soil ...
ACATCTCGCTACGGTGCCGGCGGCACAATCAGTATGAGGCCGAGCTGGTGTTCGGTCCCCGTTCGCGCGCGCGGGCTGCTCTCCCGCCCGAGATGCGCACGCCGGCGCCTACGCCCTGACCGCCGCGAACCGGAGCCGCACGTAATCGGCGACCCAGCCCCGGCCGGCCTGGTACAGACGCGGGCGCAGGGCGGCCGAGACCTCTTCGATCAGCGCTTCGCGGTCGGTATCAGGCACCGCCTGCAGGAACGACTGCGCGAAGGTCTCCAGCCAGGCCGACAGCTCGCCCGGCAAGGGTGTCGGCCGCGCGAAGAGGGAGATCGTGCGCACGCTGAATCCACCGGCCTCGAGCAGGGCGCGGTACTCCTCCGCGGTGGGCAGGAACAGCAGGTCCAACGCGGTGCCGTCGATGCCCCGATGGCCCAGGGCCGAAACCAATGCCGAGCGAATCGCGGCCACGTTCCCCGCCCCGCCCATCTCCGCGACGAACCGGCCGCCCGGACGCAGAGCACGGTGGACGGACGAAATCACGGCCGCCGCCTCACGCATCCAGTGCAAGGCGGCGTTGCTGAACACGGCGTCGAACTCGCTCACGAACGGCAGCGCCTCGCCGCGGGCGACGCGCGCATCGAGACCGCGCGCCCGTGCGCCCGCCACCTGCTCCGCACTGGCGTCGACGGCGACGACCGAAGCCCCCGCCGCGACCAGCTTCTCCGTGAGCGCCCCGTCGCCGCAGCCGAGGTCGAGGATCCGCTCCCCCGGCCGGGGCGCGATCAGGTCGACCACCGGGGAGCCGAGGTCGGACACGAAGCGGGCGTGCTGAGCGTAGGTCTGCGGGTCCCAACGCTGCTCGGTCATGCGCGCATTCTGCGCGATACCCGGGCGCCGGTCAGACCGCGGGCGCCGTCGTGGGAGGCGTCGAAGGGCCGAGCGCGCCCGGAGGGGTGTCATCCCCCGCCCGCCGACGCAACCCCACGTAGAACGTCGGTACCGCGAACAGCGTCACCAGCGTGGACAGGCTGAGGCCGCCGATCACCACCAGGGCGAGCGGCTTCTGCAGCTCCGCCCCTGCCCCCAGCCCCAGGGCCAGTGGCAGCAGGCCGAAGAGCGTGCACAGCGTGGTCATCAGGATCGGGCGCAGGCGGATGCGGGCCGCGCGCTCCACCGCCTCCTGGAAGGGCAGTCCGCCCTCGTGCAGGTGATGCGCGTAGTCGATCATCACGATCCCGTTCTTGACCACGAGCCCGATGAGCAGGATGAACCCCATGGCGGAGGACACGTTGAGCTCGGTGCCCGTGATCAGCAACATCAGCAGCGCGCCCCCGAAGGACAGGGGGGCCGCGGCCAGGATCAGGATGGCGGGGGTGAAGGACCGGAACTCGATCACGAGCACCACCAGCACCAGCGAGGCGGCGATGCCCAGCACGAGCAGCAGCTCCCGGAACGCCTGCCGCTGCGATTCGTATTGGCCTCCGACCTCCACCGTGTACCCCACGGGCAGCTTGACCCCGGCCAGGATCGACTTGATCTCCTTGACCCCGCTGCCGAGGTCCCGGCCTTCCAGGCGGGCGGTGACCGTCGCCATCTGCCGCAGGTTCTCGCGCTGCATGATCGGCTCGGCGCCGCTCTCGGTGGCACGAGCCAGGCTGCCGATCGTCGCCACTTTGCCGTCGGTGCCGCGCACGGTCGTCTGGGCGAGGCGATGGGGATCCAGGCGAATGTCATCCGGATAACGCACGCGCACGGGGATGGTGCGATCGAGAAGGCGCAACTCGGTCGCGATTTCGCCCAGCCAGGCCGCCTGGAGCTGCTGCGCGACCTGCTCGACGGTCAGACCCAGACGACCGGAGGCCACGGGGTCGATCGCCCACGTCACCTCGGGCGTTCCCCGCTCCAGGCCGACCACGTCCACGACACCCTTGACCTTTTCGACCTTGGGCTGGATCTCCTCGGCGATGGTGGCGAGCCGCTCGATGTCGTCGCCGAAGATCTTCACCTCGATCGGGTTGGGGTTTCCCTCCAGATCCCCGATCATGTCCTGCAGGAGCTGGACGAACTCGATCTCCAGCCCGGGCGCCTCGTCCTGGATCTTGGAACGCATCTCCTCGACGATGGCGTCGGACGACCGGTGCCGCTGGCCGCGAGCCTTGAGCCTCACCACGAGGTCGCCCTTGTTGGGCTGTGTCGCGAACAGGCCGAGCTCGGACCCCGTGCGCCGGGAGAACGAGGCGACCTCCGGAGTGTCCGCCACGATCTTCTCGACCTTGCGGATCATCCGGTCCGTCTCTTCGAGCGCGCTCCCGGGCGGGCTCAGGTAGTCGATGACGAAGCCGCCCTCGTCCATGTGAGGCAGGAAGCCGCTGCCCACCCGCACGTACACGAGCACCGCGAACAGGATGAGAACACCCACCCCGACGAGGAGGAGGCGCGGCCGCGCCATGGCCTTCTCGAGATAGGCCGTGTAGCGGTCGTCGAGCTTGCGCGACGTTTCTTCGGCGTGGGCTCCGCCTCCATAGGCCCAGTGGGAGAGGAGAGGGATGAGGCTCAGGGCCAGGAACAGCGAGATGATCACGGACACGCTGAGCGTGATGGAGAGGGCGCGGAAGAACTGGCCGACCACGCCGGACAGGAGACCCAGGGGCGCGAACACCACGACCGTGGTGAGGGTCGACCCCACCACCGGCGCCACCAGCTCCGCCGTCGCCTTCTCGATCGCGTTCTCCTCGCCGCGGGCGAGGTGCCGGTGGATGTTCTCCACCACGACCACCGCGTCGTCGATGACGAGGCCGATGGCCACGGCCAGCCCTCCCATCGACATGAGGTTCACCGTTTCGCCGAAGAAGCGCATGAAAAGGAACGTGGAAACGATGGTGAGGGGCAGAGTCAGGGCCGCCACCAGCGTGATGCGCCAAGAACGCAGGAATACGAAAAGCACGACCACCGCCAGCAGGCCGCCGATGACGATCGCGTCCCGGACGCTTCCCATCGCGTCGGACACGAACCCGGCCAGGTCGTACACCTTCGAGATGCGCAGGCCCGAGGGCAGGCTGGCCGTAAGCTCGCGGAGCGTGGATTCCACCCCGTCACGGACGTCGAGGATGTTGGCCCCCACCTGCTGCGCCACGTTCACCAGCGCCGCCGGACGCCCGTTGCCGGTGATGAGCGAGGTGCGGTCGGGCGCGCCGGGGAACACGTCGCCGAGGTCGGCCACGCGCAGGACGGCTCCTCCCTTGATGGTCACCGGAGCCTGCGCGATTTCGGGGACCGACGCCCAGAGGCCCGATGCCAACACGAGGTACTGCAGCCCGCCCGACGGATACCGGGCCACCGGAGTGACTTGGTTGGACGCCCTCAGCGCATCGGCCACATCGTGCACGGTGAGACCGCTGGCCAGCAGGCGCGGCGGCTGGGCCACCACCTCGATCTCGCGGGTGTCGCTGGACAGGACTTCTACCCGCCCCACCCCGGGTACGCGGGCAATGGTCGGCCGCACGACGTAGAAGGCGTAGTCGCGAAGATCGGCTTCGGGCAGCCCGCCGGTGAGGTTGTAGCTCAGGATTGGAAACGCGGACGTGGTCAGGCGCTCGACCGTCAGCTCGGTCTCGGCCGGCAGCTCGCCCCGCAGCTCGGCCACCCGGTTCTGCACCTGCTGGAGCGCCTGCAGGATGTCGAAGGAAGGATCGAACTGGGCCGAGATCTCGGTGGACCCCCGGAACGTCGTCGAACGGACGCGCCGGATGCCGGGGACCTCCATCACGACCTGCTCGATCGGCCGCGTCACGCTCAGCGCCATCGAACGAGCGGGAAGCGTGCCCGCATGCCCGATGATGACCACGCGCGGGAAGTTGAGGGGCGGGTAGATGTCGCTGGGCAAGGACCGCAGCGAGATGAACCCGGCGGCCGCGAGCAGCGCGGTCACCAGGAGCACGGCGCGCGCGTGGCGCGAGGAGAGGCGAGCCGGGTTCATGGATGCGCGGAGGGACGCGGTGCCGCGGGCGGGGCAGCACCGTCACCGCCGCTGTCCGGCCGCGAGGCCGCGCCTCCGGCCGTCGGTGCCTCCCCGGCGGTCTCCTCCTTCGCGGCGGGCTCGGCCTCCTCGGCCTCCTCGATGGTGACGGTCGCCCCGTCGGGCAGCTCGTCCTGTCCCTTGACCACCACCTTCTCGCCCTCGCGCAGGCCGGAGACGATCTGCGCCTCCTCGGCGGAGACGATGCCGACGACCACGGCGCGGCGATGCGCCTTGTTGTCGGTGCCCACCGCGAACACCGTCGTCTTGTTCTCCTCGCGCACGATGGCGGCGGCCGGCACGATGAGCGCGTTGGGTCTCTCTTCGGCCACGATCGCGATCTCGACGGGCGTGCCGACGGGGAGCGCTCCCGACACCGACACGCGGATGGCGGCGGTGCCGGTCGCGGGATCGACGGTCGCGGCCGTGCCCGCGACCTTTCCCGCGATCTCCCGCCCTTCACCCCCGGGCACGGTCACCCGCGCGGCATGCCCGACGACGACGCGCAGCGCGTCCGCCACCGGCACCGCGGCCGTGACCTGCAGGCGGCGGAGGTCGACCACGCGCAGGACGTGCTCGTTTGCATCGATGACGTCGCCCGGGTTGTGCCAGCGCTCGGCGACGACCCCGCTGAAGGGCGCGACCGGTGTGGCCCGCGCCGCGAGGTCGACGGCGGCGGCGTGGGTCTGCCCCGACTCGCGCACCGCCGACTCCGCGTCGAGCAGCTCCTTGCGCGCGTCTTCGACTTCCTTGCGCGAGGCGATCCCTTTCTCGAGGAGCGTGGACAGCCGCTCGTGGTTCCGGCGCGCGTTGTCGAGGCGGGCGCGGGCCTGGGATTGCTCGCTCGAGCGCGTGGCCACGTCCGCGCGCAGGGGCGGGGCATCGAAGCGCGCGACGACCGCCCCCTGCCGCACGTAGTCGCCGGGGGCGTAGCGGATCTCGGTGACGAGCGCCTTGTCCGGCGCCGTCACCGTCCAGTCCGCTCCGGGCGCCGGCTCGATGAGACCGGTGACGCGGACGTACGCGGTGATCGTGCCCAGGTGCGCGGCCGCGACCTGGACCGGCACCGGCGCCGTCGTGGCCACGTCTTCCGGCGGCGCCTTGTGACAGGCGGCCGCGAGCGCGCACGCGGACATCGCCACCGCGAGCCGACGGGCGCTCATTTCGGAGGCGCCGTCATGGCCTGGCGCAGCGAGGCCAGGGCGTTCTCGAAATCGGCCGCGGCCTGCAGGGCCCTGGCCCGCAGCTCCCGCGCCGATTGCAGTGACTGAAGCAGGGCGACCAGGTTCGTCTGCCCGGCGCGATACGACTCCTGGGCCATGGCCTCCACCTCCCTGCTCCGGGGCAGGATGTCGTCGCGGTAGCGCCGGTACTGCTCGCGGGCGGCGGCGGCGCGGAAGGCCGCGGACGCGACCGCGCCCCGGATGCGCTGGGCCGTCGCCTCTCGTTGGGCGGCGAGGAGGGCCAGCGTGGCCTCCTCCTGGCGCACGGCCCCGTTGTGGCGCGTGAAGAGGGGCACCACCACCGCGACCGCGGCGCGATAGCCCCACGTGAACTCCGGCTCCGCTCCGTGGGTCACGGTGCCCTCGATGGTCGGATCGACGGTGCGCTGGGCGCGGGCCAATGCCGCGCGCGCCTGCGCCTCCGCCACCTGCCGGTCCAGGACGGCCAGGGCCGTGTTCGACTGCAGCGCGATCACGGTGGCGTCCAAGGGGGCGGGAACGGAGGTGTCGGTCGGCTCGGCGGCCACGGTGGGCGCGTTGACCTCCCGGCCGATGAGCACGTTGAGCTCGGCCCGCGCTCCCGCCTGCTCGCCTTCCACGGCGGCCGCGTCGTTCTCCGACTGGTAGAGGGCGAGGTCCGCCTGCAGGACATCCAGGCGCGACACGTCCCCCACTTCGTAGCGCGCGCTCGCCGCTTCGCGCGCCCTCGCCGCGATCTGCGCCAGCTCGCGCGCGACCTCCAGCCGCCGCTGGGTTCCGGCCAGGCCGAAGAACGCGAGGTAGACGTCCGCCGTGACTTCCGCCTCCGTCTGGGCCAGCTCCGCTTCGCCCGTGCGCGCCGTCGCCTCGGCGAGGGCAATGCGGTGCCCGCGCTTGCCGCCGAGCTCGATGAGCTGGGCGACGCTGAACGCGTCGCGCGGCAGCTCGTTGGTGTGCTCGTAGCGCGCTTCCGGGTTGGGCCGCTCGCGTGCGATTTCGATGCCGGCCTGGTCGACCGCGCGCCGCAGGCGGGCGGCGGTGATGGCGGGGTTCGCGCGCGCGAGGGCCAGCGCCTCGTCGAGGGTGACGACGGACGGGGCCGACGTCTGCCCGGCGGCCAGCCCGGGCCAGAGGAGTAGAACCAGGAGTAATCGGGTGTGCCGCCCCGCCATCATTCCCAGAATAGACGTGAGGTCTGCGCGGCGGGCGGGTGGGCGGAAGCTTGTTAGGTTTCCGTTCAACCGGCGGGCGGACGGTCGGCGGTCCAGGCCGGGAGCTGCAGGGCGAAGCGCGCGTCTTCGGATTCCGTCGACACGCATTGCACGTCGCCGCCGTGAAGGCGGGCCACGTGGCGGGCCAGGGCCAGGCCCAGCCCGTGGCCATCGCGGTCCGGGCGGACGTCCGGCGCGCGGTAGAAGCGGTCGAACAGACGCTCGGACTGCGCGGCCGCGATGCGCGCGCCCGGCGTGGTCACCTCCAGCCGGACGAGCCCTCCTTCGTCGGAGAGGATGGCCCGGATGGGCTGGGGCGACGCCGCGAACTTCCGCGCGTTCTCGAGGAGGTTCTGCACCGCGATCTCGATGAGGTCCTCGTCGCCGCGCACGAGGGCCTCGTCCGGGAACCGGCACTCGCCCCCCGCCCCGTCCAGCACGCGCGCGGTCACGCGCCGCGCCACGTCCGCGAGGTTCACGGCCTCGCCGCGCGGGATGCCCGCGGAGGTGTCGCGAGCCAGCACGAGCAGGGACTCCACCACGCGCACGAGGCGATCCACTTCCTCGACCTGGGCGTCGAGGGCCGCCCGTCCGGCCGCGTCCGCCCCGCCGCGCGCGCGCTCGGCGAGCAGACGGATGCGCGCCAGGGGCAGGCGCAGCTCGTGCGACGCGTTGGCCGCGAACTCGCGCTCGCGCCGCACCATCCCTTCGAGGCGTGCCCAGAGCGAGCGGAAGGCGTCCTCGAGGTCGCTCACCTCCACGGGCGCGTCGAGTTCCTTCGTCGGGGGCAGCGGCTCCAGACCTCGGACTCCGCCGATGCGCGCCTGCAGGTCGATGAGCGGGCGCGTGGCCCGGCGGGCCACGGCGCGGCCGACCACGAACGCGACGGCGACGCAGCCGGGGGCCGCGCCGAGGAGCGAGAAAGTGAAGACGCGCAAGGCGCGGCGGCCGTAGGTGGCAGGGGCCGCGATCACGAGCACGAGGCCGTCCGGCATCTGGCGTCGATGCACGACCCAGTCCGCGGCGGCGTCGCTGGCCGCGCTGCCCTCGCGCCCGATCTCGGGCCCCGTTCCGGTGGAGGCGACGAGACCGGCCGGCGTCCACACCTCGACCCGGACCCCCGGCACCGTGCTCTCGCGCAGCGCTTCCGGCGCCGCGTCCGCGTAGGTGAGTTTCTCGTCGCGCGCTTCGCGCTCGACGGCCGCCACCAGCGACTCCGCTTCGTCGCGCAGCTGCTGGCGCTGGTCCGCCTCCCAGAGGAGCCACGCCGTACTGGCCGCCGCTCCCGCCAGCACGATTGCGGAAAGGGCCGCGACCACGGCCATGCCCCGCGTCACCCGCGAGGCCATGGGACGACGGCTCACTCCGCCTCCTCGGCGCTGGCCACGGCGTAGCCGTAGCCGCGCACCGTGCGCACGATCGGGCTTCCCCCCGGCCGCTCGAGCTTCCTCCGCAGGCGCGCGACCATCACCTCCAGGCTGGCCGCGGCCTCGCGCGTGGCCTCGCCCCACACGTCCTGGAGCAGGTCGTCGCGCGAGACGGCGCGGCCGCCCGCCTCCGCCAGCCTTTCCAGCACCTCGAGCTCGCGCCGGGTGATGGCCACCTCCTGCTCTCCCACCCAGGCCTGGCGCCGGCCGAAGTCGACGCGGACGGCGCCGCGGCGGAAGATCTCGCCCCGCAAGGGCCGCGTGCCCCGCCGCAGGAGCGCGGTGAGCCGGGCCCGCAGCTCGGCCAGCGCGAACGGCTTGCCCAGATAGTCGTCGGCCCCCGCCTCCAGCCCGGCCACGCGGGCCGCCACCTCCGTGCGCGCGGTCAGCATGAGGATGGGGATGCGGAGGCCGGTGCGACGCCAGCCGCGGCACAGCTCCACGCCGTCGGCGTCGGGCAGCCAGACGTCCAGGACGACGGCGTCCACGTCCCCGCCGCGCACCGCCTCGCTGGCGGCGGCTCCGGTGCCGACGGCGGTCACGGCGTAGCCCTCGTTGCCGAGCGCGTCGCGCAGCAGCTCGCGCATCTCGCGGTCGTCCTCGACGACGGCGACGCGGACGCGGGCGGTGTCAGGCATGCGACAGCGGCTCCGTGATCTTCAGAAGACGACGTCGACCCGGAGGCCGAGGCCGGAGCCGTCGAGCGCGGTCGCGGGACCCAGCGTCACCTTCAGCTTTTCGGGAATCGGCTTGCTCGAGGGCTTCCGGTCCCAGCGGACGACGCTCCTGCCCACGATGACGCCCAGGGTGGCGCCGCCCACCACGTCGCTCAGCCGGTGCTTCTTGAGGGCGAGCCGTGACCCGGCCACGAAGCTGGCCGCGAGATAGCCGGGCACGGCGCCCTTCCATCCGTATTGCTCGGCCCACACCGTGGCACAGGCGAACGCGTTGGACGCGTGGCCGGACGGGAAGGCGAGATTGTCGCTGCCGTCCGGCCGGGGACGGCGGACGGTCTCCTTGATCGCGAGCGTGTAGAGGAAGTTGACCACCACCGCCTGGCCCATGTCGTAGGAGGCGGCGCGGAATCGGTCGCCGTTCGCGCGCTGCCCGAAGCCGAGGACGGCGGCGGAGACGGCCACGGCCACGACGCCGGTGCCGAGGTACTTGCCGATGTTCCCGTAGGTCTCGTGGGGATGGCTGTCGAAGTACTCGATGACGTTGTCGTCGAGGGCGAGCGACGCGAAGGTGGCGCTCCCCCCCACCAGGAACGGGGTCAGGCTTGGGCGCTTCCACACCTCGATCATGTTGTGCCCGAGGTTCGCCGGGAAGCTGCGGATCGTGCGATGGTCGCGCACGACAATCGGCGCGTCGGGCCCGGCCGCTTTCGGGGGCTCGGGGGAAGCGGCGGGCGCGGGAGGCTCCGGTGCGGGGGCGGGGGCCGCGACCGGCGGCTCGGGCGTGGGCGGCTCCTGGGCGGCGGCGAGGCCCCCGGCGCCGGCCCAGGAACAGAGGGCCACGAGGGCGGGCAACGCCCTCCGGAGACGAACGGGACGATGGATCATGTCACAGCGTCTCACCGCCGGACGACCGGTGAAATGGGACCAACGCTCTTCATCGTGGGAAGCAGAACGGATCCCGAACGGCGGCTCAGCGCGTCTCCAAGGCCTTCTTGACGCGCGCGGTGAAGAGCTCGAACAGGCGGCGCCCCGTGTCCGTTTCCCGGGCGACCCACTCCGCGTTGCGGAAGGCGATCGGCGAGATCTCGGCCCGGAAGCGCTCGAGGTACGGCGCCACCCGCGCGAAAACGAAGATCCCTTCCCCGTTGCTCTCCAGGAAGTAGTCCGCGTGCACGATCTCGTGGCGCACGATGCCGTAGACCATCTCCCAGTAGCTTCCGACCTGGCGGTAGGCCGTGTTCAGGGGGTTCGTGGGGCGCGTGACGGCCACGAGATCGTCGTAGGTCTTGGGCCAGAACGTGGAGATGAGCTCGTGGCGCGCCTGGCGCATGACCGCCTCGCGCCGCATCTCGTAGACGCGGAGGACGAGCTCCGCGTCGTGATGGTCCGGCCGATCCTTTCCCACGTGATCCTCCTTGCCGTCCGCTTCTGACTTACGATGGATGGTGCAACCCGACAGGCATCAAGTGTGGAGGCTAGCATGCTTCGAACGGCGCCCGGCGCGGCGCTCCTGGCCGCGGCCGTCCTCCTCTTCGCGCCCGGCGCGCGGGCGCAGGTGACTCCCTCTTCGCAGCGCCCGCAGGCTCCGGCGGGGCCGCCCACGGAGGCCCAGGCCCGCTCGTTCGTCGACGAGGCCGAGGCGCGGCTGCTCGAGCTCGCGAACCGGCAGAGCCGGGCGGACTGGGTGTCGCAGACGCACATCACGGACGACACGGAGAAGATCTCCGCCGAGGCCAACCAGGTCCTCATCGCGGCGACGATGGAGCTGGCCAAGGCGGCCACGCGCTACGACCGCCTGAAGCTGCCCGAGGAGCTGCGCCGGAAGCTGAACCTCCTCAAGCTCGCCGCCATCCCCCTCCCCGCGCCCGCCGATCCCCGGCTCCAGGCGGAGCTCACCCAGATCACGAAATGGATGGAGGGGACGTACGGCAAGGGCAAGTACTGCCGGGGCCCGAACGGCACCGACTGCCTGGACGTGAACGCGGTCACCAAGATCATGGCCGAGAGCCGCAGCTACGACGAGCTGCTCGACGTGTGGCGCGGGTGGCACGCCATCGCGCCGCCCATGAAGCCGAAGTACGAGCGGTTCGTGCATCTCGCCAACCAGGGCGCGACCGACCTCGGATACCCGGACCTCGGCGCGTACTGGCGGTCGAACTACGACATGCCCCCCGACGCGTTCGCGGCGGAGCTGGACCGTCTGTGGACGCAGGTGCGGCCGCTGTACGAAGCGCTCCACGCCCACGTCCGCGCGTCCCTGGCCAAGGCCTACCCGGGCAAGGTCCCGGAGCGCGGCCCGATCCCGGCGCATCTTCTCGGCAACATCTGGGCTCAGCAGTGGGGGAACATCTACCCGCTGGTGGGCGTGCCCGCCGCCGGTCCCGGCTACGACCTGACCGAGCTGCTCGCGGCGAAGAAGGTCGACGAGAAGGAGATGGTGCGCTACGGCGAGCGCTTCTTCACGTCGATCGGTTTCGAGCCGCTGCCACCGACGTTCTGGGAGCGTTCGCTCTTCGTCAAGCCCCGCGACCGCGAGGTGGTCTGTCACGCCAGCGCCTGGGACGTGGACAACGACCAGGACCTGCGCATCAAGATGTGCATCGAGATCAACGGTGAGGACTTCGTCACCATCCACCACGAGCTCGGGCACAACTTCTACCAGCGCGCGTACCGGAAGCAGCCCTTCCTCTTCCGGGACGGCGCCAACGACGGGTTCCACGAGGCCATCGGCGACACCATCGCCCTCTCCGTGACCCCCGGCTACCTGCAGAAGGTGGGCCTCCTCGCCACTCCGCCCGGCAACGAGGGCGACCTCGAGTTCCTGATGCGGATGGCCCTGGACAAGGTCGCGTTCCTGCCCTTCGGCCTGCTCGTGGACCAGTGGCGCTGGAAGGTGTTCTCGGGCGAGGTGCCGCCC
>Ga0068867_100003265_pt1 | contig 11430 bp, 7 predicted proteins | sample KBSMisM32_FD_65649 | JGI IMG/M metagenome (GOLD analysis project Ga0068867, IMG submission 65649) | Miscanthus rhizosphere microbial communities from Kellogg Biological Station, Michigan, USA - KBS Miscanthus M3-2 | ecosystem: Host-associated > Plants > Roots > Rhizosphere > Soil ...
CGATATTCACGACAACCCCGGCGCGGGCCTGGCCATCAGATCGGGAGCGTCACCGCGGATCGCCCACAACGTCTTCGCCCGAAATGGGCTGTCCGAGCGAGCTCAGGCGTCAATCATCCTCGAGGGCGGCGCGGAACCGTCGATCGTGGGCAACGTATTTCAGGGAGTGACCCCGAAGGTGTTCCAGGCTCTGGGCGACGCGGCCAGGCTGAGCGTTCTGCAAGAGAACTGGTTCCCGGACGGCCCCGTCTCCAGACCGACGACGCCGGCGTCCCCGCGCGGCCGTCAAGGTCGATGATGACGACGGTCTTCCAGCGGGTCGGCCCCTACGAGATTCTCGAGGAGATCGGCCGCGGCGGGATGGCGGCGGTGTTTCTCGCCACGGACAACCGCACGGGCCGGCGCGTGGCGTTGAAGCTGGTGCCCACGGGCACCGACCGGGAGGCGCGCGAAATCCTCGAGGCCGAGCGCTGGGGGGCGAAGCTCCAGGAGCAATTCTGCCGGGCAAGCGGCCATGTGCCGGCGGTCTACGAGCACGGAACCGAGTGGGGCTATTTCTACCTCGCGATGGAGTACCTCGAGGGGCTGAACCTCTCCGAGGTCATTGCGACCGGGCCGTTGCGTTCCGAGCGCGCGGCCGGCATCGCGATCCAGCTCTGTCGGTTTCTCGAAGCGGCGCACGGCTTCGAAGTCACGATCGACGGGCGCCCCCTCCGCTCGCTGCTTCACGGCGATCTGAAGCCTCGCAACATCAGGGTGACCTGGGGCGATCGCGTCAAGATCCTCGATTTCGGGATCGCCAAGGCGTTGTCGCTCAGCCGAAAAGTGACGCGCAACGATTTCGGCAGCATCGCCTACCTGTCGCCCGAACGGCTCGAGTCAGGCGAGATCGATCCACATTCTGATTTCTGGGCGGTCGGGGTCCTGCTCTACGAAATGGTGAGCGGCGGTCTACCGTTCCAGGCGCCAGACACCCGCCTCCTGGATCAGCGCATCCAATCGCGGCAGCCGCCGCCGTCACTCGCAGGCCGCTGCAGTCCGGGAATGGCGGCGGTGATCGGCAAACTGCTGGCGGGCCGGCCCGAGGACCGTTATGCCACGGCGGTCGCCATCCGCGAGGATCTCGAACACGTCATCGCTGGAACGGAAACGCAGGCGGAACGCGAAGGTTGGCTGACGCGTGCGACGGACGAAGCCCCCACCCGGCGTACGCGCCCTGCGGAAAGCGTCGAAGACGAAGTGACGCGACGCACGCGAGAGCCACGGGCCGCTCATGAGACCACCGCTGCCCAACGGAACATCCTCTTCGCTCCGCTACAGCCATCGCCTCCTGTTCACGGAAAGAATACTTCCAGAAGGCCCCGTCTTCGGACGGTGCTTCTTCTGCTCGCGCTCGCGCTCGCGATCAATGAAATCCGGGTCGCGGCGGTCGCCAGGCGACTCGCGGCGGGCGTGCCGACGCGAGAACTGGACGGGCTCGCGGAAGTCTGGGACCAGTACGAAGCCCTCAGCCGGCGCAGTCTCAAGATCGGCGTCATCGGCCTCGAGCAGGCGCTCTCGCGGCAGACCGGCATGCTGGGCGACCGCGTGATCGCCAACTATCGGACGGCGCTGCCGTCGGTCAGAGAAACTCAGTGGAGGTTGGCGCGCCAGGCGCTCGCGCATGCGGTCAGCGCGACTCCGAGCGCGCAACTCAAAGCCTCGCTCCGGTACTGTGACGGACACTTGCACCGGATCGATGGCGAGGCCCGCAAGGCGCGTGGGAAAACGGTCGAAGCGCAGCAGGAGTTTACGGACGCCGTCACCGCCTTTCGAGAAGCCGCCGAGCTCAGGCCGAACTGGCCCGACCCGTTTCTTGGCCTTGCTCGAACGTTCATCTATGGGTTGGAGGACGTCGATCGCGGCGCCGACGCGCTGACGCAGGCGCAGCGTTTCGGATACACCCCAGGCGATCGGGAGACCACGCAGCTTGCGGACGGCTATCGTGCCCGGGCCGACACGCTCGCGCGGACGGCCCGAACGCTCTCCGGCCTCGCGCAGGAACAGGAATACCTCACGCGGGCCGCGGAGGCGTACCGGCGGGCGCTCGACCTCTACGCGAAGGTCGTCAGCTTCGCGGACGTCGCCCGTACGATGCGGCTGACGCAGCGGGCGCTCGTTCAAGTCGAGCAGCGCATCGCCGATCTCTCGAAGCCGGCCGTCCAACCCTCGTCACCGCAGAACCCTACTGCGGTTGACGACGACGCTCAGTCGCGTGTTGCTGCCGCGCCTTACGCACATCGCTGATGGCCATCACTTACACGTCGGCCGCCGAACGCGACACCCTGCGAACACGCCAGCGTGCACGTACGTTCGACGTGTCCGATCTCCTGTTGTGGGCCACATCCTGTGTCGCGTTGTTCGCCATCGCTCTGGCGTACACAGGGCGGCTTCGCGTGTTCGACGCGTCTGAAACGCAACACGCCGTCCGCATCGTCAACTTGAATACGGTCCCGGATGCCGCGGAGATCGAGCCGGCCATGGCGGCGATTTTCGCCAACGCCGCCGACCGGCAAGTCGCCGCCCGCGAGCTGTTCCGGTTCCTTGATGCCGAGCGAAACGCCGGCCGTGCGCCGTCGAACGTCGGCGCGATCAGTCGTGCGACGGTCCGGCTCGACGCGATCGCGCGTGGGCAGGGACTCGAGGTATTGGCCCGCCGGGCGCAGACGGCGCGTGAGTCTGCACGGACGAGCGACAACAGGCCCGAGACGATGCCGCTCCTCACGGCCTCGGATCTCGCCACCGTGAAACCGTTCTTCGTGGTGCGGACGCGCAGCGCGTTTCGCAATCGGCTGCTGGGGTTCGTCGGGCTCTACCTTCTGGGATTTCAATCGATCGCGCTGGTCTGGCGGCGTCGAGGGATTCGCGGCGATCGGGTGCTGCTGGCGGCGGCGCACCTGCTCACGGCCGTCGGCTTCGCGGTCCTGGTGAGCCGCGTCGATCCGCTCCGCGACAACCTCCTGTTCGTGCGCTACGCGGAAGGAGTGCTCGTTGGTCTCCTGCTGATCATGGCGTTGTCGCTCGTCGATTTCTCAACCGCGATGTTCCTGGAGCTCAGCTATCTTCCGCTCCTCGGCGCCCTGTCGCTGTCGGTGCTGTTGATTCTGTTCGGCACAGGCCCAGGACGAAGCAGCGCAAAAGTGAACCTCGGTCCGGTGCAACCGATCGAGGCGATCCGCCTGCTCCTCGCGTTGTTCCTCGCAGGGTTTTTTGCCCGCCGGTGGGAATTGCTGAGGGATCTGCGCGGCAGAACCATCGGCACGCTGACGGTGCCGCCCTGGCTGAACGTGCCGCGGGTCGAATACGTGCTGCCGGTTCTGGTCGCCGTCGCCATGGCCCTCGGGTTCTTTTTTCTGCAGAAGGATCTTGGCCCTGCGCTGCTACTGTCGTGCGTCTTCCTGGCGGTGTACGCCGTGGCCCGAGGCCGGATTGGACTGGCCGCCGCGGGGTTCGTGTTGCTGGCGGCTGGCTTCTATGTCGGCTACCGGCTGAACGTCTCGCACACGCTTGCCGAGCGGGTGCGCATGTGGCAGTCGCCCTGGGACAACGCCGTCGCCGGCGGAGACCAGGTCGCGCAGGCGATTTGGGCCATCGCGACAGGCGGGCCGTTTGGCACCGGCCTCGGCCTCGGCGACGTCCGCTATCTGCCGGCGGGCCACACCGATCTCGTGCTGGCAGCGGTCGGCGAGGAGCTCGGCGCCGTGGGGCTGCTTGTCGTCGCGTTCGCGTACGCCGTCGTCGCCTGGCGCGGCTTTCGCGTCAGCCAGTCGGCGTCGAACGACTACGGCTTTTTCCTTGCGACTGCGCTCATGCTCTTCCTCATCGTTCCGGTCCTTGTGATGGCGGCCGGGGTGATGGGCGTCACGCCACTCACCGGCGTGGTCACGCCGTTTCTGAGCTACGGCGGTTCGGCGATGGCGGCGAACTGCGCGGCCATCGGCATGCTGTGTTCGATCCACGCGGACCGGCGTCCGGCGGCTGATCTCAGGCCCTTCCACGCCCCGACGCGATGGCTCGTCACCGCGCTGGCCGCATCCGGCGCAGTGCTGGTCGCCGTGCTCATCAACATCCAGGTGGTGCATGCCGGCGAATACGCCGTGAAGCCGCACCTCGGCGTTCAAGCCGACGGCGGGCGCCGCTACGCCTACAACCCGCGCATCCTCGACCTCGTGCGGCAGCTTCCTCGGGGGACGGTGTACGACCGGAGAGGACTTCCGTTGGCGACCGAGGATCCAGGCGTCATCGACGCCGCGCGTCAGGGCTATCAGCGGCTTGGCGTCTCCCTCGAGAAGACGTGTCCAACTCCGTCAGAGCGTTGCTATCCGCTGGGTGGCCGCGCCTTTCACCTGCTCGGCGACGAGCGGACGCGCGTGAACTGGAGCGCGGCGAACACGTCGTATGTCGAGCGGGACTCCGAAAACAGATTGCGGGGTTTCGACGATCGAGCAGCGACGACGCAAACCAGAGATACGTCTGGTCGCGCCATGTGGACGATTCGACGGGACTACCGCGATCTCGTGCCGTTGCTGCGGCACCGCTACGAGCCCGATCATCCTGCTGTCGTGGCGCTGCACCGTCAAGCGCACGACGTCCGCCTGACGATCGACGCTGGTTTGCAGCTTCGCGTCACGTCGATCGTCGCCAGCTACGCCAGGAAGTCGGGCGGCAGGGCGGCGGCCATCGTGCTCGATCCGGATACCGGCGAGCTCCTGGCCAGCGCGAGCTATCCCTGGCCGGACGCTGGAACGCCGGAAAGCGACGCGGACAACGCCGAAGGAGCCTCGGATCCACTGCTGGACCGGGCGAGATACGGGCTGTATCCGCCGGGTTCGACGTTCAAGCTGGTGACGGCGGCCGCCGCGCTTCGCAAGGGCGTCGATCCCGGCACGACCACCTTTTCGTGCGCGCGCTTGCCGGATGGCAGGGTCGGCGCCAGGATCAAGGGCTGGAATCGACCGATCCGCGATGACGTCCTCGACACGCATCCACATGGGACGATCGACATGCACGAGGGGCTCGTCCATTCGTGCAATGCGTACTTCGCGCAGCTGGCGGCCACGCTCGGCCCTGAACCACTGATCGGCACGGCGGCAAGGCTGGGGATCTCGCTGACGCCGTCGAAGATTCCGGCGCGGCGCGTGCGAGACACGCTTCCGCAGATCGGCTACGGGCAAGGCGATGTCGTGGCGACGCCGATGAGGATGGCTCGAGTGGCGGCAGCGATCGCGTCCGAAGGACTGCTCCGCGAGACGTATCAGGAGACCGGCGCTCGACACGCTGAACCCGACCGGTTCCTGGACCGGAATGCCTCGCAGGTGCTGGCCGGCTACATGCGCGACGTGGTTCTCAGCGGTACCGGCCGAAGCCTGAAGGGCCACCCCTGGCGAATCGCCGGGAAGACCGGCACTGCGGAACTGGCGGACCGTGCGTCGCATGCATGGTTCGTCGGATTCGCTCCGTACGGAGCGGCCACCAAACGAATCGCCTTCGCCATCATCATCGAGAACGCCGGATACGGAGGCGCCAGCGCCGCGCCGGTCGCTGGAGAAATTGTCACGGCGGCCGCGCAGAGCGGGCTGGTGCAGTAAAGCGAACGCCATGGATTTTCTTGGAAAAGCTCGAAGGGTGGAATCCACGATCGCGCGCAGACTCGACCGCGCCGCCCGCGACGCCGTCGGAGCGGTCGCGCGCGAGCCGCTGGAGATCGTCCACCTGGTCGTCGAAGCGGTGGAGCACGAGATTCAGCCGGGTGGTCGCGGCACGCGCGTGTTTCCGTTCAACAGCGTCACGCTCACCGTTCTGGCGCCCTCGCGTGAGGAACGTGCCCGCTTCGAAGCCGTTCTTGCCGGCGAGCTCCCGTTGCGGGACAGAATCGTCGAGCATCTTCGGTCGAAGTCGTGTGCGATTGACGACCTGACGTTGGACGTCGCCTACGTGGCCAAGGCGCCCAAGGACTGGCGACATCCGCAGTTCACTCTCGCCTTTGCTCGTGTCGCGCGAGCGCCGGCGAAAGAAACCCCGCGCGAAGCGGCATTCTCCCGCATCGACCTGACCGTCGTGCGCGGTACGGCCGAACGAAAAACCTACTCGTTTACCGCGAAGCGCATCGACCTCGGACGCTGCGCCGAGGTCCGCGACACGCGCAACCGCCTCATACGGACGAACCAGGTGGCGTTCGTCGAAGGATCGGGAGAGGTCAACCAGAGCGTGTCCCGCCGGCACGCCCATCTCGCCTACGAGCCGGCCTCGGGAGGGTACCGCCTGCGCGACGATGGCAGCGCGCACGGCACGAGCGTGATTCGCAACGGCAGCACCGTGGCGGTTCCGCCGGGATCGCTCGGGATTCGCCTTCGAACGGGGGACGAGCTCGTGCTGGGAGAAGCGCGGCTCCGAATCAGGTTCGACGACGGCCATCGGTCGCTTGCGCCGGAAACGTGATTACGCTTTCGCAAGCACGCGGCCAGAACGGTAGTCGGCGGCGCGTGCATTTTTCGTAGGCTGGCCGGACACCCAATAGCGAGCCCGCTCCGCGCCGGATATTCTGGCTCCTGCAGTTCGTTCGCGTCCGGCTGACTAACAACTTTCGCACGGATGCTTCGTCCTGCCACGATGTGCATTTCCCGGCATTCGGTTTGCTCGAAGTACGCCCAAATGACTGCCTTGAAAAACTTCTGCCGCCTGGGCAACATTGTCGGCCGGCTCGCCTTGACGATTGCGATCGGTTCGGCGGCCATGTTGAGTCTGTTTCTCGTCTCCGGATCGGTCAAAGCGGTTGAGGAGATCAATCGTACCGACGACACCCTCGCGGAGCTGTCGCAATACATTGCCGAGGGACATGCCTCGATCCGAGCCCTTGTGACGACGCCCGGATCGTCAACCGACGCCGCGCTCGCGCATTTCGAGAAGGCCGTCGAAGCGCGCCTCACGCGACTGCGTTCGCTCAACAACCTCGTCGAACGGCGGAGCGGCGTGATTATCTGGACGCGCGGATTTCACGAAAGCATCAACGTGCAGCGCCTCGAAGACGCACGGCGTGCCTACGTGACCGCCGCGGAAGTGGTGCCGACCGCAGGGATCGCGGGCGGCATGCGGATGTTCGATCTCCACGCGCGGAAGCTGATGGTCACGGTGGCGGCCATGCGCGACAGCGCCGAGACGGCGAGATCGCAGGCGCTCTTTGCCGCCGAAGAGATCGTCGCGATGTCGCTCGGCTTCGGCGGCCTGGTGACCGCCTATCTGATCTGGTATCCGGTCTTCCGGCGGAAGATGGACGGCCAAGCCGCCCTGCCGGCCTGACGCGGCGATCTCGACGCCCTACTTGGAGGCGTCGATGCGCTCGCGGCCGTCCATGAACGGCCGCAGCGCGTCGGGGATGACGACCGACCCGTCCTTCTGCTGATAGTTCTCGAGAATCGCGATCCACGTGCGTCCGACGGCCAGCCCTGAGCCGTTCAGCGCGTGCACGAACTCCGCCTTGCCGGTCCCGCCACCCCGGAACTTGAGATTCGCCCGCCGCGCCTGGAACGCTTCCGTGTTGGAGCACGACGAGATCTCGCGATACGTCTTCTGGCTCGGCAGCCAGACCTCGATGTCGTATGTCTTCGCCGACGCGAAGCCCATATCGCCGGTGCACAACAGCATCGTGCGGTACGGCAGCTCGAGCTGCTTCAGGATGTCCTCCGCGTCCGCGGTGAGCGATTCCAATTCCTCGTACGACGATTCCGGCGTCGTCAACTTCACGAGCTCGACCTTGTCGAACTGATGCTGGCGGATGAGCCCGCGGACGTCCTGCCCGTACGAGCCGGCTTCGCTCCTGAAGCACGGGGTGTACGCGGTATAGCGAATCGGCAGCAGGCGGCCGTCGAGAATCTCGCCGCGGTGCAGGTTGGTGAGCGGCACTTCGGCGGTCGGGATGAGATAGAGATCCCAGTCGCCGGCGATCTTGAAGAGATCCTGCTCGAACTTCGGCAGGTTCCCCGTGCCCGTCAGCGTCGCGGTGTTGGCGAGAAACGGCGGGGCGATCTCGCGATAACCGGCGCGGGTATGGCGGTCGAGCATGAAGTTGATGAGCGCGCGCGACAGCCGCGCCCCGGGTCCGCTCAGCACCGAGAAGCGCGCGCCAGCCAGCTTGGTCGCCCGCTCGAAGTCGAGGATGCCGAGGGCGGGGCCGAGATCGTAATGCGGCACCGGGATGAAGTCGAAAGCGCGCGGCTCGCCGACGCGCCGGACTTCGACGTTGTCCGCCGGCGTCTTGCCCACGGGCACGCTCGCGTGCGGCAGGTTCGGCAGGTTCATCACGGCGACGGAGCGCTGGTGGTCGATCGAATCGGCTTGAAATCCGAGCTGCTTGATCTGCTGCGCCCGCGCGCGATTGGCTTCCTGCACCGGCGCCGTGTCCTGGCCCTGCCGTTTGGCGCGCGCGATCTCGTCGCCCGACGTGTTCTGCGCCCGCTTGAGCGCTTCGAGCTCCGGGAGGACGCGACGGCGCGCGGTTTCGAGCGTGGCGATCTCCTCGAGCGCCTTGTCGGGATCGAGACCACGGTTACGAAGCCCGACGCGGACCTCCTCGATGTGATCGCGAATGTACGAAGGGTCGAGCATGCTACCTCAGCTGAGTGTTCCGGCGCTGCCATTGTACGATACGATTTGTCGTGCCATCCGTTCGCAAAGCTGTCTTTCCCGCTGCCGGCCTCGGCACGCGTTTCCTCCCCGCCACCAAAGCGCAGCCGAAAGAGATGCTGCCGCTGGTGGACAAGCCGATCATCCAGTACGGGGTCGAGGAAGCGGTCGCATCGGGTATCGACAACATCATCCTCGTCACCGGCCGCGGCAAGAACGCCATCGAGGATCACTTCGACGTCTCGGTGGAGCTCGAGTCGTTTCTCGAGGCGCGAGGCAAACGCGATCAGCTCGAGGAAGTCCGCAAGATCTCCAACCTGATCAACTTCGCCTACGTGCGCCAGGGCGAGCCGCTCGGCCTCGGCCACGCGGTCCTCGTGACGCGCGAGCTGGTCGGCGACGAGCCCTTCGCCGTCATCCTCGGCGATGATGTCATCGACGCGGACCCACCGGCGATGAAACAGCTGATCGACGTCTTCGAGCGGCTGAAGGGCCCGGTGCTCGCGGTGGAGCGCGTGCCGCGCGACGATATCTCGAGCTACGGCGTCATCGCCATCGAGCCGAACGCGGCGCTCGGCGACGGCGTCTACCAGGTGCGCGATCTCGTGGAAAAGCCGCCGAAGGAGGAGGCGCCGTCGGATCTCGCGATCATCGGCCGCTACGTGCTGACCTCGGACATCTTCCCCGCGCTGGCGAAAACGAAAAGCGACCGCACCGGCGAAATCCAGCTCACCAACGGCCTGCGCGAACTGCTGAAGACGCGCCCGATCTACGCCTGCGAGGTCAAAGGCGTCCGCCACGACACCGGCAACAAACTCGGATTCCTCAAAGCCGTGGTGTATTTCGCGCTGCGCCGGCCGGATCTCGCCGAGAAGTTTTCCGCCTATCTGACGTCGCTCGATCTCAAGGCCCCGGTCGGGAAAACCTAGCCGCGGCACCGCTCAAGCGGCGCCTACGAACTGGCCTTCGGCGCGCTGGGTTTCGACGTGCCAGCCTTGTCGCTGGATTTCGAAGACGAGCTCGCCGACGATCCTGAATCGCCCGAGCCCGAGGAAGACGGCGACGGGCTCGATGCGCTCTTGTCGGACTTCGCCGGCGAATCGGACTTTTCGGATTTCTCGGATTTCTCCGACTTCCCCGCGCTCTCGCTCTTGGCCGCCTTCTCGCCCGACGCGCTGTCCGCCTTCTCCGCCGCGACGTGATCCTTCTTCGCGTAGTCGGTGATGTAGAAACCGCTGCCCTTGAACTGAATCGCGGGCGACGAGATCAACTTGTGCACGGGGCCGCCGCACACCGGGCATTTGTCTTCCAGCGGATCCGAAAACTTCTGGATCTTCTCGAACCGGTGCCCGCAGGCGCCGCATTGGTATTCGTAAAGAGGCATTCCCTCACCTATTCAAGCAGGTCACCGCCATCGTCTCCCAGCATGAGCTGACGATGGAGCCAGAACGGCGCGGTGCCCTGGCCGAGCAGCGTGTCGTGGAACGCACGCAGCGAAAATGCCTTGCCCTGCTGCTGCTTCACGTCCTGCCGCAGCTTCAGCAGCATCAGCTTGCCGACGGTGTACACGAGGTACATCGGATCGAACGCGCCGCGCTCCGCCTCGCGGCGGGCGCTGGCCTCTTCCATGAACGCGTCCTCGCGGAAGCATCGCACTCCCTGCTCGACGGACATGTCCTCGGCGTGCAGCTTGATGCACACGATGAAGCGGACGAGTCGAATGAGGGCCTCGGCCAGCTGTCCGAGCTTGATGGCATGGTCCTGCCGCCCGAACCCTGCCTCCATCATCATCTGCTCGCAGTAATGCGCCCACCCTTCGACGAACGACGCGGGGGCAAACATGATCGACTTGCGCGCCTTCGATTCGACGCGGCGCAGATGCTGGTAGTGCAGGAAGTGCCCCGGATACACCTCGTGAATCGAGATCGACCACAGCGTGGGGAAGTTGTAGTCGCGCAGGTGCTCGTTCTGACGCTCGGGCGGCCACGACGGATCGACGTCGGTGAGGTAGTAGTAGGCGCGCGTGGCCTTGGACTCGAAGGGACCGGGCGTCCACATGCTCGCGAAGGACCATCGATAGAAGTCGGGGGTCGGAGCGACGGTGACCGACTCGCCCGGCGGCAGCGTGATGATCGCCTGCCGCTCGAGGAACGTCGCGAGCGCCTCGAGCTGCTCGCGCCCGGTGCGGACCAGCTCTCCGGGGGCGGGGTGCCCTTCCTTGACCCGCGCCCAGGCGGCGAGCGGATCGCCGCCGTTGGCGCGGCCCGCGAGCGACCGGAATGCCTCCTGCGTCTCCTGCAGCTCGCGCGTGGCGATCGCGAGCAGACGGTCGACCGGGATCGTGATCCCCTCTTCGAGCCGGAGCTTCTGTTCGAACTTGTCGCGCCCGAGCCTGAACGAAGCGCGCGCCTTCGGCGCCATTTCGGTCTCGAGGTACTGCACGTACGATCCGACGGCGACGGACGCCTCGGCTTGCGCATCGGCGAGGTCGCCGAGCAGGTGCATGTCGTCGACGCTGGAAAACGCGCGCGGGAGATCTTCGTCGATGAACTTCAGCGCGCCCCGCATCGTCTCCACGCCGACCTTGACGTAGATGCCCGGCGGCTCCTTGATGTTGTCGCGCGCCGCCTGGATGAGGCGCGGCGTCTGTCGCAGTTTCGACAGCACGCGGCGCGCGCGTTCGGGGGCCGACGCGTGGGAGAACAGCGCCTGGGCCGCGAGGCTCGTCGCAAGGAGATCGGAGTAGAACTGCGGGTTGCGTTCCCAGGTGCG
>Ga0068867_100003267_pt1 | contig 11424 bp, 10 predicted proteins | sample KBSMisM32_FD_65649 | JGI IMG/M metagenome (GOLD analysis project Ga0068867, IMG submission 65649) | Miscanthus rhizosphere microbial communities from Kellogg Biological Station, Michigan, USA - KBS Miscanthus M3-2 | ecosystem: Host-associated > Plants > Roots > Rhizosphere > Soil ...
TGGTAAGGCGTTTCGGTGGTGTGCGAAGCGGTGCACACTAGGTAGTTATCCGTGGCCCAGCCGTTCAAGTAGGTCTTGTCGATTTGCTCGGTGACCACGAAGTAGTGATCGCTCGCCCACATCGCCTGACCGAAGCGCTGCGACTCGCTCACCACGGTGTCGACCGGGGTATCGCGGGTCACTTCGCTGGTGAGTCGATCTTGCGGCTCGCTCGTGTCGATCAGAGTATCGTACATCTCCTCCTGCAACGAGTCGCCGAGGCGGAAGACGCGCAAAGCGCGATGCTGCTGCTGCGGGAGGGCGGTGCGCGCTGGTGCTGCCAGTCCCGAGTTGCCGGGCCCGACCGGACCCGTCTGCTGTGGCCCGGGCACGGAAGCGTCATTGAGTGTCAGATCGGTGTAGAAGACGAGCTGGTCGTTGAAGCGGCGCGAATCGAGGATGTGAACCCGGCCGAGGTCCACGGCCTCGACGAAGCGGAGCTGCGTGCCTTCGATGCGGAAATGCAACAGGGCCGATGCACCGCCGCCACTGGCCTGCGTCATCGCCACCAGCTGCCCGTCGCGATAGAAGAACTGGTCCACGTTCCCCGGCAGTTGCAGCGCGCACTTGAACTGGGGCTGCCCGTCGGCAATACCGACCAACATCAGCCCGTGCGAGGCGGAATAGAACAGCGCCGCGCTGTCCGTGACCGCCACGATGTCGGGCAGCACGATTTCGACCGGGGCCGCAGCATCGTTGCCCGCCGCTGTGGGGGCGCCGCCCCGCTCGCGTTGGAAGTCCTGAAACCCTGCCAGGAACCTGGGCTTGCTCTGGTCCTCCAGCGCCGAGACCGAATAGCCCCAGCGCACGCCGCCGAGCTTGTCGATGGCCGCGTCGTACGTCGACTGCCCGGCGAGCTCGCAGCGCAACAAGCTGCCCGGGTCGTAGCCGGCGAGCTGTTTCGCCAATGCTGGAGCGTTCAGCAGGGCGCCGGACGCGGCGAGCGGCAGACCCACGCGCTGTGAGATCGTGTTCGCGAGAAAGAAAGAGGGGGCGGCCGCCAGCGAGTCGGGAGCCTCTGGGTTCATCGGGTCGTGGCTCGGGTCCGTGCTCTCGGTCACGACCGGCTGCGTCGACCCCGCGCCAGCACAACCCAGCATCGACGACGTGAGCGCGAATAAGCTCACGGCGGCGCACAGCCTACGTTGAGCCTTCATTCCGAATCGAGCCGGGTGCCGGACGGAGCGTTTCACACCAGTCATACCCGGCACTGGAGCAAGGCCGGTGCCAGCGGCACAGCCAGTGGATCTGGGCCAAGTTGTGCCAGAGTAGTTCCGAGCCGGCGCGAGCCACGGCGTGCTGCGCCGGAGCGCGCGACGTTCGGATCGCGTGCCGCGCACGGACTCACGGACGATACGCCGCCACGGGTGCCAGCTCGGCCGCGCCGTGTGGGGCTCTCGCGCGAAGACGCTCTCGGGAGCCTACACCAGGCGCTGGCCACCCGCCGCAGCTCCGAGTTGCCGGATCGATGTGGTATATACTGTACATGCCCGCAAAGCCTGTACAGGTGTCGCTGGACGGAGACCTTCTGCGCCGAATCGATCGCGATCCAGAAGCGAAGAAGCTCGGGCGCTCTGCATTCATCCGGAACGCCGTGTCTACGTACCTGCAAGCGAAGGAGCGACGCTACATCGATGCCGCCATTCGCAAGGCCTACGCCGGCAAGGCAGGTGATTTGGTCGATGAAGTCCAAGAGTTGATGAGGGCCCAGGCGTGGCCCGAGAGTTGATCCGGGGTCAGATCTGGCAGTTTCGTTTCGCTCCTCCGGACAAGCGCTACGTCGGCTCTCTTAGTGCGGATAAGATGCGGCAGATCTGCCGCGCCCTCGTCTCGCTTGTGGCTGCGATTGAGGTCGCACAAATGGCGCGACGCCCGCGATGGCTGGCGACGCGGCTTCGAACGAGACGCTGGTCGCGGCGCTCGAGCCCGAGCACGCTGAATGCCGGTGGTGCGAGCGGTCGCACCTCAACCCGGTCGACGATTGGTTCCGAGAACGCTTGCCTTGGCCAAGGTCGCGTTCGCCCGTCAACGCCCGTACGCACTCGACGTGCCCGCGACACAGTTCGCCGACGGCGCGCCCCGGCGATCGCGCCGCCGCAGAGAACGTGCTAAAGAATCTGCGAAACGCTCTGGACGGCAAATGAGCTCGTGCATTCCAAAGGTCGTGCTCGATGTGGTCTCCGGCATCGCAGCGTTCGACCGAGCAGGAGCAAAATGCCGCCGCGACGGGCTTCCTCGAAGCGGTGGTGGGCGCGATCGATCGCGCCCCCGAGCGCACCCCGATCGAGCAGTTCCGACGAGCACCGATGTCAGCTCAATAGGCCGCTGCGGCCGATCAGTAATTTCATCAGCGCAAGAGCCCGTTCTCGGTCGCAAACAGCGCGGCTCCGGCGCGGCTGTAGACACCGATCTTTGCGTACAGGTTCGCGACGTGGTTCTTCACCGTTTTCGGCGAAATCCCGAGCAGCTGCCCGGCTTCGGCGTTGGACTTGCCGAGCGCGACCAGCCGCAGCACCTCCACCTCGCGATCGCTGAGCCCGCAGGGCCAGCTCACGGGCACGTGCGCGGAGCTGCCGTCGAGCGCGGCCACGAGCGCATCCATGGCCTCGCGCGCGAGCCGCCCCGTGCCGACCTCCGCGCGCAGCGTGGCGACGGCGGCGTCGCGCGACTGCGCCGGCCGTTGCGGCCGCTCCGCGAGCAGCGCCACCAGCACGTCGGCGCCGCCGAGCACGCGCTCGGCGCTGCCCAGCGCCGCCGGCGGCAAGCCGCGGTGATAGCCGCGCCCATCCAGCCGCTCGTGCGTGGCGGCGGCGAGCCGCCCGGCGTCCGCCCAGACGTCGGAGTACGCGAGCAAGCGCTCGGTGTGGTAGGCATGCAGCCGCACGCGCTCCCATTCCAGCCGATCGAGCGGGCCTGGCTTGTCCCAGATGCGGTTCGGCACGCAGACGCGACCGAGATCATGGAGCAGGCCGGCGATGCGCAGCTCCGCGGCTTGCTCCCTGCTCAGGCCGAGCAGCTCCCCCGCCCTGCTCGCCAGCTCCGCGACGCGCGTGGAATGGTCGAGCGTGTACACCGACTTCAGATCGGCGAAGCGCGCGAAGGCGAGCGCCACGCGCTCGCGCCGCTCCGCCGTGGCGAAGCCGCGTGGCTCCGGCTCGGCGTCGAGGAACTGCTGCCAGATCGAGCCCTGCCCCGAGGCGCCCGATAGGCCATTCAGCAGCTCGGCGCCCTCGCGCGAGAACACCGCGCACAGCCCGGGGTCGAGGTGCTTGCCGGCGCGGCGGCGCGCCGCCTCCAGCGCCGCCTCCACGCCGGCGCGGTGGTGCACGATCTCGACCGTGTCGGCGAGGTGAAAGAGCCGGCTCGCGAGGCCCAGCTCCTCGCCGCGGCTCTGCGCCGGAAAGCCGCGCCCGTCGTAGCGCTCGCACACCTGAGAGAGCGAGCTGCGCACGCCGACGCTCATGCCCACGAGCTCCGCGAGCAGCAGCGACGCCTCGCACTGCGCCTGCGCGTGCTCGCGCATGGCTGCCGTGCTCGACACGAGCCGCGTCACTGCCACCGCCCGCTCGTGCAACCCCCTGCCGGGACCGATGCCGCGCACGATCGCGCCGAGCGTGCCGAGCGGATTGGCCACATCCGCCAGCGCCATCACGTTGCGCAGGGCATTGTCCTCGCCCGCGCCGAACACGTGCGCCTCCTCGTGTGCGAAGCCGGTACAGCCGAGAAACCGGAACAGCGTGAGGTAGTAGGCGTCGCGCAGAGCCTGCGCGGAGGCGCCGGCGCGTTGACCCACCCCCACCGCGAGGATCGCGGTGCGCAGCACCTTCTCCGGCGGAAAGTCATTGAGCAGATCGGCAGCCAGCGTCAGGCCGCCCACCAGCTCCGCCAACCTCACTTCCGCCATGACCCGAGCTCAGGACTAGTCCGATCGGCCCATGGTGGGAAGTCTAGGCGTGAGCTAGCTCTCCTTATGGCCGCCGCGCGCGCGCAGGCGGCGGAGGAGGACACCAGCATGAACAACGTCGAGACCGTTCGAGGCATCTATGCGGCCTTTGGCCGCCAGGACATTCCGGCCATTTTGGAGCGCCTGGCGCCCGATGTGGACTGGGAGTACGCGTACCGCGACGAGGGGATCCCGTGGCTCGTGCCGCGGCGCGGCCGCGATGCCGTGCTCGGGTTCTTCCAGGCGCTGGCGGGCCTCCAGCTGCCCAAGTTCGACGTGCAGCGCGTGTTCGGCGACGGCAACCTGGTCGCCGCGACCATCAGCGTGGAGGCCATCGTCGTCGCGACGGGTCGCCGCATCGTGGAGCCCGACGAGGTGCACCTCTGGCACTTCAACGAGCGCGGCCAGGTGCAGCGCTTCCGGCACGTGGCGGATACGCTGCAGCACTGGCGCGCCTGCCAGCGCTGAGCGCCGACGCTACGCGCCGACCGAAGCCCGGCGGCACGGTGGCCGGGGCTCGAGCCCTGGAGGCGGCAATCATCCTCGAGCAGCTGACCTGGATCTCGGCGGCACTCGGAACGTGCAACGCGGGCCTGTGGCGCGGCTCAGCTTCCGATCCAGCGTCGCCAGCGGCGCCCCTAGGGCTTCTGCCACGGCCACATACCAAGCGTCATACGCCGTGACGATCTTGCGCAGCTCCCACACTCGGCGAGCCACCGTGTCATAGGGAAATAGCTCGATCCGCAGGCACAGCAGGTCCTCATGCGCGAGCGCCGCCGTGTCCTCCGATAGATCTCCCGCCACTACTGCCTTGCGCAGAACGTTGGCCACCTCGACCGGCAATAGGTGCGGGGCGGCCAACTCTGCGGACAGGAGCTCGCCTTCGGCCCACTGTCCCTCGCGCCCCCCATCCACCAACGCAGCCACGACGAGCGTAGCATCCACGACCAAGGTCACCGCCTATCCTGATCGCGATACTTCAAGATCTGAGCCGCAGAGAGCCGACTACTGGTCGCTCCCTTGCGAGAGCGAACGTTAGCCATCAACACGGTGACGCTGGGCCGCCGAGCCAGCTCGATCAGCTCGGCCCGCAGGTGCTCTTGCAGCGATCGGCCGGCGAGGGAGGCCCGAGCGGCAAGCTCGTCTCTCACCTCATCGGGTACGTCTCGAATGGTAATGGACGTGGCCATGATGCCAGTATGGCACTAATGCATGCAATTTGCAAGCACCGGCCGCAAACCGCGTTTCGCAGGCTGGCTCTCGGAATGGGTGGCCCAGTCGTACGCGCGGCGCACGGCGCTGTCGAAAGTGCTCTCCACGTTGGCGCTGGCCGCAGTGGTGCTCTCCGTGATCTTTCTGGAGACGGGCCGCGTGGTAGGCGCCGGGCTGCTCGGTGGCTGGATCGGTAGCTGGTTTGCGCGCAACCTGCTCGCGAGCTTTCTGTTCGGCGTGACCGCGCTCGACGCGCTCACGTACGCCGGCGTGAGCCTCGGCATCGTGTCGGCCACGGGCAGCGCCGCGCTCCTGGCAACACGCTCGGCCACGAGCATCGCGCCGGCGGACGCGTTGGCACGCAATTGAGGGGCATCCTGGGGTCGCGCGGCTCGCGGCGGTTCCGAGCCTACATGCCCCGGGCTCGGCGCCAAGGCTAGCACGGACTCGCGCTCGGCGCGCGACCGTGCGCCGAAGGACGCGCAGCGCTACTCGCTGCGCGCCGCGCGCTGGTCCACTCCGTTCTGATGCAGCACGACCGCTACGGGCCGACCCGCCGCGTCCAGCTCGAAGCTGAGCTGTGCAGGAACGACCTTCAGAAAGAACTCCCGCTCACTCGAGGCGAAGATCTCGAACGCGGGCTGGCCCGTGAGCTGTGCGAAGAGGTCCTTCCCGTTCTGATGCAGCACGAGCGCGCGGGCTCGCTTCTGTGCGTCCGTTTCGAAGCGCCCCGTCTGTGCCTTGTCGGCGTCGAGCGGATTCGGGTCGCCCCGAGTGCGCTCGCCTCGGTAGCGCCCGCGCAGGGCGCCCAGGCGCAGGGGCCAAGCTCGCGGCGCGGGGCTCGAGCAGCGGCGCCTTCGCTCAGCGCGCCTGTGGCGACGCTGCCTCGCGCTCGAAGAAGGCCCACGCGGCCCGGCTGTTCGTCAGCGACTCGCTGTTGGCTCCGACGAACAAGCAGCCGAGCGGGCCCACACCCGTGCCGCAACTCGCGTCACCGAACCACACGTGGCCGCCGCCCGCGACCGTGCAGCCCGTGACCTCAGCGCCGGCCGGACATGCCGTGTACGCCAGGCACGTGACGTCGCCCGAACTGGGCGGCTCGGGCGCGGCGGTCGTGATCATGCTGCAGCCGTTGCGGGCAGCGAGCTGCGCTAGCGCCGGTTGGTGCAATGCGTAGGGGACCAGTGGATCTTCCGTTCCGTGAAAAGCCAGCACCGAAACGGCGCGTGCTGGCTGGCAAGCCACGAAATCGGACACGGCGTTCGTGCCTCCCGAGCTGCCATTCGTGCCGATGGCGCCGGAGCCCGGGGCGATCGCAGCCACCAGATCTGCGGCCTCACAGGCGAGCCGGAAGCTCAAGTAACCGCCGTTGGAGAAGCCGGTGGCATAGATGCGGTCCAGGGCGACGTTGAGGTGTGTGCCCACCTCGGCGACGATCGCTCGCACGAGCGCGACGTCGTCGAGCCGTCGTTCGCTGGCGCTGCCGCAGCACGTTCCGGCATTCCAGCTGTTCTCAAAGCCGTTCGGCATGACCAAGACATAGCCGAGCTGGTCCGCCCTACCGACCATGTCGGAGCCGTCGACACAAAACGAGACGGCATTTTGGCTCAAGCCGTGAAAGCACAAGACCAGCGGCGTGGGCACCTGGGCGTCATAACCAGGAGGGACGTGCACCTTGTACTGCCGGGTGAGCTCCGCCTGGCCCGTGACGCCGCGGATTTCGAGATACTCCTGCGCGCGGAGCGCCGGCGGGTAGTCCCCTGCCCGCCAATCTCCCGGACCCGTGGCGTGAGCTCGCGGTGTCGCTTCAGCGCTGGGTTGGCCCGCAGGGGCAGCCGCGACGAGTGTTGCATCGTTGGCAGCCGCCTCGGTAGCAAACACCGGTTCGGGTACGCCGTCCTGCTCCGGGTCGGTCGAGCCGACGGGCGCGGCCACCTCGCCCGCAGGGTCGACGCTCGCCCACGACCGCTGCCGCGGCCCGTCTGGCGCACAAGCCAGAGCGAGCAGGCTCCAGCGGATGGGATGGATCTTCGCACGCACCATGTCGCTCCGGTCCAGATCTCGGGCGCGGCAGGCCGGCCCGGTGTCTGCGATGGTCGGGTGGGTCGCGGGGCGGTCAAGGCCCCTCGGGACGTTGGTGGCTCCGGCGCGGGTTCAGGTTGCACTTGTTGCGATGGGCGTCTTCTTTCCCGCTGCGGCACCCGCCTCCGTCCTCGACCCCCTCACGCCCCTCCTTACTCCAGCCGGGGCGCGCCCTCGACGCCGGTTGTGGACATGGCGCAGACACGCTCTGGCTCGCCGCGCAGGGCTGGCAGGTCACGGCGGTGGACTTCTCCGCAGCAGCACTGGCTCACGGGCGCTCGATGGCCGAGGCTGCCGGGGCCGACGTCGCAGCGCGCATCGACTGGATCGAGAGCGATCTCGCGACCTGGACGGCGGCGCCCGGGCACTACGATCCCAGCACCGGAGCAGCCACGGCCGCGGCCAATCAGGTGCAAGTCTCCGTCGAGGCCGCGCGCGCGGCGCTCGACGCTCAGGTGTGGGAGTTGCTCATCGCCGAGGAGCGCCCGCGCGCCGTCGCCGGCACGGGCGTCGATGCGGTCATCCGCGCGCGCCGCAGGACTCGCGTCGATGGGAGGTCGTGACGACGTCTTCTGGGCTGCGTTTCTGGGAGAACAGGGAATCCAAAACGATCCAGACAGGCCCGGGCCGTCGACGCTTTCAGACCGGACCGTGGAGCGACCGGCAACGGCACGGGCATCGAGACGCTGCACTTCGGGGATGGTCGACTCTTGCTACGTGGGGTGAACGGCTCGGGAAAGTCGACCACCATGAACGTATCTTTGCGGGCTGAACGTCGCGGTTAGACAGGTCGGGCAAGCAGGTATCGGTGGCCGGGCCGTGCAGGTGGCATAGGGCTCCGCTGCCATCGCCCAGGGTCCCGAAGCCTCCGCCGTGGTCGGGGAGGCAGGAGAACTCTCCGGGTACGTAGAAGGCCTCGTGTGGCGTCTCCAGCGCGCACCAGCCAGCCAGCGGCTCAAAGGAGCTGAAGGCCAGGCTGGCCACGCCCTCCGCCACCAGTGCCGGACCGTTGTTGAGGGACGAGCCGGCGATGTTCTTCAGCGCGTATGCAAGCCTTCGAAGGGCGCCAGCGTGAAGTGGGTACGGACCAGCGTGTCGCTCGGCGTGTTCAGCGCAGCAACGAGCTAATTCCTCAATACGAGGCCATCGTCCCGGGGACGGCCTGAACGTTAGCCGGTTCGAGAATCAGTGTGCTGCATTCCTTCGCGGAATACATCGCCTCCGTTTGGTCTAGCTTGACCGACCAAACCGGACTGCTCACTCCAGCGTGAACGCGGGCAGGATGTCGGCTTCGAGAAGATTGTACGGCTGCCTCGCTAGTTCGCTATCCGCACCAACGGCGAGTTGCCGCTCGCCGAGCTGAAAGGGATCGCGGCACTGAACGACGAGAGCCGGCAGCTGCTCGAATCCGCGGCCATGCAACTCGGCATCAGCGCACGCGCCTTCGTCAAGGTGCCGCGCGTGGCGCGCCTCGTTCGCAAGCTCGTCTCGCGCTCGACTCGACCAGAGGCGCGAACGCACCGCGTCGAGCAGCCCCTCGGCGACGCCACACTGCCAGCGCTGCTCTGGCGGATCATCTGGAAAGGATCATTTAACATCTCCCTAACGCCGCGGTTGCTAAGGTTTATGCCCGCTCTGATGGCGCACCGTTGCTCCCATGCAACACGTCATCAGGCAACGAGAGGAGGTCTATGCTCAAGTGCAGAAGGCCGGAAGTTCGACTGCTTCAACGGGAGGTCATGACATGAGGGTATTGTGGAAATCTAAGCGGCGCTGGTTCGTCGTGGGTGCCGCGGGCGGGTTCGCCATCGCTTTGGCCGCGGGCAGTGCCGCCCGTGCAGCCGGTTCCGAGAGCCGCGCTGAACGGCCTGCAACACCGGTCGCCTCGGATCCGGGGGCGCTGGAGGGAAGCGATCTCCCCGTGGTCGTCTCGTTGCGCTTGGACGCTGCGGCTCCCGGAGCCCGAGGCGCGCTGGTGCTCGGCGTGGACATCAAGCATCGACTCGACCAGACCGCGGACGTTGGCTCCGTCTTCGAGGTTCTCGATCCACACAATCGCCCGGTCCAGGCAGCGAGCTTCACGGCAATCCGCCGTGGCCTCGACGTGAAGGAGTCGGGCACGATACCGGGGGACTTACCCGATGGGTACTACGTCGTTCGAGCCACGGCCGTGGCAGCCACGGAGCGGGGCACCGCCCGTTCGTCCGACGAGCGGACGTTTCGCGTTCGGGCTGGGGTGATCGCATTCGTGAGCCGGGACGAGTTCAACGAGTTTTCGGGCGTGAACGACAGCATTGACTGAGGGCGAGGCACCATGAAACAGAGTCTTTTAGTCGCTATCCTCGTTTCGATCGCGTTCGCCACCGCGAGTTGGCTCTTGCCGGCGCAGGCGCAGGCTTCATCGGGAACCATCACCGGGCGTTTCGTTTTCACACAGATGCAGCTCAACTGCGGAGTCGGCACCGGGACCAAGTATCCTTGCACGGAGCAGGGGCAGACATCTGGCGCCCGGCGCGCTCGAGTCGAGGTGCGCAGGGCCTCGGACGGGCAGACCCTCGGAACCAATTTCACAGATAGCACGGGCACCTTCTCGGTGGGCTGGACCGACAACACGGCGACGGGCAACGTCTCGGTCACGCTGCGCTGGCGCCCCATCCACGCCGATGGTCGCTTCCAGATCGGCAACAACGTCGGGGCTCTCTGGGCGTTGAACGTGAGCGGCACCACCACGGCCATCAACGGTGGTCCCACCCCAATCGGCACGAAGAACTGGGGTAACAATCGCGTTGCCAACGTCTACGACGGCGCCGTCAAGATGTGGGAGAACTCGCTCAGTCAGAGCAACCGAATGCTCAGCTTCTTCGGCAACCTGACGCCAGGCGGCGCTGGCGCTACTCAATATGTCGACATCCGTACCGAGGTCGACGACGGCAGCTGCCCCACCGGAGCGGCCACGGACGATCTCAATCGCATCTGCTTGCCGACGTCGGCGTACTACGAGAACCAGTTCCGCGTGATGCACGAGATGGGCCATCTCGCCAGCTTCCGCGCGACCCGCGACCAGACCGCGTTCGCGCGCGCCGATACCTCGCTGAACGGGTCGGGTTGGAACGCGACGTCGGGCGAGTGGTTCTCGAGGCAGTTCACCGAAGGCGTGGCCACGGCGCTGGGCAACGTGGGACTCTATTTCGCGAACGCCTCTCAGCCCTTCAGCTGCGGCAGCGACACGCAGTGTGATGCCGCGGTGGACGGTCTGAACCTGGAGACCAGCTCCAACTGCGCGACCTTGCGGCGCGCGGAGATCAGCAACGAGAGATACTTCTGGGATATCTACGACAGCAGCGCGGACGGCAGCGACAATCTGAACCGGGGCGTGTTCGAGATCGTGGATACCATTCACGCCTTCGACCTCGGCACAGGCAACGCACAGAAGAGCGAGGTGGGCGCCAGCATCACCGATCCGGACGGCCACTCCACGCTGGATTTCGTCAACCGCTGGATCGTGTTCGGTACCAACAGTACGGCGGTTTTGACGCAGAATTGCACACCTTCGGGGCAGGCCATTGACACGGCCACCACGGGTTGTACGCCCGCCGGCGGCAACTGCCCCGCTCCGGACTGACAAACAACCCTCCGCGTGTCAGGCTTCCATGACTTCCACTTCGCATCGTCGATCGTTGGCTACTGGATGCCTGCTTGGCATCCTCACAGGTCTCTGCGTGCTGCAACAAATTCCGTCTGCCGAAATTGACTCGCGCCATGCCCCAGTGCCTCTGGCAGCGTCTCGCGCAGTGCCGCAGCGACCTGTGAGGAAAAAGCAACGCACCCCCTCTGTCTTGCCCGCCGCCGAGCCCGCGCAAGCGCAGCCGGTGGCGCCCAGCGAGGAGTTCTACTATCCGCGGGACCCTGACGAGTGGCAGGGCTTGAAGCCGGATCTCACCGAGGCCCTGGGATGCGAGGCCAAGGACGGTTGCAACCTTGCGCTCGCCTGTATCGAGGGCGTATGTCTGCCGTGCCAAGTGGACGAGGATTGCGCCGCGGGCGAGAGTTGTTCGATGGACCACTGCGTGCCGACCCCAAACGTCACATGCCGCTCTCGCCGGGACTGCGGCTCCGAAGAGCTTTGTTTCTTGAGTGGATATTCGGCC
>Ga0068867_100003268_pt1 | contig 11424 bp, 8 predicted proteins | sample KBSMisM32_FD_65649 | JGI IMG/M metagenome (GOLD analysis project Ga0068867, IMG submission 65649) | Miscanthus rhizosphere microbial communities from Kellogg Biological Station, Michigan, USA - KBS Miscanthus M3-2 | ecosystem: Host-associated > Plants > Roots > Rhizosphere > Soil ...
ATACCCGCCCCACAGGATCCGGTCGTCCGCCGTCAGGCGGAAGTAGTGGAACTGGTTGTTCGCGTCGGCGAGCCCCTGCCGTTGGCGCCAGCCGATCGACTCGCGCTGGTCCGGCGTCAGCGGTTCGGTCACGAGGGCGTAGTCGTAGACGGGCACGAACGTCGACCCGAGGCGGCCCAGCCAGCCCGAGTAGGCCGAGGTAGCCACGACGACATGCGTGGCGCTGACCTCGGCGCCGTTCGCGGCGGTGACGATCACGCGGCCGGCCCGGCGCGCAAGACCGCGTATCGTCGTGCCCTCGTGGATCCGCACGCCACGCTCATGGGCGACGCGGGCGATCCCACGACACAGCTTCGCCGGGTCCACCAGGACATCGCGACCGGGCAGCCGGTACAGACCGGCGTGCCAGATCGGGGAGTGGACTTCGGCGCGCGCCGCCTCCCGATCGAGGAACTCGACCCGCTCACCATATGCGGCGGCCTCATCGGCCCAGGCCTTGAACTCGTCGACCTGATACGGCTGGTCGGCGAGCGCCAGTGTCCCCGTCTCCTCGAGGTCGCAGTCGATGCCGTGCTCGCGCGTGAAGGCGATCAGACCGTCCAGGTTCTCGACGCCCTCCCGTTCGAGGATGTCGAGCTCGTCCGGAAAGTGGCGGATCCCGTTCGCGAGGCCGTGGGTGAGGCTCGCCTCGCAGAAGCCGCCGTTCCGGCCGCTGGCACCGTAGGCGACGGTCGCCGCCTCGAGGACCACGACCCGCAGCGTCGGGTCGGTGTCGGTCAGGGCGATCGCCGTCCACAGCCCGGTGAACCCGCCACCGACGATGGCGACGTCGACATCGAGACGCTCGCCGGGCCCCAGCGGAGGATCGGCGATCCCGGGCGGTGCCGGCTCGCGGAGCCAGTAGGAGACAGCGGCATCCGGCTGGTCGGTCATGGCGGCATCGTGGCACGCCCGACGACCCTGGTGCGGGCGCCGTACGCTGGACGCGGGTGACGGGGATCGGAGGAGGGTCGGGACCATGACGCTGGATATCGCCGGCATCAACTGGCTTGCGGTCGTCGTCGCGGCGGTCGTCTACTTCGTCGTCGGGGCGGCATGGTTCGCCCCCGGTGTGTTCGGCAAGCCGTGGATGGCGGCGATCGGCTTCGACGAGTCAAGACCTCGTCCCGCGATGAACCCCGTCAGCTATGCCGGTCCGGCGGTCTTCTACCTGATCGCGTCGGCGGTGACGGCGATGCTCGCCAAAGCGACCGGCACGGACACGGTGAGTGAGGGCGTCATCCTCGGCCTGATGGTCGGCGCGGGCTACGCGCTGACGGTCACTGCCACGGATGCGGTCTTCGACCCGAACAAGCCCAAGCCGTGGAACTGGTTCGCGATCAGCGGCGGCTACCACGTGGTGGCCCTCGTGCTCGTCGGGATGATCATCGGCGCCTGGCACTAGTGCCTTCTCGCTGACGGCGGCCCTGCGGGTCACAACGCTCAGGCCGCAGCGCAGGCGGTCATTCGCACGCCGCGGACGCGATACGCACGAATCTCGCATTGACGGCCCAGCTGGGCGTATGGCAGAGTGGCGTCCCGCGCGTCTCGTATCGCGCAACGCCCGTCCCACGGACCGGGCCACGGAATCCGCACACGAGGACCTCATGGCCACCGAGCCCGCCACCGCCAGCACTCCCACTCTCAGCCGCGAGCGCCAAGCGGCGCTGTACCGGCGAGCGTTGCAGCACATGCCGGGCGGGACGGACTCGAACTTCCGCGCATGGGGCGAAAGCACGATCTACGTCGATCGGGGCCAGGGCGGCCTCGTCTGGGACGCCGACGGGAACGAGTACGTCGACCTGCGGTTGGGCTATGGCCCGGTGATCCTTGGGCACGGCGACCCACGGGTCGACGACTACGTCAACGAGCGGATGCGCAAGGGCGTGAGCTTCAGCCTCACCAGCGAGGATGAGATCCGCACGATCGAGCTCATCAGCGAGCTGACCGGCTGGGTCGACATGGCACGCATGACCGTCTCCGGCACCGAGGCGACGATGCACCTGATGCGTCTCGCGCGCGCATACACAGGCCGCGAGCGGATCGTGAAGTTCGAGGGCCAGTACCACGGCGTCCACGACTACGCGCTGATCAGCGTCGGGCCCGACGACATGTCCGAGCTCGGTGACCCGGACGCGCCGGTGGCCCTCGCCTGGGGCCGGGGCATCCCGGCTGCCGTCGCCGACACGATCATCCCCGCCCGCTACAACAAGATCGAGCGGCTTCGCCAGCTGTTCGAGGCGCGCGGCGAGGAGATCGCGGCGATCATCGTCGAGCCGGTCCTCGGCAATGCCCAGGGCATCCTGCCCGAAGAAGGGTTCCACCAGCAGATGCGCGCCCTTACCGAGGAGTTCGGGATCCTCCTGATCTTCGACGAGGTCAAGACGGGGTTCCGCTTCGCTCGCGGCGGCGCGGCCGAGTACTTCGGGATCAAGCCGGACCTCGCCTCGTTCGCCAAGGCGATGGGTAACGGCTATCCGGCGGCGGCCTTCGGCGGGCGGCGCGAGATCATGGAGCTGCTGCCCGACAAGGTCAGCCACGGCGGGACATACGCCGGCAACCGTGTCGCCGCTGCCGCGGCCGTCGCGACCCTCCAGATCATCCGCGACACGAATGCGCTGGAGACCATCCACGCGACGGGTCGCACGATCCAGGACGGGATCAAGGAGATCCTCGACCCGGTCGGCATCCCGTACCACTTCACCGGCCACCCGTCGATGTTCGGGGTCATGTTCCGTGACGAGGTCCCGACCGAGTACCGCGACTGGGCGAGCAGCGACCACGAGCTGTACGACGCCATCGCGATCGGGATGCACGCGCGCGGTGCGATGCCGGAGCCGGACTCACGCGAGCCGTGGTTCATCTGTGAGGCGCACGCCGACGCCGACATCATCGACCGTGTGTTGACCGCCTTCGAGGAGTCGCTCCACGTGGCTCTCGAGGAGCGGGCTCGCGCCGGACTCCATGTGACGCCTCACGGCGGCATGGCGTCCCCGGCCGCGGGCTGATCGAGGGGCAGCGGATGGTCCTCGACGGCAACGCGGTCCGCTCGGTCGACCGGGCGGCCGCGCTCCTTCTGGCTCTCGGGGACTCGCAGGGCGAGGCCGGTGTGACCGAGCTCGCCCGGCGATTGGGCCTCCACAAGTCGACCGCGTCGCGGTTGCTCGCGACGCTCCAGAAGCGCGGCCTTGTCGAGCAGGACGATGAGACCGGCAAGTACCGGCTGGGTCTCGTCGTCATCCGGCTGGCCGAACGCGCCGAGCGCACCCTCGACCTGCGTGGGCTCGCCATGCCGGAGCTCGAGCGGCTCGCGCGGCTCACGCATGAGACGACCGGCGTGGGGATCCTGGACGGCGAATCGTTGCTGACCGTCGCTCAGGTCGACGGACCGAACCTCATCGCCGTGGGCGACTGGACCGGGCGCTCGACGCCGCTGCACTGCGTCGCGTCGGGCAAGGTCCTGATGTCGTCGCTGGCCGAGCGCGAGGTGCTCCGGATGGTCAGGCGCGGGCTCGTCCAGTACACGGAGCGAACCATCATCGAGCTCGAGCCACTCCTCGAGGAGCTGGCACGCATCCGCCGGCGCGGCTACGCGACGGCGATCGGGGAATACGAGCTCGGGCTCAATGCGGTGTCCGCCCCGATCCACGACGCCCGCGGCAACGTGATCGCGGCGGTCGACATCTGGGGCCCGGCCTTCCGCCTCACGCCGCGCCGCATCCCGGAGCTGGCCGCGCAGGCCCGCGAGGCCGCAGCGGCCATCTCGGTCCGCCTGGGTGGCACAGTCCCGGAACGCCAGGCACCGACCCCCGTCCCCGCCACCGCGTAGACACGGCAGCCCGCCGCGCCGAGCGCGGCGACGATCCGGCCTCGTACGGAATGGCTAGGCTGTAGGCATGCCCGATCTCACGTCCGCAGAGGTCGCCGCGTCGCTGCGCGACACGCTCCTGCCGATCCTGCTGATCGCCGTCTTCGCGGTGCTCGCGATGCGCCTCGCCACGCTATTCGTGCATGGCATCGTCAAGACCCTGCTCGACCGCGAGGCCACCGAAGGCACCGCCCAGGAACTGAGCGCGGTCGAGCTCAAGAAGCGGATGGATACCCTCGACGGCTTCGCCGCGCGGACCATCCAGTTCGTCATCGTGACCATCGCCGGCCTGATGATCCTCGCGAAGCTCGGGCTCGATATCGGCCCCGCCGTCGCCGGTCTCGGGATCGTCGGGATCGCGGTCGGGTTCGGGGCACAGACCCTGGTGCGCGATTACCTCACGGGCTCGCTGATCCTCGTCGAGAACCAGTTCAGCGTCGGTGATGTCGTCCGGCTGGCAGGCGTCGAGGGGACGGTCGAGGACTTCAACCTGCGCCGGACCACCGTCCGCGACATCGATGGTGTCGTCCACAGCATCCCGAACGGGGTGATCACGGTGGCCTCCAACCTGACCCGGGTGTGGTCACGGATCAACCAGGATGTCACGCTCGCGTATGGGACTGATGTCGACCGCGCGATCCAGGTCGTCGACGAGGTCGGGCAGGCGATGAAAGCCGATCCCGCCTGGCGCAAGGCCATCCTTGAGCCGCCGCGCGTCGACCGGGTCGAAGCGATCAGCGATCAGGGCGTGACGCTGAAGATCCTTGGCTCCGTTCGGGCCCCCGAGCAATGGGCGGCAGCAGGGGAGTACCGCAAGCGGCTCATCGCCGCCCTGGACGCGAACGGCATCGACACACCGGGCCGCGTGCGTCCGCCCGCAGCACCACCCTCTGTCCCCGGCACGGCGCGGTAGGATGGCCCGGCCAGTGAGTGAGCGTGAGGAGTGTCCGTGAGCGCAGATCCGACCTCGCCCCAGTCCGCCGCGATCGAGAACCTCCTCGCCGAGAACCGCACCTTCCCGCCTGACCCTTCATTCGTCGCACAGGCCAACGCGAAGCCGGATCTCTACGCCGAGGCCGAGGCGGATCCGGTCGCCTTCTGGGCGCGATTGGCACGGGAGCGGCTGGACTGGGACGAACCGTTCACGACCACGCTCGAGTGGGACCTGCCGTTCGCGAAGTGGTTCACCGGGGGCAAGCTGAACATCGCCTACAACTGCGTCGACCGGCACGTGAAGAACGGGCTCGGCGACAAGGTCGCCTACCACTGGATCGGCGAGCCCGGCGAGACGCGCACCCTCACCTACGCCGACCTCCATCGCGAGGTCCAGAAGGCTGCGAACGCGCTCAAGAAGCTCGGCATCCGGACCGGCGATCGGGTCGCGATCTACATGCCGATGATCCCGGAATTGCCGATCGCCATGCTCGCCTGCGCACGGATCGGCGCGCCACACACGGTCGTCTTCGCCGGCTTCTCAGCCGAAGCGCTCAGCGGCCGCATCAACGATGCCCAGGCCAAGCTGGTCATCACGGCCGACGGCAGCTATCGACGTGGGAAGGCGATGCCGCTCAAGGCCGCGGTCGACGAGGCGGTGGCGAGCAGCCCGACGATCGAGCATGTCCTGATGGTCCGCCGTCTTGGCGACGAGGCCCCCGACACGACGTTCGATGATGGCCGCGACGTCTGGTGGCACGACCTCGTCGATCGGCAGGCCGCTGACTGCCCGCATGTGCCGCTCGACTCGGAGCACATGCTGTACCTGCTCTACACCTCGGGCACGACCGCCAAGCCCAAGGGGATCATGCACACGACCGCGGGCTATCTCCTGGGAACGAGCTACACCCACGAGATGATCTTCGATCTCAAGCCCGACGACGTGTACTGGTGCGCCGCGGACATCGGCTGGGTCACCGGGCACAGCTACATCGTCTACGGGCCACTGGCCAACGCCTCGACGAGCCTCCTCTACGAGGGCTCGCCCGACACGCCGGCGTGGGACCGCTGGTGGTCGATCATCGAGGAGTACAAGGTCAACATCCTGTACTGCGCCCCGACGGCGATCCGCGCCTTCATGAAGCAGGGCGAATCGTTCCCAGCCAAGCACGATCTCGGCTCGCTACGCGTCCTCGGGTCGGTCGGTGAGCCGATCAATCCGGAGGCCTGGCTCTGGTACCACGAGAACATCGGCGGCGGGCGTGCTCCGATCGTCGACACGTGGTGGCAGACCGAGACGGGCCAGATCCTCATCTCGCCACTCCCCGGCGTGACCATCACGAAACCGGGAAGTGCCACATTCCCGTTCCCCGGCATCGAGGCGGACGTGGTCGACGGCGACGGGAACAGCGTCCCCTTCGGCGGGGGAGGCTACCTCGTCCTGAAGCGACCGTGGCCGGGCATGCTCCGGGGCATCTACGGAGACCCCGAGCGGTACAAGGAAACGTACTGGAGCCGCTTCCCCGGGATGTACTTCGCAGGGGACGGGGCGAAGCGCGACGACGAGGGCTACTTCTGGCTGCTCGGCCGCGTCGACGACGTCATGAACGTGTCCGGCCACCGGATCTCGACGATCGAGGTGGAGTCGGCGCTGGTCGACCACAAGTCGGTCGCGGAGGCGGCGGTCGTCGGCAAGAACGATCCGATCACCGGTCAGGCGATCTTCGCCTACGTGATCCTTCGAAGCGGCGTGGACCCGACGGAGGCGCTCGCCGAGGAGCTGCGGGGGCACGTCGCCAAGGTCATCGGACCGATCGCGAAACCGAAATTCCTCTTCTTCACGCCGGACCTGCCCAAGACCCGCTCCGGCAAGATCATGCGTCGTCTGCTTCGTGACATCGCGGAGGAGCGCGCCCTCGGCGATACGACGACCCTCGCAGACCCGAACGTGGTCGAGACGATCCGCTCCGAGAGCTGGAAGGCCGAGGACTGACGCGTGCCCTTCGACTTCCTCAAGCGGAAGAAGGATGACGGCGCCGGGAAGCCCGGGGCTGCCGGTCAGCCCGCGCCCGCTGGTCGGCCCCGCTCGGGCCGCGGTGTCCCGTTCGATGGCGTGACCGAGGAATGGCGGATCGTCGGCAACATGGAGGTCAGCGGCCGGCTGTCCGACGCCTTGAACAAGCGTGAGTCGATCACGATCTCCGACGTCCAGTGGGCCCCGATCAACGGCTCCGAGCCGCTCGCGCCCGCGCCGGGTCTCAAGGCCGTCGACCCGTACGACCTGATCATGGTGCTGGCGAGCGAGACGTCGTTACCGCCACTGAACGACGAGGAGCGCACGGCCCATCGCGTCCACAAGGTGTCGTACGACGTGGCCTTGGAGGTGCCCCCATTCCGCGTCGTGGGGACGGTGTATCTCCATCCCGGATCGGAGCCAGAACGGCTGCTCGATCGCGCGACCGAGATGTTCGTGCCGGTGGTCGATGCCACCGCCTATCTAGAGGGGAACCCGGTCGCGCCGGAGATGGACGCGATCCTCGTCAACCGTTTCTACCTGCGCGGGATCGAGCAGGTCGATCGCCGGACCGGCGAGCGGCACCAGAAGCTCCCCGGCGCCCCGTTGGGCGGCGTCAGCTGGCAGGATCGCTCGCGGTAGTCGACCTAGGCTCGGGCGGTCGTCTTCGCTCGATTGAAGAGCGCGAACGGGACCTTGACGGGCGGGGGTGCCGCCTGCGTGCCGAGTACCCGGTCCGCCAGGGCGTCGAAGTCTTCCGTGATCTTTTCCTTGGGGAACATCTCGATCACGGTGCGGCCCTCATTGGCCGCACGGACGAACAGCAGGCCGCCCGACCGGATCAACGCGGTCGACGGCATCCCCACGGTCCGCTCCATATCCGCGACGGCCACGCCGCTGTTGGCGCGATTGATCACAAGGGCCAGCCGGTCACGGACGCCGAGCTCCTGCGCGTAGTCGGACAGCTGGACGGCTGCCCGGATGGCCGGCACGTCCGGTGTCACCGGCACGAGGATCCTGTCCGCGATCGCGAAGATCGCCTGGTTGAGCCGGCTGTATGAGGGGTGCAGGTCGATCACGACGAAATCGAAGCCACGCCGAGCGGCCTGGATCGCGTCGACGACCCGCTCGGGCTCGAGGATGTCCGTGTCGAGCGGCGAATTCGTCAGCGACGCGACGCGCATCCCTGAAGGATGTGCTGAGGCGATCTCGGCGATGCCCTCCCGGGGGCCGCCTTCGGCCTGGTCATGCCAGGAGTCAGCGAGCGTCCGCACGCCATCGATGCCGAGCGACGTCGTTACGTGGCCCGTCACGGTATCGGCGTCGACGAGCAGCACGTTGTGACCGCGGCGGCTCTGGAGGACGGAGGCGAGGTTGGTCGCGATCGTGGTCTTGCCGACGCCCCCCTTCGGGTTGAACACCACGATGACCGTCGCGCGCGAGCTCCAGCCTTCGGTCTCGAGCGGCCCGCCCTGAAGGACCGGACCCGAGCCGTCGTCGACGGTCTGGCTCCGGATGCACATCGCCTCGACGCGCCAGCGCAGCGATTCCGCTGAATACGGACGGCTGAAGAACTCGTCCTCGACCTCGCCACCGCCCACGTCCATCCGGGCGAGTGCCCGGTCGGACATGACCATCAGCGCGGGGATCGCGCGACCGTTGTCCCGAAGCAGCCCGTAGTACTCGAGCGACTGGTCGAGATCGGTCTCACCGTCGAGGATCGCGACCGCGACGTCTCGGCGGCTGACGAGCAGGGCTTCGAGCTCGTCCGGGTGATTGACGGTGGCGACGGTGAATCCGGCGGCGCGAAGCTCAGCGGCGACGGGTGTCGCCTCACTCGCGGGAAGGGCGACGGCGATGGCCGGACGGGCCACGATGTCAGCCCTCCGATTCGGGGTCGCGCGCCGCGACGGTCAGCTCGCCCTGCGCCTCATTCGTCACTCGGGCCGAGAAGCCCGGCAGGGTCGCGATGCCATCGCCGAGATCGAGTCCAGGATCGTGGCTCACCGCGAACACGAACTCACCGTCCGGGCCGGACGACACACCGACCGAGCGAACGCCCTCGACGCGGGCGAGGTTGCGCTTGAAGCCGGCGATGCTGGCGACGCTGACGAGACCGGTCACGACGACGCGGGTCGAAGCGACCTCGCTCGCGGCGGCGGGCTCGTCGGCGACCAGGCCGGCCAGGCGCGCTGCAAGCGCGTCGTCGGCGATCGTCGGGATCTCCTGGTCATCGGTGCTCGGCTCCGCGGCGAACGCTGCGGCCTCGGCTTCGGCATTGGCGAAGTCACTGTCCAGACCGAGCGCCGACAGGCGAGGGTCCGCACTCTCGGACGGGCCGCTATGGGCAGCCGGCTCCTCGGCCTGCAGACCGAACAGATCGCCGGTGTCTTCCTGGGTCGGCTCGATCGTCGTCTGGGCCGCCGACGCGTCGTCGTAGTCCGGCGCGTCGTCGTCGGTGGTGCCCGTCGACCAGCCGTATGGATCGGCCGCGGCCTCGGTCGGCGCCTCGGCAGGTGCCTCGTCGGCGGTCGCCTCTGCGGCCGGCCCCTCGACAGCAGCACGCTCCTCGACGGACTCAGACTCGGCGACCGGCGAAGGCGACTCCCAGGCGTTCGGTTCAGCCACCGCAGTGGCCTCGGCCGGCGCATCCGAGTGCGCTTGTTCGAACTCGGCAGTACCCCAGGCATCGTCCGGCTGCGGCGCCGGCGCGACCTCGACGGAGGTTTGGACGGGTGCGGTCCACTCGGCCGTCGCGACATCGTCGTCGTCGAACGCGGGCGGCTCGGGCAGCGTCTCCGCCATGGCGGCGAAGCGCGTCGGATCGTCTTCGGCGAGAAGACGCTCGAAGAAGGCAGCCATCTCGGCCTCGAACCCGGTCACGCGCGACTGGACATGCTCGATGCGGGCTTCGATCTGGGCGGCGTGGGCTTCGACCTCGCGCTCGAGGACGTCCTTCCGATGCGCGATGCGCTCGTCGGTCTCCTCACGGATGTGCGCGATCTCGTTCTTCGACCACTCGCGGATCGAGGCGACGTCTTCGTCGGCACGCTTTCGAAGCTGCGTGGCCTCGTCGGCCGTGCTCGCGTGGATGGTTTCGATGTGCGCTTTGGCGTCGGCGTTGAACTTCTCGAGGACGTCAGCGCGGGCGGCTTCTGCTGCCGTCTGCATGGCCTTGGTGAGATCGGCCATGAACTTGTTGGACTTCCGTGCCGGACCAGCGACGGCTGCAGGAGCTGTCTCCGAGCTCGGTGCGGCATCCGCGACCGGCGCGGCATCCGCGAGCGGCGCGGACTGGGTCTCGTAGCCCTGGTCCTGCGCGACGTTCGCCGGGCTGGACGCGGGCGTGGTGGCACTCTCGTCGACAGCGCCCTGGGGCGGCGCCTGGTCGACCGTCTGGTCGCCGGCTTCGCTCGCCGGGTCGATGGAGTCGTTCCTGTCCGTGCTCCAGGGGAGACGGAAGCCGCTCTTCGCGTCGGTCGATGCCATGCGTGGATCCCTCGTCGGAAAGTTGGCGCTTCGGGGCGTGCAGGCATCGTGCCAGCTGGTTTGGTGTGGTGGAGTCCGCTAGTGGTACCACCGGTTTACGCCGGTCGTACCTGTGCATGCCCCGTACATCGAGCCGTTGTGCTGGTGCAACGCAGTTCGGCGGTAGCATGGTCGCTCGATGCCCAGAGAGACCGCACCAACGATGCGCCGCGGCACCGCTCCGACGGGGACGCCGCGTGACCTGCTGGGCCGGCCGCTCCATGACCTGCGCATCTCGGTCACGGACCGCTGCAACTTCCGCTGCACCTACTGCATGCCGAAGGAGATCTTCGGGCGTGACTACGCGTTCCTGCCGAAGGACCAGGTGCTGTCGTTCGAGGAGATCCACCGCGCGGCGACCGCCTTCGTGCAACTCGGCGTGGAGAAGCTGCGGATCACGGGCGGCGAACCCCTCGTTCGCCGCGGTCTACCCCAGCTGATCAGGATGCTCGGTGAGCTGCGTACGCCCGACGGCCGCGAGCTGGACCTCACCCTCACGACGAACGGCGCGGCGCTCCGGGCGCTCTCGGGGCCGCTGGCAGACGCCGGTCTGAGGCGCGTCACTGTGAGCCTCGACTCACTGGACGACGCGACGTTCGGCGCCATGAACGGGGTCGACTTCCCGGTCGCCAAGGTGCTCGATGGGATCGATGCTGCGCTCGAGGCGGGCTTGACCCCGGTCAAGATCAACATGGTGGTCCGCCGCGGGATCAACGAGGACTCGATCGTGCCGATGGCTCGGTGGGCACGCGAGACCGGCGTGACACTCCGATTCATCGAGTACATGGACGTCGGCCACTCGAACGGCTGGCGGCTGGACGAGGTCGTACCCGCCGCCGAGCTCGTCGAGACCGTGACCTCGGCCTGGGCGGCCGAGCCCGCCGAGCCTGCGTACCGCGGGGAGGTCGCCGGTCGATATCGGTATCTCGACGGTGCCGGCGAGTTCGGCATCATCTCCTCCGTGACGCGGCCGTTCTGTCGCGACTGCACGCGAACCCGGCTCTCGGCCGACGGAAAGCTCTATACATGCCTGTTCGCCGTC
>Ga0068867_100003271_pt1 | contig 11413 bp, 10 predicted proteins | sample KBSMisM32_FD_65649 | JGI IMG/M metagenome (GOLD analysis project Ga0068867, IMG submission 65649) | Miscanthus rhizosphere microbial communities from Kellogg Biological Station, Michigan, USA - KBS Miscanthus M3-2 | ecosystem: Host-associated > Plants > Roots > Rhizosphere > Soil ...
ATCGACCTGGATCATTTCAAGCGCATCAACGACAGCCACGGTCATCCCGCGGGCGATGCCGTGCTGGTCGCGGTGGCGATGCAACTCAAGCAGCAACTCCAGGGCCGCTGCAGTCTGGCACGGCTTGGCGGCGAGGAATTTGCGGTCCTTTGTCCAGCCAGCGGTCGCGACGCCGCGCTCGGACTGGCCGAAGAACTGCGCCTGGCCGTTGCCGGCACCGCGGTGCGGGACCTGCCGGTTCCGACCCAGGTCACCGCGAGTATCGGTGTCGCTCTGTTCGAGGGCAGGGGCAGCCTGGATGACTGGATGCGCGCCGTCGATCGCGCGCTCTATGCGGCGAAGGCGCGCGGCCGCAACTGTGTCGTCGAAGCCGCGAGCGTTCGGGTCAACGTCGCATAAAGCAGGGACGAGAGGCGAGAGGCGAGGAGCGAGTGAAAGCTAAAAGCCACATGTTCTCGACCTTCGCTCGCCCCTCGCCTCTCGCCCCTCGCCCCTCGTTTTCTACGGCTCGTAGCCGTCCTTGAAGATGTCGTCGAGCAGCCACGCCTTCGATATCGGTGAGCATCCGCTGAATTCGGACGTGTTGCCGCTGGCGTCGGTCGCTGTGAACGCCACTGCGGCGTTGGACGCAACATTCGGCAGCTGTGTCTGGAAATTGAACAGGGCTTCGTTGCCGCCAGCTCCAATGACCGCAAACCAGGATCCGAGGTAGGCCTGCGCCTGACCGCGCTGCCCGGCCTGACAGGTGCCGTTGTAGAAATAGGCGTCGATCTTGTACGTGCCGGGCAGTGCCTTCAGTTCGCCATAGAGATAGGCGGGTACGTCCTGCGAGCCCGGGGCCGGGTACCCGTAGGTGTACTTCACGGCCTTGAACGTCGGATAATTCTGCAGCAGATTCGGACCGCCGTCGGCGTCGCTGGCGTCGTTGGCCGTATTGCCGTCAGCGCCGAGATCGATGGCGGGTGCGTCACTATTCAAGCCGTTGTTGCCGAACAGGTTGCCGCGGATCGCGTTGCCGAAAGCCGAAATCGGGCTCGCGACGGTAACGCCACCTTCGAGCATGTAGGCGATCAGGTTGCCGTCGAGCACGCTGCCGGACGGGAGCGAGGCCGCTGCCGATGCGCCGATCTGATTATTGATGCCGGCCACGCGCACTCCCCAGCCGGTGTTGAAACCGAGTGGGCCGCCGTCGTGGCCGATGCCGATTACGTTGCGCCGGACCGTGTTGCTGCTGCCGCCGTTGATCCAGATCGCGTCGCCGGAGTTACCGGCAATGCGATTGCCCTGGACGAGGCAATTGTTGCCGGACAGGTTGATGCCCCATGTATTCGGCACCGCGGCGCTGAAATCCTGATTCGCGCCGATGATGTTGTTGACGATTTGGCATTGCCCCGGTTGCAGGGCGACAGAACTCTGGATCTGGACACCGGCGTCCGCCGCGCCGCTGATCATGTTGCGCTCGCCCGGGCTCGGGCCGCCGATGGCAACGCTGCCGGTGCCGCCCATGCCGACAGCAATCGCATTCAAGCCGGCGCCGGGAAGATCGATGCCGTAGTAGTTGCCGCCAAACTGATTGCCGGCGATGCGATGCGACGTGCCGCCGAGCAGCATGATCGGCTGGCCGAAGCCGCCGAAGCCCATGCCGCTGACGTCGAGCGCGCCCTTCGTCGCCGACGCCGGCACGACCAGTCCGTAGCTGAGCGTTCCGGACTTCGGTTTGAGCAACACGCACAACGTGGGAAAGAAATAGTAGGGGTCCGCGTTCGGCGCGGCGCCGTTCTGGCTGAACCCCCAGATACGCACGGGCGACGTGATGGGTGGCAGCGTCGTGTCAAGAGCGATCACCTGCGGACATGCGCCGGGCAACTGGAAGATGATCTCGGCCTGGTCGGCCGCATTGGCATTCGCGTCGAGAATCGCCTGGCGCAGGCTGCCGGCACCGGAGTTGTCGGTGTTGCTGACGATATAGGTCGGCACGACGCTGCCGTTCGATTCGAGCGCGCCCATGTCCGGATGCACGCCGATGTTGCGCGCCTGCCCGATCATGTCGTTCGAAGGCATTCCGAGAATGCCGTTCTCGGCACCAGTGTTGAGCGCCGGCGAAGTCGGCCCGAGATCGTAACTTCCGTTGGCCGGATCGAGCCACTTGGGATCGGCGGCGATGCCGCCATAGATGCTGCGCGGCTTGCCGTCCTGGTCATACGCGGCATTGACGAGCGTGTATTGATACTGCACGTAAACATCCGAGGTGTAGTTGCCGTTGAGGACCAGCAGACTCGGCAACGAACCGGGCCCCGAATTCCAGAAGATGCTGTTGGCGACGTTGAAGTAATTCGTCGTGACATTGTCGCCGCCGCCGTACATGCAAACTGGTCCACGAAGATCGGCGGTGACGAAATTCATGCCGAATTGCGCCGACGCACCGTACAGCACCTCGGACAGCGGGCAGTACGGATATGGATCGCTCGTCACGTGATCGATCAGCACGTTCTCGAGCAGACCGACACCCGTGTAGACCCGCAACTCGATGGCATCCTTCGACGCCGGCGCCGAGATGGCGGTGAAGCGCGTGCGGCGAATCGTCATGTCGCCCTGGTCGTTGGAAAACTCATGGCCCGTGCCGGAGCGCAGGCTGACCTGCGCACCGTTTCGGATCGTCACGCCGTCGATCGTCAGCGCGGCACGCGACAGACCCTTGGGCTGCGCCAACGTCAGCGAGCCGCCGGAGAGATCGATGATCGTGTTGTACGGGTTGGCGTTGCGCGCCGTGCAGTTGGCGTCGGTGTAGCCCCCGCGTATCGTCGTCGGCGCGATGAAGTCGTAGCTCGTCGTGCCGATCGAATACGTGCCTTGCTGGATGCGGATGTCCAGGCTGACGCTGGCACTTTCGTTGCCGGTGCTGAGCACATCACCGAGCTGGAAGGAGTCGCCGATGCAATACACCTTGACCGTGACCGCGTGTGCGGTTACCGCGCTCGCGCCAAGCAGAGCGACGCAGACCAAAAGGCGGATCAGCAGGCAGCCAAACCGGCGTCCTGCATCGAAAATCGGATCGGACGGAAAAGGGCGTGACGCGAAGTACTTCATGATGCGGCCTCGAGAAGCGATACTGCGGATGTCGATATGAAGTACGCGCTTGCTCCTTTCTTCCGGACATATGGAGTGCCGGACGTCCGCGGGATGTACGTTCCGTTCAGCTTGGCGCTGGCAAACTCCCAACTTTTCCCGAACCGGAGAATTCATGATGCGGATGCGTTGGACCGCATTTTTCCTGAACACCCTGCTGCTGGGCGCTGCCGCCGCAGCCGGGGCGCCGGCAACCGAGGCTGTGCCGGTTGCGCCGTTCCACGCGGACTACGAAGTCTTGCGCAACGGCAAGGAACTTGGCGTCGCATCGCTGACGCTGCGTGCCGCGGACCACGGCACCTGGGAATTCAGCAGCCAGACCAAGGGCACCAAGGGCATGGCCAGCCTGCTTGGTGTCGACGTTGTGGAAAAATCCACATTTCGCTGGCACGAAGGCCAACCCGAGGGCTTGCGTTACCTGTATTCGCAGGAAGCGGCGATAAAGTCGCGCCAGCGCAGCACGGAATTCGACTGGCAGACGCACGAGGCGCAAAGCCGCGAAGGCGACAAGGTCTGGACCGCGCCGCTGCAGGTCAGTGCGATGGACCGCAACCTCGTCATGATCGCGATGATGGCGCAACTGAAGGCCGGCGCGCACGACCTGGCATTCAAGGTCGTGGACAAGGACAAGGTGTCGGAACAGCGCTACGCGCAGGGCGCACATGAAACGCTGTCGCTGCCAGCCGGAAAAATCGAAGCCGTCCGCGTCGAGCGCCAGCGCGCCGACAACTCGCGCACGACGACCAGCTGGTTCGCCCCACAGCGCAACTGGCTGCCGGTGCAGATCGAGCAGGTAGAGAAGAACGGCGAGACGATCACGATGCGGCTGGCTGCGGCGCCGCGCGGCTAGCCCGGCGTCGAACGCCGCGGTCAGGACGAGTCAAAGCCGCTGCGGAAAATAACGTCTTCGGGATATTGGCGCTCGACCGCGCCGATGTCCCTGTGGCCGTTCGCGTTCCGTGGCAACCCGCGCTGGTCGCTGCCGGAAAGACTCGGGCCGCCAGCATCCAGCAGTGGACTCGAAAGAGCCGGCATCATCGTCAGCGTATGGCCGCCGTTGACCGCGAGCGGGCCGAGAAGCGGATCCTGGCCGTTCTTGTTGTGACTGCCGAAGACGAACGCCGTGCCGACGTTGCGAACCAGACTGTAGTTCTCGCCGAAGAACCCGTCGATATCCTGATTTCCCGCATGGCTGAAATTGTTCGCCACGACGCTGTCATAGAGATTTGTGCTGCCCGCGCCGAGAATTCCGTTGCTGCCGTAATTGAACGTGAAATTGCTGGTGATCGTGTCGCCGCCGAATTGGGTCTGGCCCGAAGAACTGAAGATGCCTACGCCGCCGCCGTTGTTGTATGCGTAGTTCCCGTAGATTGTCGAGTCTGTTATGTAGGTGGGGTTTTTCGCGTACTCGATCGCGATGCCGCCGCCGCCGGCAGACGGGTCGTAGACCGAGTTGGCATTGATGAGCGAACGATTCACCGCGAAGGAGGAGGTCCGGCGCACGTCAATACCGCCTCCGAACATCGTCCCCGTGTTGCCGCTGACGCTGCTTTGCTGCAGAGTCAATTCGGTTGTCACGTAGGGTGCGGTGTCATAGACGAATACGCCGCCGCCGGAGACCGCCGAATTTCCGGAGATTGTGTCCCCTGTCAGCGTGGCGGAAACGTTGAACAGCGCGAGTCCGCCGCCATCCATACCGGACACGTTGCCGCTGATCACACTGCCGCTGACCGTCACGTTCGTCAGGCCGCTGGAGTCGTGGCGCACCCGCAGACCGCCGCCTGAAATGAGCGTTGCAGCATGGTTGCCGGTGATCTGCGAGGCATCGACACTCACCGAGCCCACATCGTACAGGTATCCGCCGGCGGCGCCGCCCGATGCCGTGTTCGCGTCGATCGTGCTGTTGCTGATCTGCACGCTGGCGCCACCGAACATCGCGACTCCGGCGCCGATGACCGCGTTGTTTTTCGCGACCGTGACGCGCGTAAGTTTGCTGGCCGACGCGACGCCATTGCCGCTGGCCGAGAAGATCGCCCCGCCTTGTTGCGCCTGGTTGTAGTCGAGCACCGAATCCTGGACCGTCAATGAAACGTTCGCCGCGTAGATCGCCCCGCCGAAATTCTTGTTGGCGGCGTTCCCATGGCTCAACGTCAGGCCCGACAGCGTTACCGCTATCGGCGTGGCGGACGCGGTCGAAATGTTCAAGATGCGCGAGGCATCGTTGCCACTGATCGTCAGCTTGTCCGCACCCGGTCCTTGTATGTACATCGGTTGCGTGATGCCGATCTCGCCATTTTGCAGCGTGAGCGTGCTGCCGATAAGCGCGGGTGCGAATTGGACGATATTGTTGGTTGACGCGTTCGCTTGAAATACCGCTTGGCGCAGGCTCGTGGTGCCCCCGGGCCCGGGATCGAGCGCTGTGTCGACGACATACGTCGTTGCCGATGCCGACAAAGCATGGCAAGCCAAGCCGAATGCTGCTGCACCAAGAAAGGCCGTCCGGTGCCGGCACGCCATGTCTACCGGGAGTCCGCTGTCGATCGCTGCACCCAGGGCGCAACGGTGGAGAGGTCCGTGAGATCGGAGAGATCGGAACGCGCACATGGCTCTAGCCTCCTTTCGGCTGGAGCCCCCAACTCGGACAGAAAAGTCCGTCGCGGCCGTGGCGCAGAACTATACGCCGCGTCTCACGCAGCGCGCATGACCGCTGAGCAAGGCGTTCAGCATGCAGACGGCAATGTTCAAACTGGCTGACATTTACCTGACGATCTCAGCCCGTCGGCAATGCATGCACTCGCCATGCGCAGCAACGGTGATCGCTGCCGATCTGCACCGGCGCGACTGGCAGCCGGTGCAGCTCGAACAGGTCGAGAAGAGCGTCGAGACGATCACGATGCGGCTGGCGGCCCGGCCGAATTCGTAGGGTGGGCCTCGGCCCACCTTCTTTTCATGGAAGCAACGTGTTGGGCCCAGCCTTTGACGGCAGGCGCCGGATCCTCGTGCCGAGCGTTGCAGCTTTTCCTCAATGCACTCGTAGCCGCGTCGATGTGATTCGTCTAGCGCGAGTCTCGCCTTTCCTGGCACCTCCGAAACATGCCGCCACGAGCGAAGCGCCCCCGAGCGCTGGAAAGCTTCCAGCATGCGTGCGATAGTCGCCAACTCGGGGGGGATGCTGCCATGAGCAATCTGCGGCTGTACTGTCTCGTTGCCTTGCTGGGGCTTTCGGCACCGCATGCAAGCGCTGCGGTGCCCGACACCGTCTGGCTCGACGACTACGAGATGTGTCAGGAACTCCGTTCCTTGTGTCCCGATGCGGACGCAGACCAATACGGCGACGCGCCTTGGTGCTATAGCGGCTGTCAGCAGCCGTACGACTTCTTCCCCGTGCCGGGGACCGATTGCAACGACGGCAACTCTGCGATCAATCCCGGCGCGGCCGAGGTCTGCGATGCCCTCGACAACGACTGCGACGGTGCAGTCGATCTCGCTGATGGGAACTATCAGCCGCCGGTCAATTTCTGCCTGCAGGCGGGCGAGTGCCACGGGACGACGCCAACCTGCTCCGGTGCTTCCGGCAACAAGTGCTTCTACACCGATCCGGACGTCGAATTGCTGCCGAACGGCACTGTGTCGCCAACGGAGTCACGCTGCGACAACAAGGACAACAACTGCAACGGCGCGGTCGATGAAGCGTTCCCGCTCAAGGGCAGTGGGTGCGATACCGGCGTGCCGGGCATCTGCGCGGCGGGAACGTTCGGCTGCAATGTTCAGATGAACGGCCTGGCGTGCAAACAGACCCTCATGGCGTCGACTGAAAAATGCGCCGATGGGCTCGACAACGATTGCGACGGGCAGACTGACGAAGCCGGCTGTATACCCTAGCTGGCGTCCCTGACAATGCCGTGCAGTCCGCAGCGGCCTGCCGGCCCAGACCAACTCAGCCCGGTCCAAGCCCGCGCGCTTGGCTGTCTCAGGACGGCAGCCGGCGGATCTTCGCGCCGAGCGTGCCGAGCTTTTCCTCGATGCACTCGTAACCGCGATCGATATGGTAGATGCGGTCGACTGTCGTATCGCCCTTGGCAACGAGCCCGGCGAGCACCAGGCAGGCCGATGCGCGCAGGTCGGTCGCCATCAGCGGTGCGCCGGACATCTTGTCGACGCCCTTGATCACGGCGGTGTTGCCTTCCAGATGGATGTCGGCGCCGAGGCGCTCGAGTTCGTGCACGTGCATGAAGCGGTTCTCGAAGACGTTTTCGATGATCGTGCCGGTGCCTTCGGCGACCGCGTTCAGTGCCGTGAACTGCGCCTGCATGTCGGTCGGAAACGCCGGGTACGGCGCGGTCGTGATGTCGACTGCCTTCGGCCGCCGGCCGTGCATGTTGATCTCGATCGAATCGTCCGTCGTGTTGATCTCGGCGCCAGCCTCCTCGAGTTTCTGCAGGACCGAGTCGAGCGTCCTCGGGCGCGCGCGCTTGGCCAGCACGTGGCCGCCGGTGATTGCGCCGGCAACGAGGAATGTGCCGGTTTCGATCCGGTCGGGCAACACGTCGTAGTCGGTGCCGTGCAGGCGCTCGACGCCTTCGATGACGATCGTGCTCGTGCCCGCACCGCCGATCTTGCCGCCCATCGCATTGATACAGTTGGCTAGGTCGACGACCTCGGGCTCCTGTGCGGCGTTTTCGATCACGGTAGTGCCCTGCGCCAGCGCCGCCGCCATCATGATGTTCTCGGTGCCGGTGACGGTCACGAGATCCATGACGATATGCGCACCCTTCAGCCGTTTCGCGCGCGCCTTGATATAGCCGTTTTCGACCGACACGTCGGCGCCGAGCGCCTGCAATCCCTTGATGTGCAGGTTGACCGGACGCGAGCCGATCGCGCAGCCGCCGGGAAGCGACACGTCAGCCTCGCCGAAGCGCGCGACCAGCGGACCGAGAACGAGGATCGACGCGCGCATCGTCTTGACCAGATCGTACGGCGCGAAATAGCGGTCGGCCGTGCGCGGATCGACGTGAATGCGCATGCGCTCGTCGATCGTCAGCTGCACGCCCATCTGGCCGAGCAGTTCCATCGTCGTCGTCACGTCGTGCAGGTGCGGCACGTTGCCGATCGTCACCGGTTCATCGGCGAGCAGGGTTGCGGCCAGGATCGGCAGCACGGCGTTCTTGGCGCCGGAGATCCAGACGTCGCCATGCAGGGGTTCGCCGCCGCTTATTACGATTTTGGCCATTGGGTGGGGATCAGGGCTGAGGGCTGAGGGCTGAGGGCAGGGAAACGCATCGATGGATTGATGCCCCGTCTTGCCCCAAAAGGGAAATGTGTACCGGGATCTTCATATGTGGTGTCGATGGACCTTGAGCAAGCCGCCGATGAGCAGAGGACTTGGGGACTGTGACGCAGCCCTCAGCCCTCAGCCCTCAGCCCTGCCTCATCCGGCGTCATCGTCTTGAGCGACAGCGCATGGATCGCGCCGCCCATCAGTTCTCCGAGCGTCGCGTAAACCATGCGGTGGCGGGCCAGTGGCAGCTTGCCGGCGAAGGCGGGGGCCACGACGGTGGCTTCGAAATGGACTCCGTCAGCCCCCTGAACCACGGCCTTTGCGCCCGGCAGGCCGCGTTCGATCAGAGTCTTGATGGTGTCGGTGTCCATGAGAAGGTCGAAATATGGCGGGTTGCGGGCATGCGCGCGGGCCGTATGCGGCCACTGCAACGATAGCTGGGCCGGACCCGTCCTAGGCCGAACGGGTAACGAGCGCTACAATAAGGACCACACATGTTACTTAAAAACCTCGGCCACAGATACCCGAGTCCTGCCGAACCCGACATTTCCCTATTGCACCCGCAGGCAATGAACGCTCGCATAAAGACCTTGGCTGCCACGCCGTTGACCGCTCCGATCGCCAATCCGATCCTCGATGCAGCCTCGTTGCGCCGCAGCGCGCTGACCGTGATCAGCACCGAAGCGCGCGCAATCGACCTGCTCAAGGCGCGTATCGATGAAAACTTCCTGCGTGCCTGCCAGCTGATGTTCGAATGCCCCGGACGCGTCGTCGTGTCCGGCATGGGCAAGTCCGGGCACATCGCCCGCAAGATCGCAGCGACGCTCGCTTCGACCGGCACCCCGGCGTTCTTCGTCCATCCCGGCGAAGCCAGTCATGGCGATCTGGGCATGATCACGCACAAGGATGTCGTGCTGGCGCTGTCGAATTCCGGAGAAACCGACGAACTGCTGACGATCCTCCCGGTAATCAAGCGCCAGGGCATCCCGCTGATCGTGATGACCGGCAACCCGGGTTCATCGCTGGCGGAGATGGGCGACGCCCATCTGGACGTCAGCGTATCCGAAGAGGCCTGCCCGCTCGGCCTGGCACCGACCGCGAGCACGACTGCGGCGCTGGTCATGGGCGATGCACTGGCGATAGCGCTGCTCGAAGCGCGCGGCTTTACCGATGAGGACTTCGCCCGCTCGCATCCGGCCGGCATGCTCGGCCGGCGCCTGCTGCTGCACATTGCCGACATCATGCATTCGGGCGAGCACATCCCGAGCATCCGCTCGGACGCCAGCTTGTCCGACGCCCTGGTCGAGATGACGCGCAAGGGTTTGGGCATGACCGCGATCGTCGATGCCGACCAGCGCTTGCTCGGCATCTTCACCGACGGCGACCTGCGCCGCGCAGTCGACAACAACAACATCGACCTGCGCACGACGCCGGTCACTTCGCTGATGAGCGTCAATCCGAAGACGATTGCCGCCGACAAGCTCGCCATCGAAGCCGCGCGCCTCATGGAAGACTACAAGATCCACGCACTGCTCGTCGTCGACGGCAAAGAGCGCGTCGTCGGGGCGTTGAACATTCATGATCTGCTGAGGGCGCGCGTGGTTTGACAGCAGGGCTAGGGACTAGGGGCCAGGGACCAGGGAGGGCTATTCACCAAGGACTGGAGTGTCGCGCCAAAATGATGCGCAGATACCTAGTCCATTTGTTTTCTTAACGCCCTGCATGGAAACTACTAACGTTCCGTGCTGCGAAGCGCTCCCTAGTCCCTGGCCCCTAGTCCCTAGCCCCTGCTCCACACAGTCCCTAGCCCCTGCTCCCAAATGACCTCCTCCCACACCGACCTGCCTGCCGATATCCGCGAGCGTGCCGCGCGCGTGCGGCTGGCGTTGTTCGACGTCGATGGGGTGCTGACCGACGGGCGGCTGAGCTACTCCGACGATGGCCGCGAGATCAAGACGTTCCATGTCCACGACGGGCTCGGCCTGAAACGCCTGATGGCCAACGGCATCGAGGTCGGCATCATCACCGCGCGCATGAGCCACATGGTGACCGAGCGCACGGCCGAACTGGGCATCGCTCACGTTTACCAGGGCCAGGATGACAAGCTGGCCTGCTATGAGCAGTTGATCCATGCGCTCGAACTGACGCCCGAACAGACCTGCTATTGCGGTGACGACCTGCCCGATCTGCGCGTCATGGGCCGCGTCGGCCTGGCGATCGCCGTGGCCAATGCGCACACCTGGGTACGGGAGCGGGCGCATTGGCGAACGCGCCAGCCGGGCGGCGACGGCGCGGTGCGCGAGGTCTGCGATTTGCTGATCGCCGCGCAGGGCAACGCCGAGACCGAACTGGCGCGCTTCCTGTGATCGACCGCAGGCTAGTGCTCATCATTGCGGCACTGGCGGTGTTCGCGCTGGCGACACAGGCGATTGTCTGGTTCCTGGCGCCGCGCGAGGAGGAAAGCGCATTCGTCGGCCCGCCACGCTCGGACTACACGCTGACCGACTTCACGCTCGACGCGCTCGACGAACAGGGTCAGCATTCGTTCTCGATGGTCGCACCGCGCATGGCCCGCCGGCAGGACGACGGCTCTATCTACGTCAGCACGCCGGACTACGAAATCGTGGACAATAGCGGCAACTTGTGGAAAGGCACGTCCGAATCGGCCTGGGTCAACAAGGACGGCTCGATCATGAAGCTGCAGGGGCGTGTCGACATGCATCGCATAGAGAGCGAAAAGGTCACGCCGGTGCAGATCCTGACCCGCGATCTGACCGTGCTTTCCGATCCGAAGGTCAAAAACTCGCAGCAGCCGCGCGAACGCCGGTTGGAAACCGCCGAGCTGACGACCGTGATCGACCCGACTACGGTCGCCCATGGCGTCGGTATGAAGGCCAATATGACCTTGAAGATCGTCGAGTTCCTGTCCGAGTTTCACTCAACCACCCAGCCGTCGAAAATACGATGAAGACAATCCACCGCAAGGTCCGCGCGCGTCCCGTGTCGTGG
>Ga0068867_100003275_pt1 | contig 11407 bp, 8 predicted proteins | sample KBSMisM32_FD_65649 | JGI IMG/M metagenome (GOLD analysis project Ga0068867, IMG submission 65649) | Miscanthus rhizosphere microbial communities from Kellogg Biological Station, Michigan, USA - KBS Miscanthus M3-2 | ecosystem: Host-associated > Plants > Roots > Rhizosphere > Soil ...
ATCACCAGGTCTTCCCACAGCGCGATGCCGCGCGTCCGCGGCGCGTTGCCCTGGTGCTTGACGCCGGGATCGGCCACCCACACCAACTCGCCCTTCTCGCCGCTGCGGCCGTCGATCTTGTAGATCGTTCCCCAGCCGTCGCTGGTGTAGAGGAAGCCGTTGTCGACGAGCGGGTTGATCTCGGCCTCGGGGCCGTTCTGGCCGACGTCCTGCATCCCGCCGAGCGCCAGCGCCCATGTCATCCGCAGGTTCTTCACGTTGTCGCGGTTGATCTGCGACAGCTTCGAGTAGCGGGTCGAGGCGTAATCGCCGTTGATCATCAGCCAGTTCTGCGGCTCGTTCTGCGCGTTGATCAACCGATCGCGGTTCACGGTCATCGAGTACTGGCCCGACACGGTGGCCGTCGCCAGCACAGCGAAAACGAGGGCTGCTCGGGGTTGGAAGAAGCGTCGCGCGCGATCTCGCATGAGAGAACTCCCCTGTGTGCCGGGACGTTACCGTGTGCGAACCGACGAGTGCCTGGGCGGCGGAGGCGGGAATTGTAGCGCACCTCAGCCTGCAGCCTTCGCGGCATTGGCGCGCGTTTTTGCCACGGTGCCCGCATCGCCTGGGGCATACTGGTGCCGGACAGCCGCATGACGGATCGATCTCGTCGGCTCGCCGCCTGGGTTGCTCTCGGTTTGGCCGGCGCCTTCGCGCCGGGCGTGCTCGCCCGTGCGCCCCAGGCGCCGACAGCGGCCGCCGCGTCCGCCGCGCCGGCCGCGACGCGCGAACTGCTCGACGCCTACTGCATCGGCTGCCACAACCGCCGGTTGAAGACCGCCGGCCTCCAGATCGACGCCCTCAATCTGCAGCAGGTCGCCGCCAACCGCCCCGAGTGGGAAAAGATCGTCACCAAGCTGCGGACCGGCGAGATGCCGCCGCCAGGCCGGCCGCGTCCGGCGGCAACCGCCTATGCGGCGGCCGCGGCCGCGCTCGAGAGCGAGCTCGATGCCGCGGATGCCGCGTCGCCGTCTCCTGGCCGCGTCGCCGTGCACCGCTTGAACCGTACCGAGTACGCGAACGCGGTGCGCGATCTCGTCGGCGTCGAGATCGACGGCCGCGCGCTGCTGTCGTCGGACGAAGCGGATCAGGAAGGGTTCGACAACGTCGCCAGCGTGCTGTCGGTGTCGCCGGCGCTGCTCGAGAACTATCTCGCCGCGGCGCGAACCGTCAGCCGCCTCGCGATCGGCGACCCGTCGCTGCATCCGGTCGTCGACACCTTCAAGATCTCGAAGGCGCTCGTCCAGGACGATCGCCTCGGCGACGATCTGCCGTTCGGGTCGCAGGGCGGCGCGCTCGTCCGCTATCACTTCCCGCTCGATGCCGACTACACGATCAAGGTGCTGCTGCGGCGCCAGGAGTACGACTACATCATCGGCATGGGCGAGCCCCATCAGCTCGACATCCGCCTCGACGGCGTCCGCCTGAAACGCTTCAAGGTCGGCGGCGAAGGCAAGGGGATGACGACGCCGGAGAATTTCGCCGGCAACACGCAGGGGGATCCGGAGTGGGAGGAGTACATGCACACCGCCGACGCGCATCTCGAGCTGCGCGTCCCGGTGAAGGCCGGCTCGCACGAGGTCGGCGTGTCCTTCGTCAGGCGATTCTGGGAGCCGGAAGGCGTGCTGCAGCCGGCGCAAACCGGCTTCGGACGCACGACCAACGAGTACTACCACGGCAACCCCGCGGTGGAGCTGGTGATGGTCGGCGGCCCGTACGGATCGGCGTCGCCGGGCGAGTCGGCGAGCCGCCGCCGGATCTTCAGCTGCCGTCCGAAAGAGGCGGCGTCCGAGGAGCCGTGCGCGAAGAAGATTCTCTCGACGCTCGCCGCGCGCGCCTACCGCAGGCCGGTCACCGATGCGGACGTCGAGATTCTGCTCGGCTTCTATCGCGACGGCCGGAAGAGCGCGGACTTCGAGGCCGGCATCCGCCGCGGGCTCGAACGCATCCTCGCGGCGCCGAGCTTCCTCTTCCGCGTCGAGCGCGAACCGGCCGATCTCGCCCCGGGGACGCCGTACCGCCTGTCCGATCTCGATCTGGCGTCGCGGCTCTCGTTCTTCCTCTGGAGCAGCATCCCCGACGACGAGCTGCGCGAGGCGGCGGTGCGCGGCCGCCTGGCCGATCGCGCCGGGCTCGAGCGTGAAGTGCAGCGCATGCTGCGCGATCCGCGATCGCGCGCCCTGGTCGACAACTTCGCCGCGCGCTGGCTCGAGCTCAATAAGCTGCCCGGCGTGGTACCCGACACCGAGCTGTATCCCGAGTTCGACGAGAACCTGCGCGAGGCGATGGATCAGGAGACGCGGCTCTTCATCGCCAGCACGCTCCAGGCCAACCGCAGCGTCGTGGACCTCCTGACCGCCGACTACTCGTTCCTCAACGAGCGGCTGGCCAAGCATTACGGCGTGGCCAACGTCTACGGCAGCCACTTCAGGCGCGTGCCGTTCACCGACGGCAGGCGCGGCGGCCTGCTCGGCCAGTCGAGCGTGCTGACGGTGACTTCGTATCCCAACCGCACGTCGGTGACGATGCGCGGGCGATGGCTGCTGGCGAACCTGCTGGGCGCGCCGCCGCCGCCTCCTCCTCCGGACATCCCCGCGCTCAAGGACGCCGGCGCCGACGGTCAGCCGCGCTCGCTGCGCGAGCGGATGGAGCTGCATCGCAAGAACCCGGCGTGCGCGTCGTGCCATCAGCGGATGGATCCGCTCGGCTTCGCGCTGGAGAACTTCGATGCGGTCGGCAAGTGGCGCAGCGCCAGCGACGGGGCGCCGGTCGATCCGTCCGCGGCGTTTCCCGACGGCACGCGCTTCGAGGGCATCGCCGGGCTGCGGACGCTGATGGCGGCGCACCAGGACGATTTCGTCCGGACGCTCGGCGGCAAGCTGCTCGCATTCGCCGTCGGCCGCGGTCTCGACTATCACGATCAGCCGGCAATCCGCCGCATCGCGCGCGAGGCGGCGCCGACCTATTCCTGGTCCGCGCTCATCACCGCCATCGTCCGCAGCACGCCGTTCGCGATGGGGGCGGCGAGCGGCGAGGCAATGAAGACGAGCGCGGCGCCGGCAGAAAAGGGAAGACGATGATCATCATGAAGAAAGCGATCCCGCGGCGCACGGTTCTGCGCGGCCTGGGGTCGATGATCGCGCTGCCGCTCTTCGACAGCATGGTGCCGGCGCTGTCGGCGCTGCAGAAAACCGCAGCCAGGCCGGTCAACCGCTTCGGCGTCGTCTACGTGCCGAACGGCATGATCATGAAGAACTACCTGCCGCTCACCGAGGGCGCGTCGTACGAGCTGACGCCGACGCTGAGCGCGCTGGCGCCGTTCCGCGAGCAGGTGCTGGTGTTGAGCGGCCTCGAATGCATCCCGACGCCGGGGCGGCCGGGCGGCGCGCACGCCAAGGCGAGCACGCGCTTCCTCACCGACGTATCGCCGCCGCTCAGCGAGACGTGGCTCGACGCCGGCATCTCGATGGATCAGATTCTCGCGCTCGAGACCGGCAAGGCGACCCAGCTGGCGTCGCTCGAGCTGGCGATCGAATCGGCCGAGACGGCGGGGGCCTGCGACACCGGGTTCGCCTGCCCGTACACCAACACGATCAGCTGGAAGAGCCAGAACACGCCGCTGCCGACGCAGAACAACCCGCGGGTCGTGTTCGAGCGGCTGTTCGGCGATTCGACCAGCACCGACCCGGCGGTGCGGCTGGCGCGGCTGCGCGAGCAGCGCAGCGTGCTCGATTCGGTCACCGAGGAGGTGAAGCGGCTGCAGGGGTCGCTGCCGCAGAGCGATCGCCTGAAGCTGGTGGAGTATCTCGACGCGATTCGCGGCGTCGAGCAGCGCATCCAGATCGCCGAGCAGCAGAGCGACGACGAGCTGCCGCTGGTCGATCATCCGCCCGGCATCCCGTCGAGCTGGGAGGATCACGTCAACCTGATGTTCGACCTCGAGGTGCTGGCGTTCCAGTGCGATCTCACGCGCGTGATCACGCTGATGGTCGGCCACGAGCACAGCGGCATGACCTATCCGCAGATTGGCGTGCCCGATGCGCACCATCCGATCTCGCACCACCAGCAGGAGCCGGAGAAGGTGGCGAAGGTCGCGAAGATCAACGCCTACCACGTCCAGATCTTCGCGAAGCTGCTGGCCAAGCTGCAGGCGGCGCCCGACGGCGACGGCACGCTGCTCGATCACGTGACGATGATGTACGGGGCGGGGATGGCCGACAGCAACAGCCACTCGCCGATCGACATCCCGATGGTGCTCGCCGGCGGCGGCGCCGGGACGATCAAGGGCGGACGGCACGTGCGGTTCAACCACATGCCGCTCGCCAACCTGCACCTGACGCTGCTCGACAACTTCGGCCTCCACCAGGATCGGATCGGCGACAGCACCGGCAGGGTCGATGCGCAGATTTTGTCGTTGTGATCGTGGGGCAGCCCTGAAGGGCTGCGCTACCGGCGATCAGGGGGCAGCCCTGAAGGGCTGCGCTACGGGACCGGACCGGCGGGTTTCAACAGGCGTAGCGCAGCCCTTCAGGGCTGCCTCCACCGCCGCCGCGGCGGCGCTGCTCATGCTCTCGGCCGGCGCGTTTGCGGCGCCGCTCGATCTCCGCTTGATCGACGCGGTCAAGAACCGCGACGCCGCGGCGGTTCGCACGCTGCTGGCCGCACGCCCGGCGATCGACGTCAACGCGGCGGCGGGCGACGGCGCCACCGCGCTGCACTGGGCCGCTCACCGCGACGACCTCGCGATTGCCGATCTGCTCATCCGCGCCGGCGCGCGCGCGCGGGCGGCCAACGACACCGGCACGACGCCGCTGCACCTGGCCTGCACCAATCGCAGCGCGGCGATGGTCGAGCGGCTGCTCGCCGCCGGCGCCGACGCCGGCGCCGCGCTCCTCAGCGGCGAGACGGTGCTGATGACCTGCGCGCGCACCGGCAACACGGCGGCGGTGAAAGCCCTGCTCGCGCGCGGCGCCGACGTCAGCGCCCGCGAGAGCGAGCATCGGCAGACCGCGCTGATGTGGGCGGTCGCGCAGCGGCATCCCGACGTGGCGCGGCTGCTCGTCGAGGCAGGCGCCGACGTGCGCGCGCGCTCGCTGACCTACCCGCAGACGGTGGTCGGCGAGCAGACACAGCGCGCCGGCCGTGAAGAGTTGAACTACACGGTGCTGCGCGGCGGCGCGACGCCGCTCCTCTTTGCCGCACGCGTCGGCGACGCGGAGTCGGCCGCGCTGCTGCTGAAGGCGGGCGCCGATGCCAACGACGCGCAGCCGGACGGCGTCAGCGCCCTCGTGCTCGCCGCGCACAGCGGCAACGGCGAGGTGGCCGCGCTGCTGCTCGACCACGGCGCCGACGCGAACGCGCTCGGCAGCGGCTACACGCCTCTGCATGCGGCGATCCTGCGCAGCGACCTGAAGCTGGTGAGAGCGCTGCTCGCGCACGGCGCCGACCCGAACCTGCGGATGACGCGCGGCACGCCGCTGCGGCGCGACACCACCGACTGGAACCTGCCGGCGACGCTCATCGGCACGCCGCCATACCTGCTCGCGGCGCGCTTCCTCGAAGCGGAGATCATGCCGGTGCTGGTCCAGGCCGGCGCCGACCCGCGCGCGACGATGGGCGACGGCGTCGATGCGGTGATGCTCGCGGCGGGCGCCGGTTCGAGCCGCAACGCCAGCCGCCGCGGCATCGAGACGATCGACTTCGGCAAGGTGGAGCCCGAGAGCCGCGTGCGCGACGCGGTCGAGGCGGCGGTGCGCCTGCGCGGCGATGCCAACGCGGCGAACCAGGCGGGCGATACGGCGATGCACGTGGCCGCCGCGCTCGGCTACGACACGGTGGTCGAATTCCTCGCCGGCCACGGCGCGACGCTCACGGCGGCGAATCGGCGCGGCATCACGCCTGTGCTCGCGGCGACGTATGGCTCGACCACCGGCCGCGGGCGAACGGCGGCGCCCGCCGGCGCCGATTCGCTCGGCTTCGACCGGCCGATCGAGCTCGCGCATCCGACGACGGTGGCGTTGCTGAAGCGACTCGGGGCTGGGGGCTAGAGGCTGGGGGCTTGGGGCTTGGGGCTGGTTGCTTAGCCGTCGATTCTGGGTGCTCGCCCGGATTATTTCACCGTATCAACCAGTCGAGGAGGCGCATTCGCGCAGAAAAGCCTCGGAGCACGCCGTTCCAACCCATGAAAAGTGCTGCGCAGGCCTGCGACAGCGCGTGGGGCTGTAGCCCCACGCGCGTTCCGGCGACGTTGAGCCGGAGCAGCACTTTTCCGGCGTGCGGAGTGGCTTTTCGGAGTGAATGTGCCTCTTCGACAGTCGGCTTCGTGAATAATCCGGGCAACAGGCTGGCGATGCTCATGGGTCGGTAGCTTGTAACTGGCATTGCGGTGAGACAAAAGGTTGATCTTGGCTCGGCGATCCTGGCTTGCTCCGCGGTGATCACCGCTGCCGTTCTCTCGGGTACCGCACAGCAAGCTTTCTCCGGCCGGATCTCCGATACCACCTGCGGCGCATCGCATCAGGCGCGCGCGGCCGCTGGATCGATGACCGATCGGCAGTGCCTGCTCGCCTGCATCAACGCGCTCGCGAAGTACGTGCTGGTCGACGAAGCGGGTCGAGTGGTGCCGATCGCGAACCAGGAGGCGATGGGGCTGCCGCTGTATGCCGGCCGGCCGGTGAAGATCACCGGCGAGGCGAGCGGCGACGCCATCAAGGTCGCCCGCATCGAGGCGATTGCCGCGCACCTTCATCTCCTGCACGTGATGACCAACTGGCGCGACACGCCGGGCGGCCGCGGGTTCCTGCCGGTGGCGATCGATCAGGCGCGCGCCGCCGCGCTGCATGCCGGCCTCGCGGCGAAGGCGACGAGCGTCGACGAGATCAAGAGGCAGGCGGCCGAGGCGCTGCAGGCGCTCGATCCGGCAATCGAGTCGCAAGGCGCCGACACGTCTTACGGCGTGAGGAAAGCGGCGGCGGGCGCGCTGCAGCATCTCGACCTGGCGGCGAAGGCCGAGGGCGCAACGCCCAACATCACCGCCCGCGCCGCCGAGGCATCGTCTTCGCTGTCGGACGCTCAACGGTTGGTCGACGAGGCGGTCGCCGCCGCGCAGCGCGTGCGTGCCGCAAGCGAATCCGGCGAAGCCGTCGCGCGAGCTGTTCAGCTCGCCGCGATCACCACGCGCCTCGCCGGCGAGAGCCTGCCGCGCGCGCTGACCGCGATGAACGCGATGCTCGAAGCGGAACATCTCGTCGGCGCACCGCGCTAGCTCGAATCGATACGCACGAGCTCCGCTGTTTGTGTGTGCAAACGCGTTTGACACGCTAGCGCCGCGGCGGTAGCGTTTTCCCTTCGCTGCGCTTCCCCCTCGCAGACGATCAAAAAAACAATCGACGCGTGTCGTTGGCGAGTGCGCGTCCCCAAGGAGTCGTCCGATGTCCTTCGTTTCAGACAAGGAATGGCATGAGCTGCCGGGCCCGGCCGCGGCAGTCAAGCTGGTAGAGATGCGCAACGAGCTCCGCGCGAAGAACCTGCACGACACCGAAGAGCCGGCGCTCGAGCAGACCGCGGCGCCGAGCGGCGAACCGGTGAACGTGCGCACCAGCGACGGCATCAACAACGATCTGCGCTGCCCGCGCATGGGCAGCGCCGGCACCCGCTTCGGCCGCAACGTGCCGTTGAGCGAAACCTTCCCCGACGTCGCCAACCTGATGACGCCGAACCCGCGCCGCGTCAGCCTCGAGCTCCTGACCCGCACCACGTTCCAGCCGGCGAAGATCCTCAACGTCATCGCGGCGGCGTGGATCCAGTTCCAGGTGCACGACTGGTTCGTGCACAAGAAAGGCGTCTGGTCGCACACCCACGACATCCCGATCGGCGCCGGCGACACCTGGCACGAGAACCCGATGCGCGTGCCGATCACGCCGGCCGACGCGCCGAAGGTGCCGAACTCGAAACGGCCGCCCGCCTACATCAACGAGAACACGCACTGGTGGGACGGCTCGCAGGTGTACGGCAGCAGCGCCTCCGACCAGTCGTCGCTGCGCGTCGGCCGCGAGGGCAAGGTGCTGGTCAGCCCGCACGGCCGGCTCGGCGTCGATCCGATGACGGGACGCGAGCTCACCGGCTTCACGGAGAACGGCTGGGTGGGGCTGAGCCTGCTGCACTCGGTGTTCGCGCTGGAGCACAACGCCGTCTGCGACGAGCTGCGGCGGCACAACGTCCACTGGGACGATGAGCGGCTGTTCCAGCAGGCGCGGCTGGTGAACGCGGCGCTGATTGCCAAGATCCACACCGTCGAGTGGTCGACGGCGATCCTGCCGGCCGCGATCACCACCGCCGGCCTGCGCACCAACTGGTACGGCACGCTCGGCAAGCTGCAGAACGTGTTCAGCGCGATCAACGACAACGACCTGCTCGGCGGCATCCCCGGCTCGCCGACCGATCACCACGGCACGCCCTACTCGCTGACCGAGGAGTTCGTCTCGGTCTACCGCATGCACACGCTGATGCCCGACGACTTCGTCATCAAGTCGGCGAAGAACGGCGCCGAGCTCGGGCGCTACCAGCTGCCGCAGTTGTCGGGCCGGGCCGGCGTCGAGATGCAGCAGGGGATCGATCCGGCGGACCTGTTCTACTCGTTCGGCACCGCTTATCCCGGCGCGGTGCGGCTGCACAACTTCCCCAAGACGCTGCAGAACCTGGTGAAGGACAACGGCGAGCGCTTCGATCTCGGCACCATCGACATCCTGCGCGATCGCGAGCGCGGCGTGCCGCGCTACAACCAGTTCCGGCGCCTGCTGCACAAGCCGGCGGTGCGCAGCTTCGAGGAGATCACCGACAACCCGCAGTGGGCCGACGAGATCAAGCGCGTCTACGACAACGATCTCGAGAAGGTCGACACCATGGTCGGGCTGATGTGCGAGCCGCTGCCCGAGGGGTTCGGCTTCAGCGACACCGCGTTCCGCATCTTCCTGCTGATGGCCTCGCGCCGGCTGAAGAGCGACCGCTTCCTCTCGAAGGACTACCGTCCGGAGATTTACACGAAAGAAGGGATCGCCTGGGTCGAGCACAGCTCGATGATCGACGTCATCGCCCGGCACTACCCGTCGCTGGCGCCGTTCATGAAAGGGCTCGACAGCGCCTTCCAGCCGTGGCACGCGAAAGCCTGATCGGCGGGGTCGCATTGGACGCGCGAGCCGGCGTGCGTTATTGTCTCGGCACAAAGGTGAGGAGGGACACGATGTCGGCAGCGCGTGTGCTGATGGTTTCGATGTTCGTGATGGCAATCGCGGCCGCAGCCGCGGCCCAGGCGCCCGGCGGGCAGCGCGGCGGTGCGCCGGCGCCGCCGGCGATGACGCTGACGGTGACCGGCTTCCCCGACGGCGGACAGATCCCGGTCAAGTTCAGCCAGGCCGCTCCCGGCGCCGCGCCGGGCGAAGGCACCTCGCCGGCAATCAGCTGGGGCAACGTGCCGCCCGGCACGCAGTCCTTCGTGCTGAACATGCGCGACCTCGACGTCGCCCGCAACAAAGGCACCGACGATCAGGCGCACTGGGTGGTGTGGAACATCCCGGCGGCAACGACCAGCCTGCCCGAAGGGGTGGAAAAGGGATCGCAGCGTCCGGACGGCAGCTATCAGATCAGCGCGACCGGGCCGGTCTATCGCGGCCCCGGCGCGCCGGCCACCGGCCCGCAGCATCACTACATGTTCGAGATCTACGCCATCGACACGAAGATCGACGTCCAGCCGACCGCCGACGCGTTCGAGACCCGCGCGAACGTGATGAAGGCGATCCAGGGACACGTGCTCGGCAAGGCCGTCTACGGCGGCCTCTTCAAGCGTCCCTCATAACGGGGAAGGGAAGAATGCGCGCAGGGCCCCGCTGACCGCAGCGGAGCCCTGCCCCGTTCTCGTCGCGCTGCGCGATCAGGCCGCGAGGTACTGGCCGTCGGTCGCGCGCCGCAGCTGGCCTTGCCGCACGAGTTCGTCGAGCACGACGCGGCAGGTGTGCTCCTGCAGGCCGAACAGCCGGGACGCCTGCTTCAGATGAAGAATCAACCCGGGCATTTCGCGGTAGGTACTGAGAATCACGTCAACCAGGTGTCGCAACGACGGGTCGTCGGTCTGACTTCCACGCGGCACGCGGCGCCGCTCAGGTTGTCCCAATCCAATCTGCATGCTGCTCCGCTCCAGCCGGCTGCGCATCGCGCGCCGCTTCGAGCGATCTTTCCAGAACGCGCCGCGGATCGACCATAAGGAGTACGCCTAACGGACGCGGCCGCCCCAGCCGTTCACTCGCGCGCGAGCGTCGCGCCCCACTCGTGCGGCGCGACATCCGCAATGTGCTGCGAGAACACCCAGCGGTGGCCCTCCGGATCTTCCGCCGTATATTGGCGCTCGCCGAACGGCATGTCGTGCGGCGGCTGGACGATGCGCGCGCCGGCGCCGCGCGCGCGCTCGTAGTGCGCGTCGATCGCGTCGACGCTGATGTGCACGTACTGCTGGATCTCGCCCGGCCGCGGCGGGTGATACTCGGCGCCCTGCCGCCCGAGCATCAGCGCGCCGCCGGCGACGACCAGCTGCGCGTGGCCGACGACACCGTTGCGCTCGGCGCGGAGGCGCTCCTTGAAACCAAAGGCGTGCGACAGCCAGTCGATCGCCTTGCCGACGTCGGCATAAATCAGGATGGGGACGACGCCGGCGGCCGGTGCGGATTGATTGACGATCACGGACACCTCCTTTTGGGGCCGAGCGAGCTCGGCCCCTACGGACCAAGCAAGCTCGGCCCCTACGGGACCAGGAATCCCGAGCGTTGTGACGCGCTCGGTCGCAATTTTCCGGCGTCGCGCCGCCCGTCGGCTTGTAGAAAAGTGACCGCGGAGGTTCGCCAACCGCGTCGCGACGATCTACAGTCAGCCTATGCAACAGAGGCGCGTGCGCCTCGTCCGCCACGACGAGGGCGGGATGCGGTTCGAGGTCGCGTTCGCCGCGCCCGGCCCGGCGGTTGCCGCCTGCGCGCGCGAGTACGTCGGCTGGGTCGACCATTCGACGCGCGCGGCGCAGCGGCGCGAGCTGCCGTCGGGCAACGTGCCGCTGATCGTCAACTTCGGCGGGCGCGTCCGCGAGCGCAAGGCTGGCGCAAACGCGTGGTGCGAGCTCGGCAGCTTCACCGCCGGCCTCCACGACACCTACACCATCGTCGAGTCGGCGGGCACCAGCGAAGGGCTGCAGGTGAACTTCACCGCGCTCGGCGCGCGCCTCTTCTACAACCGGCCGCTCGCCGAGTTGGCGCACCGAACAGTCGACATCGTCGATGTCCTCGAGCGCGACGGCGGCCGCCTGATCGATCAGCTCCACGACGCTGGC
>Ga0068867_100003293_pt1 | contig 11369 bp, 9 predicted proteins | sample KBSMisM32_FD_65649 | JGI IMG/M metagenome (GOLD analysis project Ga0068867, IMG submission 65649) | Miscanthus rhizosphere microbial communities from Kellogg Biological Station, Michigan, USA - KBS Miscanthus M3-2 | ecosystem: Host-associated > Plants > Roots > Rhizosphere > Soil ...
GAACGTGTACGGCTGGACGCCGGGCAAGGTGCCGGTGATGGAGCCGTCGGACACGGCCTGGACGCTCGAGCCCGGCGACGACCTCGTGCTGCTGCTGCACATGATCGCGGGCGCCACGAGCGAACCGGTGCAGCCGTCGATCGGTCTCTACTTTTCGGACACGCCGCCCACGCGCACCCCGATCAGCGTCAAGCTCGAGTCGCAGGCGATCGACATTCCCGCCGGCGACGCGAACTACGCGGTCGAGGACAGTTACGTGCTGCCGGTCGACGTCGAGGCCCTGAGCGTCTATCCGCACGCGCACTACCTCGGGAAGGAGATGCGGGGAACGGCGACGTTTCCCGACGGCTCGCAGCAGGATCTGGTGTGGATCCGTCAGTGGGACATCCGCTGGCAGGACCGGTATCGCTACCAGTCGCCGCTGTTTCTCCCGCGGGGCACGAAACTGGCGATGCGGTTCACGTTCGACAATTCCGCGAAGAATCCGCGCAACCCCACCCGTCCGCCGCAGCGCGTGCGAGCGGGCCCCCGCTCGATCGACGAGATGGCCCAGCTCTGGCTCGAGGTGGTGCCGCGCCGCGCGGAGGACGCCGCGGTGTTGAACACCGACTACATGCGCCGCGCGGTGCTCGCCAACGTCGCGGGGGCGGAGTTGAACGTGAAGGGTGACCCGCGCGCCGCCGCGGCGCACAACCTGCTCGCGTCGGCGTATCTGCAGGTGGGACGCGTGGCCGACGCGCGGGCGCAGCTCGAACAGGCGTTGAGTCTGGATCCTCGCGACGCGGAGGCGCACAGCAATCTCGGCGTGGTGCTGCAGGCGCAGGGGCGCCTCGCCGACGGCATGCCGCACCTGCGCACCGCCGTGCAGCTGAAGCCGAAGGACGATCGCATGCACTTCAACCTCGGGAACGGGCTGCTGGCGGCGGGGCAGCCCGATGCGGCGGCGCGCGAGTTCCGCACGGCGATCGCGCTCAATCCAGAAAACGCCGACGCGCACCTCAACCTGGCGTTGATTCTCGGGCCGCGCCGGCAATTGGACGAGGCGATTGCGCACCTGCGCCGCGTGGTGGAGATCGACCCGCGCAACCGCGACGGGTACCAGAACCTGACGTTGGCCTATTCGCTGCAGGGCAAGAACGAACAGGCCGCGGCCGCCCGCGACCAGTTGCAGCGGCTGCTCGCACGCGGCGCACGGTAACGTGGCTGCCGGTCTTCAGACCGGCCGTGTACGTAGGGGCCGCCTTCAGGCGGCCCGTATGCGGCTGCAGGCCTTCAGGCCTGCCTACGGCAGCTGCTCGGTCACCACGTTCGTACCTCGATCCGCGGGATCCCAGACGCCCACGCGCGTCGTCTGTCCCGCCTCGGCACGCGGTGCCCAGTCGAGGCCCGCGGTGGGCCCGGGAAAGCGCTCACGCAGCGCCGGCTTCTCCCAATCCTCGACGACCAGCACCGGGTGCCGCCCCAGCGTGCGCACGCGGGCGATCGCCGTTTCGAGGTCGACCGCCAGAAGATCCCAGCGAAGCACCGGCCGGCCGGCGTAGTAGTGCGCGCTGCCGCTCTCCTGCGCGGTGATGATCACGGCGTCGGCTGGCAGCGACGCCGCGAGGTGGCGGCCCATCGTCCGGTAGCGCGCTTCGTAATCGCGAAGCGAGTAAGCGCTCTGACGCGCGGCCTGCGTGACGTTGACGCACACGAGCAGCGTGAGCACGGCCAGGAGCACCGGTCCACGCGCCGGAGCGGACAGCCGGTCGATCGCGGTGGAGGACACGGCGCCGAGCGCCGCGAAGGCGATCGGCAGCGCAGGCATCAGAAACCGGAAGGACGACCAGTCTGGAAACACGCCGTACGGCAGATAGATCACGAAGAGGACGGCTGCCGTCGCCGCCGCGAGCCGTCCGAGGACCCGCGTGGACTCCGCCATGCGGTGGCGCCCGGCGGCCAGCGTGGCCAGCGCCGCCACGGCGAGTGCCAGCGCGGGGCCTTCGCCCACCAGGATGCGGCGCGAGTAGTCGCCGACGTTCGGCCAGATGTTCGAGAGCGCGAAGAACTCGGAGATGTCGCCGTATCCGCTCTGCAGCGGCGAGCCGTACAGCTGCCGCTGGAGCCACACCAGCAGCAGCGCGCCAGGCGCGATCCCCGCGACGCACGCGATCAGACGCCGGAGGTCGACGGGCGACTCACCGGTGCGCGGCCAGCCTGCGGCGATCGCGATCACGACGGCGGCGAGCGGCGCCAGATTCGGCCGCGTCAGCACGGCGGCAGCCGCCAGCACGCCGGCGCCGATCGCGGACGCCAGCGTTCGCCGGCTGGCGCAGGCCATCGCCAACGCCCACCAGGCCATGGCGGGGACGTCGCTCATCGGCTGCACCATCTGGAAGTGCACGATCGGGCTCGACGCCAGGAGTACGGCCGCGATGGCGCCGGCACGCGGTGTCGCGAACCGCGCGGCGAGTGCGTAGGTGGCGAGGACCGCGAGCGCCGCCAGCACGGGGCCCACGAGAAACGGTCCGACCTCTCCGGCCAGGCGCCGCGCCGCGGCCATGACGAGCGGCAGGCCGAGCGGATAGCCGGGGACGATCGTGCCCGGCGTTTGGCCTGGCCTGTAGCCGAGCGGCGTGAAGGTCCAGGTGGCCTCGTGCCACTCGACGGCGCGGGCCAGCGGCTCGTCGATCGAGAGCTGTCCGCGGTCGATGAGGGCGCTGTGACTGACGTAGGCCGATGGGTCCGCCGACGAGGCGGCATAGGTGCCGAACACCATGCCCACGCCCGCGACAGCCGCCGCACTGAGGACGGCTGCCGCCGGTGCGCCGCGCGTGACCGCGTCAGCGATCCCCGTCAACGCGTCCCGGGCGCGGGCGGCGCCGTGCCACGCCAGTGCGGCGGCGGCCACCGCCATCAGCACGAGCGGCTGCACCAGGCCGTGGGCGGAGAGGCGCACCGGACCAAGCTCGATCCGGAACCCTCCGGTCACGAGCACGACGATCAGGACGAGCCCGGCCAGCGTGGCGATCCACGCGAGCGCGCGGGGCAGCATGCGGTCGCGATCCTACATGCCTCAGGTCTGAAGCCCGAAACCCCTGGGGTGAGCGGGAATAATGAATGTCGTGAGCGATCGCGGGCGCGGGACGATCTGGTGGGACTTTGACGGGACGCTCGCGTCCCGCCCGTTGATGTGGTCGCGTGCCGCCCGGCACCTCATCGAGCGGGCGGAGATCGCCTGTGACGCTTTGCCTGGACCGTTGCTCGAAGTGCTGAACAAGGACATGCCTTGGCATGGGCCGAATCGCGCCCATCCGGAGCTGAGCACACCCGACATCTGGTGGGCCAGGGTGTTCGCCGTTTACGCGGAAGGCTTGGCGCGATGCGGATGGTCGCAAGCGGCCACACCCTCCAGCTTCGAGGCTCTGCGCACCGAGATCCTGGACGCTCGCGCGTACTCACTGTTCGAGGACGTCGTGCCAGTGTTGACGGCGTTACGTGAGGAGCGATGGCGGCACGTGATCGTTTCGAATCACGTGCCCGAGCTGGCCGATATCGTCGGCGACCTTGGGATCGGAGCGTTCTTTACCGACGTGATTACGTCAGGTCTGGTGGGCTATGAGAAGCCACATGCGCAGATGTTTCAGGCGGCGCTGCGCTGCGCGATTCCAGGCGCGCCAATCTGGATGATCGGTGATAACGCCGAATGCGACTGCCACCCCGTCGGGGCATTTGGCGCCAACGCCATCCTCATCCGTGCCGCCGCGCCGGCCTTTGAGCGCCATGCAGCGGACTTATGGCAAGCCGCGAGACTGATCACCAGCTCGTGAGCCGGCGGGAAGATGGCGTTAAGATGCCTCGGTCCTGATGTCTCTTGTCTCGAGGCAGATTGTCGCAGTGGCGATTGGAGTCTCCTTGGCGGCTGCTCCGACACTGGCCCACCATTCGCGCGCAATGTTCGACGTGAGCAAGAACATTACGTATCGGGGAGTCGTGGAGGAATACCGGTGGCAGAACCCTCATAGCCACATCGTCATCTCAATCGGGGCTGGAGCGGCGGATCCGTCCACGGTAGGAACATGGACTGTGGAGGCCTCGGCGATCAGCCTCATGACCACCCAAGGGTGGACTCCGAAGACCTACAAGCCCGGCGATCCGATTACAGTGGTGGGTCATCCGAGCAAGGATGGTTCGCACATCGTGTTGCTCTTCTACGCGATCAGGGCTGACGGAACCCGGTTGTATCGCGCCACGCATCGATATCCGGGGGAGGAAGATTAGCCTACGGGCGGGCGCACTACACTAGAGGGTCATGATCATCGACTGCCACGGTCACTTCACGACCGCGCCCAAGGAACTGCAGGCGTTCCGCGACGAACAGATTGCCGGCCTCAAATCGGGCCAGCATGCCGCCAAGCGTCCGCTCTCGATTACCGACGACCAGCTCCGCGAAGCGGTGCAGCCGCAGCTCAAGTTCCAGAGCGACCGCGGCACGGACGTCACCATCTTCTCGCCGCGCGCGTCCGCGATGGCGCATCACATCGGCGACCTCACCATCAGCACCGACTGGGCCGAACACTGCAACGACCTGATCTACCGGGTCTGCGAGCTCTTTCCGAAGAACTTCGTCGGCGTGTGCCAGCTGCCGCAGACGCCGGGCGTGACCCCCGACAGCTCGATTGCCGAGTTGAAGCGCTGCGTCAACGAGCTGGGGTTCGTGGGGTGCAACCTCAATCCCGACCCGTCGGGCGGGATGTGGAACGCCCCGCCGCTCACCGACAAGCACTGGTATCCGTTCTACGAGGCGATGGTGGAACTGGACGTGCCGGCGATGGTGCACGTCAGCGCCTCGTGCAACCCCAACTTCCACGCCACCGGGGCGCACTACCTCAACGCCGACACCACGGCGTTCATGCAGTTCCTCACCGCCGACCTGTTCAAGGACTTCCCGACGCTGCGGATGATCATCCCGCACGGCGGGGGCGCGGTGCCGTTCCACTGGGGGCGCTACCGCGGCCTGGCGCAGGACATGAAGCGGCCGCCGCTGCCGGAGCTGATGAAGAACAACGTCTTCTTCGACACCTGCGTCTACCATCAGGCCGGCATCGACCTGCTGATGAAAGTGGTGCCGCACGACAACATCCTGTTCGGCTCGGAGATGGTGGGCGCCGTGCGCGGCATCGATCCCGAAACCGGCCATTACTACGACGACACCAAGCGCTACGTGGATGCCGCCGCGATCCCTGACGCCGATCGGGCGAAAATCTTCGAGAGCAACACGCGCAAGGTCTATCCGAGGATTGCAAAGAGAATCTGACGTATGAAACCGACCATTGTGAGGAACATCAAGCGCGCCGACGCCGGCGTGGTGAAGCAGCTGGGCGAGATGGGCGTCGCCACCGTGCACGAGGCGCAGGGGCGCACCGGGCTGATGCGGTCGTTCATGCGGCCCATCTATCCCACGGCCAAGGTGTCCGGCAGCGCCATCACCGTGCTCTGCCATCCCGGCGACAACCTGATGATCCACGCGGCGATGGAGCAGGCCAAGGCCGGCGACGTCCTGGTGGTCACCACCGTGTCGGAATCGACCGATGGCATGTTTGGCGACCTGCTGGCGGTCTCGGCCCGGTCGCGCGGCGTGGCCGGCCTGGTCATCGACGCCGGCGTGCGCGACGTGGCGGACCTGACGGCGATGGAGTTCCCGGTCTGGTCGCGCGCCATCCACTCGCAGGGCACGGTGAAGAACACGGCGGGGTCGGTGAACGTACCGGTCATCTGCGCCGGCGCGCCGGTGAACCCGGGCGACGTGATCGTGGCCGACGTGGACGGCGTGGTGATCGTCCCGCGCGAGCGCGCCGCCGAGGTGCTCAAGGCCAGCCAGGACCGCCTGGCCAAGGAGGCGAAGAGCCGCGAGCGGCTGGCGAAGGGCGAGCTCGGGCTCGACTTCTACGGACTGCGCGCCAAACTCGCCGAACTCGGTGTCCAATACGTGGACGGCGAGTCGTGAGTACGTAGGGGCCGCCTTCAGGCGGCCCGTCGGAGGTCGGCATGCGACAGTTTGCCGCTGCGATGGTCCTGCTGCTGGTGCCGGGAGTTGCGCAGGGGCACCACTCCGGTTCGGAATACGACCGGACCACGGTTGAAATCGAGGGGACGCTCGTGGAGCTCGTGTGGCAGAACCCGCACGTGCATTTCGGCGTTCGCACGACCAAGGACGGCAAGCCGGTGGTGTGGGACATCGAGGCGAACTCCCTCAGCATCCTCCGCCGCACGGACGCCAACCCCGACAACCTGAAGCTCGGCGACCGCATCAAGGTGGCGGGCGCGCCGTCGCGGCAGACGCCCAACAAGATGTGGGCGTCGAACATCCTGCCCGCCAACGGCCGTGAGGTCGTGCTCGGGCCGGGCATCCCGCCGCGCTGGAAGACCACGGCGGACGGACAGAAGTCCACCTGGTCCGAGGGCGGCACGGACGCGGACAAGGCCGCCGGCATCTTCCGGGTGTGGAGCACCAAATTCGGCGAGGCGGGCGGCGTGTGGTGGCGGCGCGACTACCCGCTCACCGACGCGGCCAAGAAGAAGCGCGCGGCGTTCAATCCCCTCACCGACACCGTTGCGCCCGGATGCCGCCCGAAGGGGATGCCCACCGTCATGGAGCAGCCGTATCCGCTCGAGTTCGTCAAGAAGGGCGACGCCATCCTGCTGCGGCTCGAGGAGTACGACACCGTGCGCACGATCGACATGAAGGGTGCGCCCGCCGGCCCGCGTCCCAAGACGCTGCTCGGCACCTCGCAGGGGCGGTGGGAGGGCGACACGCTGGTGGTCAGGACCACCGGCATCTCCTGGTCCTACTTCGACCCGAGCGGCGTGCCGCTCGGACCCTCGGCGTCGATCGTCGAACGCTTTACCCCCACGCCGGACGGCACTCGCCTGACCTTGAAGATGACGGTGACCGATCCGGACACGTTCACGCAGCCGATCGATCTGGAGCGCACGTGGGTGTGGCGGAAGGGCGAGACGGTGAAGCCGTACAACTGCGTGGAGCGGAAGGTCGCGACGCGGTGACGTAGGGCGCGGCTTCAGCCGCGCCAGCCGGCGGGGCTAAAGCCCCGCCCTACGTGCGGTCGTCGCCGCCAAACAGATCCTCGCGCGCGCGGGCCCGCTCGCGGTCGATCTGCTCGGGCGTGGCGCCGAGCTCTTGCAGCACCGCCTCCGTCATCGCCAGCGCCACCTCGCCTTCGCCCGTGAACACCCGTTCCGCCCCCACGTGCTTCAGCTCGGGCACGTCGCGCAGGTAGCTGCTGCGCACGAAGGTGTGCATGCGCGGATTGAGGCTCCGCGCCACCCGGATGATTTCCGGCGCGGCGGTGTCCGACCCGCTGAGAATCAGCGTGCCCGCGTGACGGATGCCGGCGGTGATGAGCGTCTCGGGGTGCCGGGCATCGCCGTAGATGGCCGAGCCGCCGGCGTCGCGCACTTCGTGCACGGCGGCGAGGTTGAGATCGACGATGGTGGGCAGGATGGCGTTCTCGCGCAGCAGCCGCGACACCGTGCGCCCGGTCGGACCGTAGCCGATCACGAGCGCCCGTCCCTCCGGATCGAGCGACGACGACGTCCGCAGGTCGCCGTCCTCGCCCACCCCGGCGCGGCGGATGCGGTTGCCCGCCAGCCACCGGTCGATCGGATCGATGGCCTTGAAAGTGAGCGGATTGATCGTGATCGAGGCGATCGCCACCGCCACCACGACGTCCATGGCCTGCGCCGGCACGATCTTCAGATCGCGGGCCAGCGTGATCAGGATGAACGAGAACTCGCCGATCTGCCCGAGGGCCAGCGACACGGTAAGCGCCGTGCGCACGGGATAGCGCATCACCGCCATCACCAGGATCGCCACCAGCGGCTTGCCGACAATCACCACCAGGAACGCGGCCGCCATCACGCCGGGCGACTCGAGCAGCGCGCCGGGGTTCAGCAGCATCCCCACCGACACGAAGAACAGCACGGCGAAGGCGTCGCGCATGGGCAGCGCTTCGGTGGCGGCTCGCAGGCTGAAGTCGGACCGGCCCACGACCATGCCGGCCACGAACGCGCCAAGCGCCATCGAGACGCCGAAGATCGTGGCCGACCCCACGGCAATGCCGAGGGCGATGACCAGCACGGTGAGCGTGAACAGCTCTCGCGATCCGGTGGCGGAGATGCGTGACAACACCACCGGGATGACACGCTTGCCGACGATGGCGGCAAATGCCACCAGCCCCGACACCTTGAGCACGATCAGCCCGAGATCGACGGCAATGCGCGTGGGATCGGGTGTGGTGGTGAAGACCGGCATCATCACCAGGACGATCACCGTGAACAGGTCCTCGACCACGAGCCAGCCGACGGCGATGTGGCCGGCCGGCGTGTGCAGCGATCGCGAGTCGGAGAGGACGCGCACGAGCACCACCGTGCTCGCTACCGACAGCGCCAGCCCGAAGACGATGGCGGCTGCCCAGCCCCAGCCGAGCGAGTGGACGATCGCGGCCCCGAGGGCGGTGGCCACCAGGCTTTGCAGCACCGCGCCGGGGATGGCGACGCGCCGGACCGCGAGCAGCTCCTCGAGGTGGAACTGCAGGCCAACGCCGAACATGAGCAGGATGACACCCACCTCGGCGAGCTGGGAGGCCATCGTCGCGTCGGCCACGAAGCCAGGCGTATAGGGGCCCACCAGCACGCCCGCGAGCAGGTAGCCCACGAGCGGCGAGAGCCCGAGGCGGTGTGTCACGTAGCCGCCGACCAGGGCGGCCGCCAGGCCGCCGGCCAGCGTGAGGATCAGATCGACTTCATGCATGGGCGGCGAGGAACGCGGAGAGGGCGGCGTTGAAACCCGCCTCCTGCTCGACGTTGCTGATGTGGGCCGCCTGCAGCATGACGAGCCGCGAGCCCGGCAGCCGATCGTGCACGAACTGGAGCAGTTCGGGCGGCGTGGACCGGTCCGAGGCGCCGGCAATGGCGAGCACCGGACAGCGGACCGCGGTCAACGACTCGCGCAGGTCTTCGTCGCGCATTGCCGCGCTGCAGCCCAGATAGCCCTCGACCGGCGTGGACTCGATGTCGTCACGAAACGCCTGCACGGTTGCGGGCTCCCGCGACCGGAAGCCTTCCGTGAACCAGTTGGGGATGGCCGCGTCGGCCACCGCCTGCATGCCGCGCTCCCGCACCAGGGCCATGCGTGTGTCCCAGAACTCCACCGAGCCGATGCGCGCGCCGGTGTTTGCCATCGTGAGCGACCGCACGCGGTCGGGCGCATGCACGGCCAGCGACAACGCCGTAATGCCTCCGAGCGACAGACCGCAGACGTGAGCCGTGCCGATCTGCTCGGCGTCGAGCACGGCGAGGGCGTCGCCGGCGAGCTGCGCGATGGTATAGGGGCCCGGCGGCACGCTCGATTGCCCGTGCCCGCGCGCGTCGTACTGGATGATGCGGTGGGTGGCGCCGAAGGCGCGCCGCTGCCGATCCCACAGCGCGCGCGTGGATCCGATCGAGTTCAGGAAGAGCAGGGCCGGCGCATTGGCCGGCCCATGGAGGTCGTAGGCGATCGTTGCGCCCGACGAGGTGACCGAGCTCAGTGCTTGCCCGCCATCGCGGCCTGACCGCGCTTGTGGTTGTTGGAGAAGATGACGTGCAGCGCCATCAGCGCCTGCAGCGGATGCGCGCCGGCCGACGCCAGCGGCCCGACGTGCTCGCTCACCAGCCCGCCCGAGCCGACGTTGATCATCGACTTGGCCGCTTCGCGCTGCTGGCCGTGCAGATCGTATTCGTTGGCCACGTTCTCGAAGTCGTTGATGATGCGGTTGCGCAGCGCGTCGCTGTGACGCGACTCGAAGAGCAGCTTGTTCAGCCCGTAGGCCTCGGACGGCGGGTGCTTGTAGAACTGGAACCCCTTGTTCTCGAACTTGAAGCCGCCGAACTCCTGGGCCACCGTGGTCGGTGCGGTGGCGCGCGCCCGCGTCGGGAGGAAGCGCATCATGCACAGCCCGTGGTGCCAGGTGGGGATGTAGTCGATGAGCTCTCCCTGCTGCGCGCCGATGATGCCGTAGAGCACCGCCCAGCTGAGCATCTCGGTGTTGCCCACTTCGTCGAGCTGCGTGCCGCTCATGTCGAGCAGGGCGTTGGCGTTGCCGGCCTCCATCTGCGACACCAGCCAGCGGTCGAAGTCGAACTCGGGGTGCAGATACTTGGTGGTGCCGGGGAAGTGGGACATCCCGCCGCTGGCGATGATGGCCACTTTCTCGTTGGCCGGCCGGCCCGCGACGATCTTCGCGATGGCCTTCCCCAGCGCCTCGCAGCGCCGCGGCGTGGGCAGGGGCGGCACGTAGACGTTGGTGAAGAACGGGATCACCGGGATGTCGCGCTTGCCGATCACGTACTCGAAGGGGATCGAGAAGGCGTGGCCGAGCTCGGCATCCTCCGAGTAGGCGATGTCGAAACCGTGCTCGGTGACCAGCTTGTTGAGGATGTCCTCGGCCATCTCGCGATGGATGGGCAGGTTGTGCTCGCGGCCGGCGAATTTCGCGATGGCGCGGTCGCCGGCGACGATGGCGAACGACGGCACGCAGCTCACCGAGAAGGTTTCGACGTGGTCGGCGCCGAAGAAGAGGACGACGTCGGGCTTGGTCTCGTCGAGCACCTTGCCGAGCTCGTTCATCGCCCGTCCGGCTTGCTCCAGCTGTTCAGGGTTCTCGTCCGGCGGCCGCGTGAACATGTAAGGCGTGTGACAGGTGCCGACGGCGGCGACGATCTTTCCCATGCTGTTGCGCTCCTCTAAAATCCCATTATCCCGCAAGTCCCGCGCGCGCCAGACGCCGGCCCAGGAGCGCGGCCACGACGGCCACCGCCAGGCCGGCCATCACGTCGACCCCGTGATGGTAGCGAGTGTAGACGCAGGCGATGCTCAGTCCGGCCGCCATCACCCCGAACCCCAGGGCGGCTCGGCGATTGAACGGAAAGAGCCCGAAGGTCAGCGCCCAGGTCCCGGACACGTGCGCGCTCGGAAAGCATCCACCCGACACGGCGGCCCCCGCGATCAGGGCCTCGACGGCGCGCGTGAACACCCAGCCCCCAAACGGCCGCAGCCCTTCCACGAGGGCGGGATGCTCCCACGGCCCGCGCGCCGGCAGGAAGGGGTAGCACACGAACGACAGGAAGAAGCCGAGCATCATCACGGTGAACGCGGTTTGAAAGCCACGGCCCGGCGTCCTGCGCACTTCTGGCGCCAACGGCGCCTTCGGCGCCGGGCGCGAGGGGCCCCGCCAGGCCACCACGATGCCGGCGGTGATCAGGACGTAGTAGGACAGGTAGAAGCCGTGCATCAGCTCGTCGACCGCGGAATTTCCCGCCCCGGAGAGCAG